>Ga0115002_10000778_pt1 | contig 44998 bp, 34 predicted proteins | sample ArcticOcean_MG_C_8_FD_89576 | JGI IMG/M metagenome (GOLD analysis project Ga0115002, IMG submission 89576) | Marine microbial communities from western Arctic Ocean - ArcticOcean_MG_CB11_86 | ecosystem: Environmental > Aquatic > Marine > Oceanic | place: Arctic Ocean: Canada Basin | collected... | reverse complement strand
GAGTGTCTTGTTCGACTCGCCGTCGGTCGCGATCAACCGCAGATCGAACGACTGCAATAAAGACGCAAGGGCAACAAGATTCTGCACCCGAACGATGGCACATGATTCACCGCCCCGGCGGACGTGCGGGCCACGAGGCTTGTCACACCCACCTGATTCCGCTCACCGATAAAAACAGCATCGGCACCGAGTGCGTCGGCCGAGCGAAGAATGGCACCGAAGTTGTAAGGATCCTGAATCCCATCCAAAAGAACATACGCAGGCGTTTCCGGTCGGCCTTCAAGCAGCTCGTCGAGATCGGCATACGGGAATTCGGGCATCTTGGCGAGATACCCCTGATGCTCGCCCGAATGACACCGTGACGTGAGTGCCTCAGCCGTATCGAACTGAATGATCACCCCTCGTTCTTCCGCCAGCGATTCCGCAGCGGCTCGTTCGTCGTCGGGCAGACGGTCGGCCAGATGCAGTTCGATGATCGGCCAAGTCCCGGCACGCAGGGTCTCCAGCACCGCATGACGGCCCCAGATCCAGCATTTCTGGTGACTGCCCAGCAGCTTCTGTTTGCCCTTGCCGCGTCGGGATCGTTCGACCATCCGTTGTCTCGTCAGAAGATGTTCTGTTGCGTGGTTGTGCGTTTGTCTGGCTTGGTGATAGACGGGCCGTTGCCGGAAGGCAAGCGAGTTCGGCCTTAACGGTTGATTCCATCCGCCAACGCACCGACAATGCCGTATTGCCCGCGTCGTTCGGGCCTTCCCACACGACATATTCCTTCCTTTGATTTTGAGAGCCGACTCGCAACGGGTTGGTGAGAACTTATATCGCCATGTTTTTGACGAAGATTCCCGTCTACAAAGACGAAGCTGTGACCAAGTTGCGGGCCGCCGGGAAGTTCAACGCCCAGTTGATGGATTTCGTGCGGACCCATGTACAACTTGGCGTGAGCACCGGCGAACTGGATCGGCTGGCCAACGAATACACGCGAGATCATGGTCACACGCCGGCTTGCTTGGGGTATCGAGGATATCCGAAAACCATTTGCACCAGCATCAACGAAGTCGTCTGTCACGGCATTCCCGATGACACCCAGCTGGAAGACGGGGACATCGTGAACGTGGACCTCACGACCGTCGTCGACGGTTGGTACGGAGATCAGTCGGAGCTTTTTCTGATTGGTGAGGTTACCGATGAAGCGAAACGTCTGACGCAGGTGACGTTCGATTCCCTGCACTTGGCGATTCAGAACCTCACGCCGCATTGTCGTGTGATCGATATTGGTCGCACAATTTTCAATTACGCTCGGATGCACGGCTTTTCGATCGTTCAAGATTACCAAGGGCACGGGTTGGGGCAAAAGTTCCACCAGGAACCGTCCGTCCCGCATTACCCCGACCCGCACGGCTTTCGGCAGATTCTCGTGCCCGGCGTTTGCTTCACCATCGAGCCGATGCTTAACGCGGGAACCTTGCAAACGGAGTTGGATGAATCCGACGGTTGGACCGTCCGCACTGAAGACGGCCAACTTTCTGCACAGTTCGAGCATACAATTCTGATGACCGAAGACGGCCCGGAAATTCTCACCACCACCGAACACGGCCCGCAACCCGGGCACGTGTTCTGATTCGGAGCAAGACACCGATGTCGCAGACCTCTCTCGAACAACGACCGTCTCCAAATCTGGTGTGGTTGATCGCCGCGCTGATGTTCGCAGGTTGCACGAACGGTGACGGATCCAACGCCGATAAGAACGACGGTGAGCCGGCGACCATCATTGCGCCCGCCATCGAGCAAGATCCGCGCGAGATGACACCGTCTCAATTGCGTGAAGCACTTGGCATAGGTGAGAAAGGCCAGATTCAGAAAGGCCAGCGCGGGGGAATTGCGATCGTCGATATTTCTAACACCGGCATCCGCGACCTCTCACCGCTGAAAGGCTTGCAGTTGGAAGTGCTCGATATGAGCGGGCTGCAAATCAGCGACCTTTCCCCACTCAAAGAGATGAAGCTGCTCCGCGTGGCAATGGAGAACACGCTGGTCGACGACATCAGCGTGCTGAAGGGCATGCCGTTGGAATATCTCTGGCTGAAAGACACGCAGGTTTCCGACATCTCCCCTCTGGCCGACATGCCGTTGCGACACTTGAACCTGATGGGGACAAAGGTGTCCGACAGTTCACCGGTGAAAACATTGAAGCTGCAAATCATCTGGTTACGCGACGCCCCGGTGACCGACTTGTCGCCGTTGGCCGGCAGTGACCTGGAAAGCCTCGACGTGCAGGATACCCCCGTGGCGAACCTGGACGTCGTCGCCGAGTTGCCCAAGCTTGTCCGCCTGAACATGGCCGGCACGAAAGTCACCGACCTGACCCCGTTGGAAGGCCGCGCCCTCACCCGGCTGATCTTTACTCCGGAGAACATCACCAAGGGCATCGAAGTGATTCGCGAGATGGAATCGCTGACCCAGTTGGACACATCCTTCGATGGCGACAGTCCCACCGCCATGTCAGCCGACGAGTTCTGGGCAAAGTTCGACGCCGGAGGCTTCGGGAAGAAACCAACCAAGAAACCAGCTGAAAAACCGAAGTCGAACGACGATTGATCGAATCCCCGCATAGCCGCCGATGGCATCGGCGGATCGGGGAAACCGCTGCCCACCTTTCCAGCACGCAATAGACACGCCTGATGCGTTCCGGCTACACTATGATCAGTAGTGTTGTCGAAGAACAACGAAGGAAGCGGCGGCTACGGCCGTGAACTTTGCCAGCAATTCGAGTCGTTGCGGAGTGCATAGATGACGTCTGCCAATCAGCGTTGCGGGGGACCGGTCTCCCGGCGTAATTTTCTTCAGGTCGGCACTCTTGGTCTCAGTGGTCTGTCGTTGGCCGACATGTACCGCCTGCGTGCAGCGGCAGAGAGTGCGAACGTGGCCGGGCCTGATCCGGAAACGTCGGTGATTTTCATCTGGCTGCCGGGCGGTCCGCCGCACATGGAAACGTACGACATGAAGCCCGACGCCCCGTCGGATTATCGTGGTGCGTTCAATCCGATTCACACCGCCGCGTCGGGCCTCGACATCTGCGAGCATCTCCCGCTGCAAGCGAAAACGGCAGGCCGCTTCAACATCATTCGCAGCATCGCGCACAAGTTCGCCGATCACGGCGGAGGCCACAAACGGTTCCTCACCGGCCGCGATCCGAAAACGCCCACCGGTTTCGTTAATGACGCCCCGGCCGCTGCGACAATCGTCTCCAAGATGCGCGAACATCGCAAAGTCGGCGTGCCAAACTACATCGTGGGAGCCAACAGCGGGCGGCATAAGGTCGACGTCTACAGTTTCGGAGCCGCCTACCTCGGCCCGTCTTACACCGCGTTCACAGTCCCCGGTGATCCAAGTTCGGAAAAGTTTGAGATTCAAAATCTTGGTCTGTCGAAAGACATGGCCAACCGGCTCGACGATCGCAAAACACTTCTGGGCAGCCTCGACCGTTTACGTCGCGACGTGGATGCCAGCGGCGCGATGTCTGCGATGGACGAATTCAACAGCCGTGCCGTCGACATGCTGACCAGCCCGGCTTGCCGCGAAGCGTTCGATCTATCGCGCGAGTCGCCCAAGCTGCGAGAGAAATACGGTTTGCACTCCTGGGGGCAACGGGCCCTGATGGCGCGGCGGCTTGTCGAAGCGGGCAGCAGTTTCGTCACGATGGTGATGGAGAACCCGTACCAATCGGGCATCCCCTACGCCTCCGACGGCGTCTACAACTGGGACTCGCACGCGGTCAACTGTCACCTCTTCAACGATGCGCTGAACCGCATGCCGATTTACGACCGGGCCATTTCCACGCTGATCGACGACCTCTACGATCGCGGGTTGGACAAGAAGGTGATGCTCGTCGTCACCGGCGAGTTCGGCCGCACGCCGCGCATCACCTACGCGAAAGACCGCCCCGGCCGCGACCATTGGCCGCAAGCGATGTCGGTACTGGTTTCCGGCGGCATGCGAACCGGCCAGGTCATCGGCTCAACAAACGCCAAAGGCGAACACCCGAAAGATCGCCCGCTAACGCCGAACGACCTATGGGCCACCATCTACCGCCACTTGGGCATCGACACAGAACACGCCTTCCCCGACCACGCCGGCCGCCCCATGCCGATTTTGCCGTTTGGTGAACCAATTGAGGAGTTGTTGTGACGTGGTGAGACGGAGTAAGCAGAACTATGGCCATCGCGAATGGTGTCTGTGCAGGGGGCTTCGCCGCTTTCGCAATGATCTTGTACTTCGCTTACTTTCACTGGTATCTGCCTGCGAGCATTGAACGGGACTTCAAACAGATATTGGCAGATGTCAAGTCAGGCAAGACGCCATCGTCCAAGCCTCCGGACGACAACATCGTCTTCGATCCCAGCGGCTTTCAGGTGATTCCAAACAAGCCGAGTTCAGAGCCCTCGGCCACTATGCCTTGGGGTGAAGTCGATTCAGTGATGGCCTTCAAGCGAGACTTGTTCGCGTATGATTGTATTTGCTTATTCGCTGCAAAGAGTGCCGGTACGGGAGTCGAACTTGACGAGGAGATGGGGGGGGTGGCAGGAATTTGTTAAGGCGTTACCAATATACCTGGACGGCTGCTTGATGTGGGAAGACTGGTTCTTGGCAGTTTTCTCTCCGGCCTTTGACGCGAACGCTACCAAAATCTATTCTCGTGGATGCCGAAGGTTTTCTTGGCATCGAAAGAGTTTTCAGCGATGTTCGCGTGCGTCACAAAAAAAAGCGATGTGGGGCGCCCCTCGGTCGATATCGACCGACGCGCAAAAGGGGTCAAATTCCGCCCCGTCCGAGCGTCTGCAGCCGGGCGAACGGGGTTTCCGGGAATTGACAGCCTTCTACCCCTTGGCAGAATGGTTGCGCGGCGGACTAAAAAAACGGAAGAGTTGGCCACAAAGCAAACCTCTGTGGCCCTCTGTGATCTCTGTGGTAAAACACGAGCAGGTGAATCCCGTGCTCGCGCTGCGGGCTGGTAGCGTTTCTGTGCGGCGCGCGGGAATTGCTGAAACCGTTCGCAAACACTCCGGGTAATATGCAATGATGTCGGTGGATGCGTTCGCCGCATCCTCAACTTCCGAAACCCGAATCGGCTAATTTCCCAAAGGACGTTCCCATGCGTGTTGTGCTCAACCGTTGTGTTGTCTCATTTCTGCTGCTGACGGCGATCACTCTCGGTGGTTCGCAGGCGGTTCAGGCTCAGGTCAAGAAGAAGGCGGCTGCTCCGCGCAAACCGTTGGTGACCATCAATTGTGCCGGTGTCGAGCGAATGCTGACCGACTTTGATTACGCCCTGGAAGTGGCCGGTCGACCGGAGCTTTCCGACGCGATCAAACCGTTGTTGGAACGGATCGGTGACTTGAAGGGGTTGGACCGCAAGAAGCCGTTCGGGGCGATGATCTTCCTGCAACCCGGTTTGCCCCCGCGTCCAGAGCCGGTGGCGTTTGTGCCGGTGGATAGTATCGAGGATCTGATCAAGACGGTTTCGCTGGCACCGGTGGATGTGAAGAAAGTCGAGGGGAAAGAGAATCGGTACGAAATCGTGCGCCGTCGCCGACCGGACGAACCAGCCGTGCAAGTGCGTCTGCAAGATGGCTATGCGTTTCTTACCAAGGACGCCACGTTGATTGATGAATCGTTCACCGAATCGATGGCCGCCGCCAAGCAGACGGCTTCCAAGTATGACGTCGCTTTGCGAGTCGACCTGGGTAGTGTCCCCCGTGGCTGGCGTGACATTTTCTTGACGACGTTGCGGATTGGTGCTCAAGCGGAGCTACAACGACGCGACAACGAAACGCCCGCCGCCGCGCGCATTCGCCGCGCCAACGGCGAAAGCATGCTGGAACTTCTCGAAATGGTTCTGACCGACGGGGACAAACTGACCATCGGCTGGGACGCCTCGAAAGAGAACAAACGAGCGGTTGTGGATGTTGCCATCGACGCCACCGAGGACAGCAAGTTCGCCAAGTACCTCAAAGATATCGGCGGCAAGAAAAGCCATTTCGCGTCACTTGTTGATGAGGACTCCCCGCTGGCCGTTTCGGTTTCCTGGAACATGGATGCCCGCGAACGCAAATCACTGGGGGAAGTTCTGAAAGCGGCGCGTGGTGAAATTTCCAGCCGGTTGGGAACGGACGGGCAACCCTCAAAAATTGCCGACGGCCTTTTGGATGCACTTGATGCGACCGCAACGGAAGGACACGTCGACGGATTCGTTCGCTTCTCGGGCGAGAAACCGGGTGATTATGTACTTGTCGGCGGGTTGAAACTCGCCACGGCGAAATCAGCCGCGTCGTCATTGTCACAAATCCTGCAACGCATCGAAGAGAACCCGCAGTTGGAAGCGGTCGAACGAAATGTCGACCAGCATCGGGGTGTGGCCATTCATCGGTTGCTGGGGAAAAATATTCGTGATCGCGACGAACGCATTTACGGTGGTAAGCCGTCGCTATATGTCGGCATCGGATCGAAGGTGATCTGGTTCGCCGTCGGCGGAAATGGAGCGATCACCGAGCTGAAGAAGACAATGGATCAACTCGCCGAATGTGCCGGCAACGCCCGACAACCGGCCGCATCGTCACCGTTTCGGTTCACGATGCACATGGGACGCTGGGTCGGCATCGGCGGACGTGAAGGGCGACCACGACGAGGCGGCGAGTTCGCCAAGCAGGCGTTTGCCAAAGGGGGCGACCTACTCCGCGTCGACATCCGCCCGACCGAAACCGGAGGCCGGTTCCGTATCGAAATGGAAGAAGGCTACATCCGCATGATCGGCTTGGGCCTCTCCCGCCGCCTTGACCGAGGCTTTAATCGACCCCAGAACCGCCCCGCCCGCCCGAAACCTGCCAAGCCGTAAGGTGCAACATGGTGGCCCTGGCGTCGGGTTATGATTCAGACTCAGGCGGCGTTTTTAGAAGACCGACAGACAGGAATGTCTGTCCTCCTTGTTTAGCAGACGGTCAATACTCCAACCGGTCGGGCGTCGTGCGTTGAATCGGCACGTCGAACAAGCGGGGGACGTCGCCGGCCAGCGAGTTGCGAACTTTCTCGGTGAGTTCGTCGGGGTCGGTGATGCGTTCGGCTTCCACGCCCAGCGATTGGGCTAGGGCGACCATGTCGATTTCCGGCTCAGCAAGGTCCATGCCCAGGTAACGGCCTTCCAACGCTTGCGGCAACTGCATGCCTTTCGCGCCGACTTTCAGGATTTGATATTGCGCGTTGTTGCAGATGACGAACGTGACGGGGATGCGGTAACGGGCGGCCGTCCACAACCCTTGAATGCCATACATGGCGGCCCCTTCGCCGAGGACCGCGAGCACCGGACGATCGGGCCAGGCAAGTTTCACACCGATGCTGCAACCCAGCCCCCAACCCAATGCCCAGCCCCGGTGGCCGAAGTAGCCGGTCGGATCTTGAATGGCTCCCAGCCGTTCCAGCGTGGTGTTGGTTGTGGTGACGGCTTCCTCGATGACGGCCACGTCGGGCGGTAACGCTTTGGCCAATGCGCCCATGATGACCAGCGGTGTCAGTGGACGTTGATCCTGCTGGGCTTCGATCTCGGCCTGCAATTCTTTGCGGGCTTCTGTATGGACAGCGGTAATTTCCTCGGTCCGCGTGCGAACGGTTGTTTTGTTTTCTTCGGATTGCCGTTCGCGAATTAACGTGGCCAGCTCGGCCAGCCCGGATTTCGGATCTCCGGTCAGCCCGACTTCGGTCGGATAGTTCTTTCCGAGTTCCCACGGATCTGCGTCGAGGTGAATCAACCGGACATGTTCGGGGATCGCGCGGTCCGGTTTGAAATAGACATATAAGCGCACGACGTCCAGCCCCACGGCGAAGATTACGTCGTATTCCTGCAATCGATCGTGAATCTCGGGTGCCCATAACGGCAGGCCCGGAGCGTTCAGTGGGTGCGAGCAGGGAAAACCGAGCCGGCCGTGTGTTGTCCCCGGTTCATGAATCACCGGTGCTCCGATTGCCTCGGCCACGGCAACCAGTTCCTGAACGGCGTTCGACTCGACAACTCGGCTGCCGGTTAAGATGGCGGGGTTTTTCGCCCCGACAAGCAACTCAGCCGCGCGTTGCAATTCTGCGACGGGTGGTCGCACCTGCGGATTCAACGGACGCGGCGAGGTGAGGTCGAAATCGGCTTCTTCCAATTGAACGTCGACCGGAATCGACAGGAACACCGGCCCTGTCGGCGGCATGAGCGCAGTCTGCACGGCTCGACGAATCGCCATCGGCAAGTCTTCGACGCGTTCGACTTCCGCCGCCCATTTCGTCCACGGCCGAGCCACGCTGACCATGTCGGAAAAGAGAATCGGTTCTTGAAACTTGAGGCGACGATCTTGCTGCCCGACCGTGACGATCAGTGGTGTGCCGGCACGATAGGCGTTGTAAAGCATGCCCATCCCGTTGCCCAAACCGCAACTGATGTGCAAGTTGACCACACCCGGCGACCGCGAGGCCTGTGCGTACCCTTCGGCCATTCCGACGACCGGCACTTCCTGCAAACCGAGGATGTACTCGATCCGCGAATCGGTCACGAGTGCATCGGAAATGGGCAACTCCGTCGTGCCCGGATTTCCGAACAGATATTTCACGCCGGCTTCCGCCAGCAGGTGCAGGATGGCTTCGCTACCGTTCATGGGGGAAATAGTGGGTAGGAGTTGGTGGGTAGTGGGTAGCAGACGGGATCGATGGGGTCATGAAATAATCACGGTTCGTTTAGGAAATCGACGGCGAGTTGTTGGAAGTTGCCTCGGATGTCGGATGCGTCGGCATTGCCGAATTGGGTGCGTTGGATCATGAGGACGAAGATCGTTTTTAGTTCCGGGTCGACCCAACCTTGAGTGCCGAACAGGCCTCCGTGACCGAACGTCCCCTGTGAGAGCATGCGCGAAACGCCTTGTGGTTTCTGCACGATGCACCAATCAAGTCCCCAGCCGTTGCCCGGTGTGAACCCGGTCACCAGCTTGCCGGTTTGGAGATTTGTCATCTGCATGACGGCTTTCTTCGAGACGATCCGTTTTCCGTCGAGTTCGCCCCGGTCAAGAATTGCCTGATAGAAGCGTCCCATGTCGGCTGCGGTGGAAAACAGGCCTCCCGAGGGGTTCGGGGTTCGTTTGTCGGAAAGGTCGGTCAGCCAATGATCGGTTGCCTCGATGGTTCCCTTGGTTTTTCCCGGTTTGTAAACGCGGACGATTCGCTTTTTCTGCTCGGCTGTCGGATAGAACGTAGTATCGACCATCTTCAACGGCTCGAAAATATGTTTCTTCAGAAAGACATGATACGGTTGCCCCGAAACCACTTCGATGACGCGTCCGCAAACGGTCAACCCTGGGCTGTACTGCCATTTCTCGCCGGGCGAAAACCGCATCGGTTCTTTCGCCAGCAAGGCCACGGTTCGCTGTAACGATCCCTGGTTTTGTTGCCCGCCGCCAATGCCCGATGTGTGGGTCAGCAGATCGCGAATCGTGATTGGTCGCTGTGGCGATTTGCCGTTCAGTATCACGGAAGAAAACTCGGGCAGATATTTCGAGACGGCGTCATCGACCGACAGCTTGCCTGCGTCTTGCAGAATGAGAAGGCCGGTGGCGGTGATCGGTTTCGTCATCGACGCGATGGCGAAGAGCGAGTCGGCCTGCATCGGTTGATTGTTGTCGATATCCGCCTTTCCGACCGCTGCCAGATGCACGACTTTCCCCCGATGTCGCACAAGCGTCACCGCGCCGGAAATCTCACCGGCCGCGATGAATTTTCGCATTCGCGCCGAGATGTCGTCGGGCTTTCCGGCGTTGGCGCTTTGTGAGTCACCCACCAACAAGGTCGTGGCAACCAGTAGGTATCCCGTGATGAAAGAGCGGAACTTTCGATACGGCCTCGCCATGAGACGTCTCCGTTGGATCGTCGAGTCAGTGACTTTGGTCGAAATTCAGTTTTCTCATTGTATCAGCCGCCGTCGGAATTGCAGGCGATCGGAACGCTCAGAGGGATCAATGCGCGACTCCAGTGTGAGACAGCTAACAATTCGTTGATCTGTTGTGAGATTTAAGAAAGAATTCTTCAGATTCCATTAGACTCGGTTCTCGATTTGTCGTAGCATTTGAGGAGATTGGTTACTACGATCCGGAATGCGAGTCATGATGCGCTTACGGCGAACATCATCAAATCAGGTGTACCTGCTCTGTGCTGCGATGGCAGTTGGGCAGTTTGTGCCTGCATTCCAATCGGCGTCCGCCTCTCGATGTGATGCCAAAACGGCCACTTTGCCAAGTTGCTGTAGCCGACGGGCCATGTCAGAAACCAAGGCGAGTTCCCCACAGCGTTCTTGTTGTAAGTCGGCTGACAAAAGCCAAACCAAAGAGCGTGAGAATTGCAGCCATTGCCAGGCGAAAACACAGCACGTGGCGGCCATCGACAGGGCATCGATGCTTGGCTCCGAATGTTGTTGCCGATCCAAGGCACCTACACCGGCGATTCCAGTTCGGGTGAATTCACCTGTTCGCAAAATTCAACCGATGCAAGCGTTACTCGACGCCTCGGACCATTGGCGCATCCAACCCGATCGTGGTCAGGAAGTCGCCTCTGTTCGGTGTGCGTTATCGAGTCCTTCACCACCACTGTGGCTGATGCACTGCGCGCATTTGGCATGATGTCATCGAGCCGCTGCTTGCTTTGAAAGTGGCTGGCTCGCGCGTTGGATTTGGTGCGCGTGTTTTTCCGCAGTTCTGGAAGAAACGCGTATCCGCAACATCCTCTCCATGCAGTGCTGCGTGGTGAGTCCAGTCTGATTGATTCGGATTCCACCAACAAGGAATCCCGTCGATGTGTTTTACCTAAGGAGATTGAGATGAAGAAAATTCTTTCCATTGCGTTTGCCTCGATGGCGTTGTCGTTCGTGGCACCCATCGTCCAAGCGGCTGACGTCTCGGCCAAGGGCGTGCATCTGTGCTGCGGTGCTTGCGCTAAAGCAGTAGCTACAGCACTCGGTAAGGTCGACGGCGTGACGGACGCTGCCTGCGATCGTGAAGCGGGGACCGTGACGTTCAAGGCGACCGACGCCAAGACCGCACGCGGTGGCCTGGTCGCATTGGCCCGTGCCGGTTTCTACGGCAAGTCGACAATCGACGGTAAGGAAACTCGCTTCCCCGGTCGTAAGGCCAAGGAAGGCACGAAGTCGAACACCGTCGCCTTGCGTGGCGTTCATCTTTGTTGCGGCGGATGCGCCAAAGCCGCTGCGGCAGCGGTCAAGGGTGTGAAGGGCGTTGAATCGGTCACTTGTGACAACATGAAACGCACCGTGATGGCTACCGGAACCGACATCGACGTCGCCGCCGCTGTGGCCGCGTTGAACAAGGCCGGCTTCAGTGCTCGCACCGGCGGGAAGAAGAAAAAGAAGCAGGCTGACAAGTAGTCACGCCGACTTCCTGAGTAACACGAACGGCTCCATCGATGTGATATCGATGGAGCCGTTTTCTTTTTGCGTTGAGTGGCCCGCCCCGAACAAACCTTTCCACCCCCCAAATGTCCCTCTAGCGGGCAGTCCGGGCGTCGAGTAGGATGGATATTCGCTTTAGCGTGAGTGCGCCGTCGGCCGAGTCGATGGCGTGCGGGTTCCGCCACGGATGCGGTGATGTTTCCCCGACGGATCGCTCCTTTCGGCTGCCGAGAGAGGCACTCTCACGCGGCCGCTGCCTTCCCGACGGTCGATTTCCGCAATGCACTACGTTCCCGAATCTGCGCGCGAATTCCTGCAAGAGGAAACGGTCGCCACTGGTCCGCGCGAACGCAGCTTCCACTATCGGTCGGCTCCTATTTATCTGCTGACGCTAATCGTCGGCCTGTTGTTGCTGGCTGATGTGGTGCTGGGGCTGGTTGCTGACCCGGCATGGCTGGCGTATCGCATGCCGTTCGGATTTCGGCTGGCACTTCTCGCAGCGGTCGCCGGCGGAGCCAGAATTCTCTATCGCACTTTGAAAGCCCTGTTCGAGGGCCGGATCGGTGCTGACTTGGCGCTCACGATCGCCATGCTGGCGGCCATTGTACTCCGCGAACATACAACGGCTGCGTTAGTAGTCTTCATCGCGTTATGCGGCGAGAGCATCGAAGGATTCACCGTCGACCGCGCTCAGGCCGCCATTCGAGGCATTTTCAACCTTTGTCCGTCCATCGCACACTTGGTTCGAGACGAGAGCGAAACCGATGTACCGGTTGGTGAGGTGGTCGTTGGAGATCAAGTCGTCATCCGACCGGGCGAACGAATTCCCGTCGACGGCCGCGTGGTTTCGGGAACGACAGCCGTTGACGAAAGTGCGCTCACGGGTGAAAGCCTGCCGGTCGACAAGCAGACCGACGATGAAGTCTTCACCGGCACGCTGAATCAATTTGGTTCTGTGACCGTCGTGGCTGAGAAAGTTGGCCAGGAAACCACGCTGGCCCGCGTCATCAAACTCGTCGCCGAAGCGACCGAGCGAAAATCACCGTTAGAGCGAACAGCCGACCGCTTGGCTCGCATGTTCCTTCCGGCTGTGCTATTCGCAGCGGCGGCAACATTGGTCGGCTGGTATTTCTACGAGGGAAGCTGGGCCGCCGGCTTCAAACCCGCGCTCGGCGTGTTGATTGTCGCCTGCCCTTGCCCGCTGGTTTTGGCCACCCCGACCGCCGTGATGGCCGCGATGGCCTGGTTGGCGCGGACGGGTGTTGTTGTAAAGGGTTCCGTCGCGTTGGAGCGATTAGCCCATGTCGATACGTTCGCCTTCGACAAAACCGGCACGCTAACATGCGGCGAATTGACCCTCGAAGGCATTCATGCCGTTGCACCGCTCGACGAAACACAATTGCTCCGCGTTGCAGCGATCGCCGAGCGACGCAGCGAACATCTACTGGCCCGCTTGATCGTCCGCGAAGCGGAAGGTCGGGGCTTGGTCGTGCCGCCGGTGGCCGAGTTTGAATCACACCCAGGAGCCGGTGTCGTCGCGAACGTGCGGGCTTCGATGCTGGGGGCGTGGAGCGAAAAAGACGACACACAAGCGGCTCCACACGAACAACAACAACGCGTCATCGTCGGTAACCGGCGATTACTGGAAGCCGAGGAAGTCCGCGTTCCGAGTCCGATCGACGAGAGGGCATCCATTTTTGAAGACGACGGACAAACCGTGCTGTTCGTTGCGGTTGATGATGACGTCGTCGGCGTGATCGGTGTACGAGACAGTGTCCGCCCCGAAAGTCAGGGTGTCATCGAGGCCCTCAAACGCGAGGGCATCACCGAGTTTGCGATCCTCACCGGCGACCGTCCGCAAGCCGCGCAAGCGGTCGCGAAGTCGCTGGGGTTTGTCGATCATGTGGAAGCCTCTCTCTTACCGGCAGAGAAAGCGGACTGGGTCGAACGGCGAACGAAGGACGGACGCCGAGTGGCGATGGTCGGCGACGGCGTGAATGACGGCCCCGCATTGGCGACCGCGACAGTCGGGTTGGCTTTGGGTGGCGTCGGGAGTGACATCGCTGCGGAAGCGGGTGACCTGGTTCTGATGGGCGACCCGCTCGCCCCGTTACCGGGGTTGTTGCGTTTGTCGCGACAACTGGTGCGAAACATTCGCCAGAGCATTTTCCTGTTCGCGTTCGGCATGAACGCGCTAGGCATGGTCTTGTGTGCCATCGGCGTTCTCAGCCCGGTGGCGGGAGCCGTGTTTCATGAATGTGCATCGTTGGCAGTAATGCTCAATGCCATGCGGTTGCTGTGGTTCGATCGGTTTACGGAAACGCGATTGGGGCGAACGTCAGCCGCCGCAGCTGATTTCGCCGACCGACTGACGAACATGCTTTCTCCATCGCGTGTCGTGTTCCGGTTTCTCGATCACTGGGCGCTCGTGGTCCGGTTGACGTTCGCAGCGGTCGCGTTTTACTGGTTCACCACGGCATTGGTGCTCATCGGCGAAGACGAAGAAGCCGTCGTCACACGGTTCGGCAAACTGGAAGCCAAACTCGAACCGGGTATTCATTGGCGTTGGCCGGCCCCATTCGAGCGCGTGTTCCGCGAACGGACCGGCTTGCTACGCAGCGTACAAATTGGTTTCCGCGCGAGTGAGCAAGCCGCCAATCCGATCGACAAAGAGGAAACGGCCGATCTCGGAATTGGTCCCATCGAATGGACGAGCGAGCATTCCGATCGAAACTACGAAGCGATCCCCGCCGAAACACTTGTGCTCACCGGCGACGAAGTGCCCGTCGAGTTGACGGCTGAACTCCATTACAAAATCTCCGACCTGTACCGTTACATCACCGGCAGCGCGCAGCCGGAAGCGACTTTGCGATCGGCAGCCGAGAACGCGATTCGTTTGGTGGCGTCGCGGGAATCGTTGGACGGGTTGCTGACCGAACGCCGTGAAGAAATCGAACGGGCCTGCCTGGAGTCCATTCGCGACCGCATGGACAACTACGGGATTGGTATCTCGGTTGTCGACTTGAACCTGTTGGACGTGCATCCCCCGACGGCGGTTGTGCCCTCTTACCGCGATGTGGCCGATGCTCTCGAAGAACAGCAGCAACGGATCAACGAGGGCGAAGCATATTACGCGGGCAAGGTTTTGAGTGCAGCAGGCGAACGGGCGATTCGCATTTTGAGTGCGTCAGTTGCAGGCAACAAACGCCGGGCGGTTTCGACAACGGGCAACATCGCGGCCTGGAAACTGAACGACGAATTGTGGAAAACCTTGACCACCGAAGATGATCGCGGTGGCTTAACGCTATCGGGTCTGGCAGCCGCCACGTTGCATGCGGCGCGTCAAAACGCGTACTCCCGAACCGAGGCTGCCCGCGGAGCCGCCGCACGATTTGAATCTCTGCGAAAGACGTATCGCAACGGCAAGCTGGGACCGTTACTGACAGGCTCTCGATTGTACTGGGATGCGATCGAGAGCGCATTGTCGGATCGCCCTTTGACGATCGTCGACCCGAAAGTGTCCGGACGGCAACACCTGATGCTCACGTCGCCGGAAAACCTGGGCGCGATGCCGTTTCTGCAACCGTCCGTTCCTGTGCGAGGAGACGAACAGGAAGGACCACCATCACGTCCACCGGACGACCGTTGAACTCGAAGCCTGTTGAATTGAAGACCGCAAGCCAAGCTGATCAATACACGACGACCAAGACGAACCAAGAGGATTGCAACACGTGAGTGACGTCAACACCACAACGACCGAACGCCCTGCGAACACCGGCGAGTCGCCGTCTCGTTGGAAGGGGCTGCGACGAATGATGTTCGGGCTGGGGCTGGCTGCGATCGTACTGGGAAGTCTGTGGACTTCGTTGGTACTGGTCGACGAGACCGAATTCGTCGTGATCGAACGACTAGGGCGGATCAGCGCGGTCTACGATCGTCCCGAAGATCGCGGGTTGCATTTCAAGCTGCCTTGGCCGATCGACGCCGTGCGACGGTTCGACCGCCGCGTGCAATTGTTCGATCCTGTCGGTCGCGAGATTTTCACGCAAGACAAAAAGAACGTCACCGTCGATGCTTATATCTGCTGGCAGATTGCCGAGTCGCCGAATGGAAACCGTGGGAACTTGTCCGACCGGCCTGTTGTGCGATTCTTTCGTGGCTTGGGGAGTGTCGACGTGGCCGAGGCACGCCTCGATTCCCGCCTGCGGTCGATTCTCAGCACACAGATCGGCCATGTCGAACTGAGCAAGTTGCTCAGCGTGTCCGATTCGGAACGAGGGCCGGATGCCGCCCAGACCGGGGCGTTGGAGCAAGTTGGAGAGAGTGTTCGCCAAGCCGTCGCGCAGCGCGCCGGTGAGACGGATTCGCTAACCGATCGACTCGGCATCGAAATTGTCGACGTGCGAATCAAGCGGCTGAACTTCCCTTCGGGGAATCAGCAGGCCGTCTTTGAACGGATGAAAAGCGAGCGTAAAAAGATTGCCGACGATTATCGATACGCCGGCATGGCCGACAATGAAGAAATTAAGAGTCAGGCCGACCGTCAGTACAACGAAATTCTCTCCAAGGCGCGAGCCGATGCCGAGCGAATTCGCGGTGAGGCGGAAGCCGAAGCGATCGGCACGCTGAATCGAGCACACGCTCGGGATCCTGAGTTTTACAAACTCATGCAAACGCTCGACGCATACCGGAAGATTCTCAACGAACGAACCACACTCGTGCTCTCTGCGTCGAGCAACTTACTGAGGTTGCTGACCGAAGGGATTCCGGAATTGGGGGCTGTTTCTCCGCCGGGTGGAGAGACGGCTCCAACGGCGAAATCGGTTCCCGATAAGGCAACAAGCCCGGACGACAAGAAGAAAACCGAACCACCCGCCGACAAGACGGCTCCTCCTACGGAGGACGCGCCATGAAGCGATACGGTCTCGCGGCGACGATTCTAGTTCTGGCCTATTTGGCCACCGGGTTCTTTATCGTCAAGGGCAACGAGAAGGCGGTCGTACGACGATGCGGTCGGCTTGTTTCCACCGAATCGGGAACGGCCCGGCTGATTAGCGGGGGATTGCATTACGACTTGCCTTGGCCGTTTGCGGCCGTGAGCCGCATCCGTCTCAACGAGGTTCGCACGCTGTCGATCGGCATGGCGGGCGGCGACGACATCGAGGAAAACGCCTTCCTACAACCGGTGGGCACCGCCCGGCGGTCACAATTTCTGACCGGCGACAATAACATTCTCGACGTGCAAATCACTGTGCAGTACCGCATCGCCGAGTCGGCAACCGCCGAGTTTCTGTTCGCATCCGAGTCGGTCGAGGATCGGCTGCAACTGCTGATTGAATCGATCGCCGCAGACCTGATCTCGCGGAGCGGTGTCGATTTCGTTCACCCGTTGGGCTTGGGCGAACTGCGAGAAATGCTGACAGCCAACGCGCGACGTTCGGTCGAGGAACGCAAACTGGGGGTCGAGATCGAAGAGGTTGCCATCTCTGCGGTCAATCCGCCCATCCGCGTGAAGTCGTATTTTCTGGACGTCGCCAACGCGCGGGCCGATCGACAGAAGTACGTCAACGCGGCCTTGGCGTATCAATTGCGACGACAGCAAACCGCACGAGGCGAGTCGCGACGCGTGCGTGACGAGGCGGAGATTTTCCGACAAAACGCCGTTGAATCGGCTCGAGGTCGGGCCGAGAGCTTCACAAAACTCCTCGACCAGTTTGAACGCGAAGAGACAGACGGCGTTCAGTCATACGCTGCCGCCCGCCAGATGGCGTTGCGTCGAGAGTACGTCGACGTCATGCAGGATGTCCTGCGTCGCGTGGCCAGCAAGGTGTTCCTCGATTCGGGCAAACCGGTCGACCTGACGATCTTCCGCGACCCCAAAGATTGAGACGGGAACGAAGGGTGGCGGGGGGGCGCACCGCGCTAGCGGAAGCCCCCGGTGTTGTGCGTTGAATCGGGGGCTTCTGCTGCGCAGTGCGCCCCCGCCACCCAGATCAAAATACAGCGCCGGTTGAGACAGTTGATCGCAACCGGTATCATCGTGTCTTGTCTATACAAACTAGCCAAACACGATCGACACCCACGAGGATCAACTATGCTTCGCCATCGGATACTGAGATCGTCACTTCTCCTCCTCTCGCTGTTTGCCTGTCGTGCATCCTTCGGGGCTGATGACGGGATTCGCATCACTCACGGGCCAATGCTCGGGCGGCAAACTTCGACCAGCATGGGCCTCTGGGCACGCACCTCGAAACCGGGGATGTTTCACGTTCGCTACGGCACGTCACCGAAGAAACTCGACCAAGTCTCCAAACCGGCAACGACTTCACTATCGCGCGATAACACGGGCGTGGTGATGCTGACGGGTTTGAAGCCGGGCCTCACTTATTACTATGTCGCGGTTGCCGGGGAAGATTCCCAGGCCAAGGGCGGCAGCTTTCGCACGTTGCCTGACCCCAAAGCGTTGCGCGATGCGAAGTACAACCCGCGCGGCTTGTACAACTTCAAGTTCGAATTCGCCTGCGGCAATAATCAATCGCCCGATCACGGCCTCGGACCGAGTTTGCCCACGTTCGATACGCTTTTGAAACAGGTTCGCGACGACGTCGACTTCGCCATTCTCAACGGTGACTGGCTGTACGAAGACGACTCGCGGGCGTATTCCATTGATTCGTGGCGGAAGCAGGTCGGCATCTCGAAACAACAAACACCCCGCGTGGCCGGTTTGGCTCCGCCGATGGTGGGCGTCTGGCAGAACTACAAAGACTATCTTGATCGTGGCAAGAACCTGTCCGAATGGCATCGCCACGTTCCCAGCTACTACACCTTCGACGATCACGAAATCCTCAACGACGTGTTCGGCTGCGGCACCGCCGGGTTTCGCAGTCGGCGGGCTCTCTTCCGCGATATTGCCGTACAGGCTTGGTACGACTACATCGGTTGGAGCAACCCCGTTGTTCACAAGCAGGGCATCCACTTCGGGCGTGCGAAAGTGAAGGCGGGCAGTGATGTGCTCGTTGATAATGACGCCGACTTCACCAAGATCGATTGGAAGCAGGCGGCCAACTTGCACGTGCATTGGGGAACCGCCGACGCGGGCGTGAACGATACCGAACTTGACGGTAAAGGAGGAGACCCCAACGCCCGGGTATACGACGTGATCGAGGTGCTCGACAAGAACCGCGTGCGCATTAGCCCGAAAGCAACCGCCAACGGCGAAGTCGGCTATTCAATCGGACGTCGTAGCTACGCCAAGTTCCGCGTCTCCAACTGCGAGTTCTACCTCGTCGACACACGCACGCATCGCGAAGTCCACGACATCAAACGCCCCGACAAACCGGGGCTGTCGATGCTTGGTAAACAGCAGACCGACTGGCTGATTGCCTCGATGAAAGCCAGCGATGCCGACTTCCACTTCGTTGTTTCGTCGGTCAACTTCATGATTCCTCACGTTGGCGGAGGCGGGGCGGCTTTCGATGCGAAAACGAAAGACGATGCCTGGACCGTCTTCCTGGATGAACGCGAGAAACTGATTGATTTCTGGGACGACCTCGACGCACCCGTGTTCGTACTCACCGGCGACTTGCACAACAGCTTTGCCATCAAGGTGACCGACAACGTTTGGGAATTCGCCTCGGGGCCGCATAACTCCATTAACCATCGCCCCAATGATGAAGGCAACCGGCCGGTCAACGGGAAGTTCAAATATGGCCCACGGGAGTGCGACATCCGCTGGTCGACCGTGGCGATGGCCGACATCCCCCGGCTGAACCGTGCGTTCCCGCATTACTGCGTGGTACAAATCAACAACGTCTTCAATAACCCGATCGAACGCAAAGGCACCCGCTGGATCGCCTATCCCAAACCGCACGTCATCTTCCAATACTTCGACGGCCTCACCGGCAAGCTGAAATACGCCGAACCGATTCACTCACGGAAGAAGTGACCGTCATTGCAGATGCCGATTGACACTTGCCGTTTTCTCGTCGACAATGATCGGTGTTCTTCGATGTGGTGAGGTCAACTGGAAAATTCCGGGTCAGCGCAACAGCTGATGATGGTCGAAGATCTTTCAACCGAGTGAGGTTGTGCTCGAAGGTTTGTGATTTTCTACGGGAGAGATCACCGTGTTCGGATCGAATCCGCAGGCGATGCAGCATCCGCAGTTCTCCAGGCGAACGGCGATTCAAGCCGGGTCGATCGGTTTACTGGGGATGGGAACAAACCATCTTGACGCCCTCCGCGCGGCGAAGGCTGCGAATACAGCAGGCGGCGGCAAGGCGCGCAGTTGCATCTACATCTTTCTCTCCGGCGGACTGTCGCAGCATGAAAGTTTCGACCTGAAACCCGAAGCGCCAGCCGGGATTCGCGGTGAGTTCCAACCGATCGCGACCGCTTCCCCCGGTTTAGAGATTTGCGAGCACTTACCGAAACTGGCGGAGCGAGGCAAGCATTGGTCGGTCGTGCGTTCGCTGACGCATCCCACGAATTCACACACGACCGGGCATTTCTTCATGCTGACCGGGCGGTCGACGATCCCGCTGGGCTACCAAGGCGACCGTAAACCTCGCCCGACCGACTGGCCGTCCATTGCCTCGGTTGCCGGCTACGCAACCACCCCTCAACCGAACAACCTTCCCCCGGCCGTCGTGCTGCCCGAAAAGCTCGTGCATTGGTCGGGCGGTGTGATCCCCGGTGCCTACGGCGGCCTGATGGGACACAAACGCGACCCGTTCTTCATCGAGGCCTCGCCCTACGGCAACCCGTTCTGGCGCGGAGCGTATCCCGAATACACGTTTCCCAACCACGGGAAGAAGCCCCCCGAAACGCCCGACGCCCGCGTCTATCAGGCTCCGAACCTGACGTTATCAGACGGCATGAACCTTCGTCGTTTTGACAGTCGATTGGCCTTGCTCGACAGCCTCGACACGCAGCGAGCCGCATTGGAACGATCAGCGACGACGCAAAAGTACGATCGTGATCGGCAGTCGGCGATTTCTTTATTGGCCGATCCAAAAATCCGAGCCGCCTTCGACGTCACCAACGCCGAAGAGAAAACGCAAATTCGCTATGGTCGTAACAGCTACGGCTGGTCGTTGCTGATGGCGTCTCGCTTGGTGCAAGCAGGCGTGAATCTCGTGCAGGTCAACCTGGGCAACAATGAAACCTGGGACACGCATGGCGATTCGTTTTATCGCTTCCGGGAAAAACTATTCCCCCCGACCGACCGCGCGATCTCCGCGTTGCTGGATGACTTGCTGCAGACGGGAATGCTCGACGACACGCTGATCGTGATGGCGGGTGAATTCGGCCGCACGCCCAAACTCTCCACGAACACCGACACGTACAACGGAGCAGGTCGTGACCATTGGGGAGCCGTGCAAAGCGTGTTCTTCGCCGGCGGTGGTGTACAAGGGGGGCGCGTGGTTGGCTCGTCTGACCGCATCGGTGCCTACCCGGCTTCCAACCCACAAACGCCCGAGCACATGGCCGCCACCATCTACCACTCGCTCGGCATCCCCGAGTCGGCCCATTGGACCGACGAACTCACCCGCCCGCACAATATTTACCACGGTGAACCGATCGCCGGGTTGTTGTAGACGACACGCCGTGTCACCGCGCGTCGAACAGTTCACCCAGACACGCAATCAACCGGTCAACTTCCTCGGCCGTGTTGTAATGCAACAGGCCGACGCGCACGACGCCGTTCGGTTCGAGGTTGAGGGCTTCGGTGAGCGGCAGGGCGTAGCTGTTGCCGTCCCAGGTGAAGAAACCGCGTTTTCCGAGGCTCGCGGCAATCTCAGTCGGTGAAAGTCGTTCGTGTGTGAAGGAGACGGTTGGTACTCGTTGGTCAAGCCGATCGCTGGCCGTGATGCCGTACACTTTTACGCCGGAGAGCTTGGCGAGACCGTCCAACAAGCGGACCAGCAGATCGCGTTCGTAAGTTTCGATCGCGGAAAATGCAGCGGTGATGGCCTCGCGACGTCCGAGTGAATCACCGACAAGACTTCGACCAAACTCGGCGAAATAATCAATGGCGGCAAGCACGCCCGCGATGCCTTCGTGGTTTTGTGTTCCCGTCATCCATTTGCTGGGTATCTCTTGGGGAGACGGGCGGACTTTGTAGGCCTCGACGGATTCCAGATGCTCGCGTTTGCCGAACAGCATGCCGACATGCGGGCCGAAGAACTTATAGGCCGAGCAGGCCAGAAAGTCGCAATCCAACGCGGCCGCATCGATGAGACCATGCGGTGCGTAATGGACGGCGTCCACAAACACCTGTGCCCCGACAGCATGCGCCTTCTCAATGATCTCGGCAACAGGGTTGATCGTGCCGACAAGGTTCGAGGCGTAGCCCACCGCGACAAGTTTCGTGCGGCTGGAAAGCTTGGCCTCGAAATCGTCCATTCGCAGCGTGCAATCGACCGGATCGATGTCGACCTGCTGCACCGTGACGCCACGATCGCGAGCGGCGAGCATCCAAGGCGAGACGTTGGCGTCGTGATCGAGTCGGGTGACGATGATTTCATCACCCGGTTGCCAGGTTTGCGACAGCGCGCGAGATAACGCAAACGTGAGCGTTGTCATGTTCGCGCCAAAGACAATGCAGTCGGGGTCGTCGGCACCGAGGAAGTCAGCGACGGCCTGGTGCGCGGCATGCAGAATCGCGTCGCTTTCGCGACTACTGGCGAACAGGCCTTCGTGGTTGGCGTTCGTCGATAGCAGATAGGCAGAAATGGCTTCGGCGACGGATTGCGGAACTTGCGAGCCAGCCGGGCCGTCAAAGAAGACGGCGGGTTGCCCGCCGAGCGTTCGCGCGAGCGCAGGGAACTGTTGCCGGATGGTGTCGACGTCGAAGGCGGAAGCCATCGGTGTTGTTTACTCGTCGCCTGACGATTCGGGGGCTGTAGTTTCTGCCGGAGCTTCGGTCGCAGCGGCTTCGACGGGAGCCGGATTGCTCACGGGAGCGGACTCTTCAGCAGGTGCTTCGACGATCTCCAAGCCGGGCACGTCGATTTTTGTGATGCGAATCGTGGTGTGCTTCTGCCGGTGACCGGTGTGCGTCCGTGAATTCTTGCGGCGTCGGATCTTCTGAACTTCGATTTTGGGGCCTTTGAAAAGCTCCTTAACGATCTCGCCTTCGACGGTCGCTCCTTCGAGCAACGGTCGGCCGATCGCACTCGCTCCGCCAGCGTTGGCCATCAGCACCCGGTCGAACGTCACGGCGTCGCCTGCGTTGGCTTCGCTGCGATAGTCGAGCGTGACCACGTCACCCTGGCTGACCTGATACTGGCGGCTTCCATCTTCGATCACGGCAAACATCGCGACGACCTTCGATTATTGACTGGGCGGTTGCTATCTGAGATTCCGGAACGCCCCGCAGCGACAGTTATTCATTCAGGCTGTCGAAACGGGGAATCAAGGATTTTAGCGGTTTAGCGGCGAGATTTCGAGCGTGGCGTGGGGGCATTCTGGACTTCGTTGTCGATTTCGTCCAGTCCGCGAATCTTCAAGTGCTCGGGGCCGACATCGGTGCGGACGGTAATCACCACTGTCACACCGCAAACTTCTTCCAAATCGGTAATTTCACGGCGTTTACGGTTATTCAGGTAACTGGCAACTCGCTCATGAATTTCCAGTTCGATCCGGCGAACCTTTTCGACGTGCGCGGTATTCATCAGCAGCCGCATGACCTCGATGGACAAACTCTCGGCGGTCTTCACCTGCCCGGCACCTGAGCAACACGGACAATCTTCATAGACGCTACGACGCAGCGAGGGCCGAATTCGCTGTCGCGTCATCTCGATGAGGCCGAACGGGCTGATGCGGAGCACCTTGGTGCGGGCTCGATCGCGTTGGACGGCTTCGCGCATCGTCTTTTCGACAGAACGACGGTGCTTTTCCTGTCGCATGTCGATGAAGTCATTGACGATCACTCCGCCCAAATCACGCAAGCGAATCTGCCGACAGATTTCTTCGGCAGCCCGCATATTCATGCGGTAGGCCGTTTCCTCGGCATTGTCGTCGGCTCGAAAATTGCCGCTGTTGACGTCGATGGCCACAAGGGCTTCGGTCTGATCGATGACGATCGACCCACCGCCGTCAAGCGGTACGTGACGACTTTGCGCCCGTTCGATTTCCGCTTCGAGTTTGTATTTGTGGAACAGGGGCTCCTTGCCGTCGTAGAGTTTGATGCAGTTGGCATTGCGAGGCAGGACGACCTTCATGAATTCGCAGGCCCGCTCGTAGGCTTCGGGCTGATCGATCCAGACCTCATCGATTTCACTGTTGTAAATATCGCGGATCGTCCGCGTGATCATGTCGCTTTCTTCGTAAACGTCGACAGGAGCCGAGGTCGTCTTGATCCGCCCGACAATCGTTCGCCACAGCCGGAGCAGGTAATTGAGATCGCCTTGCAAGTCTTTCTGGGTGCGATCGATACCGGCGGTCCGAATGATGAACCCCAACCCTTCGGGAGGATCGAGTTCCGACAGGCTGGCGCGAAGCTTGCGACGCAAGGCTTCGTCGTCGATCTTTCGGCTGACACCGACACGTTGCAGGCCGGGCATCAATACGAGGTACCGACCCGGAATACTGATGTAGGTTGAGAGTGTCGGCCCTTTTGTGCCCAAGCCTTCCTTAATGACCTGCACGAGCACTTCGCTGCCGCGTTTGAAAATCTGCTGAATAGGCGGCTTGTTGTGAATGCTCCGCTCGTTCACGCGTTTTCCTCGGCCACGCGGTCCGCCGTTGCTTTTTTCGTTGCCGTCTTCGTCACCATTTCCCTCCGAGGCGTTCGGAACGAGGTGCTTGAAGTATTGGTGCTCGACATCGCTGACGTGCAGGAAACCGTTGCCCGCGACACCGAAATCAACGAAAGCCGCCTGGATGCTGGGCTCGATATTGACGACCCGGCCTTTGTAGATGTTCCCAACCAGGTTTTCCTGGCTACTTCGCTCGACGTACAGTTCTTCCAGGACACCGTCTTCGACGATGGCAATCCGACTCTCTTCCGGCTGAAGAACGTTGATCAGCATTTGTTTCTTCATTGCATTCTCCGCATGCGATGAAGACAGCGTTACGAGATCGTTTCACGATTTGATTGTGAAACCGAACTCGGCCTGCGATTTTGCGCCTCGTCGTAGCGAGACGACAACACGACATGCTTGTCGTGCGGTCGCCATTCGACATCGACCAAACGTTTCGTTCTCGGGGCAACGGCTCGACAATTCCAGGCGGAATCGCGTCGAAGCCTACCGAACCCGACGAGCCAACGTCTGCGAGGCATTCAGTTCGGACCGTAAAACGACATGGCACAACCTTGTCCGACGGAAGAGCCGCTTTCAAGAGCGGTTGTCGGATTGGCGGTGTGTGGCAAGTCGACGGTCGGCCGATGCAATCGCGAACGAAAGTTGCGTCTTCAAAACCACCACGCATAACGAATGGGGCGATTTCAAATTTTCGGATGTCCGAGAAACAAGTACGCACGCTGTCTTGACCTGAGTTTCTTTTGTGACCGATCTGGTGATCGGCCGATTTTCGTGGTGTGGCACCCTACGGGCACCCCTGTGTTTCATTCACGCCGACCGGCTACGTTGCCAGATCGGGACAAAGTTTTTCCAGTTCTCCGCGCAGGTAGTTTTCAACGTCTCTGGCGAGATCCAAGGACTGCGCGTGCCGCGCGATTTCCTCGGCCTGCGGGACAGAAATACTGCGGACGACTTTCTTCATTTCGGGAATGGAATGCGGGGTGGCACTCAGTTGCCGCAATCCCATGCCGATTAACAGTGGAACATATTTCGGATCGGAACTCATCTGCCCACAGACACTTACCGGCACATCATGCTTCTTGCCGGCTTCAACAACCATTTGAATTAATCGCAGAATCGAGGGGTCACCGGAATTGTAAAGTTCGGCGACATCCGAGTCGGCCCGGTCGGCCGCAATTGTGTATTGGATGAGGTCGTTCGTTCCAATGGAGAAAAAATCGACCTCTCTGGCAAACTCGTCAGCCATCATAACAGCAGATGGCACTTCGACCATCATACCGACGGGAACATTTCGTTTAAATTCCACTCCCTGCTCTTCAAGATCTTCGGCAACATCCGACAAGATCATCTTGGCCTGCCGCAGCTCAAGAAGAGTCGCAACCAGGGGAAACATGATGCGAAAATCCCCGTGAACAGCCGCTCGCAGGATAGCCCGCAGTTGGGTTTTGAACAATGGCAAATTCTTCAGGCTGAGCCGAATACTCCTCAGCCCGAGGGCCGGATTGCCCCCCTCCAGCTCGCCCCGGCTGAACGATGCGGGAACCTTATCTGCCCCCAAATCGAGTGTACGGATCACGATCGGCAAGTCGCCCAATTCGGTGGCGACGCGGTAGTATGCTTCGTAATGGTCTTCTTCTGTAGGCTCGCTGCCCTTCTGCAGGTACAAAAATTCGGTTCGGTAGAGTCCGATTCCGCCGGCACCTCGGTGGGTGCAATGTTTGACCTCTTCGGGAAACTCGATGTTTCCGAAGATTCGGACGCGAACGGCATCGGCCGTCTCGGAAGGCAGTGGCCGCAACGACTCCAACTGTTTCGTTGCCGTTCGATGACGCTCTTCCGAGATACGATACCGCGCGAGAGTTTCCTCGTCGGGATCGATAATGACTTCGCCGTGCGTTCCATCAATGATGATCGTTTCACCGCCGGAAACATCAGCGAGAAAATCGCCCACACCCACAACCGCCGGGATTTCCAACGCCCCCGCAAGAATCGCAGTGTGACTGGTTCGCCCGCCGGCTTCAGTTGCGAATCCGCGGACGAACTTTGTGTTCAGTTGGGCCGCTTCGCTGGGCGTGAGATTATGTGCCAGCACAACGACCGGCTCGGTCAGGTGGCTAAGTTCCTCACGACTTTCGCCGAGCAGTTGCTTGAGCAGGCGTTTTTCGAGGTCGTATAAATCGTGGGCGCGTTCGGCGAGGTAGGGGCTTTCGAGATTGCGAAAGACACGGGCATGCTGCTTAAGAACACGGCTCGACGCATATTCCGGCGAATAACACTTCTCGCGGATCAGGCTGTCGATTTCTTCAACAAGCTTGGGATCTTTCAGTAGCTGCTGATGGGCTGAAAAGATTGCGCCGTATTGCCGTCCCAATTGTTCGGTGGCGATGTTTTCGTTTTCGGTCAGTTCATCACAGGCCGCTTCCAATGCCGCATGGAAGCGGGAGACCTCGGTTTCGACCACATCGACGCTGACAAACCGTTGGGGGATGCGAAAGTCTTCCGCCCCCAGCACCATAGCTGAGCCGGAGATCACACCAGGTGATACCGCGATTCCGCGTCGTGTCAACATGATCGAATTTGACTGATTTCCAGGCCGGCGATGAATTCGGCAGTCGACGTGCATCGAGCCGAACGGCTCAATCGACGATCACGATCCCGACGGGGCTGCCTCTTCGTCGAAATTCGTGTCGAACAATTGCGCGAGCGCATCAACCGCTTCGCCCGCGTCTCCGCCGTTCGCTTCCAGAATGAGTTCGGCACCGAAATCTGCGTTGAGCGACATGAGTTCCAAGACGGCCTTGGCGTCGGCTGTGCGCTCACCATTCAGAAGTCGGATTTCCGCAGCAAACCGGCGAGCCGCCTCAGCGATCATGGAGTAAGGACGCAAGTGCATCCCACTTTCCAGATCCACTTTCACCGTGCGTCGACACGCCGAATCTTGCATTATCGACTCCGGATTTTGAGTGCCTAAAATTATTCCAATTGATTGTCGTCAGCTTCCTGCAGAAGCTCGATAACGTCCTGTTTGCTCTTGGCTTGCCTGAGGAAGTTACAGAAATTTTGATTTCGCAAATGACGCGAAATGTTTTCCAGACCACGCAAGTGATCTCCCGGCCGATCTGGCGGAGAAACCAACAAGAAAAAGATGTAGACGTTTTCCCCATCAAGGCTGGCGAAATCGACACCATCCTTTGAAAGGGCGATCGCCGAGATGAGATGGTCGACGGAAGGATGTTTCGTATGCGGGACGGCGACGCCGTTCCCGATTCCGGTCGAGCCGAGTTCTTCGCGTTTCAAGATCGCCGTAACGACGGCGTCCTCATCGTCCGCAGAAATGCTGCCGCTATCTTTCAAGCTGGCAACCATCGCACGAATCGCTTCTTCTCTTGAACTCGCCTGAAGATCGGCAACAATCGCGTCCGTCACCACGAAGTCTGTCAACTTCATGCAATCTGCTCCTTTACTGCCAGACGACGGCGTTTGCCGTGGCTGGACTTCTTCCGCCGATACCATTGTTTGATTCCTTATTGAGTCCACCGTTGTGGACTCTCCATCACAGGGGTTGAAAGCTACTCCGCCTCGGCCTCTGCTGCGTCGGCAATTTCGTTGGCCGGACGGTCACGCCGATGGTCTTGCAGCTTTTCCTTATACTTCCGAATCTGGTGCTCCATTTTATGCAGCACCAGATCAAAAACCGTTTTTGCGTCTTCGTTCAGGTCTCCCATGTCGCTGGCCACGAAGTCGTGGCGATGCTCGGTGTCGACGAGCATTTCGACTTGAATTCGATCTTTCTGAGCGAAGTCGACGGTGACTGTAATCGCCGTCACTCGCTCGAAAAATGTAAGCAGTTTTTCAGACTTTTGAGAGATGTATCCTTGAACGCTGTCGGAAACGCTCCCGTGTCGGCAGGTAATTTCGACTTGCACTAATAAACGCTCCTTGATGACAACACGCAGACTACAACATCAAACAGAACCGTCAGCAGCAATTCTAGCTGACCGCATCCCCGATTGCCAGTACCGGCAATCATCTGCCGATCGCTTTATACAGCCCTCTAGCCGCTGTGGCTACGCATCCAACTTCTCACGCATGAAAGCCACGAGTTCCTGCGTAGAAACACGCTCCTGCTTCAGCGTGTCCCGGTCGCGAGTGGTCACACAATCGTCGTTGGCAGTCTCACCGTCAATTGTCAGGCAGAATGGTGTACCAATTTCGTCCTGACGACGATATCGACGGCCAATCGCACCCTGCTGATCGTAGTAGCTCGGAATGCCGGCCGCCTTCAAACTGCGGTAAATCTCGGCCGCCTTTTCCGGCATGCCTTCTTTTTTAATGAGCGGGAACACGGCCGCTTTGATGGGGGCCAGTCGCGGGTGAAGTTGCAGCACCGTTCGCGTTTGCATCTTGCCCTTCTCATCGGGCTGTTCGTCCTCGAGGTAGGCCTCGCAGAGAAACGCCAGTGTCGCCCGGTCGGCACCCGCCGCCGGTTCAATCACATGCGGAATGAACCGCTCGCGCGTTTGGTCGTTGAAGTAGGATAGATCTTTTCCACTTCCACGATACGTCGGCTGGCCGTTCTCATCGGTCGACACAATCAGATTGCCGTTTTCGTCTTCCTTGAGCTTGCCTTCCATGTGCGATCGCAAATCGAAGTCGCCGCGATGTGCGACACCTTCCAGTTCGCCGTACTCGCCTTCATCGAGAAATGGAAACGCATACTCGATGTCTGCGGTGCCAACCGAATAATGGGCCAGCTCTTCTTGCGTGTGATCGCGAAGGATGAGATTGTCGCTGCTGATGCCATGTTTCAGGTACCAGGCGTAACGCCGGTCGCGCCAGTATTGGTACCACTTCTGCGACTCATCCGGGTGACAGAAGAATTCCATCTCCATCTGCTCGAACTCGCGCGAGCGGAAGGTGAAATTACGCGGCGTGATTTCGTTACGAAAACTCTTACCCACTTGCGCAATACCAAACGGAACTTTCACCCGACTGGAATCGACCACGTTCTTGAAGTTCACGAACATGCCCTGCGCAGTCTCGGGTCGCATGAAGGCCGTGTCTTCCGGACCACCCAATGCGCCGAGAGTTGTCTTGAACATCAAATTGAATTCGCGGGGCTCGGTGAGCGTGCCGGGAGCTTTGGCATCTGGTCCCACGATATTCTCAGGACAGTCGGCATCCGTAATCGGGCGCAGCCCCGGATTGGGTTCGGTGGGCGTCACGGTCGCTGTTGCTTCTGAACCAAAGCTCAAGCCGCCGTGCGGGCCGCTACCGAAAAGAATCTTGTTGAGATATTTGCGTTTCAACCCAAAGATTTCCAGCGATTTCTTCTCAACGTGCGCGAGACCTTCCTCAGCGTCCGCAGTCGTGGTGAAGAACAGGCGTTGATCTTTGTATTCCGCCCAGCGACCTTTCAAATGGTCAAAGCGGTATCGTTTGTTGGTCTCACGGCAGTCGATCATGTAATCGTGAAACAAATCGTAATGGCCGCACGCCTTCCAGACTTGGGGGTGCATGATGATCGAAGTTTCGACGCCCACCATATTGAACGAACTCGGCGCGCCCTCGGGGGCGAAGAGTTCGTCATGGTTGGTGATCATGTCGTGCCACCAGGCATCGCGCACGTTCCGCTTCAACTCGACACCCAGCGGGCCGTAATCCCAGAAGCCGTTGATACCGCCGTAGATTTCCGACGACTGAAACACGAATCCTCGCCGCTTGCAAAGTGCGACGATCTTTTCCATCTCTTTCTTGGCCATGCTTGGTTCCGCTGTGGTTTTTCAAGTTTGGGATGAACCACGGAAGACACGGAAATACACGGAAGGAGGTCAAAGAGACTTCTTTCTTTTTCGTGTCATTCCGTGTCTTCCGTGGTTTTCTCCTTCTGATTTCTTATGTGCTGTTTTTTGTGCCGACGTGGATTGGTGCGATACGGTTTGTACCTGGCGAATACTCGGGTACGATATCAAATTGACTGCGGATCAGCACGCGATCAATGTCATCCTCGTAACCCGCCTGAATGACGTTTCGGCCGCCGAGACTATTCGCAACGGCTTGATGCAGAGAGTTCTTGTTCGAGTTGTAGTGATCGATGGCGATACGGGTTTGGTCGTTGGTTGAGTTCGGTTGTAACTCATTTGCCAAGGCACCGGCGAAGAGAATGTCTTCCCCTGTGACACGCCCGTTCGTCCCGGCACAAACGAGATGCACAGGCAACTCACTCGCTGTCAGGGCTTCCACCATCGCGGCGAGGTTAACGAATCCGCCGATAAAAACCCGTTCCGCCTCGCGACACCGCGCCAAAGCACGAGTGCCGTTTGTGGTGGTGAAGACGACCGTCTTTCCGCTCACGCTTTCCTTTGTGTATTCCGCTGGTGAGTTCCCTAAGTCGAACCCCTCAATCCGCACGCCGTCGCGTTCTCCTCCCAAGACTGTTTTCCCACTTGAGAGGTTCGCGGCCGCAGCTCGGGCTTCCTCGATTGTCGCACACGGGATGATTGCGCTCGCTCCGACGGAGAACGCATGCACGATCGTCGTTGACGCACGCAGCAAATCGATCATCACGGCCACCCCGCCGCGCAACTCGCTCGGTTCAAACAAGATCGGCAGAAAATGCACGCTCACATCACAAGACATGCGGGGATGATAGGACTCGCTTGCGATCGGTCGCAACCCATAGCCGATTAGTGGGTAGTGGCTGGTGGATCGTGGGTAGAATTGGCGGGTGAAGGGGGTTTAGGCTTCGTATGCCGAAAGATCGATTCACAGCTGATTTGGTGACATTCCCACATCCACGATGCTGCATGCCTGGATGACGTCGAGGCCGAGTTCGTCGGCTTTCTCCAGCAATTTCTCGCTGGCACTACCAGGGTTGAACCAGACTTCCTTGGCATTGGCGGCCTGAATCTCTTCGAGCAACGCGATTCCTACGGCCGGCGGAAGATAAATGCTGATGCGATCCAGCCGGTCGACAGGCACATCAGCCAGGCATGCGAAGGCGGGCAAGCTTTCGATTTCGTCGACTTTCGGATTCACCGGGTACACGTCGTAACCCTGCGCCAAATGGGCGCGGACCGATTTGTTCCCGTATTTGTCCCGGTCGCGGCTCGCTCCGAGTATGGCAACGGTTGGCTTGCTCATTTTTCCTCCTTCAGGTCCATTCATCCAGCGACGATGCGGTACTCGCGATCGTCCCCGGCCATTGGCAGTTCCGTCCAAGCGGCGTTGTTGCGATGAGACACATGGAAGGCGATCATCGCCTCGAATGTTTTGAGCGCCTGTTCGGCGGGCGTGCTGAATTCGCCGGGGGAATCGAGCCAGTCGACAATCTCGCCCAGCGTGCGATCCATCGAAGTCGCCTCGGCCCGACGGCCCGGTAGCGTTTCTTCTTTACCGTCGAACGTGCGAATGACGACGTCATCGCCCCCGGTATACGCTCGGGCGTCGGTGCCTTCGATGATAATCTCGGCCGGTCCGACCGCGTAATTGGTGGCGTTGATGACAATCGGCAGCCCGCCTTCCATCCGCATCACGCCCCACCCGCCGGGATCGTGAAACTCGTCTCCCCGACAATCCGCCTTCTCGGCGAGATCGAGCGTGGCCGAGACGGCGACGATTTCCCGGCCGGTCAGCATGCGGGCCGCGTCGACAAGATGTGTTCCCACGCAACCCAGACGCCCGGAAGACCAACGCAGCGAGACCGACGTCAGTTCGCCGAGTTGTCCCGCCGCGATGCGGTCACGGAGTTCGCGATAGTTCGGGTTGAAGCGTCGGTTGTGATTGACGACCAACAACGCGTCGGCCGCTTTGCAGGCGGCGATCATCTGCTCGGCTTCGACAATCGACGTGGCGACCGGTTTTTCGCAGTAAACGGCTCGCACGCCGGCTTCCGCACAACCCACGGTGAGCGCGCAGTGTGCCGGGGCTGTGGTGGCGACGCTGACGATGTCGAGCCGCTCGTTTTCGACCATCGCTTGCCAGTTGTCATACGTTGTCGCGCCGGTTGTCTCGGTGAACCGCTCGCCGCGTCCGTCATCGAGATCGCACCCGGCCACCAGCTCGATACGCGGGTTTTTCGATAAGGCTTCCCGATGCGTCCCGTCCAGTTTCGCAACGACCTGGCCGATCCGGTCCCCCGAAACCTGGTCACCCCCGCCGATAAATCCCAGCCCGATGATCCCTGCTCGATACGTTGTGTCACTCATGTGATGTCTTTTCTGTTGGCTGCGGAGCGTCAGGCCGAACACTTAGGATTCGGATCGTTTAACGGCTTCAAATAATCAGTATCCACAAGTTGAGTCTGAATCATAACCCGATGCGTAAGCGAGGGACGCAGGGAGTAGGCTCAATTGCCCTGCGTCCCTCGCTTACGCGTCGGGTTAACTTGAGTTCTCTGACAAAGCCTAGAAGTAGTTTACTCTTTCGGCAACTTGGCGAGGTCTTCGTCACTGCCGACGAGGACGAGTACGTCATCGGAGCGAATGGTGTCGTTGGGCTTGGGAACCCGCGCGTCGACCTTCGCCTGTTCCTCACCGTCTTCGCCTTGCACTAGCGTTGTCCGCTTGATGGCGATCAGATTGACGTGGTATTTCGCCCGCAGGCCGATGGCGTGCAGTGTTTTGTTGTGAAACGCTTGGGGCGCTTCGATTTCAATTAACGTGTAGCCGTCGGCCAGTTGGATGAAGTCTTCCAGGTGCGGATTGGCCAGTTTTCTCGCCAAATGCTCGCCGGTTTGCGTTTCGGGTTGAATGACTTCATCAGCCCCGATCTGGCGAAAAATCTCGGCGTGGAATTGTGTTTGCGCGCGACAGACAACGAAGCGTACGCCGAGCTTCTTGACAATCACCGTCGCCAACAAGGACGCCTCGAAGTTCTCGCCGATGGCCACCACACAGACGTCGACTTGATCGATTTCCTGACTGGCCAACGCGCCTTCATCGGTCGCATCGAGTCGCACGGCGATGTCGACGTCGTCTTTGATGTCGGCAATGAGTTGCCCCGACCGATCGATGGCAATCACCTGCGTCCCCGCCGCCGCCAGTTGACGCGCTAACGCCATCCCGAAGCGTCCCAATCCAATCACCGCGATTTTTCGCACCGGTCGTCCTTTCCTGTCACAGAGCCCTATCCCAGCGGAATTCGCTCGGGCGGGTATTCGTATCGGGCTTCATCTTCCCGGCCGGCCAACGCCAACAACAGCGTTAGCGGACCGACTCGCCCCAGCAGCATCGCCACCACAATCACCATTTTCGAGGGGACCGTCAACTCCGCCGTGATTCCCGTCGAGACGCCGACCGTGCCGAACGCGCTGGCCGACTCGAACAAGTGATCCAGAAACAACGCCGGCTTTTGCTCGAACAGTACGATCAATAACGTGGCTGACATCAACGTCACCATACCGACCGCGATCATCATCAGCGCCCGGTTCACGTGTCGCATGGGAATCGTGCGGCCCATGACTTCCACGTGATCACGCCCGCGTAGAAACGACAGCACCGCCACCACAGCCAGCGCGAAGCAGACCGTCTTTACACCGCCGCCGGTGGAGCCGGGTGATGCCCCGATGAACATCAGCAGCACGGCAAATAATTTCGTCGCCGGTTGTAACCCTCCCAAATCGACCGTGTTGAAGCCCGCCGTGCGGAAGGTGACCGATTGAAACCACGCCTCGCTCAGCAGCGATGCAGGGTTGTGTGTTGTTTCTCCGCTGGTTGACTCCAACAGGTAATAGCCGGCCATGCCCACCACCAACAGCGCGGCCGAGGTGATGAGGACCAGTTTTGAGGAAACAGTTAATCGCACACGATCGCGCGGCAGCCGAAACAACGGCGGCGTGCGCAACGTGCGAATTCGCGTGTGGGCGGCCAAACCCACATTGTACGTCACAGCGAAACCGAGTCCGCCGGCGATAATCAACACCGGCAAGACGCCCAGCGTTTGCCAGCGGTTTGCCAGTGGCGTGAAGCTGTCATCGGTGACCGTCAGCGAGAATCCCGCATTGCAGAACGCGCTGACGGAGTGAAAGATGCTCTGGTAGGCCTGCTCGAAAAACGGTTCGTGCGACCATAACCCGCTGAGAAACAACGCCCCCACGAGTTCTGCGGCGATAGTACACGCGACGATCGTCCGCAGCAGTCGACGGACATCACCCAACCCGTCGGAATCGAGCAAGTCACGCAACGTGGCGCTCTCGCGAAAACGCATTTGGGCACCTGTCAGCACGGCGAAGAACGCACCGCAGGTCATAATTCCTAAACCGCCGACCTGAAACAGCACGAGAATAATCGTCTGACCAAACCGGCTCCAATACGTGCCGGTCGGTTCGACAATCAACCCCGTCACACAACTCGCGCTGGTTGACGTAAACAGGGCCGTCAGGAACGGTGCCCCTGCGGTGGCATCGGCTCGGGCACGTGGCAGCATCAATAACAGGGTGCCAATCGCGATCAACACCAGGAAGGAAACGACCAACAGCAAAGCAGGGTTCCAACCGCGGGCGGTAAATTGTCGTGTGATCTCCACGCCCCACGCCAGGCCACGAATCAGCACCATCCATTCCGCCCAGCCGATGAAGACCTGCGCCGTCGAGACGGTATCGCTCACCAACCAGGAAACCAGCGGTCCGCCGGCCAGAATACCGAGGCATCCCAACAGCCAGACACCGCAAATCGCCATGCCAAGTCGCTGCGACCGCACAAACGTGGGCCGCGCCAAACTCCAGCGAAATCGCAACCCGAGTGAAACCGTGGCCAACAGCAACGCCACGACGGAAATTGCACCCAGTTCCCAATACAACTGGTCGGTCAGATGCGACAACCCATGCCGCACGGCTGCAGCAACAATGGCGGTGAACTGAAGTAGAACCACCACCCGTTGCAATTGTCGCGACGCATGCGCCCGACGGCTCGGCTCATTGGTATGCAAGACCGGCGAAGTATTCGGTCCATCCATCACAGCCTGGCCTTTAGCCGTTGCCCTTGATCATTCGCTTTAGCGATTCACTCGCTTGGTGGTTCTTTGTGGAACTCGGCCCAGCGTTCCCAGGCGTAGGTCCATTCCATCCACATCCGCATCAGCGACCACATCATTCGCATGCGTGCCAATTGGTCGGGAGTGAACTTCTTCTCTTGCTGAACCGCGTCGCGGGCCGTCTCGCCCAAACCCCATCGCTCGGAAAGTTCCCGGCAAAGGCCGTCGGCCGAGAGATCGGGGTCGGCATCGTCGTCGATCGCTCCGGCACCTTCGGCGGTCACGAACAGCTCGAAGAGTTGACCACGGTAAGGATCAATCTCGAGCGGCTTGGTTTCCCGCTCGGCTTCGAGCAGCACGCTTTCAACGCGATTGAGAATGTCAGCCGACAGTGCGCGGCCGAGTTGAGGTGAGGTAGTCATACAGTCAAACTCTCGACGTTCGAAGGGTTCGCCGTCGAGAAAACGACGGCAGATAGAGAGTGCATTATACCGAAGTCAGCGAGTGAAACACACCCCCCGGAAAGGGCCGCTACAATCGTTACAGACGGTCGGCCGGGTACGCTTGCGGTCGCGTCCCCGATCGACGAATCTATCAAATCGTTTCACGAGCCGTCGCGAGGGCGGTTCAATATCTCACACAACTCACCACTTCAGAATTGCGAGAGGAACATCATGGGAGCCGAACAGAAGGCACTCGATTTGGGGCTGACCTTTCCGGATGCAGAGCCGGGGTACTTGAACTTGTGCATTCGCACGGGCAACCTGCTGATCACCTCGGGTCACACCAGTGACCTGAAAGGTAAGCTGGGCGACGGAGTGTCTGTCGAAGAGGCCTACGAAGGGGCCAAAGATTGTATCATCAAGATTCTGCAATCGGTCCATCGCACGCACGGCACGCTAGACGGGCTGAAGGTCATCAAGCTGCTCGGTTGTGTGAACTCGACACTCGACTTCACAGATCAGCACTTGGTCATCAACGGATCGTCCGATCTGTTGCACGAAATCTTCGGCAAGACGGGTGACGGTTACCACGCCCGCAGTGCGTTGGGCTTTGCCGCGTTGCCGACTGGTGCCGCTGTGGAAGTCGAAGCGATTTTTGAGATCAGCGAGTAACGATCGATTTGAGGGAGAGCAATTCTCCCCACAGTTGGAGAGGCTTTCATGAGCGGATTATCGCGAGAGAAAAGTCGTGCGCATTTTGAACGGGCGTCACGATCCATTCCCGGCGGGGTGAATAGCCCGGCGAGGGCGTTCGGTGGTGTCGGCGGGGAACCGCTCATCATCGAACGCGGCGAAGGCCCGTACCTGTTCGACATCGACGGCAATCGGCTCATCGATTACATTGGGTCATGGGGGCCGCATATCCTCGGGCATCGGCATCCGGCTGTGATCGGGGCAATCGAAAACGCTTTGGCGAACGGCACGAGTTTCGGAGCACCGACGGAACTGGAAACGGAACTCGCCGAACTTGTCATCGAAATCGTCCCTTCGGTTGAAAAAGTGCGGATGGTCAATTCGGGGACGGAAGCGACCATGTCGGCCATTCGCTTGGCACGCGGGCATACCGGTCGCGATGTCGTCGTGAAATTCGCCGGCTGCTATCACGGGCATGTCGACAGTTTGCTCGTGCAGGCCGGCAGTGGTGCGTTGACGTTGGGGGTTCCCTCCAGCCCCGGAGTTCCCGCCGGCTGCACCGCCGACACGCTGGCACTCGAATATAACGATGTCGCCGCGTTGGAAGACGCATTCTCAAAACGCGGTGCGGAAATCGCGGCGGTCATTCTCGAACCGGTCGTTGGCAACATGGGCGTTGTCCCGCCGGAACCCGGTTTTCTGGAAGCCGCCCGAGAACTCTGCACTCAGCATGGCAGCCTGCTGATTTTCGATGAAGTCATGACGGGCTTCCGTGTGGCCTTCGGTGGCGCACAAGCACGCTTCGGCGTCACGCCCGACCTCACAACGCTGGGGAAAATCCTCGGCGGCGGAATGCCGGTCGGTGCGTATGGTGGTCGAGCCGATGTGATGGACTCGATCTCACCCGTGGGTCCGGTCTATCAGGCAGGGACGTTGTCGGGAAATCCGATCGCAATGGCCTCGGGAATCGCAACACTCACCGCGCTGCGGGAAACGAACCCTTACGACGATCTCGAAGCCAAAACAACGCGTCTTGTGCAAGGTCTCGATGCCGCCGCGACAGATGCCGGGTTACCGCATACCGTCGCACAAGTCGGCAGCATGTTCACGCTGTTCTTCAACCCCGATCGCGTGACGAGCTACGAAGTGTCTGCCCGCAACGATACCGACCGGTTCGCGAAATACTTCTGGGGCATGATCGACCGGGGAGTTTATCTGCCGTGCAGTCAGTTCGAAGCGAATTTCCTCTCAATCGCCCACAGCGAATCCGACATCGACGCGACGATTGCTGCGGCGAAAGAAGTGCTGGCGGAACTGGGGTGAGTCCCCATACAAGCCCCAAGCGCAAGCGAGTGGGTTTCTGAAACCAAAACGAAAATCGCGACTCCAACTCTCTCGTCAATCCACTCGCTTGCGCTTCGGGCTGGTATTGCTCTAATCGATTGACTGCAACAATTCGGTCGCGTCAGGAAATTCTGGCCGGTACTGCAACGCTTCCCGGAGATGCCTTCGCGCTTTGTCGATCTGTTTCGTTTCCGCATAGATTCTCGCGAGTTCATAATGGGCTTCGGCGTCGCGCGGGTTGAGACGAATCGCTTCAGACAGATGAAAGATCGCCTTCGCGCGATGGCCCAACTGCGATTGGGCGACGCCCAAGTTGTAATGCACGTTGGGGTCGTTCAGGCCTTGTTCGAGGACCAGTTCAAATTGCACGACGGCTTCCGCGTGCCGTTCCAATCGCGATAACGACGCCCCCAGGCTGTCCCGTGCGCGAAGGTCGCTGGGATCGGTTTCAACCAGTCTTTCAAACTGCACGCACGCGGCCTCGTACCGTTCGGCCTTGAAGAGTGCATCGGCTAACAGACGTCGTGTTTCCACGTCTTGTGGGCGACTGGTAATCGCTTTCGTCAGCAGGCTGATCGCCTCGTCAAATTGACTTTGCGATTTGAGAAAAGCTCCTGCGATAACGAGCGATTCGGGATCATCGGGCAACGTTTCGAGTGCTTCGAGTGCCAAATGTCCTGCTTCATCATGCTTGCCCGACCAGTTGAGCACCTTGGCCAAGTTCCGCAACGCGGCCGCTCGTTTCTCGGGTGACAGGCTGGCTTCGACCTGCTGGGCAACGCGCGGAACGACCTGTTCTTTCCAGTCGGTGGATGCCGTGACGATGTCGGCTTCGATCAAACGTTCAACAATCGCCACGGCCAGAATTTCGTGCCCTTCGATCGTGGGGTGTACGTGATCCAGAAATAACTCGCGACCGGGGATGTTGTGACCGTGCTGCTTGAGAGTTTCGCCTGCCACGATCGCCGCGAAGTCGACAAGCGGGATCTCGCTGTTTTTTGCAGTCTCCCGAACGATCGTCAACATGTTCGTCAAAGCACGCAACGGGCAAACGTCTTCCTCTCTAGCGCGGCGAAATGACTTCGCGGCCTCGGGATATCGTTCCATTGCGAACAGGGCGCGGCCGATGTTGAAGTGCAGACCCGCATGCCGATCGTCGATGGCAGCGGCTTGAGAGAAGGCGGTAAGTGCTTGAGCATGTCTTCCGGCTTGTGTTTGCGATCGTCCTTTGTTGTAGACTGCTGTCCATTTGGATTTCGTCTTGGGGTCGATCTTCTCGTTATGCTCACTCTTGAACGGCGAGCTATCTTTCAAGTTTGAAGAGGGCGTGACGAACACGATCTCCGCGTCGGCGTCACGAGCGATTTGCACCATTCTTGCGAGATTGAATTGGAAATGGTCGACGATTCGTTTTCTCAATTCGTCGTCGCGATGGTACGAATCGGGGCCGACGGTGTGATCCAGGACGGCGTCCACCTCACCGGGCAGAACGAAACGCTTTCCGTTAGTCTTGGGCGGTGGTTTGAGAATCCGGTGGAGGGCCGAGAAAGTGCGAGTTTTGGAGAGCGTTGCGACGAGATTGCGCTGCGAGGGTGGGTCGGCGATGAGTTCGCCGTAGGTTCGATTCTCGAGGAATTCGTTGTGGCCGGTGTAAACAAGGAACAGGTCGGGCTGATATTGCGACAGCTCTTCCATGACGGACGCGACGCGGTAACTGGCATAGCTGATGCCGCCGGCGTTGATGACTTCCCAGGGGTGGGAGTTGTCGATTTCAGGAAGTAACTCGCGTAACCAACCGCAAAAGGACGTGGTGTCGTCGTAGGGTCGGCCGTAAGTTGTCGAGCCGCCTAGGCAGAAGATGCGGTAAGTGCTCGCAGGTTTGGGCAACGCGAATTGTTGCCGGTTGAAGTATGCTAGTTTGGGCGTGGTGGTTTGCATCACGACTTGGCCGGATGAGTTCCGTTGTTCCTCGAACAAAGGAAACCCGGCAGTGAAGCCGACGTAAGGGTCGTCGGTGGCGGAAAGCGTTTCCACGCCACAAATTGCCAGCACACCTTCCAACAAACCGAAGAACAGGACGGTCACGAAGCCAGCCAAGGCGACTTTGCGCCGCAGCGAGGCGCGAGATGCTCTCGTTCGCTCGTCAGATACGGATGCGGATTTGTCTGGCGTGACCACCCGCTGATTCCTGCTATTTGTCACCAAGGCAAAGCAGCGTGCCGTCTTCGGTTGTGACGTAGAGCTTCCCATTCGCCACAGCGAGGCAGTCATGAACGAGCGGGCTGGCCAGTCGTAACTCCCCCTTCCAAGTTCCAGTACGAGCCGAATAGGTGCGGATTGCATTAACGGGGCCGAGTTTTTCGCCGAACAACCCGGCCGCGTAGACCGTTTCGCCGGCGAGCACCAAGCCGCGCAGGCGGGTTTCGGTCGACATTTTGATGGACCAGGGTTTCAAGGTTTTGTCGCCGGTCGCGCGAACGAACAGTTCGGCGTTCCCGGAGAGCTTGCCGTCTCCGCCGGAGACACTGCTGCAGGCTTTGAAACCGCAATACCCGCCGGAGGCCCAGGAGAGCATTTGACCGCTGCGTTCGCCGCCGACCGTCCAGAGTTGCAGATTCTTTCGTAGCGCGATGGGCCGCCGGTACCAGGCGTCGCTAAGTAATCCGAGTCGACCGCCGCGTAAGGCGGAGATCGAGGTCTTCACGTTCTTCCCGGTCTTGGCGTTGAGTCGGACCGACGCCATTGTGACGACGTTTCTTTCGGCGGTGAGCAGGTCGGCCACGCCGTCGTGACCTACGATGGAACGCGACCAGACGAGTTTTCCGGTAGCGGGTTCGACGGCGTAGGCGAACAGGCCTCCGTCGGAGCCTGAATGACGGCCCACGATGAAGTAGGCCAACCCATCATGGACCAGCACACCACCGACAACCGGCCAGGAAGATTCCAATTGCCCGTGGGCGACGATTCGCTGTTCGGCGGGAGCCGCGCGGAACTTCCAGATCAACTCCCCTTTGTCGGCTGTGACGCAATAAACCCAGCCGTCTCGGCTGCCGAAGAAGCAACGCCCTTCGTGAATCGTAGGCGGGCAATCAATCCGGCCTGCCGCTGTCGCAATCCATTTCGCTTTTCCGGTTTCAGCGTCGACCGCAGAGAGTGTGTGGTCATCGAGCGACGCAGCGAATGCTGTATCGCCTGCAACAACCGGGGCCGAAAGACGACCACCGTCTTTGAGCGCCCACTCTGCCCGTAAGGAAGTCGGCAGCGGCGCAGCGACCTGATGTTTCCAGAGAACATCCAACTTCGTCGGACCGGCTGACGTTGTGCTGCCGGTCCGTTTGGCATCGCGGCGGTACGTCGGCCAACTGTCCGCACCGTCGGTGACACCGTTCAGTGGCTGTTGATAGGCGGGACCGGTTTGCAGGCGGTTGGCGTCGTTGTTACTTGTCGGGCCGGTCGGCACGGCGGTCGTTGCCAGGCCAAGGAAGCCGCGGAGCATGGGGTAACACCCACAGGCGTGTGGGAAGGTGTAGATCAAGCCGTTGGCGGGAATTGCTCCGGCGGTGCGACACGAATTGCGGGCCGCTGAGAAGTGGCTGTAGCGGCCGGTTTCCAGGTCGGCGAAGTCCATCGAACCACAGAGGAAATAGCGTTCGGTGGCCACGTCGTAAGAGCAGCGGTGTTTCATGGGGAAGTCGCTGGGCTGAATCACGCGTTTCTTGACGGCCCCGGTCTGTGGGTCCAAGCCTTCCCACGCATACTGCTTCGTCCCCTTGGTTGAAGCCGTGTGAATCCAGAGAAGTCCTTTCATGGAGACAACCTTTTCAAAGCTGCCGCCGTGGCCGATGAGCGAATACGTGTACGACCAGAGATGCTTGCCGTTCTTGGCGGAAACGCCATGCGTTCCCTTACCGGCGAGGACCAGCACGCCTTTCTGATAGAGAATGAGTTTCTGAGACGGTCCCTTGGCCCAATCTGTCACACCGGCTTTCCAGAGTTCGTTACCGGTTGCGAGATCAAGAGCGAGGAGTTGCGACTCGCGTGCTCCGCTGGCGGTGCGACCTTCCGCTTGGATGAAGATGTTTCCGTCACCGGCCAGCAACTGCTTCACCGCACCGTCACGAGTCCAAACGGTCTTGCCGGTTTTTGCATCGAAGCACCGCAAATCTTTGTCGCGTCGCACAATAAGCCGGCCGGCGTGGTGGAAGAGTTGCACGGCGTTGTCCGATTCAGCGTAAGCGCGAATCGTCTTTCCGGTGATCGCATCCAGGGAGACAATCGGGCCGCCTTTGTCGAGCACCGTATAAACTCGTTCGCCGACGGAGACCAGCGGTGTGGGGACGGGCGCTTCCGATTTTCGTTTCCAGAGGAACATTCCGTTGTACGCATCGCGGGCGATGAGCGAGTTTTGCAGTGTCGGTTTGCCAGCCGTGACGACTTCGTCTTCAAACACGTAGACCAGTCGATCTTCCGAAGCGACCACACCGGGGACAGCCGACTTGCGATAGCCGGTTGGCCAATTCGGTCCGGCCACCCAGCGAACACCGGTCGGTACACCGATTTGCTTGTCGGTCGAGACCGGGTTGCCACTCGGGTTGTGGTGGCGATGCGTCCAAGCATCCATCGTGGCGGGACGGGCCTTGACAACTTTCACCCAGCCATCGGCTGCCGGGAAGAGGGTCACTTGTAATTTAAGTGCAGCGAACTGAATCTTCCGGGCTTTTTCATCGCCTCGCAAGAAGGCGGCTCCGCCGGGACGCAGGACGCGAACGATGTCGGTGATCTGAGCAGGCGTCCCACTGAAATTGGCGGGGTCGTCGGCAACGAGCAGGTTCACGAGGTTGTCGGCGTAGGGCAGACGCGATCCGGAACGCTCGATCGACACGACTCCGGTCAGCTTGTTGTCTCGAACGGTCTCGCGTGCCGTTTCAACGGCTTCGTCGGTTGTTGCCAAGCCATGCACCAGCAGGCGACCGCCATCCGACAGCGCAACCGTTGTCTGGCCGTTGCGAACACCGAGATGCACAACCAGCCCCGCGCGATCCGAGAGCGAAGCCAGCATTGCTTTCACGGGTGGATTGGCGGCAGTCGATTCGGTTGCGTCCTCTGAAAGACCGACCACCGTTCCAATGGCGAGTCCCACGACCGCCAGCAGTAACGATCCGCGTAACCAGAGATGAGTCTTGCGAGACATCCTTCGTCCTTTCGTCCGCCAATAGACAGCCTGATTGATGCAACCAACAGATCGCGATGGCTAGTTTGGAGATATTGTAAGTTGTGTTTGCTTCGGCACGCAACGTCGTGGCAAAACAGCCCTCTGTTGCGCAACTCGAATGCTGATGACTAACAAACGCTTTCACCTTCGGAGCGACCACTTTCATGCATGGATTAACGCTGATCACCCCCACATCGGATCGTCCTCGCTCGTTCGCCGTGTGTGAACGCTGGATGCGTCGGGCGATTGCCCAGTTAGGAAATCGGCCGGTGCAGTGGATCGTGGCAGACGACGGTCACGAACCGTTGCAACCAACAATGGGGCAACTGCATTTACGGCGAACTCCTTCGAAATCAACCGTCGAGAGTTTTCGCGGTAACCTGCTCGCTGCGGTACAACAGGCCGACCACGAATTCGTACTGTTCATCGAAGACGACGACTGGTACTCGCCGCATTATCTGCAAGTGATGTGCGAACGGTTAGAGCATGCGGATATCGTTGGAGAATCGCGGTCGCGGTACTACAACCTGGCCACTGGGCGGTATCATCAGTGTGCCAACCGCAAGCATGCGTCGCTGTGCCAGACGGGCATTCGGCGTTCTGTGCTGCCTTGGTTGCAGTCCCTACTGAAAATCACTGACAGTCCCTTCGTCGACCTCGACCTGTGGAACAAGGCTCCATCACGCTTTCGCCGCTGGCTGGCTTCCGCCAGCCATTTCTGTGTCGGCATGAAAGGATTTCCGGGCAAGGGAGGGATTGGCATCGGCCATCGTCTCGACGCGAGACATCAAGCCGACGTGGCCGGGCGCGTGTTGCGTGAGTGGGTCGGGCACGAAGACGCTCTCTACTACGGCAGCCATTTTGGAGCCGATCGCCAGGTGGAACAGCCGAGTATTGATTGTGGTCTCGATCGTTCGGTGGGAGCCAATGTTTTCTCCGTGCTGTGTCAGCCCGAGTGGCAGGAAGCTGAATGGCTCGTTCTGGGAAAGGGGCCCTCGTTTTCAAACATCCACGCCAAGCCTCGAATCGATTCGCCCCTATTTTGTTTGAATCATGCCGTCGCAGGCTTGCAACACGTCACACACGACGTTGATTGCATTGATGTGGAAGTCCTCGAGGAATGTGGCGCGGCCATCGACCTCCGAGCACAATACTTAGTGATGCCTTGGCGGCCTCATCGCCGGTTCGTTTCTGCAAGCGACACCTTAGCTGATCTTGTATCGCAAATCCCGCTGTTGCGCAGTCTTTCGGAAGACGGGCGATTGCTCTGGTACGATCTCGCACGGGGAGATTCACCAATCACCGGCCCGTTCGATGTGCTCGCGCGATACTTCTCGTCGGAGGCAGCCATCGGCATTCTTGCGCAAGCGGGTGTCAAGAGCATCCTCACGGCGGGCATCGACGGCGGGACCGACTACGCCCGTGAATTCACCTCACTCACGCCGCTGACGAACGGCCGGGCGTCGTTTGACGATCAATTCGACTGCATCGAAGCGATTGTCGACCAGTACGCGCTCGACCTGAAACCGTTGGCCTCTGCGTAGGATTGCCACGCCGATCAGAACAACTGCGAAATCGGTCGTCCGCCATCGGTGAAATCGATCGGTCGGCCATCGGGAAGATGAAGCCGTGCGTGGGTGTCGATGCCCAGCTTCTGGTAGATCGTTTCCGCGTAGTCGTAAGGCGTGTGACGGTCGGCGATCACGTCGCCTCCGTCACGGTCGGTGGCACCGATGACCTGTCCGCCTTGCACGCCCGCACCGGCGAAAGCAATCGACATCGCCCGGCCCCAGTGGTCGCGTCCTTGCCACTTATTGATGCGCGGCGTGCGTCCCATTTCCGTGATGAAGCAAACCAGCGTTTCGTCGAGCAAGCCGCGTTCGTCGAGGTCTTCCAGCAGTGCGCTGAAAGCGCGGTCGGTCGCGGGCATCATGACCGGATGCGGCAACCCGTACCGCTCCGAGTTTTTCTCGGCCTGCGGTCCGCCACATGGTCCGTTGCTGTAAATGCCAGGTACGTTCGTCGTCACCGGCTTGAACGGGCTGCGATGTTCGAGTGTTTGTTCTGGCTTGGGATCCCAGCTATCCATCTG
>Ga0115002_10000777_pt1 | contig 45019 bp, 41 predicted proteins | sample ArcticOcean_MG_C_8_FD_89576 | JGI IMG/M metagenome (GOLD analysis project Ga0115002, IMG submission 89576) | Marine microbial communities from western Arctic Ocean - ArcticOcean_MG_CB11_86 | ecosystem: Environmental > Aquatic > Marine > Oceanic | place: Arctic Ocean: Canada Basin | collected... | reverse complement strand
TAAACGACTACGTCTTTCATACATATTTTTGTCCTAGATTAGTTCCTTAGCTAGGACAGCCCCTAAAATAATTAAACGTCTTCTACGATTGCATCTGCGAGGCCGTATTCGATGGCCTCTTTGGCATTCATGTAGAAATCCCGGTCAGTGTCTTCCGTTATTTTCTCAAGACTTTGTCCAGAAGCTTCTGCTAAGATCTTGTTTAGCTCCTCCCGGGTGCGTTCCATTTCCTGAGCTTGGATATTTATATCCACTGCCGGACCTTGAAACCGTCCTTGAATTAAAGGTTGGTGGATCAGAACACGTGCATGAGGGTAAAGTAGGCGACTACCTTTGGGGGCGCCACAGAGTAGAATGGAACCCATGCTTGCAGCTAAGGCTGTAACAACAACCTTAACCGGTGAGCTAATAAGCTTCATGGTGTCATAGATAGCCATTCCTGCAGTAATGCTACCACCCGGTGTGTTGATATAGAAAGTGATCTCCTTGCCAGGGTCGCTCCATTCAAGAAACAGCAATTTCTCGGTGACCTCTCTTGCGGACTTCTCGTTTACGTCGGTCCATAGGAAGAGCTTCCGCTCTTCTAAAAATTTCTTTTGCACAGTCTCCGATAATGGAGTCGGACTTTTTGATTCTTGTTCTTCAGACATAGGTAGGTATCAAAACCGGTATTTGCGAAAATTCCAGTGGAATCTGGACTTTATTTTGGAGTTCGATTCTCAAGGTTTATCAGTTTTCCAAAAACTCAAGCCAATGATCCATTTTTTATCGCCTCAAACCTCTTCTAGCCTCCGTTTTTCAGCTAGTGGCCTAATTCCTTAAAGGTCTACCATCACCTGTATTAGTTGATTGATCCCCGGGATTTGCAATAGCCAGCCGGTTATTGCCCATATTAAGTTGATGTGTGTCAGCCCTCGGGCGATCGCTTTCACGCCTGAATAGCTTTCCCTTCCGATTTTGTAGGTGACTCTTTCTGGCAACCCGCCTGGGTATTTTTCGGCTGGAACGAATTTTAAACCTATTGGCTTCCTCGCCTCAAACCATTCTCTAATACTACTGCAGGTGCTGCAACTCTCCGCAAAATAGATGGTTGCCGGTTCATCTCCCTCAAAAGGAATGAATCTTGGAAGAAAGCTGATAAACCTTAGTCTATAATTATTCCAACCTCCGACAAAGCGAGTTGTTAGATCTGTGCTTTCGGATGGGTTGGCAAATCCAATTCCATAAAGTATAACCATTGGGCTACTTGCCGCGATAATCCAACTTTCTAAAAACCATCCATAGCAAAGCAGGAATCCGGCGATAGAAAATTGCATGGGATTGATCAGATACGCGTAGGGGCCACTAGTAACTAATCTCTTGGGTGGATCAAACGGCACCGGTGTTCCATGTCCCCGCTTCACAAATTCAATGACAGCAAGCACGCCCAATCCGGCAAATCCAAGCATAAGTTGAATTTGAAAAGTAGCTAGAATCCAAGATTTCGTCGGAATGGTTAGCGGCTTCCCTTCAGCCAATTCGAATATCAGGACCGGCAATAAATAGATGATCAGGAAACCAAAAATTACAGATTGTCCAACAACTCGTCCCCAAATTGTTCGTTTCATGACCGTCCAGCGATACATCAATAGTCCTGGAATAAATGCAAACGTGATGGCGACAAGTTCTCCAACGAGCCATGTGGATTTGAGTATGACCAAAGGAGCGAGTAGCGGCATGAATAACAGATCTGCTACAACGGCCAAGAGTACCAAAGCCGTCCCATGTTGGGTTGGAATTAGAGGGAAACAAATCTCCCAAATTATTGCCCAACCAAAAAGAGGGAGTAGAGGAACACTCCCCAGCTGAATCTCTGAGGGCCCAAACTCCCACCATCCCGCTTTTATTGCCAGGATGTTGATGAGGTAAAGTGTAACAATATTCCAAAGTCGAGACAAGGTAAGGGCGCCAGTCACTTTTACACATGGCCGATATAATAACCAAAGTAGTCCACCAAGGACCACTGGGAGATAAAGCATGGAAGCTTCTTTAATCCAAAGAGTGTTCATGGAACCAAGTGTTAAGTAAGTATTCTGCTGCCTCGCGGACGGAGTATTCTTACATGGGTCCGAAATACCAAATCGGGTCCAGCTTGCGTGTGAAGTTTATTGTGAAACTTAGCGTTACCTGTCCCTCTTTTGCTTCCTCCCAATGGAGTACTCCGGAGTCCCAGCGTAGCCATTGACCTACTTTGGTTGTGTCCTTTGGGAAACGGTACTCTACGGTGTTCTCATCAATGACCGTAGCAATAATTTGAAGTTTGTTTTCCAACTCCCTGAGGCCACTGAAATCAACTTCGTAGTGAGTCCCTGTATTTTCCGATACGGGTCGGTGTCGGGAAACCTAACTGGAAAAGTTTTGGAAGTTCTCGGTCAAGTTGAGGACCGGCTTTGAGTTGGGTTATAAAAACGTCTTCATCGGCTGCTATCCACTTTTCTACTGTGATCGTGTTAAACCTATTCCATGAATTGAAGTCGTGGGTTCCTTCAGTAGCTAGCAGCGCAATGAACAACAAAGAGCTGCAGTGCACTTTGGGATTATTATTCAAAAACTTTTCAGGGATTATGACAGATACAAAAGCGACAGCGTAAAAAATGGGTGCCGCCATAAGAATACATATGATACCCTCCCAGAGTAGGATGCCTGTCATGAGTAGGAAAAGTGTGATCCCTTTCAGCACTATTGTTTTGGGAGATTTTCCTGGTGGTGAGAAAATAAGTAAGAGGGAGAGCACAAGCGGAATACCGACAAACATGAGGCCAGTATGATTATAGCCATTGCTGGCCACGATCCTGTATAAAACGCTGACAATTATCAGCGCCAACGCCAGTGTTGCGAGGGTCCATCGTGCTGTATTCTTTTTCATTTTACCTCTGTCTCTTTATTTACGAACTAACCTGGAACGCTTTGATCATGAATGTGATTCTAGGTAAAAAAGGCGGGAGAACCATAGACTCCCCTGCCTTTACAATTAGTGGGTAGCTACCGCTATTTCATTCCCAGTCTTAGGCCGTTTAGCTTTCTTCCGCATCTTGGCGATATTGAACATATTGAAGAAGTGCATGCCTCCCAATACGATCAGAACAACGCCTACTTTAGTTGCGACGTATTCGATGCCTTCGACCGTGCCCATTGGTTTAACTCCGAATTTCAGGAACAGGCTTACAAAACCAAAGTTGACCAAGTAAAACCCCACCAAAAGGAGGTGATTCACAGAGTCTGCCATTTCCTCATTTCCGTGGAAAGATTCTAGAATGAATACTCTCCCATTGGTATACAGTGTTTTGCCAACCCAGTAAGTCAGCGCCACTGTGATTATGATATACAGTGCGTAGGTGATTATTGCTGTTATGTTCATTGTATCCTCCTTCTATTGGTTGAGGTTATTTGAAAAGTTTTAGCACGGCTGGAACGATGCTACTCTTCTCGGAGCGTGATGCTTTTTCTAAAAGTGAGTCGCAGAGTTCCACAAATTCTAGTAACTCGGTTAATTGAGTATTAAACTGTTTGGCTTCCTTTGTTTTGATCAGTTTTGTTTGCCCTACGCACCGTTTTAAAACAGTGATGGCAGGTTCCACTTCGCGGCGTTTTCGTTCACGACTGATGATGCAAAACATCCTCCATACATCTTTCTCCGCTTCGAAGTATTCCATCCTTTCACCTTTCTTTACGACGATGCGAATGAGGCCCCAGCCGACCAGGTCTCGCAAGTTGGTATTGGCATTCCCTCGGCTAATCCTCAGCTCTTCCATGATCTCGTTGGTGCTGATTGCTTCTGAAGAAATCATCAATAGCGCGTGAATTTGCGCCATGGTCCGATTTATACCCCAGCTAGTTCCCAAAGAACCCCATTGGGCGATGAATTGATCCTTAGCGTTTTCTAACTCTGCTTGTTTCGTAATATTCATAACTTTCAGTATATACTGTAAGTATAGAAACTGAGGAGTCAAATCACTTTGGATCTTTTCCAATGATTTTTCTAAACCAGCCCGAGGATCATCTTACCTTCTTCGGTAATCATGTCCTGGTTCCAGGGTGGATCCCAAACGATATCTACGTTGGCGTCCGCTACACCGGGAAGGGACAGGATCTTGCTTCGCGCATCATCGGCGATAACAGGCCCCATTCCACAGCCAGGGGCCGTAAGGGTCATTTTGACATCTACGTTGTGAGTCCCGTTGCTTTGTTCTTCTGACTCACAAGAGTAAACAAGCCCCAGGTCTACAATGTTTACGGGTATCTCAGGATCATAGACTGTTTTCAATTGTTCCCAGATGGAGTCTTCTTGTAGAGCTGCCGCTTCGACAATCTTTTCTTGACCTTCCTGAGCTTCATCAGGGATTTCAAGGCCGAGCGAATCAGCATCTGCTCCTGCAATACGACTCATCCCAAACTGAGAAACTACAGTAAAGGTACCACCTAATTGCTGGGTTATGGTAACAGAAGTACCTGAAGGTATAGTTAGAACATTTCCTTCGGGAATTATCCGTGCTTCGACGTCGCGATTTATTACAATTTGTTCAGGCATGTTACAAATGGTTGCTACTAGGCGTTTCCAAATTTTTGTTGAACGAGCTGGCGATGATAGTCGGCCAATTCCTCATGCTTAATTTGCTTGAGAATTTCTTCGAAGAAACCGAATACCAACAACTTTTGAGCTGTAGGTTTACTTACGCCTCTGGCCAGAAGGTAGAACAGCTGTTCCTCGTCTATTTGCCCGGTGGTTGCGCCGTGGCTACACTTCACATCGTTGGCAAGAATCTCAAGGCCTGGCAGTGAATTGGCTTCCGCAGAAGGATTGAGCAAGAGATTGCGGTTGGTTTGGTAAGCGTCTGTTTGCTGCGCTTCTTCAGCGACTTTAATCAACCCGGAAAAGATGGTTTTAGACTCATCTTGAAGTGCGTTCTTAAAGAGTAAATTTGACCTCGAGTTGGGTGCGTTGTGTGACTGCAGCGTTCTTTGGTCCATTTCCTGACTGTCGTGCGCAACAGTCATCGAAAAGAGCTCCGCATTGCTTCCAGCTCCATCTATGATGGTGTGCCCTTCACTGCGTGCGTGTTTACTCCCAATGTTTATTCCAAAGGCTCGGATGTTTGCATCGCGCTGGGTGATCGTCGTGAGTCTATTAAAAGACAGCGAGGATTCATTCCAGTTTTGTACGTAATGATATTCCACATTTGCACCGGGGCCTGCATACAAAGTACTGACTCCACAGGCTAGTTGTGCTAGGTCTTTATCGTCTGAACCGTATACATCTACAAAGGTTACTTTACTATTATCTTTGGCGATGACTAGTGTGTGAGGAAAGACCGCAGACTCTTCTCCTTTTGCCCAATGGTAACTTACGAAAGGTAATTCGATTTCCACATTCTCAGGTACAAACAACAAAGTGCCGTTTCGATTAAGTGCGGTGTGCAAAGCTGTGAACTTCTCTGAGCCTAAGGCTGATTCTTGTGCCATGAAGAACTCCTCAAGGATTTCTGAGTGCTTTGCGAATGCTCGACTCAAAGGTTCGAAAATGACGCCTTTTTCGCTTAACTCGGCCGAAAGTGCCTCTTCATGAATCAAGTCGTCATTCCCAAAAACCAGTTCCCCTGAATTGCTTTCAATACGCTTAGAGGCTTCGAACAGGGAATGGGTTTCACTCGGTTCTAGAGTCGGTGCGAGACGAAATCCTTCAACGCCTAATCCCGTAACATTGGCAAAGCGCCAGCTTTCCATCGAGCGACTGGGTGCAGGCAGGGCCAGGTAATCTACCCAGCTTTTTTCTTTTTGTTTAACGAGCCAACTTGGTAACCCGGCGTTTCTCGAAAGGAAGTGTTCGAATACCGCCTCAGATAAAAATTCGGTTTCACTATTCACTGTAACCATGGATTGCATTAGAATGGGTTGAATAAGGATTGATTAACCCACGGATCCTTCCATCTCCATATCGATGAGCCGCTTGAGTTCTACACTGTATTCCATGGGGAATTGTTTCACCAGATCGTTGATGAATCCATTCACAGCAAGACTCATGGCTTCTCCTTCGTTGAGGCCACGCTGCATAAGATAGAAAATTTGTTCTGCATTCACTTTGGAGACACTGGCTTCGTGTTGAACAGAGTTGTCATTACCACGGACTGTTATTGCGGGATAGGTATCGGTGCGGCTGTTAGTGTTAATTAATAGCGCGTCACATTCCGTGTTATTCCGGCAACCTTTCAGATGCTTTGGAATGTGAACTTGCCCGCGATAGGTAGATCGGCCCTCTCCAATAGAAATACTTTTTGCTATAATATTGCTGGTTGTGTCGTCAGCGGCGTGAATCATCTTGGCTCCCGTATCTTGGTGCTGACCGTCTCCTGCAAGGGCGATGGAAAGTACTTCCCCGCGAGCGCCTCTACCTTTGAGGATTACTCCAGGGTACTTCATGGTTAACCGTGAACCAATATTACAATCGATCCATTTGATCTCAGCATCTTCTTCCGCTAATCCGCGTTTGGTAACGAGGTTAAATACATTGGAACTCCAATTCTGGACGGTGATGTACTGAATCTTGGCGCCTTTCAGAGCAACCAGTTCTACTACAGCTGAGTGAAGGGTTGTTGTCTCAAACTTTGGAGCTGTGCAGCCCTCCATGTAGGTCACTTCTGCTCCTTCATCTGCGATGATCAAGGTACGTTCAAACTGGCCGAAGTTTTCAGCATTGATGCGAAAGTAGGCCTGGAGTGGTTGCTTAACTTTTACACCCGGTGGAATGTAGATAAAGCTTCCGCCGGAAAATACAGCACTGTTCAATGCGCTAAATTTATTATCTCCGGTAGGAATAACTTTTCCAAAGTACTTGCGAAAAATCTCTGGATGATCTTTCAGGCCTTCGGTTGACCCGACAAAAATGACCCCTTCCTTCGAAAGTTCGTCCTTCATTCTTGAATACGCCGCTTCACTATCGAACTGCGCTTCAACACCAGCAAGGAATGCACGTTCTTGCTCTGGGATACCAAGACGTTCGAAGGTTGCTTTTATATCGTCTGGGACATCATCCCAGCTGCGGCTCGGCTGTTGTCCCTTGGACAGGTAATAACGGAATTTATCAAAGTCGATATTCTCCAGGTCTTTGGTTGCCCAGTGCGTGGGTAAAGGCTTTGAGTGAAAAATCTCTAGGGCTTTCAAGCGAAATGCTCGAACCCAATCGTCTTCACCTTTCACGTCGGTGATGTAGTTGACGGTGTCTTTACTCAAGCCGACGCCAGCATCATATTCGTAGTCGGTATCGTAGCTAAAGTTTCCCTTTTCTCTATCAATGTCTATTGCGGCTTCTGTGCTCATAATGATTTTTCGGGTTAGACGGTGGCAGCGATTTCTTCTTTGATCCAGTCGTAGCCGCGTTCTTCGACTTCCAGTGCTAAGGATTTGTCTCCGCTCTTTACGATACGGCCTTCCATCATGATGTGGACGTAATCCGGCACGATGTAGTTTAACAACCTTTGATAGTGGGTAATGACTAGAATGCCCCGATCTTCGCTGCGCATATGGTTCACACCATCCGCTACTATTTTAAGTGCATCGATATCTAAGCCAGAATCGGTTTCATCGAGTATGCAGTATTTCGGTTTTATCATCGCCATCTGTAAAATTTCACACCGCTTTTTCTCACCACCTGAAAATCCTTCGTTAACCGAGCGACTAGTAAATTTACGATCTATTCCCAGTCGTTCCATTTCGGAATACAGTTCTTTGTAATAAGCGACGGCGTCGATATCCTCACCTTTTGGCAGGCGAGAGCTTAAAGCGGCACGAATAAAATTGGCGATGCTGACTCCGGGAATTTCTATCGGATATTGAAAGGCCAAAAATAGGCCAGCTCTCGAGACCTCATCGACCTCCATTGCTAAGATATCTTCGCCATCCATGGTAGCACTACCTGAATCAATTGTGTAATCATCATGGCCAGCCAGCGCTTTTGCCAAGGTTGATTTTCCGGTTCCATTAGGACCCATGATGGTGTGCACCTCACCCTTAGGAATCGTTAGAGAGAAATTCTTCAGAATCTGCTTCTCATCAATGCTAACATTCAGAGATTCAATATTTAGGTCGTTCATGATCAGGTGTTAAGTATTACAAAGTGTGATTATCGAGGTTGGCCGATCACTTGATCGGGCATATGTCCTCTAAAATTTAGCTCTACGCTGGAAACAGACGCGGTTTGAGGGACCAGTCTCGTTAGACTGGCGTACAAGTCTTCCGGTAATTGTACGTCCATAACTTGACCTGTTTTGTCGCAGTAAAAATGTGCGTGAGGCTTTAAGTTAGGCTCATAACGAGTCGATTCGCGCACGAAATTAACCTGTCGGATCAGTGTACACTCAAGCAGTGTTTCCAAGCAATTGTATACAGTGGCCAGGGAAATCGTGGGCATTTCCTGCCGACTACGGACAAAAATCTCATCAGCGGTCGGATGATCTTTTGCCTCGGCGACGACGGAGTAAACCACTTCCCGTTGGCGAGTTGAACGCAGGCCTAATTTTTCCAGCGCCTGGTTCAAAGTTTCTAAATGATTATCGAGTATCGGCATGATATTGAGACTAAGTAACAATAAAGAATTGGTATTATTCTAAAAAGCAACCAGTAATTGAGAGAAAGTCTCAAAAGTGGAAATAGCCAGGAAATATTTGGAATTTAGCCTCGATTATTCCTGTTCGGCCAACCAACGCTCCGCTTCAATTGCTGCTTGACAGCCCATACCTGCGGCTGTAATTGCTTGCCTATAGACATGATCCACACAGTCCCCTGCGACATAGACGCCGCCGATGTTGGATTTTACCTGACTTCCTGGCTCTGCAACAAAATACCCGTTATCATCTAGCTTTAAGGTATCAGCAAATGCTTTCGTGTTTGGTATGTGGCCGATGGCGATGAATGCTCCTTTACAAGGAATTGTCTTTTCTTCGCCCGTTTTCAGGTTTTTGACCAATACTCCGGAAACTGCCTTCTCTTCTACGCCTTCTATGTGGGTAACTTGTGAGTCCCAGCACATTTCGATTTTCTCATTTGCAAGGGTCCGATCCGCCATGATCTTGGAGGCTCTCAGCTCATCGCGACGGTGAATTAAAGTAACTTTTGATGCAAAACGCGTAAGAAAGGTCGCTTCTTCGCAGGCAGAATCTCCTCCACCAATCACAACCACATCCATGTCGCGGTAAAATGCCCCGTCGCAAGTAGCGCAGGTGGAAACTCCTCCTGTGCCAAACAATTGTTTTTCAGAATCAAGCCCAATAAGACGCGGAGAGGCTCCGGTTGAAATGATGACGGTTTTTGCTTCGAAAATTTTGTCGCCCGCTTTCAGAATCTTTACGTCTCCGGAAAAATCTACCGAATCGATCAGGTTATTTTCAAAACGCGTTCCAAAACGAGTCGCTTGTTTACGCAAATTATCCATGAGTGAATAGCCATCAATTCCTTCGGGCCAACCTGGAAAGTTTTCTACTTCTGAGGTGGTCGTAAGCTGGCCTCCTGGTTGATTGCCTTCGATGACAAGCGGGTTCAGGGTGGCTCTAGCGGCATAAATCGCAGCTGTTAGGCCGGCACAGCCTGTTCCGACAATAATAACATTTTCCATAGATTGTTTAGTAAAAAGAAAGTCGCTAATTAGAGTGCTTTGTTCTGGGAGGTCAAAGAATTTTGAAGACCTATTTGTGTCTTCCCAGGTTCTTGGGTGAAATTGCTTGAAGCGGATTGGTCGGAGAATTGTTCAGCTCCTTTCAATTGGCTTCTGAGATTGATTTTTATCACACCCTTCGCCAGCGTTTCGAATTGTATGCCGGACGCCTTCTCCATAATTGACAGTCATTGCCATCTCGATCGGTTTTTCCAAAAAAGCGAATTAGAACAAACAATAGAAGAGGCTCGCGATGCGGGTGTGGATCGACTTGTAACGATTGGGACTAGTGATGCAGATTGGCAACTCTACTCAGACTTAAGCGCGCAATATCATGGAATAATTGATTATACGGTCGGACTGCATCCTTGTAATGTTGATGAGAATTGGGAGCAGCAGGTCAATCAGCTAGCGGCATTTTTTCAGAGTGAAGGCTCGCGCCCGGTAGCACTTGGGGAGATCGGACTCGATTATTTTTATTTACCGAAAAAAGACGGGGAAAGTGCTAATGAATTGAAGGCATTTCAAATAGCCGCTTTGCGAGCTCAATTGAAAATAGTAAAGGAACTTGATTGCCCTGTTGTCATTCATTCCAGAGGAGCATTTGATGACTGTATTGAGGAACTGGATGCGGCAGAAATCAATTGGAGCAAAGTTGTTTTTCATTGTTTTGTCGAAAACGCCCAAGCGATCCGGATACTAAATGAACGGGGAGGGCGTGGGTCTTTTACAGGAATCATCACCTTTAAAAATGCAGAAGAGGTACGTGAGTCGGCCTTGGCTCAAGGTCTCGAAAAGCTCATGGTTGAAACGGATGCTCCTTACCTGGCTCCGATGCCGCATCGAGGGAAGCTTTGTTTACCTTCCTATACTGCCCTGACGGCCAAGTTCTGCGCCGAGCTTTTCAACGTCACCGAGATAGAACTTGCGGAAATAACCCGAAAAAATGCTGAAGCCTTTTACGGGCTTGAGTGATTCAACCTTCGCTGAATTTGTTTTCGAAGAGCTTCTCGATTTCGTCGAGAACTTCTTGGGCGCCTGACCCAGTCGCAATGAATTTGAGCTTAGAGCCTTGGCCAGCCGCCAGCATCATAAGGCCCATAATACTTTTGCCGTTTACCAACTCACCGTCTTTTTCGACGTAGACTTCCGCATTATGCCTGTTTGATACACGGACAATCATAGCAGCTGGACGAGCGTGAATGCCCATCTTGTTGATGACTTCAACTAATCTTTCTTTCGAGTCGTTTTCTGCAGTCTGATCCATAAATTAATATGTGTTTGTGAGTCGAATTAGACACCCAACCTTAAAACGGATCGAGTAAAGATCGATAGAATATTGCGTCAAGGGATATTCTTGAGATTTCCGGTTCCAAACCGGAAGATCTTTGTTGTTAAACGCTCATCGGAAAAATTCCCGTATGTACGTTACAAATTTCATGGAATCATCACTCCAGCCCGACCTTTTAATCCCCGATCTGTGGCAACAGGAAGCGGTACGGCAACTTTTAGCTGGAAAGGATGTGGTGGTTCACGCCCCAACTGGCGCTGGGAAGACGTTAATTTTTGAAATGTTCGTTTCCCAAGGACTGAAGAAACAAGCCATTTTCACTGTGCCGACCAGAGCGTTGGCGAACGACAAATTGATGGAATGGCGTGAGCAGGGTTGGGATGTAGGTATCTGCACGGGTGACGTGGTTGATAATCCCAATGCCCGGGTTCTTGTCGCTACGCTCGAGACTCAGAAAGGCAATTTGTTGCATGGCAAGGGACCTGGATTGTTGGTGATAGATGAATATCAGATGCTTAGCGATACGGTCCGAGGCGTGAATTATGAGTTGGCTTTAGCGTTGGCCCCACCTGATACGCAACTCCTCATCATGAGTGGTAGTGTTTCAAATCCTCAGGACCTTGTTCGTTGGTTGAAGCGCTTGGGACGAGACACTGTTCTCTTGCGACATACCCAACGCTCGGTCCCTCAAGAGGAGGTGTTTATTGAGCAATTAAAGATAAAAGTGCCAGCAAAGATTCGGGGCTATTGGCCTCGGATAGTATCCAAGGCATTAGCTGCGAATCTAGGTCCTTTGCTCATTTTTGCCCCTCACCGAGGTGCCGCCGAAGTTTTGGCTAAACAACTGGCAAAAGAACTCACTGTGGAAGATTTCCTCACATTGAGTCCTGAGCAGCAACATTTTTCAGGTCGTTCATTGTCTCGTATGTTAAAAACCCGCGTTGCATTTCATCATAGCGGGCTGAGTTATTTGCAACGTGCCGGTGTTATTGAACCTTTAGCCAAAGCGGGTCAGCTGCGGGTGGTGGTTGCAACCATGGGGTTGGCGTCCGGAATTAATTTTTCGATGCGTTCGGTTGCGGTTGCCGAAACGGAATACCGGGTAGGTCATCGGATTTATCGTGTGCGGCCTGACGAGCTTTTGCAAATGTTTGGTCGTGCGGGAAGGCGCGGGCGAGATTCACGGGGTTATACCTTGGTGGTTCCTGAGAAACCTCGCATTCATATGGCGTCCGCACTGAAGCTTCGGAGAGTTAACCAAGTTGATTGGCCCAGCCTGATAAATGTTATGGCTGCAGCTCACGATCGCGGGGAAGATCCGTTGCAAGCTGCAAGAAATCTAACCGAACGACTTTTTAGTGAACAAGCGGTGTCATTGGGCCTTGAAAGCTTCATAGCCCGTAAAGAAAAAAACCGGAAGGTTCAACCCAAGTTGAGGGAAGCCAGGCAGAATAGGACCATAGAGGAATTCAAAAATGTGGAAGGTGTCTGGGAACGAAAGCGGGCTGCTGTAAAGGTTCCCTTAGGAAATGTTTTGCTTTTACAAAAAGACAAATGGGTACCGGCTCTATCGGTTGATAAAACCTTGCGGGTTGCCGGGGAAGGGCAGGTTTGCCTGATTTCATCAAGCCCCGATAAACGCTATGGCCGGGAAATACCTTTGGCGACGTGGGCGAAGGAGAAAGATAAAAAAGATATTGTTCTGACGAAATGGCTACGTAAGCGACTCGCGCTGCTCAATCCTCCTGATAAGGGGAAACGACCCATTTCGCGCTACTGGTACTACGACCCTTTTGAGCGAATTCTCCTTCCTAAGATTCGAGTGATGACCGGTGGTGGTAAGCTGGTTGAGGTAGTTGATCGTCAGGGTACGCTTTATGGGCGTATTGATTTTGCTGATGCGGAAGTGTTTGCCACGAAAGATGCAGATGGAAATTTCCTTTTAGGTGCTCCACGTCGAGAACGAGTGATAGAAGATATTGGATCGTTTGCTGCTCACGTAGAAGAGCAAGAGTCCGGCGACATGGGAGGACTTTCACCAACGCAGGCGTGGTTTCGATTGGGTCTTATCGATTGGCAAGGCAATCCGACCGTGCGAGGGAAAATATTTAGTTTCTTCAACCATGGTGAAGGGCTTGCGATTGCATCTGCGTTAGAAGATAAACCTTATGAGATTTCAGAGTTAGTTTTTGATATTGCCAACCTTCGTGCCGGCCATCGTTTCGGTGATTTTGAGGGCTTTAGTTCACGTTTGGGAAATATCTGCCGAGCTACTTGTGGTAATGCGACCTTTGAAGGTTATCTGGAGAAGGGGCTGCCATCCGGGTACGGTGAAGGCGCGGCAGAAGTCCTTGTGCGCTACGAAGCGCAGCAAGGTGAGCTTGTGCCAGGAGAAGGTTTGTCCCTTGGAGACGTTGAAAGAATACGTCTTGAATGGATCAGTTTACTCAGGCACGTGACCCATGCACCTGATTTCCCATGGGATCGATGGAGAGAATTCCAGGCAGAAGCACAAAAATTGCTATTCAGTAGGGAGACAGAGCAGGTGATGGTTGATATTCCACCTCTAACTCCCATGCAAAGACAGCGCACCGAACATCGACTTCGGCTACACAAATAATCTTCAGGGAGTTGACTTGCTTCGGATTATTACATGAACAAATAAGGATCAAAATTGATATGGCTATTTTCGAGTTCTATTGTCCCGATAATCACAAAATCTACCAATTTTACGCACGTAACGCGTCTCAGGCAGAACTAATTCCTCAATGCCCCGATAATCCGGAATTGCGTATGGTCAAAAAAGTGACTGGGTTTGCCATCGGTGGAGCCGATAAAAAATCCGGCGCCGAGGGTGGGGGAGAAGGTGAAGGTGTGAACGACCCCAAGATGATGGCAGCTATGGCCCAAATGGGAAAGGCCATGTCGGGAATGGACGAGGACAATCCAGACCCTCGGCAAATGGGTCAACTGATGAGAAAGATGGCTGAGATGACAGGAGAATCTTTGACCGGTGAAATGGAAGAAATGGTCCGCAAGCTAGAGGAGGGTACCGATCCCGAAGGATTTGAAGAGGAGTTTGGAGATTTTATCGGAGACGAAGAAGGTGGAGACGGTATGGGATCTGACGAAGATGCCGGCGAATCGGGTGGGATCTTTCGAGGACCTCCTCTCAAGGATGATACCTTGTACGACTTCGAGTAACCGCTAGTTTAGGAAAGTTTTGTTGGACCTTCTCTTTGAAATTAACTGATGTGACTAGCGTCTCGTTCGGAACACTGCTCTTATGATGTCTTCAATTTCTCGTTACACGAAATGGTTACACACCAAATGGCCAGCCGGTCTCGTGGAAAAGCTACCGGAAACTGGCTACGGCGGCACAACGGCGATTCCTGGGGTTAGAATCGTTGGAGATTTAACTGGTATTCCTTTACTCAAGTTTTCTGCGGACACCGGAGCTAGAGCCGTCCAGGCGATTTTAGCCGAATCCAACTTCCCGTCTCAAAGAGGACAAGAAGACGTTTTAGACCTAGTAATTATTGGCGGCGGAGTTTCCGGCTTTGCAGCTGCGATTGAAGCTAAAAAAGCGGGGCTAAATTTTAAATTATTTGAGGCTATTCAGGACTTTTCGACCGTCTCGAATTTTCCCAAAGGAAAACCAATTTATACCTACCCCACTAACATGACTCCTACTGGAGATCTCCAGTTTAAGGCCACTGTGAAAGAAAGCCTAATGGAGGAGTTGGAACAACAACGGAGGGAGCACGGAGTAAACTCCGAAAAGCTCACCGTCGAGCGACTTGAAAGAAAAAAGGGGCATTTATTATTACATGCTCGAGGTGGAGAATCTATCCAGGCATTGCGGGTGATTGTTGCCATTGGAAGAAGTGGTAACTTTCGCAAATTGAAGGTCCCTGGCGAGGACCTGGGCAAAGTGAACAACCGGCTTCACGACCCGAAAGAATTCGCCAATAAACAAGTGATGGTTGTTGGGGGCGGTGACTCAGCCCTAGAAACGGCGATTGCCCTGGTTTGTTGTGGAGCACACGTCACCTTGAGTTACCGGAAAGCCGAGTTCTCGAGACCAAAACCTGACAATATAGAAAAAATAGCAGAGCTACAAAAAGACGGGGCTTTCCCGACAGGGATTAATACTCCCAGCTCTGAGAGAATATGCACCGCCGCTAATTTTGAGATGCGCGGAGAAAACCCTCCTGGTTCATTACTGCTTCTTATGGGGAGTCAGGTCCGTGAGATAACCCAAGATCAAGTTCGTGTTGCAACGGACTCGGGCGATGTACAATCAATCAACAATGATCAGGTCTTCATTATGACTGGTCGTGAAGCACCTCTAGATTTCTTCAGGCGTTCAGGAATAAAGATCTCTGGGGAATGGACACGAAAGACCTGGATTGGGGCTTCCTGCTTTTTCGTTTTTTGTCTGTTTCTTTTCCATTGGAAAAGCGGCGGCTGGTTCAACGGGATGTTTCAGGCTAACGGATGGTTCCCGTTTAATCTTTCAAGTGGAAATCCTAAAACATTACTCGGATCCTTGATGAATGCCTCAAGAGATCCTGGATTTTATTATTCTTTGGCTTATTGCAGTAGTGTAGTTATCTTTGGGATACGCCGAATTCGAAGAAGAAAAACTCCCTATGTGAAACGGCAGACCCTCACTTTGATGATTATTCAAGTGGTGCCCTTATTTTTGATTCCCTACCTCTTGCTCCCCTGGATGGGTCAAAATGGGTGGTTCGAATACGGATTCGGACAATGGTACGGGGACACCTTTTTCCCAGGCGGTAGCTATTGGCGGGCTTTTGGTTTCATTTTGGCTTGGCCTTTGTTCATCTGGAACGTTTTTACCGAGCAGCCGATATGGGGATGGTTGATTCTATCGCTGATACAAACCTTTATTATCATTCCATTAATAGTTCGTCGTTGGGGCAAAGGTGCCTATTGCGGATGGATTTGTAGCTGCGGTGCTTTAGCAGAAACGCTAGGGGATGCTCATCGACAAAAAATGCCTCATGGTCCCTTTTGGAATCGGCTGAATATGGTCGGGCAAGTGGTTCTTGCTGCCGCTGTTATTTTATTTGGATTGCGGGTTCTTGGCTGGGTTTTTCCTGGAAGTTTAGTGGGTGCAATATACGAGGGACTTTTATCAAAGTTCCCGATAATCAACTACAAGTACCTGGTAGATTTATGGTTGGCTGGAATCCTTGGGGTTACGTTTTACTTTCATTTTTCCGGCCGCGTTTGGTGTCGCTTTGCATGTCCTCTTGCTGCCTTGATGCATATTTATGCCCGGGTTACACAATTCCGGATTTTTTCTGAGAAAAAGAAATGTATTTCCTGCAATGTTTGTACCTCGGTATGTCATCAAGGCATCGATATTATGAATTTTGCAAATAAAGGAATGCCGATGGAGGATCCTCAATGTGTGCGTTGTTCTGCTTGCGTACAAAGCTGCCCAACTGGCGTTCTTAGTTTCGGTCGATTCGATGGGAAAGGTGGGGTGATATTAGACAAATTGCCAGCTTCTCCTGTCCAGATGAACGAGCACAGCGTTGGCACATTAAATGGGTTTCTCAAAGAAGTAAAAGGCCTTGGATAAACCTGGGATACTATACTTTGCTGAGTTGTTGCGCGTGTACCCTTTCAGAGGTGTAAATTTCCGCTGAATATCCGATTTTTAATCGACGTTTACTTTCTTCCACCGTCTATGCACTCAAAGGCCTGAGCAAACCAGCTCGCAAAGGCTTCTGGTAGAGCGAGTCGTACTCGTATTACTTCCGCTATTAAAGCAGGAGTTGGTAAGGCTGTAAAAGCCGGTAAGAAGGGATCTGAAATCGCAACTCAGTTCGGTATCTCAATTCCTTCAATACAAAATATCAAAAAGGAGCTCGGCCTCGTAAAAACGCGCTCAACCAAAAAGGCTGCTAAGAAAAAGACTAAAAAAGCCGCCAAGAAATAAACCCCATTTTATTGGTCTCTTCTTTTTATGCCTCTTCTTCGGGCGGTTGTTCATCAACCGCATCATATTGCATACGCCAAAAATTGTAGTATTCGCCCTTGGCTTCGATCAACGAATGGTGGGTGCCCTTTTCCGATACCTGTCCCTTTTTTAAAACTACTATCTGGTTCGCTTTTCGAACTGTGGATAGTCTGTGGGCAATTACCAACACAGTTCGGTTAGACATTACGTTATCTAAGGCTTCCTGGATTTTTCTTTCCGTTGCGGTGTCAACACTTGAGGTAGCCTCATCCAAGATTACAACCCTGGGATTCTTTAAGAGTACTCGTGCGATGGTAATTCGCTGTTTTTCTCCCATGCTCAAGCGGATACCACGTTCGCCAATGACAGTCTCTAGCTGCTCGGGAAGCTGTTCCACAAATTCCTGGATGTGCGCACCGTTTAACGCGGCCCAAATATCTTTTTCCGTCGCGTCCTCTTTCGCAAGCAAAAGATTTTCACGGATAGTCCCGTCGAATAAGAATGGATCTTGAGCAACGATTCCGATGGAACCACGCAGTGAATTTAATTCAATTTCTCTTACATCGACCCCATTGATTTCAACTGACCCCTCTGTCACATCGTAGTAACGAAGCAGCAGGTTCGCGATGGTTGATTTCCCTGCTCCCGTGTGGCCAACTAAGGCGGTGACCTGGCCGGGTGGAAGTTTCAAGTCGAGGCGATCCATTATGGCTGCACGCGTTTCGTAGGCGAAGGAAACCTGATTATAGGAGACCTCGATTGGACCTTCTGGAAACTGCTTTGCTGGCTCTGGACTTTTGATAGGGATCTCGTGATCCAGGATTTCGAATACGCGGTCACCGGACGCTTTCGCCGCACTCAACAAATTATTAAGGCCATTCAATCTTGAAATTGGTTCCAGAAGTAAACCGCTGTATAAGAGGAATGTGGTTAGCTCACCAATGCTCAAAACGCCTTGGATGTATTGATGGCCCCCAATACCCAATACAGCAATCATGCTTAAACTACTCACAAAGCGAGTATTTGAACTGTAATAGGCCCACCGGTACATGGCTTTTAGTGTTTTAACCCGGAGATCCTCTGCTTGGTTGTTAAAGCGTTCTTCTTCTTTACCCTGAAGTGCAAAGGAGCTGATAAGTCTATGCCCCGCAATGTCCTCGACAAGAATGCCATTCATAATCCCCGAGCTGCTTCTAACTGCTTTCCAGTTTTTGCGATTCACTTTAAAATGATTCATCGCAAGCACTATCAGCACGGGAATCGGGAGCACTACAAAGGTAGCCAGGAACGGGTTTGAAATAAAAAGATAGAAGGTAATACCAATCAGGGTGAAAATCGCCGTTAGGCCACCTTCGGTACCGTCTAGAATGGCTCTTTCAACATTCACAACATCCTCGGTCACCCGGGAGGATATTTCTCCTGCCTTACGCTTATCGAAAAAACTAACGGGCAAATGCATTAGTTTCACATGGAGCGCACCTCGAATGTCTATGAGCACTTTTTGCTCGATCACATTGTTCAACCTTATCCGGAAATAATTTAACAGGTCCCTGAATATATAGGCGCCGGTGATTAAGCTTAGCCCGATCCACATGAGTTCTCCCTTTTTGGGAACAATGACATCGTCAATCAGGTAACCAACCAAGTAGGGGATGCACAATAGGAAGGCGGTACTGCCTACGGCCAAAAGCATATTTAGGGCAAACAGCAGCCGGTATCGGGTGAAATACCCTGCGATGCGAATAATACTACTTTTTTCTGCCATGCCTACTTTGCTTGTAGAGGTGAAGAAAAACAAAAGCCGCCCATTTACAAGGCGGCTTTCGCATTAAAATGATTTGGTTAGCCTAGTTGCTAACTTGAACGGGCACCTCAAGTGACGAGAAGCCAGGTGTTTCCACATAGAGAACTCCTATTCCCGGTGTGCCGCCCTCTAAAGGAACGCTCACAGACTTACTTCCCGAAGGAATCGTAACTTCTGGTAAAATAATACTTTCTGGGATGTTCGTTGTGATATCCACTGGCAGGCCACCCATGGGTGCCTCGGTAGGAATCGTGAAAATCAAGGTGGCCCGGCCTCCTGAGACGACACTCACTGAGGTGGGGAGCACTTGCATTTGGGCTGAATCCACGCGAAATGATCCTACAACAATTTCTCCATTTTCTCCACGGAGCGTGACATTGTAGGAACTACCTGCAGGTAGGCTTGGAACGAAAAAGCTTAGTGCGTTTGGCGAAAAGAATTCCGAGTGTGCTAACTGGCCGCCTACATATACCTGATCATTTTGAGAGAACCCTCTTCCATTTAAAGGGATCTTTGCGCCCACGGGTCCTCGATTTGACTCCAGGCTGACAATGTAGCGATTAACCAAGGTAAATTTCAGCAAACCATCTTTTGGCAAGGTGATGGACTTAACTTTGCTTGATTTGGTTGTGTAGACTTCGTACTCGATGTCGTAGTAATAAACCGCGTTTCGGCGACCTGATGGCATCTTGTATTCGTAATCCCAAATGTGGTCGCCCAATGGACTTGGCGTCATCAGACGTGATTCTCCGTCGATTACGACTTTAGGTCTCAATGAGCCTTTAACCACCCCCAGATCCTTCTTTTCACGGACCTCAACGCTCAAGGTGTAAATATTAGACGGATTTTGCGGAAATTCCGAAGGCGTGAGATTTTTTACCGACTTGGCGCAGCCAGATAAAAATAGAACCGCCGTAAATAAGGTGAGGACTGTAAGGTGTGATTTGATTTTCATAATTAAAGGGAGGTTTTAATAGTATGACTTTTATAAAACTACAAGCGTTTCCATGGATAAGAAAAGCATTCTTTGGTTCCGCATTAAATCGATAGGTGTTTAATAGCGGACCAGGGTAGGTTCAACAGCGTTTGCCCACGCGTCAATTCCCCCTGCAACATTGACTGCGTTGTCGAATCCCTGGTTTCTAAGAAAATAGGTTACTTGACCGCTTCTTGAGCCATGATGACAAAGGACTAATAAACAGCCTTCCCTAGGTAATTCTTCAAGGCGGCCGGGAATTTGACCCATGGGGATATCCAGGGATCCTTCGACTTTACAGATGCCCAGTTCCAAAGGTTCACGAACATCCAGCAGGATAGCGCCGTTTTTAAAATCAGTCTCAGCCGTCAATACATCAACTTCTAGAGGATATGCATTTTCTTCCATGCATGTAACCATGAGAGCGACATTTCTGGAGGCAAACCGGAACTGAAGTTAAAAAGTCATTGCCCCAGCCGTAATTTAGAACCATCAATGCCTGCACAATTTCATATGAGTAATCGCTACATTATAATTATGGCAGGTGGTCGAGGGGAGCGTTTTTGGCCCAAGAGTCGTTTGGCCCGACCAAAACACTTACAACCCATCGTGGGCGACAAAACAATGTTGGCCCAGACGGTCGAGCGTGTTGCCGCTTTGGTCCCTGCTGAAAACTTGATTGTTATCACCAATACAGAGCAGCGCGCCATTATTCTGGAAGATTTGCCAGACCTGACTCCGGCTCAAGTCGTTGGGGAACCTGTTGGCCGCGATACTGTAGCGGCCGTTGGATTGGCTACTGTGCTCGTTAAAGCCAAAGACCCGGATGCGACCTATGCCATCTTACCTGCCGACCATGTTATCCACGATGGAGCCGCTTATCGAACGGTTCTTGATCGGGCATTTACTGCAGCCGAGGAGACCAGCTCCCTTGTCACGATTGGTATCAAGCCTACTGAACCAGCAACCGGCTATGGCTACATCCATGTTGGAGATGCTAGACTCGATGTTGGGGGTTTCCCGGTTTACGATGTGCAAAGATTTGTTGAAAAGCCAACATTGGAAACCGCGCAGGGCTATCTTGATTCTGGTGAGTATTTTTGGAATGCCGGCATGTTTATCTGGAAAGCCTCTGTGATCGACGAGGTTCTCAAGCTCCATACACCCGTTTTGTATGAAGGCTTGCAGAAAATTTCTTCCGGAATTGAAGCCGGCGAATTGGTGGAAGATTTGATGGAAACGGTTTATCCGACTCTTGAGAAAATCTCTGTTGATTTTGCGATAATGGAAAAGGCTTCCAATGTAACCATGGTTGAATCCGCCTTCGATTGGGATGATGTCGGCGCATGGCCCGCCATTGAGAGGCACTACCCAAAAGACGAAGCTGGCAACGTGGCGAAGGGTATAGCCCTATTTGAGCAATCGGCGAACAACATCGTCGTTTCCGAAAACGGACATCTCACTGCTATCATTGGCGTAGAGGATCTAATTGTCGTTCATACCGACGATGCAACTTTGGTATGCCACAAAGACAAAGCTCAGGAAATCAAAGGGATTGTGAGGCAATTGGGTGGAACTGAGGAATTTAAGCACCTGGTTTAACCAAGTCTGTTGTGAATTGCCTAGGAATCGATTGGGGAGAAAAGCGCATTGGTCTTAGTTTTGGGGATGCACTCGGCCTCGCCGTGCCCATCTCCGCTGCAGTAGAAGCAACTGAGGACGCTCGGTTCGAACATATTCAATCGGTAATAGCCGATCGAGAAATTAAACGCCTGGTGGTAGGCATGCCTTACAACATGAATGGATCGACCGGATTTAAGGCGAAAGAAGTTCTGGTCTTTATTGAAAAATTGAAAACAAGGTTTGATTTACCCATTTCCACGGTGGACGAACGACTGACCTCCCATCAGGTAGAACAACAACTCAAAGCCCAGAATCGAAAATTTGATCGGCGTTCCGGCGAAGTGGATTCGAGGGCTGCTTCTCTTATATTGCAGGATTACCTGGATCAATCACTGGGGCAAAACCTTGAGATTCCTCGAGACGAAGACGAGTCATGAGTCGGTGGAAGTGTCTATGCGCCTATGACGGTACAGATTTTGCAGGGTGGCAGACTCAGCCTACCCTGGATGCGGTCCAGGACGTGATCGAAGCTGCGTTAAGAAAACTTTTGAAAATTTCCATTCGCATTCATGGCAGTGGTAGGACTGATGCCGGAGTTCATGCGTCTGGCCAAGTGTTTCATTTTGATGCGGATTGGAAGCACGATACTTCAGTCCTGATGAAAGCTATGAATACGCATTTGCCGGACACCATCAGAGTGCTTTCGGTCACCGACATTTCTTCCGAATTTCATGCTCGATATTCCGCACGAAGGAAACGCTACGAGTACCAAATCTTTTTGGGCCACGCCGATCCGTTTGAAACGCGATATTGGTTATCCGTGCCCTATGCATTAGACGTAGATCTTATGACAGAGGCGGGTCAATGTTTACTTGGTGAGCATGACTTCTCGGCATTCGTAGCAGAACTCGACAAAGAAAATCCAGTCAAAGAGCTTAGCCGTTTCGACACGTCCTTAGTGGGAAACTACCTGGTCCTTACTTTCGAAGCGAGTGGTTTCATGTACAAAATGGTTCGATCGCTTACCGGAGCATTGTTGAAAGTAGGCAGTGGAAAATTAAGTCCTCAGGCCTTTGCCGAGATTCTCAAATCCCGGGTTCGAACCAAAGATGTAGTTACTGCAGGTCCTCGTGGCCTATTCCTGAAAGAGGTCTTTTACGACGGATGACCGGGTCATTTTCAGTTCCGCTTGGTTCTTGAGTTTTGGTTAAGAGTCTTGCGGAATGAACCCGAACTCGCTGACACCAAAGGTCAGGGTTCCCTGAAGAACTTTTATTAAATGTCTGGATTTTCAAGAGATTCCTTCCATGTCCTTTTTAATAAGGACGAGTATCAGTTCAGCCTTAAAGGGTTGAAGATTTTAGTTGTGGCCATTTTGATGCTTCATTTGATCGCCGCGTTTTTGGCACCGGCGGCCTACAAAACGATAGTGTGGTGGAACGTGAATTTTCCTAACGCCTTAAATGAGGGTCTCATCGGCAAACCGTTTCCTGTTTATTTTGACCGAGTCCGTTTGTTCCTTCTGTTACTTGCGATTCCTTGGCTACTTATCCAGTGTCGGTTGCTATCACCTCGCAAAATTGGATATGGTGGAGATTTCCCCTGGTTTTCTTACTTCCTTCGATTTTACATGGTTGGTTTAGTTGGGGCGGTTTGCGTTCTTGGTATACTGATTGCGGTAGGAGAAGTAGAGGTTGAAAGCTCACTTTCTTTTGGCGCCTTACTTGGGGGCATGATTACGGCCTTCGTGGCCGCCTTTATCATTGGGTCGTATGAGGAACTTATTTTTCGCGGAATATTTTTCCGGATGTTCTATACGGCGTTCACACCGATTATTAGTGTGATCTTCTCCTCCCTGTTTTTTGCTTATTTGCACTTTAAGGATCCAAAAGGGCTCTGGGACTATGACACGCTTCCGGCGGACGTTGGCTGGCTCGATGGGCTTACCGCAGGCTTCTGGGTTTTGGCAGGAATCGTATTTAATTTTGAATTAGTACTATTTTTAAACCTCAGCTTGGTTGGCTTCATCCTGACGGTCGTTTTTTTGAAGAGTCGTTCTCTCTGGGCGGCAGTTGGACTACACGCTGGTTGGGTTACACCCCTTTCTATGTTTATGAGTATTTCTGTTCCTGACCCTGGGCCCCACTCCCTTTGGTGGGGTTCATTTAGGCTTACCGATGGTTATTTTGCGACTGTCTGGTTACTATTTTTGGCGATTTACTTTGCACTAGTTTACAACCCTCGGAAGCCTTCCGGTTATTCGTGATTTGTTGTGGCTTTCGATTTTTAAAAATTCGGTCACCCATCTCTCGATGTAATGTTTCCTCGCAACTGCGTCATTGCAGGCGAACCAGTTGATGAGAATAGCCCCTACCAGTTTATAAGCGAAGCGGCTGCTTCTAAAATCTTTGAGGTAAATCCACCCCATTGCCAGACCTGTGGTTATCCCTATTTCGGCGCTGTCATGGCGAGCGACAGGGCCTGCCCAAAATGTAAGGAATTGAATCCTGTCTACCGGCAGGGCAAGACGGTGATTCTTGTAGAAGGCGTTGGGCGCGAACTCATCCATAAATTCAAATATGAAGGGGCAGAGTACCTGCTGCAGGATTTTATATCCTGTTTGAAAATAGTCCCGGACTTGCCGACTATGTTGACGGTGCTCAGCTTGTCCCGGTGCCTCTCCATCCACGAAAAAACCGTGAACGGGGCTTCAATCAAAGCGAGGCGCTTTGCCAGGCGTTGATCCGTCTGCAACCGTCTGCTTGCATGGCCAATTTGCTGGTCCGGACCATCGACACGCCAAGTCAGACTCTGTTCACTAGAAAAGAACGGATGCGCAATCTTCGTTCAGCTTTTAAAATAAATCCAACTTCCGAAATTGAAACGAACGATCGTTATATCATTGTAGATGATGTATTTACAACAGGATCTACTCTTAATGCCTGTGCCAGGACCATGATAAAGGGCGGTATCCAACGTATTGACATTCTTACCCTTGGACATGGATAATCCCTCACTATGCCGCTTTTTAGTAAGCCCAAATATTCGACGGTAACCGTCAAAAAGAAAGATATCCCACACGGTCTTTGGACGAAGGATCCTATCACGGGTGACCTCATCTACAATAAGGAGCTTGAGCAAAATCTCCTGGTTGCGCCCAAGAGTGGTTATCATTTTCCAATGGACGCTCATACCCGAATGAAGTCATTATTGGACGAAGGTACTTTTGAGGAGTGGGATGCTGATATATCATCCGTCGATCCCTTATCATTCGTCGACAGCAAGCCTTACAGCGAGCGCTTGGAGACTTACCGTAAAAAAACCAAACTAACGGATGCTGTAGTTTGTGGATCCGGCAAAGTGCACGATATCCCCATTGAAATTTCTGTTATGGATTTTCGTTTTATTGGGGCAAGCATGGGCTCAGTTGTGGGAGAAAAAATCACTCGAAGTATCGAACGAGCTACTGAGCGTGGAATTCCCGGCATCATTATTTGTTCTTCCGGTGGTGCCCGTATGCAGGAAGGTATTTTAAGTTTGATGCAAATGGCGAAAACCAGCGCTGCGCTTGCCCGTCACGCTAAAGCGAAACTTCCTTACATTGCGGTCCTCACGAATCCAACCTACGCGGGAGTCATGGCTAGCTTTGCGTCGTTGGGAGATTTAATTATTGCTGAACCTGGAGCATTGATAGGTTTTGCGGGCGCTCGTGTAATTAAAGAGACTACCAAGGAAGAATTGCCCAAAGGATTTCAGACGGCCGAGTTTTTATTGGAGCACGGACTCGTCGATCAGATAGTTCATCGTCATGAGTTAAAGGATCGCATGAAATCCTTTTTGTCGGTGATGTGGTCAGCTGACCGTTCTGCCTAGTTTCATTTAGAATTGTTACCGCAGCTTCCTGTGAATTTTTCTCAGACCAGAGATTATTTATTTAGCCTGCGCAACAAAGGTTCCACCTTCGGAATTGATCGTATGGCAACCTTTGTTGAAACGTTGGGGAGGCCCGACACGGCTTACCCAATTATTCATATTGCCGGTACGAATGGCAAAGGATCAACGGCCGCGATGCTTGAGCAAATATTTCGATCGGCTGGTTACAAGACGGGACTCTTTACCTCGCCTCATCTAGTTTTTTTAGGAGAGCGAATCCAAGTTAATCGCACGCCCATTTCGCCCGAAACGATTACATCTCTAATAGGTGATCTCGATATCCACGCGAAAGCGATTGCTGGGGAAGGAGACGAAAACCATCCTACATTCTTCGAATTCATGGCGGCCATGGCTATGGTTCATTTCAAGAGAGAAGCAGTAGATATTGCGATTATTGAAACGGGCCTGGGAGGTAGGTTGGACGCAACCAATGTAGTTGATCCGTTGATTTCCGTTATCACTTCAATTGGCTTGGACCATACGAATATTCTTGGCGATACTCTTGAACAAATTGCGAGAGAAAAGGCAGGTATCATTAAGCAAAATAGACCGGTCGTGATAGGGCGGGTGCCCGATTCTATTGCTGATGATTTTACTAAAATTGCCGCCGAAAAAAATGCCACAGTTATCTCGGTCCAACAAAAATTTGGCGATGAGTTGGAGGATTATCCGCTTACAAATTTGTATGGAACTTTCCAGCGTTGGAATGCTGCCACGGCCGTAACGACCTGCCAGCATTTAGAACGACGCTTTCCTGGCATTTTAGAAATTTCAAATTTCGCCTTACAACAAGTCGACTGGCCTGGGCGTTGGCAGCGCATCATGCTTCCTTGCGGTAGAAATATAATTCTAGATGCAACTCACAATCCAGAAGGCGCGCAGTTTTTTGAGGAGAATTTGGAAATCCTTGAACAGGAGCTTGGACAGAAACCGTGGATTATCGCAGGAACTTTAGGAGATTTCCGTGCCGAATACCTCATTCCCGTCGCAGCGAAGCACGCACGTGCTCTTTATTTTTTGGAACCCAAACAACCTCGGGCCGCTACTTTTGATGATTTACAAAAGTATATCCCTGAAGCTTCGAAAGTTCCGGTCGAGAATTCTTTTATTGAGCAACTTTTCCCAGAAAAAGAAATTTGTTCTATTGGTCAACCAGGCGACACCATCGTTGTAACGGGATCTATTTATTTACTTGGAGAAGTGCTTGAACGACTCACTGGAGTAGAAAAGGAAACCGGTGCTGCCTTGCAGGATTTGATTTAAAGCAAATTAGGTTTAATCTGTCGCAACAATTGGTAGGGCGGTTTGGCCCAAACCGCAGTTTCCATATCGGCTCGCTCCTGCTACGCTCATCCGAGCTTCGCCGGACAAGTCGGCGACGAGGCCAGCGAAGTTATCAAACGAAGATGGATCGAGCCCTACCAAAATCAGGAAATTGTGACTATTTATGTTTAAACTGATAGAGGGTCGGCTTTAAACTCCGACCGGATTGGTAAGCAGCCCGATCAATTCTTCTGTCTCTGGAATATCTTTGATAATCTGTTCCGGGTTGGGACCAACTCCTACATAACGAACGTTAACGAGTTGTTTTGGAGTGGTTCCTTCGTAAGCTACTTCACAGGTGGCCCTAACCATCCCAGCTACATACTTTTGTGCGTTTAAAGGAAGGTTCGCAAAACTTCTAATTGAAGAAATGTCTTCAGTCCAACCCTCAAAGTGTTCGTAAATCGCGCTCAATTCCTGCCGGTATAAATCATCACGAGGAACGTGGTTCACGCGATTCCCTGCTTTATCCTGATAAGCCACACATATCTTCAGCGCTCCGCTCCATTCATCATTGTGGCTTAATGCATCCAGTTTATTTATTACCAGGTCTTGGAATCCACCGTAGCGAAGCACGTCTCCTTTTTCAACCGCATCGTACCAACCGACCATTCTTTGCCGTCCGGTTGAGGTTCCGAATTCCAGTTTCTTCAAGAAGTTGCCGAGTGCATCCTCTTCTTCGAACTGCGTAATAAAAAGATGGGTACCGACTTTGGTATCGTAGGCTTTAGCTACACCGATGGTGTGAACGGGTTGAACTGGAATTCCCGCCGAATTAAATATTTCCGACGTAAAACTGTGCGAGGCTGTAACGTTTGGGCTAAACCCTTGGCGTTTATCCAACCAGTAGGCCTGGCCAAATTCTCCGATGATATATTTTTCATTCTCGAGTGCCTTGATCACAAGCTCCCGGATATCTTTTACTTGAGCAACCAGCTTTTGCCCCGCGTCCCAATAGACATCAACGAGCTTATCCACATTGATCGTGAAAGGGTTTTCTCCTTTGAAAATAGTAAAGTCGAATTCTGATGCATCGAATATACCAGAATCGATACTTTCTTGATTCGCTCTCACTTCCGCGGTTGTAAGCGTGTCGAAGAGATTGGACCACGCTTCTTCTGGGAGCTGACAAACGTGTTGGATCGTGCGTACGGCGCGGTCACATTTCTGGGACATTTTTTTGTGAAATGCTTCTTTCGAACCTCTGAACGAAGCATAGTAGATCTGCCATTGTCCGGTCTCGTCTTGAAAGGAAGGAGTGATACCGCGGCCGGTAGATCCTCGCGGAGTTTCGCCTAGTACGTTTTCGCGGTAATATTCGAATGCGAGGTCAAGAAGCCGATGCGTTACGTCGGAGACCATTGATCGCTCATCAATCGCCAACCGATTTATTATTTCGTAGCCACGTGCCTCCAATGGAATGGCTTCCCATAAAAATTTCCGGGGATCAGCAACGACACCTGCTCCAATGCCCAGGTGAGAAACGCTTTTGGCTATAACACCAGCTGGAAGCAGATTGAGCTTCAAACCACCGGCAGTGTGACCCGAGTTTGCGCCTCCATTAACTTTAAGAACGATTGCTACCGGATCTTCTTTGCCGGTGGTATCTTTCAGTTCGGAAATGGCCTCATAAATGAGTCTGCCTTTTCCCTCATCACCGAAACTAATTCCGGTGTCTGCGATTATCTTACTAGAAAATGCGGGGGTCGCCATGGACTGTTGTGTTGCTCTGTTATTTCAAACAAAGCGATCTGGTGTAGCTTCCGACTCGTTTCTAGTAAACAAAATTCGGAATCTACCCTGGCATTGCTTATTCTCGCTGGGTTCTCGTAAGGGGGCAGAGGCCTAGTTTTCCTTCAAAGGCAGGCACTAGCGACGGAGATCCATTTCTAATATTTTGGATTGGTGATGTTCCGCTTCCGTAGTAATTTACACAGCCTATAGAATTTCATGAAGATTATTACAAAATTGATTTTAGTATCTGGAACGCTTTTTACCGTGGTTTTGCTATTCGAAAAATTCCACGGTAACGTAACTGAATCAGAGGCTAGAAATATGGCAGAGAAAAATTTTCTGAAAATTTGCGCAAACTTTGATATCGATCAACACGATTTTTTTGGACCTACCGTCAGCAATGGTGAAGGATTTCCATATGAGTTTGAATGGGCTAACAAGTCGGAAGGCGACGGTATACTTATCATCGTAGATGAACAGGGTGCAATGAACGCCAGTTTCTTGCCGAAATAAATGAAAAGGTTGAAACAATCGCAAGAGAGGGAGCAGGAAAGGTTCATTCCTTAATTCTGAACTAGATTGTTTTGAGTTATATCTTATCAGCTGTGCCTGTAGGCTAACATAACGGGGCATCTTTCACATTTGAGTGGTTTTCCTTACCGAATCGAACTCGCTAGGAAGAGGATAGGATCATTCTTTAAAACGTGAAAAACCTCAATGATTCCAACATCTGGATACGTTGCTCTTCGTAAATCAGCAAACGCGCATTTGCTTTTCATTGGTCAGCCTTACTGCACTAGAATCACCCTCGGCGCTCAGGTCGTATAATCATCGTGTTTTTTGTGAAGGACAGCCTAGTTCTCCTTTGGTGTTTTTACTTCAATCACATCGTGAGTTATTGATTCCCTTTGACCGGCGGGAGAGACACGGATGTAGCGAGCACGTCGTTTTAAATCGGCCAGGGTAGGTGCACCCAGGTAGCCCATACCCGACTGAATTCCCCCAATGTATTCCGATAAAATTTTGTCGAGAGGGCCTGATAACTCCTTAAGCGCCTCGATTCCTTCGGCTGCAATTTTTCGTCCAACTTGAGCCTTTTCATGACCGTAGCGGGCAGCGGATCCCGCTTTCATTGCAGCATGACTTCCCATGCCGCGGTATTGTTTATAAAGTTGGCCGTTGATTTCAATGACCTCACCTGGGCTTTCGCGGCAACCGGCTAGTAAGCTACCCAACATAACGGCATCGGCCATGGTCAGTGCTTTTACCATATCACCAGATTTGGTAATCCCGCCATCCGCTATAATGCTCACTCCTCGTTTTGCCGCTTCGCGCGTGGCAACGTGGATTGCGGTGAGTTGAGGGATTCCGACCCCGGCAACTATTCGGGTGGTGCAAATAGATCCAGGACCTTGTCCGACTTTAATTGCGTTAGCCCCACAGCCAGCCAGGAACTCAACCCCTGCGGCGCTGGTTACGTTTCCTGCAATTATAGTGAGATCCGGAAAAGAGCCTCTAAGTAACTTCACGACCTGTCCCATGCTAAGGGTGTGAGCATGCGCCGATGATATGGCGATCGCATCCACATTTTCATCCACTAGGTTTTGAATATGCTGCAGAGTAGCATCCCGGTCTATGGATCCGTCCGGATTCCGGATAGCGGATACTGCGGCTCCGACTCTTAAACGAAAGTTGGAATCACGGCTCGGTTTTAGAAGGGAATTCTTTTCAGCGGTGATTTGCTCCACATCACTCAAGGTAAACAGGCCCTTCAAATGGTCGTCCTCATCGATTACGAGAATCTTATGAATCCCGATGTTTTCATTGAAGAACTTGTCTGCGGCCGAAATCGGATCTCCTTGAAGATTCTTTTCGTCGAGTGTGAACAAGCGTTCTCGAGGAGTCATGGCCTTGATCACCGCCGTGTCACGGTAACGTTCCCTAACAACCGAACCTGAAAGCAGGCCAATCAATTTATCTTGTTCGTCAACTACGGGAAAGGTTCGGAAATTGAAGTCCTTACGCTCGATCAGATCTAGTACATCACCAATCTTAAGATTAGCTTTTATAGTTACAGGTTCTTGGATGAGGCCGTGGATATGGTGTTTAACCCGGGCAACTTCCTTCACCCGGTTTTTGTTATCCATGTTGTAATGGATGATACCCATGCCGCCATTGAGAGACATCGCCACGGCCATGTCAGATTCGGTAACGGTATCCATATCTGCCGATAGGATAGGGATCTGAAGTGTTAGGCCTTCGGAGAGTTTGGTTTCCAGATTGGCCTCTTTCGGAAGGATTTCCGAATAGCGGGTGGCCAAAGAGATGTCATCGTAAGTGAGTCCCGTGGGCGCGTTTTTTTGGAAAAATTGATCGGCCGGAAGGTAGTATTCCGAATCCAGGGGGTGTTTCATGTTTTCCATGGTCGTTTTTCGTAGGTAAGATTCCTGGTGTCAAATTATTCTTTTTCTGTACCTTCTCTTCTAAAATTCCTGGATGAATCTACGTTTTGAATACCTGCCCTATCGGCGAAAATTTCTGAGGCCTCTTGCTACATCGCAGGGTGACTGGCGAATTCGCAAAGGAATTATCATTCGCTTGGAAGACGCGGACGGACGTGTAGGATTTGGTGAAATCGCGGCAGTTCCCTGGTTTGTCACGGAGACTCATGAAGATGCCCTCGCCTGGTGCAGAGGTCAAACTAGGGAATTTAAGCTCTTGAAAACACCAGTCTCCGCTCTTCCATGTTGTGAATTCGCTGTTGCCAGTGCTTTAACCCAAATTGGAGCGAAACCTGTCCAACGAAATTTTCAAGTGGCGGCATTACTGTCAACAAGTGAGTCTCTCGGCGATAGGCAGGAAGAAGGCTACACTACGTTTAAGTCTAAAATCGGCGTTCGTACGTTTGCTGAAGAAAGTGCACAGATTGAAATTTGGAGCGCACAACTTCTTCCAGGCCAGCTACTCCGGCTTGATGCCAACGGAGGTTTATCCGAAACAGAATTTTCGGAGTGGCTAGAGTTGCTGGAGGGCAAGCCCATTGAATTCTTGGAGCAGCCGCTCGCCGTGGGTCTTGAGAATCGGATGCTCGAAATGGCCGAGCCTTTTTCGACTCCAATCGCACTCGATGAATCGGTATCAAACGCCAATTCTCTGGTCCACTGGTCCACTTGGCCGGGTCCATTGGTTGTAAAACCATCTTTGCTAGGGACTCCGCCGGATTCTTTGCCGAATTTAGCCGTGGGATCCTCTGTTTTCGAAACGGCCTTTGGTTATGAAGCCGCCCTTCAATTTATAGGGCGGCATCAAATCTCGGATACTGCCCTCGGATTTGGAACACTCGGATTTCTTGAATCTGATGGGTGGTCGATTCATCCGGCCAGATCTGAGCTTCAAGCCGGGCTTGTTTCTCTGAGTCATCTACAAGCACTCTGGGAAGAAAAAGCATGAGACGCTTTCCCAAGACCCTCGATGAGCTCCTGGCTGAACCGTTCCTGACTGAACCGGATTGGTCTCGTTTTTCTCAACTCGTGAAACACTTTACACCGACGATCCGCCCAGGCGATAGGGTGCTCGTCGCTGAAGAAGATCGTCTGGCTTCGCTTGCCGCTTTCTTTGCGACGGTTATTTGCAAAGGAAGTCTCTTCCTGGGGAATCCTCATTGGGGTGCGAATGAATGGACGCAGGTTGGGCGGCAAACATCTTTTAATAGAATTCTCGGACATGTAGCTGGAGTGAGCATTGACTCTGAAGCCACACATTCAGGAGAACCGCGGATAATGATTCCGTCCGGCGGAACTTCCGGCGGTATTCGATTCTGTGTTCATAGCTTGGATACATTGACTGAAGCCGTGCGTGGTCTCTTTCATTTTCATGGAGAGAAGCCCCTTAACAGTATCAATATCTTGGGTGTATTTCACGTTAGTGGACTTATGCCAGTGGTTCGAGCCTGCTTAACAAATGGGATGGTTCAGCTTGCTGAATGGAAATCTCTGCTCTCAGGTGAATTCCCGCCGAGACCGGGTGACAAGTCTTCCATTTCTCTAGTGCCTACTCAACTCACCCGCCTCGTTCAATCGGATGCTGGGCTGACATTTCTTCACGGTCTGGACACCATCTACCTCGGTGGAGCCTCAGCGACTCCCAATCTTGTTAATTTCATTCGCACTGAGAAACTACCGGTTTTGTTCGTCTATGGAATGACAGAAACAGCAGCCATGGTGGTAGTTGGATCAAGAGCCGATACGGATTCACTGGGAAATGTCTGGGGGCGGCCCTTACCAAGGGTAGCGATTTCACTATCCGAGGAACAGGAGATATCGTTAAAATCCCGTGCGTTATTTCACGGATATTTCCCTGCTGATTCTGACATTGAGGAACACGTCACAGGGGATTTAGGGCGGTGGACTGTGGATAACCAGCTTCAGGTGACCGGGCGCAAAGATTTCCTGATTAACACCGGGGGAGAGAAAGTGAATCCCTTCGAAGTGGAGGCTCTCATTTCTGAAAAATTCCCCAACTTCGTCGCAGCTGTGAGCTCGAGGCCGAATGAGGACTGGGGTGAAGAAGTAGTTGCTGTTTTTGAGGAGGAACTGACAGCAGAAAACGTAAATGAGCTTCAGTCGTTTCTGGCAAATTGTCTAGCGCCTCATAAAATTCCAAAGGCGGTCATCAGTGGAACAGTCATTCCCCGCTCCGTATTGGGTAAGGTGAATCGCGTCGCACTAAAAGCCCAGCTTTAGAATGGAAATCATTAGATTTTTCGTGCGTTTTATGTGATGCCCGTGGCATAGTTGGCTCATGGATAAGGGTGAGATTTCTGATGTGTTGGGCGAGATCGCCACACTACTTGAATTGAAAGGGGAAAACCCGTTTAAGATACGGGCTTACCAGTCGGGACAGCGAGCGCTCGACACCATTGAGGAAGATTTGGGTACTTTGATTAAAGAGGGTCGCCTAGGAGATGTGAAGGGAATCGGGAAGGCCCTCACAGATAAGATCGTCACCTTATTCGCCAATGAACCATTGCCCTTTTATGATGATTTAAAGGCCTCTATCGAACCGGGACTTATTGAGATGTTGGATATCCCCGGTATGGGCGCCAAGAAGATCAAAAAACTTCACGATGAGTTGGGAGTTACTACCATTGCTGGTCTAACCGAGGCCTGTGAATCAGGTGCGGTCGCGAAGCTGGCAGGTTTTGGAAACAAGTCAGTGGAAAAGATTCTGTCTGGGATCAAGAACCGCGAGGCCTACTCTAAGCGACACTTGTGGTGGGCTGCCAATGAAACGGCTCAACCTATTTTGAAAGAGCTCCGTGATTTGGCCGGAGTTGATCGGGCAGAGGCGGCTGGGAGTCTTCGCCGTAAAATGGAAACGGTTGGAGACCTTGATTTTATTGCAGCTTCCAATGACCCCGGACCGATCATGGACTGGTTTGTAGCATTGCCCGATGTGCAGGAGGTCACTGGACATGGACATACAAAGTCCAGCGTTCGATTCGCCAGCGGGATGCAAGCAGATTTGCGCGTCGTGCCACCGGAACAATTTGTCTTTGCCCTGCATCATTTTACTGGGTCGAAAGATCACAATGTAGCTATGCGCGGAAGAGCCCTGCCACTCGGCTATAGTTTGAGCGAGTGGGGGTTGCGAACGGAGGACAAAGAGGAAATGGCCGTCGATTCGATATCTGATGAGGAACAACTCTTCAAATTATTGAATTTAAATTTCATAACTCCCGAGCTTCGAGAAGACTTGGGCGAGATCCAGGCTGCGGAAGCAGGGGAACTTCCCAAGCTGGTGGAGGTTGAGGATTTGAAAGGCGTGTTTCACAATCACACTCACGCTTCGGATGGCGAAAATTCCATCGAAGAAATGACTCAAGCCGCGCAAGATCTTGGTTGGGATTACCTCGGCCTGGCAGATCATTCCAAAGCCAGTTTTCAAACAAACGGCTTGGACGAAGTCCGCGTCGAAGCTCAAATCGAAGCGATCAAAGAAGTAAACGCATCAGGCAGTTTTCAGTGCCACGTCTTCAGTGGCATCGAGTGCGATATTTTAAAAGATGGCTCGCTTGATTTAAATGATTCTACCTTGGGAAAGCTTGATTACGTCGTAGTCTCCGTGCACTCGAGTTTTACACTAAGCGAGGAAGAGATGACTGCACGAATTATTCGCGCGATAGAGCATCCAAGCACGACCATGTTAGGTCACCTGACCGGGCGCTTACTTTTGAAACGCGAACCTTACAAAGTGAATTTTGAAAAGGTGATAGATGCCGCAATTGCCAACAATGTCATCATTGAGATGAATGCGCACCCCTGGCGTTTGGATATGGATTGGCGTCACTGGAAGAAGGCTGCAGCAAAGGGTTTGTTGACCAGCGTGAACCCTGATGCGCATAGCGTCTCCGGATTTCGGTATGTTTCGGCCGGGATTAACTCATGCCGCAAAGGTTGGCTTACGGCCGAATCCGTTTTCAATACCTGGTCGATTGACAAAGTGAAAGACTATTTGGAGAACAAATAATTAGGCTTTAAAAGCTTAACGAGTTTTCGGCCAGGCGCAGATAGAATTCAGATATTTTGCTGATCCATCCCTCAGCCAACCATCGAGTTGTGCTTGAGCTTTGAGTTGTTGACCTCGATTCCTTGGCACAACTATGAATCCACAATCGGCCCCCTGGAATGCAGTCATGTCGCCCCAAAGTTTTTCAAACTGCGAAACTGGAAAAATATCTTCCTGCGCATGACCCCACCGTTTCTTGACTTCCTTGATGGTGATATATGTCGGCATGCGGTTGGCCACTTGGCGGACCTTTTCTGCTACCAGTGATTCATTGTCGAGGTCGGCCTTTCCCAGATCAAACAGCTCCAATAAACGATCAATAGAAATCCAGGTCGTCATCGTGTTGTAGTACGAAAGTTTGTACTCTTCCTCTTCAGAAGGAAGACAGAGACCTTCCACAAGCCGCGGCTTCCCATCAATCCTGGCGAGTCCCCCTCCACGGTCTTCGTAACGACGGGTGATAACTTCAAATGAAAAATCTTTTCCGGATTGTATATGAATCCCAAGGAATGAAGGGTCTACATTGGCTCCAAGTGTATCAATATTGTGGAGCATCATATACTTTAGTTGAGGCCGCTCTTTCAGCATGGCCTTCAAGGTGCCATTTCGGAGTAGGTTGGGGACTTCGTACCAGTGACCAACAGGATGCAAACATTGTAATGGAAGGTTATCGCGATAATCTCTGCCTTCGCCTGTGTTTGTTGCCCAGCCTGCCAAAGCATCACGGACGCTTTCTTTCATTTTTTGTGCCCGTTCATCAAGCACCTGTTCCGTTACCTCTTCCCAGGCAAAGCGAAGGTCACGGACCATAGGAACGGTCCGCAGGCCGATGTATTTACCTTTGGAAACGAAGACATTTCCTTCGTATCCGTAGTTATCAACTGCATCCAGATAGTTTTTTATTGGACTGTAAGTTAGATAACTACTGGTGATGACATGAAACGGATATTGGCCAAAATATTCTCCTACCTTTCGGCTTTTCGCCAGGTGAGTTTCAATAAAGGAACGGTGCCGTCCCTCGAATTTGCAAAATGGATGTAAGCCTTTTACGACACCAGCACCTTCAGCCCAACGACTTCCAACTCCGGCTGCGAGTGATACCACCGCAACTTCGCCGTTGGTTATTGCCTGCTCTCCCATGTAACGCGTAGCACCATCCACCGGGATTCTTCCGTCATAAACATCCTCAGTTTCAACATCTTCAATGGTAGTTTCTGGCGGAAAACGGTTTTGAGAAAGCCCAATCCGGCCGGTTTGAAGTTGTTGGCGAATCGTTTCGTGCTGAATGGTATCGAAGCCATTTTCTTCTAATAGTTGATCCAGATTTCCACTCAGTTCGGATTGAGATTCTGGTTTGGGCAGCAGTTGTTTAAAAAACTGTGGAACAGCTTCCTGAAACTGATCGTTTGTTTCACAATTGCGGGTAAATTGTTGAAGCTCGGCCAGTCGATCGGAGGAAAGATCTTTGATGTCCTTCTTCACCAGGTTAGGGATGACTTGTTTGAAATAAACAGGAGGAAGAATGGCGTCCTTTCCTTTTAAAAACTCTCCGAACGTTCCATGGAGGTTAATCTGAAATTCATAGACCACGGGATCCATGGCGAAGGGTAGGGACTTTTCCAATTCGCGCTTGGTGGATTGCATGATCTCGCGAATTTCGGGTAGCGCTTTCTGCTTGATGGCGGGATCTACAAAAAATCCCATTCCGCCACCAGACATACCACCGAGCATTACGAAACCCCAGTAATCGTCGCCGAACTTTTCTTCGATTTTTTCAATCAACTGTTCTGTGTAAAACGTTGTAGCCCAGGGAATGATAGTTTGAATAGGCTCGAAAAAGTTCTGGGTGGTTAGTTTCGCAAGTTTATGAATGTCGCCCGTTTTAAGGCTTTCGACTATCTGATCAAATAACTCGATCGCGTTGTTTCGCCCTTCCCATTCATCGTTGGACCTCAGCAGATATTTTTCCGTAACCATCTCAAGGATGGGGCCGACATTCTGAGCCATACCACCATGGACAAGCACCAAACTGTCTTGTAGTTTTTGAATGGTCTCGTTGGTAATTTGAGTATTCAGCAAATGGTGACGCGGGAGTAGGCACCCTCGGCTGATGCCGTGTTCGGGATCGTTTTCTTGTGCCAACTCCCCCAAAATAGTTTTTATACCTGGCCATACTCCGCCTGAGTCTTGCCAACCACCGCCGGAACCTCCCATCCATTCACCCAGAATTGCACGGGCAGCTACAATACGTCTTTCTGATTCCTCAAGAGAGCCTTCCATTGATGAGGTTTGACCAGTGGCGCGCATACAGGCCGATATCAAACAGGCCAGTAAGTTTGTTGAGACTGCGAGTCTAGATCCTTTGGGAATGTCACGAACATGACTAACGAGTTCGAATCCTTTATGGGGTCCGAGCAATGCTTCCAAAACGCTTTCAAGAGATTGGCCCGAACCTTCGATTCCGGGAGGAACCATACCTGCGGAGATGATGGCTGCCTTTACCAGGCCAAGATAGTCCATGCCAAAGTTAAAGAGATCCTCAAGGGTTTTCACCTCTGTCGCGGCTTTCAGGTCGAGGCTGATGAGCCGAATCACCGGCTTATCTATAACGCGAAAAAAACATTCGACCGGAGGCAGCGGTTCTTTGTCTCTCCCCCACACAGCGAGGTTTATCGAAATATTCAAAACGCGCGCAGCTTCAGGCAGATCCATCCCGAGAAAAAAGATATCGCTCCAACCACTGTGTGTCAGGTCCATGCGAACCGGAGTGGTTTCATGAATGATCGGGTAAGGTTCCGAATCGTCACTTCTGGTCAGTAACTCCTTGCGAACTCGCAAAGGATGACTGCTCGAATGACCCATACGAAACATCCATTGGTTTCCTTTTACGGAGCGCACACTGCGACGTACCTGGTTCGCAAGGTATTGCAATGCCAAGTGGTAGTAGGAGTAAGCTAATGCACTCGAGAGGGTATCATTCCATCCGGTATCGGCCTGCTCCTCTAGAAAAAGTTCTATCCCTTCTTCAAAGCGCCGATTGAGAATCAATTGATTGGCATTGAAAGAAAGGAGTCCCGCTCCGTTTATTTTGTAATGTTTTGGAAGGTGGAATCGGTGCAATGCATACAGAAAGAATAGGGCTCGAACTTTTTCATATAAGCTTTCTTGTGTGCGGCGAAATTCATCCAGTGCATCACATTCAATCATCAAATCCTGGAACGACAGTTCCTGAATGGCTTCTTCGAGGGATGTGTCTCGTTCCGTTTTGACATCTGAGGTGATGATTCGAACCAGGTGACTCATAGTAATCTTTGGCATAGTCTGCGTTTCAGAGAAGTAAGAATTGCAGATTATTTGTGTTTTGATTCTGCGAGCAGCTCAACCAGCTGAGTGAGAACTTCTTCTCGGTGTCTGCCATCTAGGGCCAATGCCATTTGTGCGGTGAGCATTCCATACCGGTTTTCCAGATCGTAGCGACGGCCTTGAATGATGGAAGCGAGGTATTGTTCCTGTTTTGCCAATATTTGTAATGCGTCGGATAAGGATGGTTTGGCGTCTTTCTTTTTTAAGAGCTCCTCCAGTATTTCAAAAATTTTATGGGTAAGAATATGCATTCCGAAAAAGCATAAATAGTGTCCCATGCGAAGCCCTGGTACCAAGATTTCTTGCTCAGCTTGGGTGGGGGTCGGCTTTTCCAGGATCTTGTCGATCGCATACAGATTTTTCCCACCCGAAGAAAGGGTTCCTCCAACAGCTCCAAAATCGGTCAGTTTGCCTTCGTGGGTCGCTTGCACGGCGGATACCGATGACCCTAGTTTTTCTGCTGTGTTTACGAGTTGGCGGGCGCAGCTGGCATCGGAATCACTGACGTACAGGTGATCACTCACCATCAAAAGAAAAGGATCTCCCTCCACAAAACTCTTGGCGCAATGGATCGCATGTCCGTACCCGAGGGGTTTATCCTGTTCTATAAAAGTTAGTTTGGCGTTTGTTACATCGACGCTTTCCTTAAAAAGCGCCTCATCCCCAGGTGCAATAACAATGCCAATGTCCTGAATTTGGGCGGAGGTAATTTCCTCAATCAACAAATTGAGAGCAGAGCGGGGAAAGCCTTCACGGTCGACGAGTGTCTGGAGAGGCAAGTGACGTTGATTTCTTCCGGCCGCGGTTATAACTGCTTTTTGGATCTTCATTAGGGCTGAAACTAGAGAATCGTGTCTCTTCGAAGCAACCCCCGTTTCTCACATTTCATTTATAACGGAAACAATTAGCACCGTGTTTACGAAAGACTGTGAATCGGGGCTAGAGTGTAAGTTGGCTCACCCAATCTTTCTCTTTTCTGTACCAATCAACCAGTCTTTGTGTTCCTTCTTCAAATGAGACCTGTGGTTTCCAGTCGAGGATGGATTCAGCCTTCGAGATATCTGCCCAGGTGTGGAGCATATCCGCTTTAATAAATGGTTGGGAATTGATGATCGCTTTTTTACCAAGTTGGTTCTCAAAGGTCTCGATCATTTTCGAAATGGAGATCGGATTGTTACCACCGCCTAAGTTAACGATTTCGTGGCCAACGTTTTTGAGCGCGGCAATTGTTCCGAACGCTATGTCATCAATGTAAGTAAAATCTCGGCTCTGCGAGCCATCCCCATAAAGTGTGATCGGCGTTCCCTCATCAATCCAGCGGACGAATCTCAATGGAGCCATATCCGGTCTACCTGCTGGTCCATAAACGGTGAAAAACCGAAGAATGGAGACATCAAAATCGTACAGGTGGTGGTAGGTATAGGCCATTGCTTCTGCTGCCTTCTTTGATGCGGCATAGGGCGATATGGGTTGATTCACTGGAAGCGATTCCAGGAATGGCATATCCTGTCCTGCGTAGAGCGAGGAGGTAGAAGATAGTACGAACTTACAGACGCCATGCTTTCGCATAGTCTCGAGAATACTCAAAGTACCTACCGCATTGGTTTTCAAGTAGGCATGAGGATTTTCGATACTGTAACGAACACCTGCTCGACCTCCGAGATGAATGACAGCGTCAAAGGCCACGTTTTCGAATAGTCGTGTTATGGACTCCTGTTCGTCCAGATCTGCATTCTCAAAACGAAACCCTTCCAATTGAGTTAAATGGTTCAGCCGCCACTGCTTCAACCTTACATCGTAATAATCATTCAGGTTGTCCACCCCGACCACTTGATGGCCTTGCTCAATAAGTAGTTCAGTGGTTCTCCAACCGATAAAGCCGGCGCACCCAGTTACAAGGACATTCATGTGCGAGGAAGGTAGTGCTTCAAAAATGAAATTGGCAATAAAACTCTGGGTTGCTAAAGACCAAGGTCCGTTGTCTCGATGAACTTCAAGGCAGCAGCTATGGTATCGTCCATGTCGAGATAACGGTACCCTCCCAATCGCCCACCAACCCACACGCGGTCCAACTGATCGGCATCGGCTTTGTATCGTTTGAGAAGCTCAGCGTTTTTGGGGGTGTTGACTGGATAATATGGCTCCGAGCTTTCGCCAATTATTTTCGAGTATTCTTTGTAAATGACTGTTTTGTCTATAGGTGCCTTTTCTGGATGAAAGTGTTTAAATTCATGTATCCGCGTATAGGGCACATCGACCTCGGCATAGTTCATGACCGAACAACCCTGATAGTCGGGCCTATCCAAAACTTGCCTTTCTAATTCAATAGAACGCCATTCGAGTCTTCCGTATTTGTGATCAAAAAACTGGTCAACCGCCCCCGTATAGAGAATCGGCAATGTCCCCCAATAGTTTTCCCTTTCATCGAGCCAATCAGTATTGAGTTGTACCTGGATATTCGGGTGGTCATGCAAGCGCTTGAAGAGGTTTCCATAACCTTCCGCGGGTATCCCCTCATAAGGATCTGTAAAATAACGGTTGTTGTAGGAGTGCCTTACCGGAAGTCTTTTAATAATCTCAGCAGGAAGCTCTCTGGGATCTTTTCCCCACTGTTTTACCGTGTGGCCTCTTATGAAGGCTTCATACAAGGGTCGACCGATTAGTGATATGGCCTGTTCCTCCAGATTTCGGGGCTGCTCATAGGATTCTTTCCCACGTTCTTCCTTCAGAAACGCTGACACTTCGTGTGGTTTCAGCTGAATGTTGTAGTAGGCATTGATCGTGCCCAAGTTAATCGGCATAAAAAACCCTGGTCCTTAAAGGTCGTCCACACCGTGTGTTGGTAATTATTAAAATGAGTGAAACGATTTATATACTGCCACACCTTGGGGTTGTCTGTATGGAATATATGGGACCCGTATTTGTGAACTTCTATTCCTGTTTCTGAATCTGGCTCAGACCAACTGTTACCCCCAATGTGGTTTCGCTTTTCCAGAATGAGAACCTTCTTCCCTTTGGATGCTAGCTGCTCGGCGCATACTGAACCAAAGAACCCAGCCCCAACGATCAGGAAGTCCAAACAAAGCCTTGCTTCTCTGAAGTGTTAATTGAGAGCATCTTCCCATGTTCAACCGTAAAGGTATCATCTTGGCTGGTGGCAGCGGATCCCGGCTTTATCCACTCACACTTGCTGTGAGCAAACAGCTCATGCCTGTCTACGACAAACCCATGATTTACTATCCGCTTTCGGTGCTGATGTTCGCCGGAATACGGGAGATACTTATCATTTCAACACCGCACGACTTGCCAAATTTCCGTAAGCTTCTGGGAGATGGTTCTCAATGGGGTTTATCCTTTTCCTATGAAGAGCAGCCTTCTCCCGATGGGTTGGCTCAAGCTTTTCACATAGGAGAATCTTTTCTCAATGGAGCGCCCGCTGCCCTTGTGTTGGGGGACAATCTTTTCCATGGGCATGAGTTTGCCTCAACCATGAAGCAGGCAGCCGAGCGCTATGATGCAGCGACCATTTTTGGTTATAGTGTGGCAAACCCGAGTGAATATGGTGTCGTAGAATTCGATGCTATCGGTCGGGCCATCTCCTTGGAGGAAAAGCCAGAGCAGCCCAAATCTGCTTTTGCGGTTCCTGGTATTTACTTTTACCCAGCCGATGTGAGTGATTTGGCCCGCGATTTAAAGCCCTCTCCTCGTGGTGAGCTCGAAATTACGGACCTCAACCGACTTTACTTAAACCAGGATCGCCTTTTCGTAGAACGTCTCGGTCGGGGCACTGCCTGGTTGGATACAGGGACCATGGAATCTCTGCTCGATGCGGGTAACTTTGTTTCCATCATCGAAAAACGCCAAGGAAACAAGATCGCCTGCCTGGAGGAGATCGCATTTGAACAAGATTGGATAGATGAAGCCATGCTGGCGGAAATGATTAATAAATCAGGAAAGTCTAGTTATGGAAAATACCTGAGGACTCTAATTACGAAGTAGCAGGTCGTTCTTGTTGCGAGGTCACCGTGTTGTTTGCGTCACACCTGCGGAGAAGAGAAGGTATCTGAATTTTTGGAGCCATGTATTTTGTCATCTTCCATAGTGGATCGTTGGATGTGTGGGTAAACGCAATCGATCCGGGTTAGGAGATTTACTTCGTTCCTTTAGGCTCACATAGCCTTGCAATTACAGCGAGAAGAGCAAGCCACGTCACCAACACCGCAGGATTCCTAAATGGAAAATCGATGAGTCCGTGAACCATAGTACTTCCCAGCCCAGTCAATAACATCAGAGGCACGGGGTCCTTCCACAGTTTCGATTTGAAAATAATCCAGAAAAAGTAACCCGGTATAGAAAAGAGTATCAGCGTTCCCACGACACCCAACTCGATAAGCCATTCCAGATAATCATTATGTGCGTGCTGCCAAAAAAAGTTTAACTCATGACGCTCCATGTAATTGTTCCGAATTTGTTCACGTTCCGATTCCATGTCCTGGAATCGCCTGAAACCGTGCCGAAAGTTTCCGGCACCCCAACCATAGATGGTTTTTTCGGCAAACATCCGTAGCTCGCTCTTGTAGGCCAGTTGCCTTTGTTTGAAAGAAAAGTCCTCGGTGATTTCTGTGCTCAGTGTCTTTAAGTGCTTTGTTCCTTTGGTATTAAAAAGGTAAGTTCCACCTCCAAGGACGACGATGGCCATAAAGGCGGAAACGAATGCCATCCATTTCTTTGAAATCGCGGATTGCCGGAGCTGTTTCATCGCTAGCGGAACAAAAGAGAATAAGACGATCAAACTGCAAACGAATCAGAATCTTGAACGCGAGAATACCACTCCGATCAACAACACACCGGCCAAAATTAAAAATATCCAGCTTGGGTTTGATCTTCGGCTTTGTGAATTCCGGGCCGAAAGAAAGAAGCCTACGAAAGAGGCTGCCATTCCCAGGTTTAGAAACGCAGCTGCCTGGTTCTTGTAAAGGAACGTGGCATAAAAAAGATTCATGCCCTCATCAACCGCCTGGAAGAGTCCCAAGGTGGACCGGCTTTCCAAATTGAGCTGGATCAACCCCACCAAGCCAATCAGCGCACTGTTCACAAAAATCAGGGTCAGTACCAAAGTTTCGGTTCCTTTGGAGCGGTATCCGAACAGGGCCAAGCTGACAAACACTGCTGGCAAAAAGAACAGAAGAAATCTTAAAGGTGAAGCATCCGTAAAATCCGAATCAATAGAGGAGGGGAGCCACGTTATGTGGTCGACGGGTACGAGGCTCCATACTCTCAAGCCTGTTTGCCATTCTTGCACAAAGGCTGGGTTCGCCCACTGTACCAAAACGTAGCCACTTAGGCTCAAAGCCAAAATAAGGGGGATTCTTAATCCCGATATCCCCTGGCTCAAGGAGCTAAGCAATGCGCATAAGGTTACGACGAATACGACTAGTTGCAGCTCCAATAGCTGTCCTCCCAGTAACCACGGGAGGGCCAGAATCACCAAAAGAGTAAGCAACTGCACAATTTTGAATGCTACTCGATTATTGGAAAGGTCCCAACTCATTAGGGAAAGAGTTAGCCTATGTTTTTAGCCGGTTGAAATACGAAAGGTAAAATTGATTCAATAAGTTCATTTTAAATTGAACTTGTTGAATTTAAAGGCATGATCGCTCTCATTCTCAAAATGGCTGTTCCATCTCAATCTCCTGAAACCCTTCCCGAATGGCGCATTACCATGATCGATCTATTCGTTGGCGGGGCTTTACTCATCGGCCTGCCGAAATCTGTCGGGCAGATCTATGGATATCTCTACTCAGCGGTTGAACCCGCCCCGATGGACAAAATTATTGCTGACCTTGCCATCAGTAAAGGTTCAGCCAGCCAGGGGCTAAAGTTTTTGCGTCAGCTCGGAGCCGTAAAGTCCAAATTTGTGGTGGGTGACCGTCGCGATCACTTTATAGCGGAAGTTAAATCCAAAAAACTCATGGGAGGATTTATCCGAGAAACGCTGACTCCGGCTTTAGAAGAAGGTGTAGATCGCCTTACCTTCGTCCGCGACATGATGGGCAAAGATGGATTATTAGATGATGAGACACATCTGGCTAAGGTGGTCAAATTAGAGACTTGGCACAAAAAACTTAAAATAAGCCTCCCCGTGTTAGTGAAATTTTTAGATTAATGAGAGTATTTTTCAAAAAATTCTTAGCTTCTCTCAAAGAATCTCTACCCGATTCATTAGTTAAAAAAGGGCTTTCCATGTTGATCTGGCGGATTGCATCGCTCTGCCTAACGTTTGCAACTACTGTATGGATTGCGCGCTCGCTTGGTCCTAAAGAGTTGGGGAAATCTGGACTTGTTATGGCGGTATCTGCCCAAGTGTTATTGGTAATATCTGTATGTCCGGGGATTTTTGCCGCCAGGAAATATAAAGAGGCGGTCAATCCGGATGAAATTTTAGGGTTAGTTTACACGGCACGGACAATTATGGGGGGGCTATATGCTGTGAGTATGTTCCTTTTGTTCATGTTCGATGTTATACCGGTAAATTGGGAAAATATTACAATACTTGGTGCGTTTATTCCAGTTATATTGTCGGCTCAGCCATTATGGATATTTCAGGCTCGTTCAGCATCCCGAAGGATGCGGATCTTCTGTTCTGTTGTGTATCGTTTTGATTTCATTGTCTGGGTCCTTTATAGGTGCCCAGACTAACTTTTCAAGTGGCCCAGTTTTCGTAATCT
>Ga0115002_10000771_pt1 | contig 45103 bp, 40 predicted proteins | sample ArcticOcean_MG_C_8_FD_89576 | JGI IMG/M metagenome (GOLD analysis project Ga0115002, IMG submission 89576) | Marine microbial communities from western Arctic Ocean - ArcticOcean_MG_CB11_86 | ecosystem: Environmental > Aquatic > Marine > Oceanic | place: Arctic Ocean: Canada Basin | collected... | reverse complement strand
TCCTCGTGTATTTTCTGCAAGCCGACAATCAGGGTATCGACCGCGCGATCCGATTCTGGTTCCATTTTCACCTCCACTTCATCCGCAACCGCTGGTTTAGGTTAATTCTTCGACAGGCCGTGGGTTTCATTGTCTTGAGTTGGAGTAACCCGCTCTCAACAAGGTCGGCGACCCATCCCTAAACGCGGGACGGGGATCGACTCTGACCCCGATTGTTTTTCTCGTCTGTAACAACGTGTTTTATTTTATTTCTCTGGCACGAATTGATGCAGCACCCACTTGCGGTTGCTGCATGCAACCTACAAGCTGACGGATGACATGACGGGTTCGAGTCGAACGCAGATCAAATTCAGCCACGTCAAACGACACCGGATGCCGGATCGGCCAGCCTCAGGGATAAATGGACGTCGAAGCGCACATTGTGGTTGTCGATGACGACGAGGAAACGCGCAACGAGCTGCGCGATTACTTCTCCCGGCGCGGCTTTAGTGTCTCAACTGCAGATGGTGGCGAGCAGCTTAGAGAGATCTTGGGCGGGGACGGGAACGAGATCGACCTCGTCGTCCTCGATCTGATCATGCCGGGTGAAGACGGGTTCGCCTTGACCGATATAATCCGGCGGAATTGCGATAGCGGCATCATCATTCTGAGCGCTGTCGGCGACCCCGCGGATCAGGTTCTCGGCCTGGAACTCGGCGCAGACGACTACGTCACCAAACCGTGCGATCCCCGCGCGCTACTGGCACGCATCCGTAGCGTCCTGCGCCGGCGGGCCGAGATTGTGCCAGGTGATACTCCCGCGCATATTAATTGTCTCGAATTCTCCGGCTACAGACTATTGCCAGCCAGCCGGCAGTTCCTATCGGCAAACGGCCACGAAATTCCACTGACGACAGCGGAGTTCGATTTGCTTGAGCTTCTGGCAAAAAACCCGGGCCGGGTGATGACACGGGATCAACTGGTGGGGATCACGAAGAATCGCGCGCTATCGCCCTTCGACCGCTCGATCGATATCCTCGTCAGCCGCATCAGAAAAAAGATCGAACTCGATCCTCGAGAACCCAAGATCATCCGTACGATCAGAAATGTGGGATACCTGTTCACTGCCGACGTCACCGAGACGTGACCTGACATAGCCATTGGACGGGATCCCCGTTCAACGGATATATCTGGAGAAACATTTCGCATAGAGGTGATTTCTCCTGACCCATGACATGTACCCGCAGGACCCTGATGGATGGATACATCCGGTTGACAAGAGCCGAACCGACCTCGCTCATGAATTCCGAGAGAACATCCGGGGGCCGTACAGCGAAGACCTGAAGCGCCTGCTGCATCGCATGCGCGCGGGACCACAGCGGCGGCGGTACGTTCTGGTCGTTCGTGTCCCCTTTCGGGAATGGGTCCTCGGACAGCTAACCGAAACCCGCGGTGAACCCATCACGATCCATGAGGACAAAGTCTTCACGTCTCCCGCCGACGCGGAATGGGAAGCCTTCAAGCTTCGCTGGTGCGCGCTGACCGGCGAAGAACTGCAGATCTGAGGCGCGCCGATGGTAAGTACCACCCGCATACTGGGATACTCCAACCACATCAGCGTTGCCCCCGGAGAGTCGCTCGACTTCAAAATCAGCTGTGATGGCGTAACCAAGTACCACGCGGACATCGTCCGCCTGATATGCGCCGACCCTGACCCGTCGGGTCCCGGACTTCTCTACGACACCCTGGTCACGGATGCCACCGGTTGGCATGCCGGCCGTCACCAGCCGGTACATGCCGGCTCGTATGTCGCGGTGCCGCCGCTTGATTGCCCGAAAAGCTTTTCAATCGGGGCGATGATCTTTCCCACAGCGCCCGGTGGAAAGGCGCAAACCTTACTGGGACAGTGGGACAAGACCACAGGAACGGGCTACGCCCTTGGCCTCGATGCGGACGGTGCCCTTAGCGTGACCATCGGGGACGGACAACAGCCGCCTCGGGCCGTGACGACCAAGACTCCGCTGCCCGCGCGACAGTGGGCGTTCGTCGCGGCAGGTGTCGATACCAGGACCGGGGATGTCTGGGTCCATCAGAGAATCCTCAGACCTCTAGCGCTGGCGCCCGTAGAAAGCACCATACGCGAGCGCATTTCGATCGGACGTCCGGAAACTTCCGAGATACCTTTAATGATGGCCGCCCACGTCGCAGCTCACGATGGCGACAATGTCATCGCGGGCGGACACTACAACGGCAAGATCGACCGGCCGCACCTGGTGGGGCGTACCTGCGACCCCGCCTCCATGCAAAAAATCGTCGAGACCGGCACGGCCGATGCTCTCGATCCCGATGTGATCGGTTGGGATTTTTCTCAAGACATGACCGGGACCATCGTTCGAGAGATTTCGGGTAATGGGCAGAATGGGACTACCGTCAACCTGCCTGCTCGTGCCGTGACCGGGCACAACTGGGACGGCTCGGTCCTGGACTGGCGCCTTGCGCCAGAACAATACGGCGCCATCCACTTCCACGACGACGACCTCTACGACTGCGGCTGGGAGACCGATTTCTCCTGGACTGTTCCGGAAGGCACCCGCAGCGGTTTCTACGCGACGCGCCTCACCACCGATGACGACGAAAGCTGGGTCTCGTTCTTCGTTCGCCCCAAGCAAGGCAGATCCACGGCACCCGTCGCCTTCGTCGCGTCCACGGCAACTTTTATGGCCTACGCCAATACGCATCACCGAATGGATTGCGATCATATCGAGCACTTGTATGAAGGATTGCTGACCTTCGGTGAGACCGAAGTATTTCTGGGCGAGCACCGCGAGTTGGGCGGCTCCCACTACGACACACATAGCGACGGCAGTGGCGTATTCTATAGCTCACGCCTGCGGCCCATCCTCAACATGCGTCCGGGTCTCTATACCTTCAACTTCATAAACGACAGCTACGTGTGCGCCTGGCTCGAGTCTCTGAACCAAGCCTATGACGTGATCACCGATGAGGATATCGAGGCGGAGGGTGTCGCGCTGCTCAACCAATACACCGCCGTTATTACCGGCAGCCACCCAGAGTACATTTCCGTCAGCATGTGGGATGCCCTCGATCAGTACCAGCAGGCTGGCGGGCGCCATATGTACCTCGGCGGCAATGGCTTCTACTGGCGGATCGCTTATCACCCGGAACTTCCTGGCGTCATCGAGAACCGGCGCGGCCATGCCGGCGTCCGCACCTGGGAGGGTGAACCAGGGGAAGATCACCTATCCTTCACTGGCGAGTCCGGCGGCCTATGGCGGACCCAGGGACGGGCGCCCCAGACCCTCGTTGGAGTCGGCTTCTCGTCATGCCTGTTCGACAAATGCACCTACTACGAACGCACCGACCAGAGTCATGATCCGCGCGTGGCTTTCATCTTCGAGGGTATCGCCGATAGCGCGCGTATCGGCGACTTCGGTCAGCGGGGCGGCGGGGCGGCCGGACTCGAAATGGACCGGCTAGATTATGCCCTTGGGACCCCGCCCCACGCTTTGGCAGTTGCCACGTCGAAGGACGTAGGGCCGGGCGGCGTGATCTCCGTCGAGGAATTTATCACCACGCCACCGGTGGTCGACGGAGAACAGCTCGGCATGGTGAGAGCCGACATCGTCTTCTTCGAAACACCGAACGGCGGCGCCGTCTGGTCCACGGGGTCAATCGCCTGGCCCACGTCACTCTCCCACAACGGCTTTGACAATAACGTGGCGCGTATGACCGCCAACGTGCTGCGCCGATTCCTCGATCCGACGCCGTTCACGAAAGAAGGCTAAGACTAACCGTTCGCGCATCAGCTCGAACCTTGCTTCAGAGTTCGACAGAACCTTAGAGGTCGTCCTTGATCAGCTGTTCAACACTTTCGACAGAGTTTCAGCCTGCAGCGCGAGATCGTCGGATACGATCGACACCTCGTTGGATATCTGATTCACCTGACTGATGTTGTCGCTCACACCGACAATGCTCGACGTAACCTCGCTGACGCCTGCGGAGGTTTCTTGTACGTTTCGAGCGATCTCCAGCGTTGCCGCGCCCTGCTCTTCGACGGCCGCCGCGATAGCGCTGGAGATCTCATTAAATACCCCAACCTTCTTGCCAATGCCGACAATCGATTCGACTGCTGATCCTGTGGCCGACTGAATTTGTGTTACTTGAGCCTGGATCTCGTCAGTGGCGTTCGCAGTCTGACCCGCAAGGCTCTTCACTTCGGAGGCCACTACGGCAAACCCCTTGCCCGCCTCGCCGGCACGCGCCGCCTCGATCGTAGCGTTCAATGCCAGGAGGTTCGTCTGGTCGGCAATGTCATTGATCAAGCCGACGACGCTTTCGATCTCCTGCGATACCTTGGACAATCCGTTAACCAATTCGTTCGCTTGATTCGCTTCTTCTACCGCTTCCGCCGCCATCGTGGTGGATTGAGAGACCTGGCGGTTGATTTCCTGGATGGACGCGTTCAATTCCTCTGCAGCCGAGGCCACGGCCTGCGTATTGGAGCCGGCCTCCTCGGCAGCCTCCGAAACGGCTGCGGCTCGCTCGCTCGTCATGTTCGCCGTATTGCCCAGAGATTGGGCGTTTGCACTCAGCTCCTGCGAGGCGGAAGCGATGGTGTCGACCATCTCGGCGAATTTATTCATTTTGGTCTCGACGCCATCAGCCGCGGCATTGATCGCGCGCGCCGCATTTCCGTACGCGCCCAACATGCCGTGCTCGGCGGTACGCCGGAAATACTCGTTTCTCGAAATGAATGCCAGACATGCAGTTGATTCTCGGACGTAGGCGTCCGCTCGGTCGATCATCTCGTTGATCCTCAGACAAAGCTCCCGCTCTGCCCCTTCTGCGGTTGGAATACCTGTAATTCTGGCTTCGAAGTTACCTTTGCAGACAGCATCTGCCACACCGAGAATCTCGTGGATTCTCTCGGGCCGCACCCCATTGCCGGAAACAACCTTCGCATTGCTTCGTCCAAACATATCAGTCGTTCCTCATCAGGCTGGACATGAGCTCGTTGTAGCTGGCCCCTTTTTCCGCCAGGACCCCGTCCAGTGCGTTTACCGACTCTTCAAGGCCATCCTTCTTGCTCGGGTTGTTGTGCTCGATAGCCCTCAGGTTGTCGTACAACGGGATGATGACGTTTCGGATGGTCTCCGGGTTAGGCACCCGCCGGGTCGAGTGATAACCAACGATCTGCCCGTTCTCCGCGCTCGGCGTGACGTGTGCGATGACCCAGTAATGGTCATCCGACTTCGTTGAATTGACGACATAGGAAAATATCTCACTGTCCTCCGCAATCGTATCCCAGAGTAGTTTGAATACGGCCCGCGGCATGTTGGGATTGCGGATAAAGTTATGTTGCTGGCCAACACACTCCGATTCTTCGTATCCGGCAATCTCCAAAAAAGTATGGTTGGCATAAGTGATTCGACCCTGTAGGTCCGTCTTGCTGACGATGAGATCATCGTGGTCGAAAAACACCTCACTACCCACAAACTCCATGGCCATTCCTCTATGTCTTGTCCGCAGTGCTCGCGGTCAGCGCATTAACAGATAGGCCGCCACGTTGGCTGCACGATTTCCATGATAATGAGAGCATCGGGGTTCGATATCGCCCTTGATCTCGGTCAATGGCTGGAACCGATAACCAGAACGAGGAAGCCGCAAGACCTAAATTCGGTCTCGAAAAAAATGATGACGTCACAAGGCTACTGTTCGGGATCAGCACTAAAGACATTCGACAACGACCAATTAACTACAAATGCACCAACATCCATGAGCTCGGAATACTCAAATCATCTCCGCTCAACTCAACTGACACAAACTAAGATCGCACCCAACAAAAAGACAAGTATCAACGTGTTAAATATTGTAACGAAGTGTGTGGACCCCTGTTCCGTCGTCCAGTTGCACCCCTAACGGCGGTCCTACGCAATGCTCGAACGTACCGGCCCAGATTTTGCCATCGCAATAGGTAAATCCCTGAGTTCACCGTCATCCATCATTGAAAAGAAATTTGCCACGTGCTCTTCCCCAGCGTGCGAATGGATATCGCTGACCTATGTGTCGCCGTCATCGCTCTGAATACGTCGGCCATAATTCCCGTACCTTCATCGAGCAGGCTCTAGCGCCGCTGTTATTTCCTGAAGGTAGCAACGTGTTGAAATGATTTTCTTCACCGCCAATTCGACTTGGCAGCAGGGGTATTCGCAGCGATCGGTGCCCCTATTTCTTCGCAGGTTCGATATTCTTCGCCACGTCCGCGAAGGCTTTGCTCTCTGACTCGATCAAATCCGCGAATGCCTCGGACGTTCCGACTCTGACAAAATCATGTCGGCGCAAGACATAGTACTTGAACTCATCGACAGATGCGGCCTTGTGGAACGCCTCAGCCAGGATCTTGACTCGTTCGGGGGGCGTGCCTTTCGGAGCGATCAAACCGCGCCAAACTTCCATTGCCCGGTTTTCCGCATCGATTTCGTCGAGTGCGTCCACGTCCTCAAGACTCCGAGACGGCTCGACCGACGTGACAAGCAAGCATTTTGCGTACCCCTCCTTCGTTTGACCGACGAGGAGGGTAGATATGCGGCCAATGAAGATGTCGACTTCGTGGCCAATAAAGGCTTTCATAGCTTCGTCGGGTCCTTCGAAATGCACCGGGCGCAGATCAAGTTTCAGTGGCCGGAATATGTGCTCGACCAAAATCTGGGCAATACCGCCGACGCCGTCGGTACCGTAGGTGTATTTGCCCGGATTCTCCTCAACGAGTTCGACAAAATCTTCGGCATCACCAGCAGGAAACCTTGGGGGGGCGCAGACAACCAACGGAGCACCACCTGTCGTCTGGATGATCGGCGTGATGTCTTCAATGCCGTAGGTCACTGACCCGGTATGGGGTGCGACCGTTATCGACGCGCTCCTCACGGCGGCGATGGTGAGGCCATCGGCCTTCGCGCCGACGAGTGCAGACACGCCTTCGGTGCCGCCGCCGCCCGGCACATTCCTGATCTCGATCTTGACACCCAGTATTGGCTCTGCGAGTTCGGCCAGTTTGCGGTGGATAGCATGCAGATCTTCCCCCTCCGGCCCGGTAACGATCATCGTGAGCGGCCCGGATGGAAACGCGTCCTGCGCGGCCAATGGACCCGAAAGACCCAGGCCCGAAATGGCCAAAACCACGGCTACTGCCAAGCTTGAAATCCATCTATGCATGCTTTCCTCCCCAAGACTTCCGACGTACACCAACACTTACTCGATTTTGCACCGTTCATAAATCAGGATTGATCGCAAGCGTCAGCCCACAATTCGCGCATCCACGAGATACACGCGATGGCCTGCTCGAACAGCGAATACCTGCAACCCTCTCCGTAATCGAAAGACGGAATGAACTCCGTGGATATTTGGCCGAGCGTCGCGTTCTTGTCTTCAGCGTGATACCGGATCAGTTTGCGCACGACTTCTTTCCACGGCTCCAGACGTTCTTCATCCCAAGGATCGTGATACTCCCCGGCCCCAGGTTGCTTGAAGGGATACTGGATACCCCGGCCGGGATTGCCGTTTTCGTCCTTAGCCATGATGTTTTTCGGATTATTGGGGACCGCTGAACGAGCGTGACAATGCCGGACCCAACCCGACTGAATCCATTCCTCGCAGATATTCCCCGGTTCGAAGGGATCCAACACCAGTTCGCCGGATTCGACGGCAGGCCGGATGTCGAAGACCTCCTGCTCTATCGGATTGTCCATCTTGAAAATCACATGGCTGTGGTCGAGGGTCATGCGATACGGAATTCCCCGTCTTTCGACGGCACGAGCGACCCGGGAGACGCGCCGGAAATCTTCCGACCACATGTTCACGTGCACTTCAAAACAGGGATCGACGCCGTATTTTTGCCCCCACTCGTAGGCCCGCAAATAGGTGTCGGCGACTTCTGCGTCGGTGACAAGGTGGCCGTCCGCATGGTGCATCCTGATCTGAACGTTGTGGACGAGGGAACCCAGCCTCTGCGCCAGCTTCAGGTTCTGCTCAAGCAGCGGTTCGTCCTTTCCGAGATAGTAGAACCAGCCGCCCGCACGTACCGGAATGTCGTACTTGTCACGCGCCCGCAGAAATTGGTCGACTTCGTCCGGCGCCGGGGTTTTGTCCACGTAGTCGAAGACGCCTGCCTCTTTCACCATCCGGAACCGAGCATCGATATCCGGCAGAGGATCCGCATGAGTATGCTTGATCCCATTGGTCTGAATTCCGAACAAGAGCTCGTCGGCCACTTCTTGCCCCCTCACATGTATGAAATCAAATGGCGGTGGAAGTGTTCCCGCATCACAGTATGGTATCAAGAGTTCACGCAAACGGACAACGATGATGCCGGCAGCCAATTACGCTTCGGCGACCGGGCGGCGGACGATCTCAAAACCATGCCGCAGGATCCTGGCCCGAGGCCCAATTGCTCACGGGCACGGAAGAGAAATAGCCATTGCATCAGGCATGACGGGGCAGTCCCGAGCCGTTACTTTGCTAATTCACAATTAACAGGAGGCACATATGCCCGATGCAGCACTGGCGGAGCGCGTGACGGAACTTGAACTGCGCATGAACGATTGGTCGGACCTCACATCCAAAATCGTCAAGGAGCAGGTCGATCTATCGCGCCGGCATACATCCCTCAGCGCACGCCTCGCGGCGATGGAATGTCTAGTCCACACGCTCTGCCTTCTGGCCGGCATCCCCCGTGATCTGGCAGATGAATGGATCCACGCCTCCATGGACGCGAATACGACCGCCGATGTCATGCCCCAGGCCGAACAGATCATGTTTGCCCTTCTCTCCCCCGAGCCTGACGGCTCACAAACCGCGCACTGATCTTGCTGCGTCCGGCTTTGGCACAGCTCTCGGAATCGACTCGTTTCGGGGCCGGTGCTAGCCTCGTATCCCACCCTTCGGAGGAGCTGGCGAGATGAGTGACGAGGTGCAAGAAGCGCTAGAGAAGATCTTCTCCGCAGACTCGGAAATCTATCAAAATCGTGGATTTCAGCGACGGATCGGGTTCGGAAAACGTCCTGCCCTGATCAACATCGATCTGGCCAACGCCTGGACACGGCCGGACAACGCATTCTCCTGCGACCATATGGACGTGATCATCCCGGCCGTGCAGGATCTGTTGACCGCCTCACGGGCCAAAAACGTCCCGGTCGTCTATACCTCGACGGCCTACGCCGTAACGGACGGACCAAATTCCGATATGGGCCTGTGGCATCACAAGATCCCGGCGGAGCTCCTGCAACTCGGCTCGGAAGACTGCGAGATCGACGACCGCATCGCGCCACAATCCGGCGAACAGGTTATCTACAAGAAACGTGCGAGCGCCTTCCATGGCACCTATCTCGCGGGATTTCTCAGGTCTCTCGGCGTCGACACAGTGATCATTACCGGCGTCACCATGGCCGGGTGCGTGCGCCACACGACCGAGGACGCAATCGCCGAGGGGTTCCGCCCGATCGTGGTTCGAGAGGCCGTCGGCGACCGTGTCCCAGGTGTCGTCGAATGGAACCTGTTCGACATCGACGCCAAATTCGGGGACGTCGAGCCGCTGGTCCGCGTGCTCGATTATCTCGAAGCCCTCGAGGTCCAGGACGTGGCGAATGCACGTTTCCCTGACGAACGTTTGACGGATTGAAAGGACGCCGACGGATATGGCCCGAGTAGGTGTCGACGTCGGGGGGACCAACACGGACCTTGTACTCGAGGCCGATCACGGTGTGTTCTTCCATAAAGTCGTCAGCACGCCCCGTGACCAGTCCGAGGGTGTGCTCAAGGGCCTACAGGAATTGTGCGAAATCGGAGGCATTTCACCTTCAGATGTCGACCTGATCGTTCACGGAACCACGGTCGCGACCAATATCACCATCGAGCACAACGGCACCGACGTCGGCATGATCACGACGCGGAATTATCGCGATATCCTGCACATCGGGCGGCACAAACGGCCGCACAATTTTTCACTTCACTTCGAGGTGCCGTGGCAGAACCGCGTCCTCGTCAAGCGCCGCAACCGGGTGCCGGTGACGGAGCGGATCCTACCGCCCGACGGGCGCGTGGAGGTGCCACTCAACGAAGGCGAGGTGCTGGAGGCCATCGCGCGGTTCAAGAAACGGGGCATCGCTTCGGTAGTCATCGGCTTCATGTTCTCATTCCTCAACGACGCACATGAGAAGCAGGCCAAGGCCATCGTCGAGCGCGAAATGCCTGACGCCTTCGTCTGCACGTCTTCGGAAGTCGTCAACGTGCTCCGGGAATACGAACGGTTTTCGACCGCCGCCATGAACGCCTTCATCGGCCCCAAGACGACGGTCTATCTCTTGAGCCTCCAACGCCGGCTGTCGGAGAACGGATTTCAGGCAAACCTGCGGATCATCCAATCGAACGGCGGCATCTCGACGGTCGAGGCCTGCTCGAAACGCGCCGTGAGCATGCTGATGTAGGGGCCGGCCGGTGGCGTCATCGGTGGCCGGTCGGAAGGCCAGCTTGCCGGTAGCAACAACCTGATCACCGTCGATATCGGCGGCACTTCGGCCGATATCAGCACCATCCCCGACGGCCGCATCAAGATCATGAACCCGCGTGATTCCTACGTCAGCGGGCATCCCATCCTGATTCCCATGATCGACCTCGTGACGATCGGCGCAGGAGGCGGATCCATCGCCTTTATCGACTCTGCCGGAGGATTTCACGTCGGTCCACGTTCCGCCGGTGCCGACCCCGGGCCCGCGTGTTACGGCCACGGCGGCACCGAGCCGACCGTCACGGACGCGCAAGTCGTGCTGGGCCGGCTCGATGCCGACAAGCTATTGGGCGGTGAACTGCCCGTCGACCCGGAACTCGCAAAGCGCGCGATCGAGACCAAGATCGCCAAGCCGATGGGGCTCTCCGTCACGGACGCTGCACTTGGCATCATCAAGGTCATCAATTCCAACATGGCGCTCGCGATCCGCTCCAACTCGGTGGCGCGCGGCGTCGACCCGAGAGAGTTCTCGCTCGTGCCTTTCGGTGGGGCCGGCCCGTTGCACGGCGTCGCGCTGGCCGAAGCAGTTTCGGCCAAGGACATCATTGTACCCGTCGCGCCGGGCATCACGGCGGCCATGGGTCTCCTGCAAACCGACATGCAGTACGAACACGCACGCACGCTCGTGACCTCTCTCACCAAGATCGATGGTACGGCCGTCGAGCGGGTCAACGCGCTGGTCGGCGAGTTGGTCGCCGAGTGCCGCACCGATCTCGAGAACGATGGTGTGCCGCCGGAACTTCAAAACTTCCTCAGATACGCCGAGTGCCGCTACCACGGCCAGGGATTTGAACTCCGCGCGGATATTCCCGAAGGCGACGTCACGACCGGCAACATCAAGAACGTCATCGCAAATTTCCATCAACAGCATCGGCTCGACTATGGGTACGCGTTCGATGACGGTGAGGTGGAACTGATCACCGTGCGGGTGATTGGGCTTGAGAATGTGATACCCCTCAAGGTCGCGCGGCTCGACGACGCCAATGGCGCGGGTATCGACAGCGCGTTTCTCTACAGCCGCGACACGACCTTCGACGATGGCCGTACGGTGGAAACACCGCGCTATGATCGGGGCGTGCTCAAGGCAGGCCATCAAGTCCCGGGCCCGGCGGTCATCGTTCAGCACAATTCGACGGTTGTCGTGCCGCCCGACTATACGGCGGACGTCAGCGAGTACGGCAACCTCCACATTCGACGACCGAACTGATGCCGTTTTTTACTGGAGCACGAGTCACCCCCACCCCAACTCTCCCCCATCAAGGGAGAGGGGGTAACTATCTGAGCCGGTACGATTATTCCTCCCCCCTTGATGGGGAGAGGTTAAGAGGATGGTGTGTCTCAAGTTGTTTAATTCCAAGCACTGGGATTTGGCGGCGGCCGGATTGAGAACGGGACTTAAGGGATGGCTGATCAGGAACTCGACCCCATTACGCTGCAGGTGATCAGCGGCGCGCTCGATACGATCGCCGAGGAAATGGGCCACATCCTTTTCCGCATGTCTTTCTCATCGATTATCCGCGAATCCCAGGATTTAGGTGCCGGCCTTTTCGATATCGAGTTCAACACGCTCTGCGAGTCCGAATCGACACCGCTCCATATCGGTTCGATCCCTGGATACTTGGCCGGAATCCAAGAGACCCTCCAAGGTGGCGTTTGGAACGACGGCGATGTGGTGATTCATAACCACCCCTATCACGGCTCCAGCCATTCGCCGGACATCGCCATCGTCATTCCTATCTTCTACAAGGGGGAACACGTCGGATTCGCCGCCAACACCGCCCACCATCTTGATATCGGCGCGGCGACGCCAGGGCTGATCATCGACATTCCCGACGTCTTTGCCGAAGGCATGCTGTTCGCCGGCATCAAACTCTATGAGGCCGACAAACGGAACGAAGCACTGTGGGAATTCATCGGCCGCAACAGCCGCGCGGCGATCGAGCTACAAGCCGACCTCGAGGCCCAGATCGCCTCGGCACGGCTCGGTGTGCGCCGCTTCGGAGAACTACTCGATCGTTATGGAAAGGGCACGGTCCTCTCCGCCACCCACCAACTGATGGACTACACCGAGCGGGTACTGCGCCAGCGCATTGCGGCCATCCCGGACGGTGAGTATTACGCCGAAGGATTCCTCGACGACGACGGCAAGAACCGCGGCATACGCCTGCCCATCAAGGTCTGTGTTCGGGTCAAAGGCGATGGTATCGAAATCGACCTTACCGGCTCCGCCGGTCAGGTCGAGACCGGATTCAACGTACCCTTCGAAGGGTCGACCAAAGTGGCATGTTTCTGTGCCATCCTATCACTGCTTCTCGACGCAGAGACATCCGAAATCAAGGTACCATCCAATCAAGGCTCCTTCCGGCCGATCAACGTCATCGCGCCCAAGGGCTCGATCTACAATCCTAAATTCCCAGCGGCGGCCGAGGCCCGCTTCGCGCAGATCAACCGAGTCATCGACCTGATCTACAAGGCATTGGCACCCGTCCTGCCCGACGACATCATCGCCGGAAGTTCGGCGAGCTTGTCGTTCGTCGCCTATTCGGGCATTCGGTCCAGCGGCGATTACTGGGTGTTCCTCGAGGTGAACGAAGGTTCCTACGGCGGTCGACCGCGTTCGGACGGCCCCGACAGCATCGACAATCTGATGGCCAATACGCGGAACAACCCGCTGGAGGATTTGGCAATCCACCTGCCGATGATCTGCGACCGCTATGAATTGCGCGACGATGTGATGCCGGGCGCCGGGCGGTCGCGAGGCGGCATCGGCGTCGTCAAGGAACAGCGCATGCTGACCGACGGCTTCATCACCCACGAGAACGAACGTCATGAAGACGTCCCCTGGGGCATCTTCGGCGGCCATCCGGGCGCGACGGGGCGCGTCGAACTTTTCAATATCAAAAATCCCAACGAGCGGCGCGAGATGCCGGCCAAGTTCTCGGGTATGCGCCTGCAGCAGGGTGACGTCCATGTCTTCTATGGGCCCTGTGGTGGAGGATATGGTGACCCGCTCGATCGATCGGCAGAAAACGTGCTGGACGATGTCCTCGATGATTTCTGCACGTTGGACCATGCTCGCGAAGCTTATGGAGTTGTGATCGATCTCGATTCGGAGATGGTCGATCAGTCGGCAACCGACTCGCTGCGCCAGCAAATGCGCACCTCGCCACGACCGCCAGAACAATTGCCCCTCGCGACACCGGCCGTGCAGCGTGAAATCCTCCCGGTGACGACCGCTCAGCCGGAAACTCCAGTCGCATCTCCGGTCATACCGGCACCAAATCCATCACCCAATGCCCCACCTCCGCAGGCTCGCGCACCCGATCACGCCGACTTGTCGCAAGTCGTCCGTCGGCTGCACGAGTCGTTTGGCACGGCATGGAGCTTCGAGATCGTCAGCCACGAGCGGAATGATGACGGTGTATCCGTCGTCGGCGAGGTCAAGGTGAATGGATCACGGGCTCGCGAGACCGGTCGAACCAACGGCGGCAACGGCCTCTCGGTTGGCCGGCAGTACCAAGACGCAACCGATGACAGCCTTCGCCGTTGTGCCGCCACGCTGCTCGATTCGAGCGCTCGCTCATAAGACGAACTGCATCATTATGCGAGCTACCCCCACACCATCTCTCCCCCATCACTCGCGTCGGCGAAGCGTCCGGCGAAGCGTCCGGCGAAGCGTCCGGCGAAGCCGAAAGAGGAGGGAGTAGGTTAGAAGGCAAGTGTGTTTCTGTTGTTCACGATGCCGAACGCAATAGCGGACCGATAGTGATACTTTAAGACGCTGCCGAACATCACCAACCCCGAGAGACTTTTGGATACCCGGTCCGTCGCATTCCTCGAGATCATGGCTGCCATCGCCGTTGTCGGCGTTCTGGCGTTTCTGATTTATCTGATCGCCACATTTGCGCGCCGGGCGCGTCAGCCGGATTCCGTTGGCGCCACCACCATGGTCGAAGCCCACTGGGTCGAGCTCATCCTCGGACTGATCGTGCTGGTGGTCGCCGTCGGGCTCCTGGTTTGGCAGTTGTTCCCTAGCGATCTCTCTTCTGCAGGCGAAGGAGTGGCGGAGACCGATCCGCGGTCTCTTACCTTCTTCATCGTGATGCTGATCGTGGGCGGGGTCGGAGTCGTTGGATTCATCGTTTTCCTGTTCGTGCGCAATGCCCCGCCAAACCGTGGAGTCGCGAAGACCGGCGATCAGCTCGTTCAAGTGACACAGTCCGCCGCACCGGACGCACATTCGGCGCCAACCGTCGAGATTCCATCCGCGACCCGGCTCGTGGGGCTTCTCGTGCTAGGCGTTGCCTTCCTGCTGCTCAACTGGATTTACGTCGACAAAACGCAGCAATACGCCCTCATGCTCTACCTGATGTATCCGGCAGGATTTGCAGTCGCTTTGGTCCTGCTTCTCGACAAGGCGACGCGCGCGTGGAGCATCAAGACATCTGCCGAAAGCGCACGCGAATGGATGTTCTGCGACGCTCTCGTGTTCCTGCTAATCCTAGGATTTTTAAACCTGCTGGCCTCCGGCGCCGGCGAAACCTACGCCGCATTGTTCTGGGATTTTCTTCATTTGGCCCTTTTCTTCCTCGCGTTCTGGCTGATCGACAGGAAAGTGACGCGATACCGCTTTCTGGTCGCGTACGGTTATTTGATCGTCTTGCCGATCCTGTTGCTTATTTGGCGGGTCATACAGGAAGTGTCGGTTCCCGAAGAACTGTCCTGGTGGAGCACGATCTGGCCGTTCTTCTCACTTGCCATTATTTCCTTCGTGCTCGAAATCATTTCGCTGATCGCGACGAAGGAGACCGAGAACCAAACCGTTCCCATGTTGAAGGATGTCGTGTTCTTCGTGATCTACGCGATCCTTCTGATCGCCGCGATTCCCGAGGCGGCGGCCTAGGCGCCTAGATTGCCGAGCCATACAGCCATGAGATATAAGGCAGAAGGCGATGTATACGTGTTGACGGGCGCAATCGTGCCCCTGTGGAAGAGGACGAGACGATGACCGGATGGCAATGGTTCTGGACGCTGGTCGGCTTCATCCTATTCATTATCGTGTTGATATTTCTCTACTTTTATCAACCGTTCGAAGACCTGTTCAATATCGTCTTCTACGGTTTGAGCTACGATAACGCGATACTCTGGGCTGCCGTGATCATCGGTATCGTCGGATTCTGCACCTTCCACTGGCGGGCCTACCGCCTCCACATCGTGCAGCAACAGAGCGTCGAAGCGATGGTGTTGAATTCCCTCAGAGGCTCAACTTTCACAGCAATTTTGTTGAGCGGAGGCGCCACGCTGCAAGCGGTGCAGATCCTCTGCGTCTACCTGCTTCAGCCTGAGTACTCGCTCGATGGTGCCTTCGGCAAACGTCTCGCGGCAGTGATCACACTCGTCATCCTCACAGGCGTGTTCTGCATCATTTTCTGGCTTTTAAAGATCGTCCGCTCCTCGCAAGGACGCAGCGAAGCTCCGTCGTAGGCGGCGAAACAAAAGAAATACACACCACCTCCTTACCTCCCCCTGCAAGGGGGAGGGATGATTTGGGGAAAGGGGGGTGAGGCGAGAAATGCCGCGCTGGATTACTCTGCCGCCCGGCGCATCGAGGCGGGCGTGGTGACGTTGCCGGCCATCTCGGGTTTGTACATGCCGCCGTAGGGTCCGCGTTTGACGAATTGTCCGTGCCCTGGCCGGCCCACATAGTTGCCCTTGTCGATGACGACCCGGCCGCGCGACAGAACCGTCTCCGTGTACCCCTTGACGGTGAATCCTTCATAAGCTGAGTAGTCGATGTTCATGTGATGGGTACGCGGGTTGTAGTAACTGATCGTCTCTTCGTGATTGGGGTCGAAAATGACGATATCCGCGTCGCTGCCCACGGCGATCGTTCCTTTTTTCGGAAAGAGACCGAAGATCTTTGCCGGCGACGTCGAGGTCAATTCGACGAAACGGTTGAGGTCGATTTGCCCTCTGTTGACGCCGTAGTGATAGATCAAGCTCATGCGGTTCTCGACTCCGGGTCCGCCATTTGGAATTTTGCTGAAATCGTCGCGCCCCAGTTCCTTTTGCTCCTTCACGCAGAAGGGGCAGTGATCCGTGGAGATCACGTGCAGCGAACCACCACGCAACCCACGCCACAATTCGTTCTGATTCCACTTTTCACGAAGCGGCGGCGTCAGCACGTACTTGGAACCGTCGAACCCCGGCTCGTCGTATGAGGAGATGTCGAGCAACAGGTACTGCGGGCAGGTCTCGGCATGCGCCATCACGCCGCGCTCCTGAGCTTGCCGGATCTCGTGCAGCGCGTCGTAACTGCTCAGGTGGACGATGTAGACCGGCGCTCGTGCAACCTCGGCGATGGCAAGCGCCCGGTGCACACCCTCCGCTTCCAAACGCGTTGGGCGGGTGAGCGCATGATACTTGGGCTCGATATGGCCCTCCGATAACGCGATCTTGACCAGTTCGTCGATGACGACGCCGTTCTCCGCGTGCATGCAGACGAGCGTGCCGTCTTCACCTGCTTTGCGCATCGCCCGGAAGATCGTGCCGTCATCCGACAGCAGCACGCCCGGGTAGGCCATGAACAGCTTGTAGCTGGTAACGCCCTCGTCCGAGAGCCGGCGCATCTCCGGCAACCGGTGTTCCGGCATGTCGGTGATGATCATGTGAAAGCTGTAGTCGATCGAGGCCTGCCCGGCCGCTTTCGCATGCCACGTGTCGAGCGCCGAGATCGTCGACGTGTCCTTGAACTGTATGGCGAAGTCGATGATGCAGGTGGTGCCGCCGAATGCCGCCGCCTTCGTCCCGGTTTCGAAGGTATCTGAGGTCTGAGTCCCCCCGAATGGCATCTCCATGTGCGTATGAGGGTCGATGCCGCCGGGGATGACGAGCTTCCCGGACGCGTCGATGACCGTGTCCGCGTCGATAACCAGATCCCGACCGATCAGGTCGACGGTGTCGTCACTGACGAAGACGTCGGCGTGATAGTCATCGGTCGCCGTAACGATGCGGCCATTCTTGATCAGTACGCTCACGTCATTCTCCTCAGCTCCCGGCCCATCGGTACACGGCGTTCCCAATCGAACCGACCTAATGTATCATCTCAGCACGGGTAAAACCGATATCAACGTGGCGAATTCACCGCGCCCGGAAGCAATGTTGGGTCTGCTTCGCGGTCCGGCTAAATTTGAATGAGCAACGAAAACACATAGGGAGGATGCGATGGGCAAGAAACGGCAAGGAGCACACACCATGCGCCGCAAGACAGGTCTGACGCGACGTCAGTTTGTCGGCACCGCGGCGGGGACCGCAGTTGCCGGTGCGATCACCGGATTTCCCAGCATCGTCCAGGCCGCAGATCCGGTTCGGACCGTCGGGCTAGGCGTCAGCGTAATCAATGAAATTCAGAGCCAGGCGTCGAAGGATCTGGGTTTGGCCATCCGCGGGCAGGCGCTGGGTTATGGGGCCATGTTCGGTAAGATGCTGAACCAGAACGACCAATACGAGGTCGCCGAGGGGTATTACAACGACTTTGACGTGATGGTCCCGGCCAAGGTCTGGCAACCCATCGACACCCAAAAGATCAAGGACTGGGACAAGGTCAGCAACCTCTGCAAGACCGGTAAGCTGACCTCCGATTCGAGAGTCGGCCAGGGTGATGCGCCCTTCCGGCATCTCTGGGTCGACGCGGACGGCAACAAAGTCAACGGCCCGTCCCGCTATGTCACTGCGGTCCCAGGTTGGCACAACGCCGATTCGATGGGCTACAACCCGGACGACACTGGCCGTGAAATCGACAGCTGGGGGGAATTGTTCAGCCCCGACTTCAAGGGCCGGGTCGCACTCCTCAACGTCCCGCAGATCGGCACCATGGATGCCGCGATGGGCATCGAGGCCCTGGGTCTCTACAAGTTCAAGGACAAGGGCAACATGACCAAGGCGGAGATCGATTTCCTTATCGATTTCCTCATCAAGAAAAAGAAGGAAGGTCACTTCCGGGCGTTCTGGGAGACCTTCGGTCAGTCCGTAAACCTCATGGTCAGCGGCGAAGTCGCCATCGAAAGCATGTGGTCGCCAGCGGTCACGGCGGTCAAAGCCGAGGGTGTGCCGTGCCGCTATGCGTTTCCAAAGGAAGGCATGCGCGGCTGGCACGGTTGCCTTTCGATCTCCGCGAAGGCGAGCGGCAAAGCGCTCGACAACGCCTACGCGTACATCAATTGGTGGCTTGATGGCTGGGCCGGCGCGTTCGTCGCACGTCAGGGTTACTACATGTCCGTGCCCGACAACGTGAAAAAGCATCTGGAGCCCGCGGAGTGGGATTTCTGGTACGACGGCAAGCCCGCCGCCAAAGAGCTTCCCGACCCCTTTGGAACGGTAATCATCGAAAAGGGTGAAATCCGCGACGGCGGATCATACTGGAACCGCTTCAAGAACATCGCGGTCTGGAATTCGCTGATGGACGAGAACGACTATCTGGTGAAACGTTGGACGGAGTTCCTGAGTGCCTAAATTCCGGCAGGCGCTCTGAATCCGCTTCTGCAGTTTGAGTGACGGGCCGGACGGCGAGCGCCGTGCCGGCCCGTTCTACTTGTTCACGCCAGTTGGCTACAGAAATTCGAAGTAGACGGCAATCATGGTTGACCAACTCGTCAACGGACAACATTCAGGCCTGATCGGTACACAGCCGACGCCGCCGGAGTCGGTCATTGCCGCCACTAAGCTTCGGCGCGAGGCGGGTTTTCCGACCCTCTGGCTTGTCACTCCTGCGACACTCTGGTTGATCATATTCCTGGTCGTCCCCCTGATCAGCATCACCGTGTTCAGCTTCTGGACGGCGAGCGGTCACGGCATGACGCCGGACCTGACGCTCCAGCACTACTTTGACTATTTCTATAATGAAGGATTCTTCGTTCCCGGCGACGATAACTTCCTCCGACCGGGCGTCTTCATACGGACGCTGGGATCGACGTTCTACTTCACAATCGTCGTGATGGCGCTTTGTCTCTTGCTGGGCTATCCGATCGCCTACTTCCTGGCGATGCAGGTGAAGAGCTTCAAGTGGCAACTCGCCCTGTTCCTCATTTGCATGGTGCCGTTCTGGACGAGCTATCTGATTCGTGCCGTGGCCTGGATTCCCATGCTCGGCCGGCGTGGCCTGTTCAACAAGATGCTGATGGGCCTCGATATCATCGATAAGCCGATCGGGATTCTGTTGTATTCCGAATTCGGCTACACCATGGCGCTGGTGCAGCTCTACGTGGTGCTGATCGTCGGACCGATTTTTTTCTCGCTGGCCAAGATCGATTTCGCCATCATCGAAGCCGCCAAGGATATGGGTGCCACGTCCTTCCAGATCTTCCGTGAAATTATCGGCCCATTGTCCCTGCCGGGCGTCGCGATCGGATTGATCTTCATCTTCGTGATGATCATGGGAGAGTTCGCGACGGCAGTCGTGGTCTATGGCGGAAAAACGAGCACGACAGGCACGGTCATTCTCAATTACTACGCCATTGCGAACTATCCCTTCGCAGCGGTGAACGCACTCATGCTGATGCTGTCGATGATGATCGGCGTCGTGGTCATCCTGAAAATCGTCGATATCCGGAAGGCACTCTGAGATGCGGCGGTGGACCCGGCAGCGCAAACGTCAAGCCTGGGTCAAGACGGGCTATAGCCTCTACTACGTCATTTTCCTGCTCTTCATCTATGGCCCCATGATTGCCATGTTCGTGCTCTCGTTTCAGGGCCGGCGCGGCGGAACCAATTTTCCGATGCGGGGCTTCAGCTTCTATTGGTGGGGGAAACTAATCGAGCCCTCGACCGTGGGTGACCTACAAGGTGCCATGGGTCGATCGCTGATCCTGGCACTCATGGTCATGGTCATCACCGCTTTGTTCTCGACCATGCTTGCTATGGCCTTCCGTAAGAACTTCCGGGGTTCGAGTATCTTGTTCTACACCGTGATGGCCGGCCTGATGGTGCCCGGTATCTTGCTCAGCCTGGGACTGGCTACGCTGCTGAGACAGGTGGGCATCCCGCCCGCATGGTGGTCCTCGGCGTTGGGCGTTCACGTTGTCTGGACGCTGCCCTTCGGGTTCCTCGTGATGATGGCGGTCTTCAACCGCTTCGACAGCAGTCTGGAAGAGGCCGCCCGAGACATGGGTGCGGACGAATGGACGGTGTTTAAGGAAGTGACGTTTCCGCTCATTCTGCCCGGAATCGTGGCTGCCGGCCTGTTCGGATTCACACTCTCCTACGATGAATTCGCACGAACTACCCTGCTCGCCGGTGAGTTCAACACCCTGCCACTCGATATCAACGCCTCGATGACCCAGCGCATTCGCCCGACACTGTTTGCGCTCGGCACGGCTTCAACGATCTTTTCGTTGCTGATGATCGGGCTGTTCGTCGTCATCTATACGATTCTGTATCGACGCTCGAGGTAACTGTTACGCTCTAACGCGAACGGTTCCGCTCACGATCATCGTCAAATAGGAAAGGAGCAGCATGGGAAAGCGTATTGAAGTCTCAGCCGTCGAATCGATTGTGGGAACGGGATACCGGCCCCATATGACGAACCCTGCCGCAGTCGTGATCGCAAGAGACTTGGGAACGAGGCCGGACTTACCCAATTCGGTGCCAATCTATCGCGGTTTCCACCGGGTGCCTGGTCAAGTCAGCGCCATTGGCACTCCAACGCCGATGAGCTCATTTATATCATTGAGGGTGAGGTCGTGCTCGTGACCGATGATGGTGAGGAAATCCTGCGCGCCGGAGATACTGCGGGATTCAAAGCCGGTGACCCGAATGGCCACCATCTGCAGAACCGTTCGGAGAGCGACGTACTGGTAATCGAAATTGGCACGCGAAATCCGGAGAATGCCGTTACTTATCCGGATATCGATATGGTCGCGCCAGCCAGAGGAAAGCCCGCGCGCCTCACCCGACGGGACGGCACTTTGTTTCCCGGAAATGGACACTCTTAAAGCGGAATTGGTAAAACCACCACCTCAATCGATGAGCCACGAGATGACCGTAGAGCCCATAATGGCACCAGCAGGTTACGTGCCACCGGATGGCGTTGCAGTGCCGCCGCTTTATGCATAGCCACCTCGACCCCTGGTGGCCTTGCGCTGGTTGGGCACTAGCTTTCTGTTTCCGGTGGGTGCCGTCTATATCGGGCTGGCGGCGGTAACTTGGGTCTACCTGACACCCAACCTCGAAAGCATGGCCGAGTTCGAACCCGGATGGATGTTCCTGATCTGGCTGCGAAATGCCGCCCTGCTGACGCTCTTCGCGGGCGGGTTGCATTGGTGGCTATATATCCGGAAATCCCAGGACTTAACCTATCGGCTCGAACCTCGTTGGATTGCGACGAACAACCCGAAATTCCTGTGGCGAAACCAAACCCGGGACAACATGTTTTGGAGCCTGATCAGCGGGTGCACAGTGTGGTCGTTGTTCGAAGCGCTGACGATGTGGGCCTACGCCAACGAAATGAATCCCAGGGTCGAGTGGAGCGAATCACCGGTCTACTTGGCGGTGACGGTTGTCGTTTCTTTCTTCTGGGGGACGTTTCACTTCTATGTCGTCCATCGCTGGTCTATGTCGTCTATCGCTGGCTCCATTGGCGCCCGCTATACCGTCTGGCTCACGAACTCCATCACCGTAACGTCGACGTCGGACCGTGGAGCGGTATCGCCATGCATCCTGTGGAACATGTGATCTATTTCAGCGGATTCTTCATCTGGTGGATCGTTCCGGCTGACCCGATCATCGTGATCCTGACCGCATTTTCTACGGCCTCAGTCCGGCTCTCTCTCACTCAGGCTTCGATAAGCTGATCCTGAGCGACCGGGTCCATATGACATTGGGCTTGTACTTCCACCAATTGCACCACCGGTATTTCGAGGTGAATTACGGCCAACTCCTGACCCCCGTCGAGAAGCTCTTCGGAACATGGGTGGGCACCGCTGACGAGGCACTAGCAGCATTGCGGAACCGCCGCTAGTTTATCGTCTGGTGAGCCATGCGGCTGCCTGTCAGACTATTTGGAAATATCCTGCCGGCTTAGCCGACGACGACAACCGTGTCGCACGAACCCTGAAAGGGTGATCATCATGAAAATCGGTGTTTTCTACTTTCCGACCGACTACAGCATCAGTCCTGCCGAACTCGCACGGGAATTGGAGGAGCGCGGGTTCGATTCGCTATTTCTGAACGAACATACGCATATTCCTGTGAACCGGCGCACCCCATTTCCACGAGGCGCCATGCTGCCCAAGGACTATGCGAGCGCGCACGACCTGTTTGTCGGACTTTCATTTGCCGCCGCGGCCACGCAAACGCTCAAGATCGGTAGCGCCGTATGCCTAGTCACGCAGCACGACCCCATCGTCGCCGCAAAGGCCATCGCCAGCCTCGATGTCCTGTCGAATGGCCGGGTCGTCTTCGGCATCGGTGCCGGCTGGAATGCGGAAGAGATGGAAAACCACGGCACCGTGTATGACACGCGTTTCAAGCTTATGCGCGAGCGTGTCCTCGCCATGAAAGCGCTGTGGACTCAGGAAGAAGCGGAATTCCATGGCGACATGGTGGACTTCGATCCCGTCTGGATGGATCCCAAGCCGGCCCAGAAGCCTCACCCGCCCATCCTTCTGGGCGGCGAGTCCATCCACACATTGCGTCGCGTCATCGAATTCTGCGACGGGTGGATGCCCCGCGCCAACGTGGCGAGCGATGACGAGCAAACCGGACGCGTTACGGCGGACCCGGCAGAGAGCATTGCGCGCTTGCGGGCGGCGGCTGATGAGGCAGGACGCGACATGTCGACACTTTCCCTCACCGCCTTTCGCTTGCCGCCGGAAAAAGCGTTGGTCGAGGCGTACGCTGAAGCGGGATTCAACAGCGCCTTGCTGTACCTGCCATCGGCCGGGCGCGATGAGGTGCTACGTCTCCTCGATGATTACGCACATCTACTGCCCTGAACCTCATCTTAGGCATGAGAACCCGATCTTCGATTATGATTTAGCAATCAAATTGTATTGCGGTGCGGGGTGAATGGGGGCGGAAGAGACCACTTCAACTGATCATGCGGATCTTGCCGACAGCCAGCCAAAATCCTGGCGAATCACCGCTCTCAACGTGGCCATATCGTGCGGCCCGGAGCTGATCTAGGGTAAACACATCAAGCGTGCTGGAACTGAAAACTGATCGGAGCAACCGCTTCGGCCTAAGAGTTCTTTGTTACCTCGATGATGCCTTGTTCCGAGTCAACCTTGACCCAATCGCCGTCGCTGATGAGGTCCCAGGGCAGGCCTTCCTTGATACGGTCGATTGAAGGCACGCCAGTGTAGATCGTGAAGCCGCCGCCGATGTTGTGCATTTCGCGGCAGATGATCGCCGCTGGGGTCGACTTGTTGATCTTCCATTTGGTGAGGAAGCTGAGCCCGGCGCCGGTCGAGTAGATATCGGTGTCGTAGATCAGCACCTTGTTCATTACCGACTTGCCCTGCAGGGGATGGCCGTCCATGCGCACGATCCCCTCGTCGTTCGTGATGGCGGCGGCGATGAAAGACAAGGGCTTGTCGGTGACGATCGCTTCGCCCTCGGAAACGCCCTTCGAGATGGGGCGTCCGTGCAGTGTGATGGTCTCGCTCATATCTGTAGTTCTCCGGATATCCTAGCGTTCGATCGCTTTCGCCCCTCCCCTAACCCCTCCCCGATCTCGGGGAGGGGTTAGGGGAGGGGCCTATCAATTCCCCAAAGCCCACTAGTTCCAATGCGTGGGCCGGAACTTACCGGTGATTGCGGCGTTGACGCAGTCGGTCAGGGTCCCGTAACGCCACGTCGGCTTGCCCTCGCCTGCCACGAGGCGGCGCATCTTCATGCTGTCGGCGGCGATCACCGTGTCCGGACCGTACATATTTTCTATAGGCATGCAGTATTCGCACGTGTCAGTCGTTAACAGTGCGCCGGCGTTGGTGATCTTTTCCACCAAACCCATGTGCTCGGCCAGGACGTGGGTGACGCGGTCCGTGTGGATGAGAAACTTGACGCCTTCTTTCACCTTGCTGTCACCGAGTTGCTCCACAACCTCCTGGATCTCGTAGATGGTCTTGAACGGGCACCCCGACATGACCACGTCGACATCTTCCTTGGTGGTGTTGGACAAGTCTTCGTAAGCCTTGCGCATTGTGTCGGCATCGACCCAGAGCGTATCGACGTCCTTTGGCACCTTGCCACCGAAGGCTTGCTCGACGGTGGGCGCCTCGGGGCTGATGCCGACGAAAAACATCAACGTTCCGATCAAGGCCGGTGAACATGCCGAGCACATGGCCTTGAGCTCCTCGGTCGCCATGTTCGGACGAAGGCCCGTGACGACTGGGATGCGGTCGTAGGCGAAGTCACCAATGATCATCCCCAGAGCCGAAAAATCTCCAGCCCGGCGCCCGTCACCACCAAGGCGTTCCATCAGGTTTGGATCAATCTCGACCAGGCATTGACCAATCCGGTTTTTGGGATCGAGTAGCCCGAATCTCGGCGTCCGCCCGGCGATACCGGCCAGCGGTGCCGTGATGCTGTCCTCGCGGTTGCCGCGGGCACCCAGCACCGAGTTGGCGTAGCCGGTCGCGTTGCCCTCAACCCAAGCCATGTTCTCACCAAACTTGGGCACGTTGTGACCAAGGTGGGGCGTGCACGAGAAAGTGAGCACAACACCCAGATTGCGAAAAGCATCGGAGATGCGCGTCTGCTTCTCCGGGTAACCGTCCGGCCAGTCGAACTTGTCCATGTTCTTCATATCCATGGACATCGGGTCGCATGTCGTGGGTACGCGCATGGTGCCGCCCCACGCAACGAGCTGCTCGTAAAATTCAAGCCCGCCGTCGCCCATGGTTCGGTAATCCGAGAGCAGGTGACAGGTGTGCAGGTCAATCATCTCATCGGCCTCAAACGCCTCACCAAACTTGGCAAGATGTTCCATGGCGTGCTGGACGGCCGGTCCTTCTTCACCGTCGAGCTTACGTTTATCACTGTCGCTGAGCTTCACGTTGCTGCCTCCGTCACCTGAAATTCAAACGATAATTTGCCTGTTCGACAGTGCTGAGGTCAATGCCGATCGGCCGGCGGCGCCACGCCCCGATTCACAAATTTTCGAGGCGCGGCAAAACTTTCAGATGCGTGACCCGTGGAACAATTACTTTGTCCATCGACCGATCGAGTGTATGTTCGCGCCACGTTACCAAGTCGTCGTCGAATGCATGATTACCCGTTTCTACGGTTAGCCACGTTACTTCCCCGACATTGTGAACGTTAACTCAGGGGCGCCGCACAAGGCGGTGTTCCGCTTACACTGTCGTGAAAGGAATACATCATGGCTACAGGTACTGTTAAATGGTTCAACCCCACCAAGGGGTTCGGTTTTATCGAGCCCGAAGACGGCTCAAAGGACGCCTTCGTACACATCAGTGCCGTCGAGCGCGCCGGTCTGTCCACGCTCAATGAAGGCCAGAAGGTTACGTTTGAGTTGGTTTCGGGACGGGACGGGAAATTGGCTGCGGAAAACATTTCCGCCGACGACTAATCCGTCTGCCGAGTTCGATTACGGGGCGGCCCTTGGCCGCCTCGTTTTTCGTTCAGATCCTCACCTAAATCCACCGACGACGGTGTTAGTTGCCGCGGTCTGAAATACCCCGCCTAGGACTTCTTCGTGACCTCGACAATGCCCTGTTCGGAATCGACCTTCACCCAGTCGCCGGTGCTGATCAAGTCCCAGGGTAGCCCTTCCTCGATCTTGTCCATCGACGGGACGCCCGCGTAGATCGTGCCGCCCGCCCCGATGTTATGGGCATTGCGCCAAATCACAGCGGCGGGCGCCGTGTTGAAGATCGTCTTCTTGGTGTAAATGCTGAGGGCACCCCCGGTCGAGAAGATGTCGGTGTCGTAGATCAGCACCTTGCCGGCGACCGACTGGCCGTTCAGCGGATGCTTATCGATACGCACGATTCCTTCCTCATTGCTGATGCCGACGGCGATGAAGCTCAATGGCTTGTCGCAGACCAAGGCCTCACCTTCGGCGACGCCCTTGCTGATGGGGTGTCCGTGCAGGGTAATTGTTTCACTCATAATTCGGTTCCTCGGTTCCCAGTTTCCATCGCGCTGGGATCAATTCCAACGGCTCGGTTTGAACTTTCCGGTGACTGCGGCATCCACCACATCGGTGAGCGTGCCGTAGCGCCACGTCGGTTTACCGTCTCCGGCGAGGAGGCGCCGCATTTTCATGCTGTCGGACGCGATGACCTTGTCGGGGCCGAACATGGTCTCGACAGGCATGCACCAACTACAAGTGTCGGTGGTGAGAAGCGCACCAGCGGCTTCGATCTTCTCCACAAGGCCCATGTCATTAGCCATGTTGAAGGTGATGCGGTCGGTGAAAATAAAGAATTGAACGCCGTCCTTGACCTTTTGCTGTCCGAGCTGCTCGGTTACTTCCTGAACTTCCTGCAAGGTCTTGAACGGACAGCCGGAGATGACGATGTCGACATCCTCCTTGGTCGTCTGCTGTAGCTGACCATACATCTCACGCAGATCGTCCTCGGTGACCTGAATGGTGTCGACATCCTTCGGCACTTTGCCGCCGAAAGCTTCTTCCAGAGTACGCGCCTCGGGGCTGATGCCGACCAGCAGCATGAGGGTCGTCGTCATAGCCGGCGAACAAGCGGTCACCAACGCCTTCAGTTCCTCGTTCTGCATGTAGTCGGGCAAGCCCGTCACCACCGGGATGCGGTCATACGCGAAATCGCCGATGATGGCGCCGAGCGCCTCGTAGTCTGCCGTGCGCCGACCGTCTCCGCCAATGCGCTCGATCAGCTTCGGATCGATCTCCACCAGGCAATCGCCGACCCGGTTCTTGGGGTCCAGCATGCCGTACTTTGGGATGCGCCGGGCGATTCCAGCCAGCGGGCTGGTGATGGCGTCCTCGCGATTGCCACGCGCACCCATCACGGTATTGGCAAATCCGGTTGCATTACCCTCGACCCAGGCCATATTGGACCGGAACTTAGGCACATTGGCATTCAGGTAGTGCGTGCAGGTAAACGTCGGTTGGACCCCGAGGGCAGCAAGGGCGTCGACGATCTTCTGCTGACCTTCCTCGTAGCCCTCCGGCCAGTCGAACTTGTCTTTGTGATTGCGGTCCATGGACATGGGCTCGCACGAGGACGGAAGCGAGATATGGCCGCCCATGTTGACCAAATTTTCGTAGAAATTGACTCCGCCGTCGCCGACCGTGCGGTAGTCGGAGAAGACATGCACCGTATGCAGGTCCACCATCTCTTCGGCGTCGAACGCCTCGCCCATCTTGAGCAAGTGCTCCATAGCGTGTTGAACAGCCGGCCCTTCACCGCCGTCGAGCTTCCGTTTATCACTATCGGTGAGATTCATTTCGTCGCCTCTCCAGAACACCTTGATTAGGTTAATATCACTGACCGAATGTGAATTCTATCCACCCACATATTCGACATCAAGCTTCAACCAGCCTCCGCCAATTCAGCTGCACCTATCACGGTTTCCAACAAGACCCCGGCATCCGCTGGCCAGCAAATCGTCTCCTTCTCACCCATCTGGTAGACGTGATCGGTAAGACTGCGATGCTGTTCGACGTGGACGATTGTGTCCGCCCCCACCTCGAACACATCGGTTTCCAGCGAGCCCATGAATTCCGTCGTGACGTAGGTACCCTCGATCCGGTTCGCCATGTCCGGATGATCGCCGGTGTGCATGAGATCGGCGCGTACCGAGAAGTGGATTTCCTTGCCAATCTGAACTTGATGCATGGTCTCGGGGATGCGCACGTAAAAGAGGTTGTTCTCCGACTCCACAAACACCATCGAACCGCTGCGCGACTTGATGGTGCCCTTTAACAAGTTGTTGTTGCCGATAAACTCGGCCACGAATTTAGTACGTGGGTTCTCGTGGATCTCCCGTGACGTCCCGATCTGCTGGATGACGGCGTCGCTCATGACGATGACCTTGTCGGCCATCGACAACGCTTCTTGTTGAGAGTGGGTGACCATGATGAAGGTGATACCGAGTTCACGTTGGATTTTTTTGAGTTCGACCATCATGGTCGCACGAAGATTGTAATCGAGCGCACCCAGTGGCTCGTCCAGCAACAACACGGTAGGACGGCCGATCAGTGCCCGCGCCAGCGCCACCCGCTGTTGTTGGCCGCCGCTGAGATCGTGCGGCTTACGCTCGGCGAATTCCAAGAGCCCGACCATCTCGATCATCTCCAGGGCCCGGCGTGTGCGCTGGTCCTTGGGCATCTCCTTCATCTTCAGGCTGAACTCGACGTTCTGAAACACCGTTCGATGGGGGAAGAGCGCGAAACTCTGGAACATCATCGCCGTGTCGCGGTGCGACGGTGGCAGGTCGGTGACATCCTCTCCGGCGATGAGGATCTTGCCGGTGGTGGCTTCCTCCAACCCACCGATCATCCTCAATGTGGTGGTTTTGCCGCAGCCACTCGGCCCGAGCATGGCGACGAACTCGCCGTGCTCGATCTCGGCGTTGAAATCGATAACGGCCCGGACTCCTCCCGGGAACGTCTTGTCGACGTTCTCGAGGACGACATCATAGTCCGCCATCGGCGTCTCGGATCGCGTCAGTCGGTTGGGGTTGCGATGGCTTGCATCAGTGTCCACACGGTCTCGAACGGGACACCGTCGAAGACGCCGCTTTCGTTCGCCTCTCTAAGGACACGGACGGCCCGGCTCTGCGCCTCGTCTTCGCCGGCATGCTCCTCTAGCCGGTCGAGGGCCTCACTGAACGGGATATCCCGATCCTTCCGCGTCCGCATCGTCGCCCGCACCATTTCCGTGAGCAACGTCACGGAATCGCGAAACTGTCCTGACTGATAAGGACGGCCGAATATGCCGCGGATACCGTTGTCGGCGAAACGGGTGCGCAAGCCTTCAGGCAATGACTGCGCCACGCCTTCGAGAACTTCGCCCAGGGCGAAGCCGGACGTGAACATGCCGCGGATGGTGTCGACGGTACCGTCACCGCCGCCATACATGCGGATTTGCGCGCCCGACAACGCGTTCCCCATGGCCTTGGCCTGGTCGATGTGCACGTCGCGTTCGGCTTCGATGTGGAGCCTCGATAATTCGAGGAACGTGGCGGCCTCATTGTACTTGGCCAGCGCTTCGGCTTTGGCTTCGATCCCGGTGGCTTCGGCCTCGAACTGACGCTGCGTGTTGACCACCCGGAGCGTCTCGATCTCCATTTCGGCCCGCCCCCGAGCCCCGGCTTCCTTCTCGATGCCTTCGGCCGTGACCTTCTGCGCGTCGCTCGTCGCCTGGGCCCGCGTCAAGGTTGCTTCAGCTTCCTGTACGGCAGACAGCTTCCGCGCCTCAGCTTGCGTAATCATGTGCATGCGTGAGATCTGAGCCTTGTTCTCCTCATCGATCCGGCGGGCTTCAGCATCCCGCTCGGCGCTGATGCGCTGAACCTCCCTTTGACGCTCGGCATCGGCGATAACACGCACGGATTCGACCCCGTGTTCGGCGCGCTCCTTCTCCGCCGTCGTCTGGAGGCGCTGGACCTCAACCTCTTCGAGTTCCTTGGTCTTTTCGGTCAGCGCGATCTCCCGGCTGCGTTCCTCCAGCTCACGCGCGAGGAAGCGCTGGATATCCGTCCGTTCGCGCTCCTGCTCCTTACTGATGAGCTGAATCTCCCGCTCGCGCTCTTCCAGCTCTACCGCAAGAGTTTGCCGCACTTCGGCCCGACGCAATTCCTCGTCTTTGGAAACGAGAGAAATTTGGCGTTCCCGGTCTTCCTGCTCGCGCGACTGGCGCCGATGAATCTCAGCTTTCTCCAATTCCTCAGCCTTGGCCACCAGTGCGATTTCGCGATCGCGCTCCTCCTGCTCGCGAGCGAGTTGTCGGCGGATGTCGGCTGCTTCACGGACCTTAGTTTCCTCAATAACCGCAGCCTCCTTCTGGATCTGCGCCCTCTCGATGGCAAGCTCCTTGGTGATCTCCTCCTGTTCTACTTCCAACCGCCGGTCCAGGATGAAACGCTGCTTCTCGCTAAGTACCCGCGCCCGCTCGTCGGAAACTTCCTGTTCCTGCTGGGCCTCGGCGAACGCCTCGTTCTTCTCGACTTCCAGGATTGATAATCGGGTTTCGAGTGCCCGCCGACGCATGGCGCGCGAGACTTCCTCGGTCGCCTCATGCCGTGCGTCACGGGCTGCTTCCTCCGACTGCAGAACCTGCGTAGCGCGCGCGATTTCTGCCTGTTGCCGCTCACGCTCTTTAGCGGTCAACTCGATCTCGCGGTCCTTGTCGGCGCTCTCCTGGGCAAGCCGGCGCCGGATCTCGGCAAGCTCGTGCTCCTTGGCCTTGTCGATCAATTCGATCTCGCGATCTTTCTCAGCCTTCTCCAGCGCGAGGTTCCGATTGATCTTAGCAAGCTCTTCTTCGCGGGCCTTCGCGATCAGCGCAATCTCCTTGTCGCGGCGTTCCTGCTCGAGCTTCAAGGTTCTCTCGATATCGGAACTCTCGCGCTTGCGCGCCTCTTCCGTGATGGCAATCTCACGGTCGGTCCGGAGTTGTTCGAGAACTACTTCGTTCTGGATCTCCTTCTCCTCGACCGCCTTGCGCTGATCGAGCATGTAAATCTGCTTTTGACCGAGTTGCAGCGCTTGCTCGTTGGCGACAGCCTTGTCCTGGCCGGCCCTGGCAAAAGCCTCGGCACGCTCGATCTCCAACAATTCGAGCTGTGTGTCGAGATCCTTCTGGCGGATAGCGACGGTCGTCCGCTTCTCCGTGTCGTGCACCTTGCGGCGGGCATCCGAGGTGATCTCTGTGATGATCTTCAGACCCTCGGCGTCGAACACGTTGTCGGATTTGAAGTATTCCTTGCCCGATTGCTCCAAGGTAACGATGCTCACTTCCTCGAGCACGAGACCGTTGGCCTTGAAGCTATCCAGAACGGAGTCCTTGATCTGCTGGGCAAAGGTATCCCGATTCTCGTGCAGTTCGCTCAGCGTCTTGGTCGCCGAATAGCTGCGAATGGCACCCACGACCTTTGCTTCCAACAGACTCCGTACCTGCTCGGCGTCAAATGTCTTGTCGCCCAAGCTACGGCTCGCGGTGAGCAGATCGTCCTCGGTCCGGCCAACGTGCGCGTAAAGTTCCACGATCGTATCAACCCGAATCTTGTCTGACGTGAGAGCGGCCTGTTCCCTCGACCGGCTCACGATGAGTTTGATCGTCTCCAGAGAAATCCAGCTCACCTCGTGGAACACGGGCAGCACGACGGCACCTCGTCCCAGGCATACCTTGGTGCCGAGAAAGCCGGTGCGGATGAACCCCATGTTCGCGGGCGCACGCTTATAGACCCAGATGGAGATGATGTAGAGGATGGCGATAACGACGATCGCCGAGATGACTAGCGTAATCCCAATTTCGAGCATTATTCCTGCACCCTTAGATTTGAGATTTGTTGTTTCCGTGGCACTTGGATTCTGATCCTCCCCACCACGCCTAAGCGGACCTGCCGGCCCCAGACGCTGCCGGCTGATTGCCGAAATCGAACAACGGCAACGCCGGCCGGCCGGCCCTCATAGTTTCCCGCAAGTCGCGGGTCGCCCTTTCATCGATATCGAATCTCTCAGACACGACCACGCCGTAACCCTCGCGTGCCGCCCCACGGGACAGCAGACCGCGCGCCACGTCATTACGGACCTTCACGGGTTCGCGTTCGAGAGCATCCCCCCAGCCACCACCGCCGGCCGTGCGAAAAATGATGCGATCTCCGTTACGGACCTTCACGTTGTCAATCTTGGATGGCAACGCCTCTTGTGATCCATCTTTTCGGACAAGCCATTTTTCCGAACACCCGCCGGGCGTTCCGCCCAGAATGCCCCAAGGTTGGGTTTCATGCCGATCGTCGTGAATGGAGATATCGCCTTCCTCGAGCAACAGATACACCTTCTCTACGCCGTTGCCGCCGCGATGAAGACCAGCGCCGCCCGTATCGGGAATGCTGCCATATTTTTCGATCAGCATCGGGTAATAGGTCTCGAGATATTCGCTCGGGATATTTTCAAACAGCGGCCACCAGGAGTGGCCGTCCATGCCGTCCCCGACCGGTCGACCAGGAATTCCCCCGTACAGAATCTCCATGAGCTGGAAAGATCTGCCCTTGGCGTCCACCCCGGAGTAGAGGAAATGCGGACTAGACCCGTAGCCCGCCGCCGTCGCCATTTCGGGCGCCTTCTTGCTGAGGGCGCCGCCTAATACGTCGAATTGACGGGACAGCGCATGCGTCCGGCAGCCGAGCGCGGCCGGGAAATCGGGGTGCACCAATGACCCCTTCGGCAGTGTCACGTGAATCAAGTCGTAGAAGCCGTCGTTGAACAGGATCTGGGGGTCGAACACCATGATCATGTAGACCCCGATGAACATCTTGAACATACCCTCGTGGAGATAGAAGTTGATCGGCCCTGGCGCCTGAGGCGAGGTGCCCGTCCAGTCGAAATAGGCGTGTTCGCCTTCGCGCCAGACGGTTAGTTTCATCTTGAAGGGGCCGTTGCCACAGCCATCATCGTCCACATAATCCTCAAAGGACTGCGGCTCCTCCGGCATGTTCTGCACGATCAACTGGCGCATGGCCCGGTTGGTGCGCTCCAGCAGCGCGTCGCAGGCTTGGCGATAGATGTCCTTGCCGAAGCGCTCGCAAATTTCGATCACGCGCTTTTCACCCGCCCGGCAACCGGCGATGATCGCCATGAGATCGCTGAAGTTCATCTCGGGCGTGCGGGTATTGTTCATGATCAGGTCGAGCGCCGATTTGTTCAGCGAACCACCCTCATAAATCTTGATCGGTGGAATTCTCAGCCCCTCCCCGAACACCGAGGTCGCCGCCGTCGGCATGCTGCCCGGCACAGGGCCGCCCACGTCCATCATGTGGCCGAACATAGAGCTGAAGCCGATCACCTGGTTTTCGTGAAAGACCGGCACCAGCACCATCCAGTCGTTGATGTGACTGATTGCGCCACCGCACTTGAACGGGTCGCTCTGCAGGATGACGTCGCCCGGATTGAGCTGGAAATTCTGCTCCTTCAGCATCTCCGGGATATAGGAACCGAATTGCCCGACGATCATGCGCCCCTTGGCATCGGTGATCATCGGGAACTCGTCGTGCTGTTCGCGAATGACGGGGGACATGGCCGAGCGAAACAGGACCGCATCCATCTCGTGACGTGCATTGCGCAAGGCATTCTCGATGAGATCGAGCGTGATCGTATCCAGTGTACCGGACCGCTCGGTCGGTCGGGCGGCGGGCTGCGATACCACCGGCGCCGTCGCAATTTCCGGCTCACCCGGGATGGAGCTTTCCTGCACCGGCGCCTTTGCGATCTGATCAGCCGGTCCGGCCTCTTCCGCGAACAGCGCCGCGCATGCCTTGAGCGCCTGGTTGGTCGCGTGCTGCAGGGCCTTGCCTTGATCACCGTTCGCCCGGGCCGACCCGAATTGCATCTTCGAGACGCCGTCGACAGTGAGCTTGCCGAGGACGGTCACCGTACCCCGATCGACCTTATGTTCGACGACTTCGGAGGACCATCCTGGACCGAACCGGCTGTTCAGGATTCCAGTCACGTCATCACCGCTACCGTCGTGCGGGGTCCGAAGACCCGGCGACATCAAGTCCTCTTCCGTCGCTGGGCGGTGACTGACGCCCACCAGTCCGACCTCATTCACCTGAGTGGCGAAGAGCTGATCGAACTGGTCCTTGTTGGCCTTCAACAGGTCATCCAGTGATACGGATTTGTTTGGCGGATTGAGATCTGTCATCGAGTTATGTCCATCAGTGCAACTGGCCGCCCTCAGGGCGAATCAATACATTGAGATATTGGTCAACCTCACCGACGTGGCCGGGGTGAATCACGGTCGTCGAATCTTTCTGAGTCAGGATGGCAGGACCGGTGACACGGTTCCCTGCGCGAAGCATATTCCGGTCGTAAACGTTGGTCTGTTCAAAGTTACCGTCGAAGTAGACCCGGTGTTGCTCGACCACGGCCTTCGACGGATCGCGGTCTTCCAGAGAGAATTTCGGGAATTGGACCTGGTCCACTTTGCCGGTCCCCACCGCGCGCAAATTCACGAGTTCCACAGGCTGCTCCAACTTGAACCCGTAGAGCCGTTCGTGTGCCGTCCCGAAACGCGTTTCGAGGTCCCGCAAGCCGCCGTTCGTCATGGAACCGGGATCGATGTGCATGGAGAATTCGTAGCCCTGACGGAAGTAGCGGACGTCGGCCTCGTACTGCAATTCCTGGTCCTGCTCAGAGATGTCTTCTTCCTGCAGCCAGGTTCGCGCTTCCCGCCCAAGCCGCGTCAGAATGTCATGCACCTGACCGGCATCAATCTCATCGATGTTGCGCACGTAAGTCTGCGCAAATTCGTTCTTCACGTCTGAGTAGAGGAAACCCAATGCCGACAGCACACCCGGTGTCGGGGGCACGATCACCGGGTAGCACCCGGCCAACATCGCCATGGCATTGCCGTGAAGCGGACCCGCCCCGCCGAACGCCACCAGCGCAAAATCGCGCGGATCGAGTCCCTTCTGCACGGTCACCAGGCGCAGCGCCCCAAACATGTTCTCGTTCACGATGTCGAGGATGCCTTGCGCCGCCTGATGAAGGTCGAGGCCAAGCGCGCGGCCGATCTTGCCGACCGACTCCTCCGCCGCCTTGACGTCGAGTGACATATCGCCGCCCAGCAAGCTCGGCGGCAGACGGCCCAACACGACGTTAGCATCGGTCACCGTGGGCTGGTCGCCGCCCCGGCCGTAGCAAGCGGGTCCCGGCATCGCACCTGAGCTTTCGGGGCCTACCCGAAGTGCGCCCGTCATCGGAACATGTGCAATCGATCCGCCACCCGCGCCGACACTATGTACCTCTACGGAAGGGACCTTGATCGGGTAGTAGCCGAGCGTGGTCTGGCGCGAGATGTTCGGGCGGCCCTCCTGTATCAACGACACGTCGGTCGATGTTCCACCCATGTCGAAACCAAGCGCATCGGGATGACCGGCGAGGCTCGCGAGAAACGCCGCACCTGACACCCCACCGGCGGGGCCCGACAGCATGGTATGCACTGGAGACTCGGAAGCCCGCGCGACGCTCATCAAGCCGCCGTCCGAGCGAACGATGTTGACGTGGGGCGAAAACTGAATGCTGCGCAATTTTTCTTCGAAGCCGCTGAGATAACGGCGCATGCTTGGCCCGACGTAGGCATTCATCACCGTCACCAGCGTTCGCTCGTATTCGCGGAATTCAGGAAGGATCTCCGAGGAGAGCGATATGGAAATGTCGCCCGCGACTTCCTGGATGAGCGTCTTCAGGCGCTGCTCATGGGCTGGATTGGCGTAGGAATGGATCAACGAGACAGTGATCGATTCGGCGCCGCCGTCCACCAGTTCCTGGATCAGGATTCGGGCGTGTGCCTCGTCCATGGGCGTCACGACTTCACCGCGCGCGTTCATGCGTTCCTTGACGCCCCTGGTCAATTCGAGGTCCGCCAGGGGATCCGGCTTCTGCATGATGATCCATCCGGCGAGAGGTCCCGGCGTTTGCGACCGCGCAAGATGCAGAACCTGCTCAAAATTTTCGGTCACAAGCAGTCCGACTTTGGCACCCTTCTCCTCCAGAACGATGTTGGTCGACACCGTGGTGCCGTGTAGCAGCCCCTGGATGTCCGATGGAGGCACTTTGGTCTCGGCGAGCAGGTCTTGGATTCCGGTGAGAATCCCGATCGACTGATCTTGGGGAGTAGATGGCGTCTTCAGAAGATGAATCTCACCTGTACTGCCATTGAACAGGAGAAGATCCGTGAACGTTCCGCCGACATCAATTCCTAGGCGGCAAGCCATCGTCCGTTCCTATACCCTCCCTGTCATCGTGCTCTTGCGACATCCACTTCATGGGCGCCGGAGACAAGCGTTTCGGAACAACAATGTCCCGACCAATCATCTGTCTTTGGAGGGCATGATCATCTACTCGTCCCGCTCGGTCAACGGGTCTTAAAAATTTACAGTGCATATACACGAAATTTACCCAGATCGTGCTGCTGAAACGGCGAATTCCGACAGCAGGGTTTGATTTTTGGAGGCTTTAGCCTACGATCCACATGATGGCTCAGGAACCTGTCACGCGCCGAACCACCAGATTCTGGATCGTTCTGATCGCTGTGATCATCTTATTGATATTCCTGTATTTTTACGCACCATTTGAGAAATTTCTCACCGACAGTATTCCGAACATCCATTTCCGCAATGTGATTTTCTGGTTCGCTTCGGTCGTGGGCGTGATCGGTTACGCCGTCGCCCATTGGCAGTCATTTCGCAAGAATATCATTCGCAGCGTCACGCAACTCGAAGTCGACGGTCTGGTCTTCGACACCTTGCAGATTTCCATACTGATCGCGGTGATCTTCTGTGCGGGCGCGACTCTTCAGGGCATCGAAGTTCTGGCAGAGCATTTGATCGGCCGCGAGGAAATCATCGGCGGTGTTTTCGGTGAAAAGCTTCTGGCCATCATTTTGCTGGTCATCCTCGCCATCCTCTTTTATCTGCTCCATCTCGCGGTCCGTGCCTTCCGAGTTGGCTGGACGCCACGGCGTCCCCAACCTCGCACGACGTCCTCGTCCTCCGAAAGCGGGTCTTAGACTGAACTTGATCCGGGGCGCGATCGCACGACGCCGGTCTGCGATGCAGTCCCAAAGTTCACGCCGCAGTAGTAAATTATGTCCATCGCCAGCTACCTGCGATTTGCCCTAGCGAGTGCCGACACGGCACGCCTTCTGGCGTTCGGCTTCCTCATGACGTTCGCATCGAGCTTCGGGCAAACCTATTTCGTCGGTGTCTTCGGACCTTCAGTACGCGAAGAATTTGGTCTCAGCCACACCGGCTGGGGCACCATCTACATGGCGGGGACTTTGCTCAGCGCCGCCGTCCTGCCGTGGACCGGCCCGCTGGTCGACCGCCAGAACTTGCGCACCTTCACGATGGTCGTTTGTGCAGGTATCGGCCTGGCAGCCATATCCTTCGCCCTGGCACCGACCATCTTGTTCCTTATCGGTGCTATTTTCCTGTTGCGCCAAATGGGACAAGGGTTGGCGGTACACATCAGCTCGACGGCGATGGTCCGCTCGTTCCACGCGGATCGGGGCAAGGCAGTCGCGCTCTCATCGTTGGGAGTCGCAGTCGGTGAGTCCGTGCTGCCGTTTCTCGCCGTCCTGGCGATCGGAGTCATCGGTTGGCGCGCGACCTACGGTAGCGGCGCGGTGCTAATGGCGCTTGTGGTTGTTCCGCTGGTTTGGTGGCTACTTCGGACTTATCGCGAGCAGGAAGTTGGGTCATCAGAGGATGGGAAGCACCAACAAAATGACACGGAACGATCATGGACACGCGGCCAGGTCCTGCGGGACTGGAGGTTCTACCTTCTACTTCCCGCGCTCGCTGCACCGTCGATTATCGTGACCGCGACTTTCTTTCACCAAGCGGAAATTGCGACAGCAAAAGGCTGGGGCGTGGATTGGGTTACGGGCAGTTATTGGCTCTACGCGGTCGGCTCGGTCGCCGCGTCACTTGCCGCGGGACCGTTGATCGACCGCATCACTGCAGCACGTGTCTTGCCGACATTTTTGCTGCCGATGATGTTTGGCATGCTGATCGTCTGGGCCTTCGATCATCTGTTCTGGGCTTGGCCTTACCTATTTCTGGTCGGCGTGACAGTTGGCATCACCTTTACGGCACTCAACTCACTGTGGGCGGAGGTATACGGACTGCGCCACTTCGGCGCTATCCGGTCCCTGGCCGTATCCATATCCGTCTTCTGTTCGGCGATCGGCCCGCCCGCCATGGGCGCACTTATGGATTCTGGTATATCGATTCAGAACACTTGCGCCGTGATGGCGCTGTATTGTCTGGGCGCGACGGCCCTGCTGATCATCGCGCTTCGGGGTTACGGCCGGGACACGACGGTTTCCGACGCAGCTTGAGCTGGTCCCACCGCCGGCACACCCGATAATGGCACGGGATTGGCAAGCGCATTGAACGCGGACAAGGAGGCCTCGATCCGCTGTTGCGAAAGACCTTGCACGATAAAGATGATGCGGCTCTGCCGGTCTATGTCAGGCCAATGGTCGAGGTGAACCGGCGGATGGACGATGTGCTGCACCCCGTTGATCAAGACGGGCGTTGCAACGCCCGCAACGTTCAACAATCCCTTGATGCGCAACACCTTGTCACCACGCCGGTTGAGCAGCATCGTCATCCACACTCCGAATGCCGTCCAGTCGAACGGCACGTCATAACTCACGCAGAATGAGTAGATCTCGTCATGCGCGTGCAAACCGTGTTTGTGCTCTGTGAGGCCGGAATTCAGTTCTTCGTCCTGAAGCCAACGGCCGACCTCTCGTGACCGGCTCTCTTGGTCATAGGTGTCGTTGGTGAGAATCTGCACCGGGTCGAGGTCTTCGGCTCCGGCGTCAATCATGACCGCGCCTGCGTTCAACCGGCGAAGCTGCGTGCGCAGCGCGTTCACCTGGCCTACTGAGGCGATGTCGGTCTTGGTCAGAATCAGTCGATCGGCGACTGCCGCTTGTTTGATCGACTCGGAATTGTGATCGAGTTGCGCCTGCCCGTTCACCGTATCGATCGTGGTCACAATATTGCCGAGGCGAAAGTGATGCTGGATTACGGGTTCGGCAAGTACGGTGTAGGCGATGGGCACCGGATCGGCGAGGCCTGATGTCTCGATGACGACACGCTGGAATCTGGGAATTTCGCCCCGCTCCCGCCGCGAGAAGAGATCGCGTAATGACTCCTGTAGATCGCCTCGAAGCGCGCAGCACAGACAGCCGTTGTCGAGCAAGAGCGTTCCTTCCGCGACGTTCTCCAGCAGGTGGTGGTCGAGGCCAACTTCGCCGAATTCGTTGACCAGCACGGCCGTATCCCGCAATTGCGGCGAGGCGAGCAACTTTTGCAACAGGGTCGTCTTACCGCTGCCGAGAAAGCCCGTGATCACATTGACCGGGATGAGCGCCGCGTACTCCGTCATCGCCGTACCAAATTTTCGGAGAGGGCCGTCAGCAAATCCTCGTCGAGCGGGTCACAATCCCGCCGGCCCAAAGATTCGGCTGCCGCCCACATTTCCGACAGATTGCTGACGAGCCTGGTTTGCCCTGTGTGGCTCCGCAGCACAAATGAGGTTGCGGCCCAATCGGTCAAACTCAGCCCGTAGTGCTTGAGGACCTTATTGACGAGCCGCGTGCGGTCCTGGCGCTCGCGATGCCAGGTGTGGCTTTCAGCACGGCCTTGAAAAGCGTCCGCGTTGGTCGCGGTCTCCGTCCAATGGCCCCGGCCACCCAGCATGCCGCAAAGGCTACACATCGCTGGCTCTCCCGGCTCGAGCGCCGCTCTCTACTCTGCCGCCGCCGATCCCGCACCCGCGTCACGAGGATGACGTTGGCGAAAATCATCCGCGATCTCGTCGAACGTGCAAAAACGCACACCGGCATGACTGCTGAGGTACTCATGAATGCGTTCGAGCATGAGCAGGACCTGAGGCCGTCCCGAGACGTCTGGATGAATGGTCATCGTGAAGACGGCATAGTCGTACTCGCGGTAGACCCAGTCGAATTGATCGCGCCACAGCTCTTCAACATCCCGTGGCTTGACCCAGCCGAAACTGTTCGGCGCGCTTTTGATGAACATCATCGGGGGCAAATCGTCGAGGTACCAGTTTCCCGGGATATCGACCAGATCGGTCTCCTGTCCGCGCACCAGGGGCTTCATCCATTCGCTCGGATGCTTGGAATAGTCGATCGGCGTCCAGCTGTCACCGACGCGCACATAGAACGGATGAAAGTCATCGTTCATCAGGCTGTGGTCGTACTTGATACCCCTGTTGAGCAGTAACTCGTTGGTCACGGGGCTGAACTCCCACCATGGTGCCACGTAACCGGTCGGACGGCGCCCAGACAACCGCTCGATAAGATCGATGCACTTGTCCAGCACCGCCTCCTCCTGCTCGGGCGTCATGGCAATCGGATTCTCGTGAGAATAACCGTGCATGCCGATTTCGTGGCCCGCATCGACCACCATCTTGCATTGCTCGGGGAAGGTCTCGATCGAGTGTCCGGGAATGAACCACGACGTCGGGATCCCCAGCTTGTCGAACAGCCTGACCATGCGCGGCACACCAACTTCACCGGCGAAGAGCCCGCGGGAGATATCGCACGGTGAGTCCTGCCCGCCATACGATCCCAGCCAACCGGCCACGGCGTCCACATCGACCCCGAAAGCGCAGAGTATTTCCTTTTTGCCGCCTGTCCGCGACAGGGACGAACGCCCAATGCTGGCGCTGGTCCGCGATCCCGGTCCCGATACGAGCGATTCGGGCCGGTAGGCCGGGCCCGTGGGCGAACCGCCAGCGGTGCCGAAACTCCTTGAGCCTGAATTGGGGTTGTTCATGTGCCGAGCCTCCCGTCAAGAAGTCATGCTGAGAGCACCGATGCGTGATGCCACACTACCGGGCGCCATCCCAACACCCGAGTCTATCATCGTCCTCTCGTGCCTTCGTTGATACAGAGACGGCAAGACCAGATCAAGCACACCCGAAAGCCTCGGACTCTCCCCTCGTTGAACACTGACACCTGAGGTAAACTGAAATCGCACCGAGGGAGGAAATCATGAACGACTGGCGGGACGGAACGCTCAAACAATATCAGGCCAAGGGTTTTGCGGACCGATCGGGATACGGTTCACGACCTGCGCTCCTGGTCGTCGACTTCATCAATGGGTTCACCGATCCGGCGTCTCCGCTCGGCGGTGATTTCTCGAAGGAGCTCGCTGTCACGGCGCAACTTCTCGAAGAGTTTCGCCGCGCACAACTTCCCATTGCCTACACCGTTATCGAGTACGAACCGGACTACCGGGACGCGGGACTGTTCATCAAGAAGATCCCTTCGCTGGGTATGCTCGTGAAGGGATCGCCGGCCACAAAGGTTGACGACCGAATCCGCCCGCAAGTCGGCGAACTCGTCTCAGTGAAAAAATACGCGAGCGCCTTCTTCCAAACCAATGTCGACACCTTCCTGCGCTCCAACGGCGTGGACACAGTCGTCATGACGGGTTGTACGACGAGTGGCTGCGTGCGGGCCTCGGCCGTCGATTCTTTGCAGTGCGGCTATCACGCCATTGTCGTGCGTGATGGCGTTGGCGACAGGGCGGATGGGCCGCATGAGGCCAACCTGTTCGACATCGATGCAAAGTATGGCGACGTCGTACCGATGAGCGATGTTTTGGGATACCTCGGATCACTTGGTTCGGAGAACGGCCATTCCGAACAGGCAGATGAGGATTTCCAACGCTGGTGGAACCAGGGTTCGAGCCTGCATGGTTGAGGATTGAGGCATGGCAACGTCTGATAGATCGCGCTCGACGGCGGCATTTGACGAAATGCTCGAGCGGAACCAACGCGAGCTGGATGCACTCTACTCCGGGCCGGTCTCGACGAGCAGACCTCCAGCAAACGCAGAGGTCACGCCTCGTCCGACGACGCCCTCCACAACGCCACTCTACTCGGCATCACGCCAAGGCCGCGGTGTGGATGAGCCCGACTCAGCGACAGTCAGGAATTTGACCGAACGATACGAAGACAAATGGCATTACGATGTGGTCGAGCGCCGCCGCGAGGGCGATGAGATCATCGTGCTGTGCAAACTGTCCATCGAAGACGATCAAATCTCAAAGTCACAATTCGGCAGCGCGCCTATCGGTGGCGCCGGTTCCACGGCGGCAGCCAGCGCGGGCGGCACCTCGTTCAGCTTTGGTGCCGCGAGTGGTTCCCGGAAAACTCCGGTGGGTGACCTAGAGGATTTAGCCTATCGACGTGCGGTAGATGCGGCGCTCGCCAAATGCGCCGCCATGCTTTGATCCGAACGGGTGTTGACGATCGAGGCGGCGCCGTGGAGAGTCGCAGCACTGAAACTATAAGGATCTGACATGCCGCTGTTGAATGTAGGAGATGTCGCGCCCGCCTTTTCGGTTCTGAACCAAAACGGTGCCGCGGTTACGCTCGACCAGTTCAAAGGCCACCATCTCGTCCTGTGGTGGTATCCCAAAGCTGATACTCCTGGGTGAACCATCGAGGGCAAAAGGTTCCGTGATCGAACTCCAGATTTCACATCCAAGAGCGCGATGATCGTTGGCGCCAGCTTCGACTCACCCGCAGAGAATTTGGCATTCCGGGATAAATTCGACTTCCCTTACGATCTGCTGTGCGACGAAAATCGCAGCATGGGCATGGCGTACAGAGCGGCCGATGCACCGGACGCGGGACATCCGGCGCGCATCAGCTACCTGATCGACCCCGACGGCCGCATCCAACAGGTTTACGCCAAAGTCGATCCCGCCGCGCATCCCGACCAGGTCCTCGCAGACCTCGGCGGTTAGCCGCACCCCAACTCTGCCCCACGTCCCTCCCCTTCGGTTGGGAGAGGGACGTGGGGATTTTAATGATGAGGTGATACCGACAAATTGGTGCCTACCAACACTCAGGGCAGCACGACGCCGTCAATCCGTAACCAGATTTACTCCGCTGCTTCTTGGCTAACTTTGGCGCTTTCAGGGAATAGCCCGGCCTTCATGACCTGGCCAGAAAGCGGCGCTTCAAAGAAGCTCTCCGCCCATTGCGCGACATCGATTACGGACTCGACATCGACGCCGGTCTTGTAGCCCATGTTGCGGAGCAAGAAACACAGGTCCTCCGTGGCGATATTGCCTGTCGCCCGGGGCGCGAACGGGCAGCCTCCGATGCCACCCACGGAAGAGTCCAATAACCGGACTCCGGCCTCGACCGCCGCCACCGCGTTGGCGAAGCCGGTGTTGCGGGTGTTGTGTAAATGGCAGCCCAGGATGACATCGCCGCCTACGACATCCCGCGTCGCTTCGATGCGCTCCGAAATTTGATTGGGAACGGCCGCGCCGATGGTATCAGCGAGGTAAATGTCGCGCGCGCCTTCCGAGACTAGCACGCGGGCAAGGTCTGTAACTGTTTCGACGGCGACCTCACCCTCAAAGGGGCATCCGAACGCAGCCGCAATCACGGCGGAAAGCCGCAAGCCTGCGCCGGTCACATTGCTCGCCATGTCACGGTATCCTTGCAACGTATCGGCGATACTGGATCCCTGATTCTTCTGGTTGAAGGTCTCGCTCGCCACGACGACGTAGCGGACTTCGTCCACACCCGCGTCGATGGCGCGCTCCACGCCGCGAAGATTGAGTGCCAGGCCCACGAAAGAGACATCTGCTCTTCTTTGGATACCCGCCATCACAGTCTCGGCGTCGGCCATCTGGGGCACGCGTTTCGGATTCACGAAGCTCACAGCTTCGATGCGCTTGACCCCGGTCGCGCTGAGCCGGTCGATCAGGTCGATCCGCTCCTCAACACTCCAAATCCGTGCTTCACTCTGCAGGCCGTCCCGCGGCCCGACTTCACAAATATCGATGGTGGTCATGGCTTAAATGATCCCTTCATCGCGTAGGTCCGACAGCTCACCGTCGCTGAGACCGAGCAGTCCTCCATAGATTTCATTGTTATGGTAACCCGGTTCAGGCGGCCCCAACCAGGCGACCTCACTCTCTGTTTCGGACAGGCGCGGCGCAATCCCCGGAATAGCAATATCACCCAGTATTGGATCGTCAAATCGCTGCACCATCCCACGATCCAGGAATTGGGGATCCTCAGCAATGTCGGCAATTGTGTTGATGGGTCCACAGACCACGCCGTGCTCAGTGAGAAGCGCGTCAAGCTCATCGGCGGTTTTGGTCTTGGTCCACTCCGCAATGAGACCGTCGAGTTCATCTTGGTTCTCACCTCGCGCTTCATGTGTCACGAAGCGCGGATCGTCCGCCCATTCGGCTTTGTCCATGGCGGTACAGAGGCGCCGAAACAAAGCATCGAGATTCGCCGCGATAACCATCCACTTGCCTTCGCTGGTTGGATAAATGTTCGAAGGCGCAATTTTAGCCAACCCCGTCCCACTCGGCTGGCGCACGATCCCAAGCGCGTCGTACTCCGTCAGGGAGCTCTCCATCATCGTGAAACAAGATTCGCTGATCGCGGCATCGACTACCTGGCCCTTGCCACCGCCGAGCGCATCCCGCCAGTAGAGCGCCATCAACAACCCTTGTGTCGCAAACATCCCGGTCAGAGTATCGCCCAACGAAATCCCGGAACGCGGCGGCGGCTGGTTCGGATACCCGTTGATGTACCGGAGTCCAGCCATGGCTTCACCGACGCTGGCAAAACCAGGGCGGCTCGCATAAGGACCGGTTTGACCGAATCCCGAGACCCGCACGATGATGAGACGCGGATTGATCTTGTGGAGATCATCAGGACCCAGCCCCCATCTCTCCAATGTCCCTGGTTTGAAATTCTCGATCAGGACGTCCGCGTCAGCGCAAAGT
>Ga0115002_10000769_pt1 | contig 45116 bp, 45 predicted proteins | sample ArcticOcean_MG_C_8_FD_89576 | JGI IMG/M metagenome (GOLD analysis project Ga0115002, IMG submission 89576) | Marine microbial communities from western Arctic Ocean - ArcticOcean_MG_CB11_86 | ecosystem: Environmental > Aquatic > Marine > Oceanic | place: Arctic Ocean: Canada Basin | collected... | reverse complement strand
TCGTTGTAGGTCACGAACACCTCGGCAGCATGATCGGGCATCACGCGAAACTCGATAATGCCGTCCAGACGCACCCAAAAACCATCCTTTGAAGGAAACCCCATATCCTTGTTTTGCGCCAGATCGAATCGCTGGCTACGACAGTCGACCAACTCGATTCGCTTCTCGTACGGATTGACGTAATGTGTTCCTGCATTGAACACCTCTTCCTGCACACCCCGAAAGTCGACTGGCGAGAGCATCACGTTGGGATCGTCGGGAATCGGCCCGGCCAGATTGGTCACAACACCCTTGAAACCGGCTGGCACGGTGATCGGGTCGTGTGGCTTGACGTCATAGAGATACTTGTGAATCGGATAGCGTCCCGCGCGGAGCACTCCCGGCACGATCCCCTTCGTCGTCGGCTCGCCGCTCTTGTCCAAGTGCGCGAGAAACTCGCCGTACGGGAGATCGTCCCCATCGAGGCTGACCCGTACGCCGATCTTGCCGTTCGGGATTTCCGTCTGCTTGATAACTTCCCAATCCCAGTAGTACGGGTTGTAGAAGTAACGCCCTTCCGTCAGGAAATCGCGTTGGATGCCTCGGTATTCGCCTTCCTTGGAACCAGTGGGAGCCAGTTCGTCTTCGTTGGAAATGTTCTTGCCCACCTTGCTGACCAAAATCGCCATCTGGCCAGTTGGCACATCGATGCGGCACTGGTCATAAACGAACCACGCCAGGGTACCGACGAATGCAACCACAACCAACGCCGCCACCCCGCCCTTTGGTGCGCGGTAGCCTCGTCCGTCGTCGTCCAGAAAGATGTTGTGAGCCATGTCGGTTCCCCGTGTTATTCCTTGGCGTCACCCGTGCAGTGACAGACCATTTTCAATCTGAATACGCATCGCAGGCAGGGTCGGATCTTCGCGTTTCACCCCTCTTGGGCAAGTTTTCCACGAAGGTATCACTCTTACGAAGTCGGCATTCTCTTTTTTCTCTTTCCATTCACCGCAGAGATTTTATTCTTTGTATCCATCCCTGTCTACCACATCGAACGCCTATGGCTTGTACTTTAGGAAACTTGCATCGAGCTGTCCGGCACTTCTAAGGCCACAAAACCAGCACTTTCCAAACATTCAACGGAGAACCCTCTTCATACGCATGCTTCCCACTCTTTCCATACAACCCATCCACACACATGGCCGATCTCGTGGGAGGTGACTCAGAATCAACCTCACACCAGAGCAGCAACCATGCGATACGACCTCATTGTGATTGGAAGCGGCCCGGCTGGCCAAAAGGGTGCGATTGCCGCAACCAAGATGGGCCGGCGGGTGGCCCTCGTCGAGCGCAACAATAGCTTGGGCGGTGTCTGCCTGCATCAGGGCACAATTCCCTCGAAAACGATGCGCGAAGCGATCCTCTACCTCACCGGCTACCGCCAGCGACAAGTCTACGGTGACCAATACCGCAAGAAACGAAAGGTCACCATCGAGGAAGTCCGCCGCAAGGTAGCGCACGTCACACAGATCGAACTCGACGTCGTCCAGGACCAATTGGAACGTAACGGTATCGACCTGTTCGCCGGCAGCGGCCGGTTCCTCGGTCCAAACGAAGTGGCTGCCGACCACTCCAGCGGCCAAAAAGTACTCGCAGGCGACCGCATTCTCGTGGCGTGTGGCACGAAGCCCGCGCGCCCGGCACACATTCCGTTCGACGGCCGCCGCGTTTTCGATAGCGATGAAATTCTCGCGCTCGAAGAGATCCCCCGATCGATGGTCGTCATCGGCGGCGGTGTGATCGGTATCGAATACGCGTTGATGTTCGCCATCCTTGGCGTGCAAGTCACTGTTGTCGACGGTCGCGATCGTCTTCTCGATTTCTGCGACCGCGAAATTGTGGATTCACTCCTGCATCACGCGCGCTCTCTGGGCATCGTCTTGCGTTTGGGAGAAGAGGTGATTGCCGTCGAGCACTTGCCCAGCGACATGGTCGCCGTCGAACTGGAAAGCGGGAAACGCCTCGTCGCTGAGACCACACTGTTCAGCGTCGGACGTGAAGGCGCAACAGAAGGTTTGGATCTGCCGGCCGCCGGATTGGAACCCGACAATCGCGGACGTTTGTGGTGCAACGAGGATTTCCAAACGACTGTTCCGCACATCTACGGCGTGGGAGATGTCGTCGGCTTCCCCGCGTTGGCCAGCGTCTCGATGGAACAAGGGCGACGTGCCGCCTGCCATGCCTTTGGTCAGCCGTTCAAGAGTTGCAACGAAATGCCCTACGGCCTGTTCACCATCCCCGAAATCTCGATGGTCGGGCCGACCGAAGAACAATTGACCGCCGACCATGTCCCCTATGAAGTGGGCGTGGCCTGGTTTCGGGAAATCGCCCGCGGACATATCGTCGGCGACACCAGCGGCATGCTCAAGCTGATGTTCCACCGCGAAACCCGCAGACTGCTCGCCGTACATTGCATCGGCGAGACGGCCACGGAAATTGTCCACATCGGTCAAACCGTGATGGCCTATGAGGGAACGATCGACTACTTCCGCGATACAGTTTTCAACTACCCCACGATGGCCGAATGCTACAAAGTCGCCGCCTTCGATGGCCTGAACCGCATCCGACACGATCGTGCTGCGCAACAGCCTGGCGTTGTCGAAAGCGAAACGCAGCTTGCCGAAACCGCTGGCGTGTAACGTCTAGAACGGTTAACGAATAAGTGTCGCGGTATCGTCGTCGCGGGATTCGCAAGAATTCAGTCGCGAAGGGCTCGGAATTCTTGCGAATCCCGTGACCGATAACATAGAGCCGCTCCAACCGCCGATGAGTCACACAGGCGTGGCTGTCTGTATGTCTCCGCGATGAACGCTCTCTACAGAACAGACCCTGCAGAGATTTACCACTGAAAAGCCCGCGTAGACTTCGCTTTTAGGGCACTCCGACTTTCGCCCATCCACTCGAAACGTGGCGACAAGGCGATCAACCCTTACGGTGCAAATCGAAGCCGATGTCGAGCGAGAACGGACCGAGGTCGGACGTCATGGGCGCCCAGAAATGCCGCGCCCAACGGGGTGAATAGACGGCATAGTCCATGCCGACGATCACCTGAGGCAAACCGAGACGCAGTTTGAAGGGAGCCAAGTCACGTTTGCCCTGGCCGCCGATCATGTTGGCCATCTCGCCGACAACATCGCGAACAAAGTCGTCGAGTTCGTTGGTCTGAATGCCCGTCATGCGTTCCAGAACCTGAAACGCGGTCCCTTCCGGCATGCTGATGGAAATCGCGCCCATCATGTCGCCAGTCAAACCAATGACCGATGTCACCGCATGCATGTGGTGCCCTTGCGCCACCGGCTCAATATCGCCGGAGAAACATTGGCTGCCCAACATGGAATTGAAGACCGACGCGGCCGATTTCAAAAACGGATTGATCAAGTCAACCCCTTTGAACGTTGTGGCTGTCGACATGTCTTCCTCGTGATTTGTGCACCAGCGAATGCCGGAGTCTTGATTCATCGGCGTGCGATGGGGATATATAGCTCACACGATCCCTCTCAATGCCCAGTAAACCGCCCGATGAATACCAAACCCTCTCGATGGGGGGAAACCCCTTAGCGAAAGACGCCTGCTAGATCGTCACGGAAGAACGATTCCGCTACTTCGTCACCAGAGAGCGGTGGGGTGATGCCGACTCCGACAGGTTCGGCCGATCGTGTCGGTTTTCTCGAAGACAACAGATCGCTGCCGCCATGTCGTCAGCAGGCGGGGCCTCGAATTCCATCCACTCATCGAAAATCGGATGCGTGAAGGCCAACGTACTCGCATGCAACGCGTGCCGCTCGGTGACTAACCCCAATCGCAGTCCACTTTCGTTACCGGCCGAGAAACTACCCGCCGCGAAACCGTCATCGAAACGCGACTTCCGAATCATTCCATCACGGTCGTAGAATTCGTCTCCCACCACCGGATGCCCGATCGTCGCAAGATGCACGCGAATCTGGTGCAGACGCCCCGTCAACGGTTTCGCACGCACCAATGTATGTGCCGGGAACCGCTCGACCACTTCAAAATTCGTTTCTGCTGAGCGAGGGTTCCGCGCATCAGGACGAGCCGACATCAGAATTGTGTCCTCCCCCGGCCTGATACCGATGGAGAAATCGATCGTCCCCGCGTCTTTCTCGATCACGCCCTCGACAATCGCCAGATACGTTTTGGCCACCTGTTGCTCTTGAAACCCGATCGACAACAGCCGATGCGAAAGGTGTTCCTTCGGCACCACCATCACACCACTCGTCATGCGATCGAGGCGATGCACGATCCCCGGCCTCAACAGTCCGGGCAACGGCGTTTGCTGGTCAAGATGATGCTGAATCCCGTGACATAGCGTGCCCGACTGCGTCAGCCCAGCCGGATGCACAATTTGACCGGCCGGTTTGACGACCACCAGCAACCAGGCATCTTCGTAAAGAACCTTCAGCGGAATCGGTTCGGCGCGCAGGAGTTTGTCGGGCGGCTCGACCAAGCGAATCGCCACCTGCTGAGCAACATGCACCTTGTGTTCAATCCCGACCTGCACACCATTCACCCGCACCATACCGGCCCGCACCATGCGGTGCATGCGGTAACGCGTGTAATTGCGAAAGTGCTTGCGAAGAAACGAATCGATCCGCACGCCATCGAGATACGGCTCGACATCGAGTTGGACAACAAACGGAAACGGCATGTTGGTGGATCCTTGCACGGGAAGATTCTACCGAATGATCGCTTGCACGAACATGGTTTTCGTTGGACACCCAACCCAGCATCCATCACAATAGCGCACACATCGCCAGACCCGTCTTTCTCTTCCGAAAGGAAACCGTCGTGTCGAACCTTGATCGCAGAAGCTTCGTGAAGAATTCGGTTCTGAGTGCCGCCGCCGTGACCGCGTTGGCGGGAGACGCCACTGCGAAGGCTTCGGCCAGCGAACGGGTGCGTGTCGGTGTGATGGGAGCCGGAGGCCGAGCGCTCAGCCTGATCCGCTCGTTCGCTGCGAACAAGAACGTGGACATCGTCGCCATTGCCGACATCGACCCTTCGCGCCTGCCCCGTGGCCTCGAAGAAGCCGCCACGCGACAGGGTAAGAAACCCAAAGGCGAAAAAGACTTTCGTAAGCTGATCGACGACGACACACTCGACGCACTCGTCATCGGCACCCCCGATCATTGGCACGCCCTGCCGACAATTCTCGCCTGCATGGCGGGCAAAGACGTCTACGTCGAGAAGCCCGATTCCCACGACATCATCGAAGGCCGCACGATGGTGGCTGCGATGAAAAAGTACAAACGCGTCGTGCAGATGGGTTCGCAACACCGCTCGACCGAGCGAATGCAGACCGCACTCGAATTCATCAAGACCGGAGCGTTAGGCCGCTGCCTCGTCGCCAAGGCCTGGGAAAGCACACGACAGCGCGGGATCGGCTTCCCCAAAGATGGCACCCCGCCCGCCGGGGTCGACTACGACATGTGGATCGGTTCGGCCACCAAACGCCCCTTCAACAAAAATCGTTTCCACGGCAACTGGCGATGGTTCCATGATCTCGGTACGGGCGACTTGGGCAACGACGGCGTGCATCGGCTCGACATGGCATTCGCCGCATTGGCAGCCGCCGCCGAAGCCCAGGGCGATGAACCGCCCGGCCTGCCCCATACCATCGCTTCCAGCGGCGGCAAGTGGTACTTCGACGACATGCAGGAATTCCCCGACACCCTGCAAGTCAACTACGAATACGGCGGCAAGACGCCGAAGCTGCTCACTTACGAAATGCGTATCTGGGCACCGTACGGCTTCCATACCGAATCCGAAGGAGCCGCCATTTACGGCGACAAAGGTTACATGCTCATCGGTAACACACGCTGGCGGGCCTACGGGCCGGGCAACAAGATCCTCAAAGAAATGCCCGGTGACAGTCACGAAGCTCCGCATGTGCAGAACTTCATCGACTGCATCAAGTCGCGAAAGAAACCCTACTGCGACCTGGAAACCGTCGGGCACCCCGCGTCAGTTCTCTGCCACACCGGCAACATCTCCGCCCGCCTCGGCCGCAAACTAATCCTCGACCCCGTCACCGAAACCTTCAAAGACGACCCCGAAGCCAACGCCCTGCGCGGCCGAAAGGAATGGCGGAAGCCCTGGGAGCTACCGAAGATTTAACGCTTCCATCGCGACCTGCCAGACCACCACGGAGAATGCACCCGATGTCGATCAATCTGCGCTGCCGGAAATGCGGGAAGCGGTACCAACTCAAGAACTCCGCCGCCGGCCGCAAATTTCGTTGCAAGGAATGCGAGGCTCCGATCAAGGTGCCTCAACCAGAGCCGGAGGAAGTCGAAGACATTTGGGAGGCCGATTCGTTCGAGGACGAAGAGGACGACTGGGACGACCCGGTTCCCGCACCGAGCCGCCGTTCGCCCTCGCGAAAGAAGAAGAAAAAGAAGTCCTTCAAGTTCCCGATCGGTAAGGTCGCGATCGGCGTTGGAGCCGTTTTCGGACTGCTCCTGATCTTCACCATGGGGACGGTCTTCGTTCGGATGGTGCGAGAAAGGGGCGAATGGCAGGAGTTTCGGCCACCGGGGGGCGGCTTCCGCATTTCCATGCCGGGTAAGCCCAAGCCAATGCCCAAGCAGGCCCAATTGCCTCAAATGCAAGGGCGTATCTACGAAACGAAACGCAACGCATACGCTATCCTCTGGTCACCCATTCCATCTCCGGTCGGAGTGACCATCACTCAACAACTCGACGCCTTCCGAGATGGTGCCTTGGCTAACACGCCCGGGTCGAGGCTGATCACAGAGAGTCCGGTACAAATGGGACAGCATCAAGGACGGGAAATAAAAATGGAAGCCAGCGGCTTGGAAATCGTGACCAGGATCTTCATCATCCGCAGTATCCTATATATCCCATCAGTAGCTTACTCCAGCTCGCTCCCCCAAAACGACATAGACCGCTTCTTCGACTCCTTCGTCCTCGACACGGGAGAAACAACCGGCGAACCGGTGACCGACAGTCCTGCCTCCGACAATGATCCAGCCGGGCAAGACACCGCGCCGTCCTTCCTCGAACAGCGCAAATCGTTCAAGACGCAACTCACTCGCCGTGGCCCCGCCCCGCAAGAGTACGATCCCGAAACTCCGCCAGCCGGGGTCAAGGAAGTGCGTTATCGATCCGGCAATCTGAACTTGAAAGCCTGGGTTTCCACGCCGCGCGCCCAACCCGGCAAGAAATTTCCCGCGCTCGTATTCTTCCACGGAGGTTTCGCGTTCGGGGCTGGCGACCTGGAGGAGTGCAAACCCTTCATGGATGCCGGCTTCGTCGTGATGGCACCCATGCTGCGCGGCGAAAACGGCAACTCCGGTCAATTCGAGTTATTTCACGGTGAAGTCGACGACGCACGGGCTGCCGTCAAGTGGATTGCATCCCATCCCAATGTCGACCGCGATCGCATTTACACGTTCGGGCATAGCGTTGGCGGCGGTATCTCGGCCATGCTCTCCCTTCTCGACGACGTGCCTCTCCAACACGGCGGAAGTTCAGGCGGACTGTACGACCAAACCGTCTTCGACGGCTGGTCCGACATCACGCCCTTCGACCGATCCAACGCGCAGGAACGCAAACTGCGCGTGCTCGTCGGCAACGTCAAGGACATGCAGCACGAACACACGGCCTACTTGGGCACCGCCGACAACTTTCAGTCATCAGCCGCGATGGCCCAGCGAGAAGGCGGAACGAAACTCAAGGTCGAAATGATCCCCGGCGACCACTTCACTAGCTTCCAACCCGCACTCCGCCGTTATCTCGCGAAGATCCAAAGCGAGAATCGTTAGCGGTCACGCCCTGCCGGCGAGCAACCGCAGCGCGAGCGTGATCCCCGAATCGTCATCGGCTGACACACTGCGCAGATCGACGTACACCGCGTCTTGCTGAATGCGCGGGAAGACGCGAATCGTGCCCAGACGCAAGCGGACGGCCAGTTCGTCGGGCGAGATTTCGTCGTGCGTCAACGACAACACAGCGGTCGGTAGTTCCGAACCGGGTAACGATCCCCCACCGACTGTCGCCGTGTCGGTCTGCACTTCGATGTGTAACGGCTCGAGGTCGCCTAACTCGTCGCGAATGGCGTGCGCGCGTTCCAGTAGGCCGGATTGCGTGGCCGCCAGCATGGCGATCGTGGGAATATCTTCCTCGGCTGTGTTGCGCAGGTAAGAATCGAGCGTGGCCGAGAGTGCTCCGAGTGTGAGCTTGTCAACCCTCGCCGCGCGGGCCAGTGGGTGCGAACGAATCTTCGAGACGCATTCGGTGTTCCCGAGGATAATCCCCGCCTGCGGACCGCCCAGAAGTTTGTCGCCGCTGCCCAGTGAGACATCGGCTCCCTGTTCGAGGCTATCCCGAAACGTCGGCTCGGCCGGCAAGCCGTAACGGGTGACGTCGACCAGGCATCCGCTGCCGATGTCGTCGATCGCGATCACGCCATGCGCGTGAGCCAGCGGTGCCAGTTCGTCGATGCCGGGGGTACTGGTGAATCCGACCACGCGGTAGTTCGACGTATGCACGTGCATGACGGCGGCCGTGTTCGGGCCGATCGCCCGTTCGTAGTCGGCCAGCTTCGTGCGATTCGTCGTGCCGACTTCCCGCAGCGTCACGCCGCTGAGTTCAAAGATCTCAGGCAAGCGGAACGACCCACCGATTTCGATCAACTGGCCTCGCGAGATAACCACCTCGCGCCCGGCACACAACGCCTGCAACGCCAGCAACGTGGCGGCCGCGTTGTTGTTGACGACCAGTGAATCCTCGGCCCCCGTCAGCGTATGCCAGGCGGATTGCAATTGATGTCCCCGATACCGCCGGCGGGTTGTCTCCAAGTCGACTTCGACATTCCCCGCCCCGGCAATGTCCACCAGCGCGGCCTTGGCCGAGGCTGACAATTGGGCGCGACCCAAACCGGTATGCAACACCACGCCGGTCGCGTTAATCAGTTTCCCGATCCGCGCGTGTGCGGCTGCCACAGCCCGCTCGGCGACCTCGTCAGCAACCGCATCGAGTAGTTCGACCTTGTCGCCGACGAGTTCACCGTCTGCCAGCCGCGATCGCACGGCATCGAGCGCATCGCGAACCCAGGCAAGCACAGGCTCGCGGCCGGCTTCGTCGATCAAGGCGCTCACACCGGGGTGTTCGAGAACCGCGTTGACCGCCGGCAGGTATCGCAAAGATGATGTTGTGTCAGACATGCTGCTAGCTCACTCGCTCAATCACTCACCCAGAACTTCATTGATCGACTCTCGCAGCACCTTGGCAATACCGGCCAACTGATCTTCCGTCGTCACAATCGGCGGCGCGAGACAATACACATCACCACGCAACCGACTGAACAGCCCACGTTCTTGCGCTGCCTGATGCAAACGGATACCCACCTTCTCCTCAGCCGGGAACTCCTCTTTGGTCTCTTTATCGGCCACGATTTCAACGGCCGCCATCAATCCTAGCCCGCGCACCTCGCCAACGTGCGGATGATCGGCACATGCTGCAGTCAACTTCTCCAGCAAGAACGCTCCCTTTTCTCGCGACTGGCCGACGAAATCCTCGTTCTCGACGATGTCCATCGTCTTCAGCGCGACCGCGCAACCCACCGGATGCGCGCTATACGTGTAGGCGTGCATCCAGACCATGTCACCCGTATCGAGCACGTCGGCGATTTCCTCGTTGACGCCGATGCCACCGAACGGGAAGTAGCCGGAAGTGATCGCCTTGGCGAATTGAATAATGTCGGGTTCGATGCCCCAATGTTCCAGGCCAAACATCTTGCCGGTCCGGCCGAAACCCGTAATGACTTCGTCCGACACCAACAACACATCGTACTGGTCACAGATTTCGCGAATGCGAGGGAAGTAATCGTCTTGCGGCACGATCACGCCGCCGGCTCCTTGCACCGGTTCGGCGAGGAACATCCCCACAGTGTCCGGCCCTTCGCGGAGAATCGCCTGCTCCAATTCGTTGGCCGCCCCGATTCCCTGGCTGACCCCTGCCGGCGCTTCGTAGCGATACGGGTAAGGTGACGGAATATGCAGGAACCCCGGCACGCGCGGCTCGAACATCGGCCAGTAACCAGAGATGCCCGTCGCACTCATGGCGGCCAATGTGACGCCGTGATACCCCCACTGACGCGAGATGACTTTCGTTTTCTCGGGCTTGCCCTTCATCTTCCAATAGTAGCGGGCCGTCTTGAAGCTGGTTTCGCTCGACTCTCCGCCGCCGGATGTGAAGAAGAAACGAGTGATCGAAGGATACGTCATCGTGTCGAGCCGTTCGGCCAACTCGATCGCTTGCGGATTGGAACTTCCCGCGTAGCCGGAACAGTAGGCCAACGTTTTCATTTGTTCGGCGGCCACCTGCGCCAACTCAGACCGCCCGTGACCGGCCGTCACATTCCACAAGCCCGATAAGCCGTCGAGGTACTCTTTGCCGTCGACGTCAACGAGAGTCGCCCCGTGACCACTCACCCACACATGCCCCTGCTCCTGCATCGCTTTGGAGTGCAACGGATGCAGCAAGTGAGCGCGATCACGCGCGTGGAGTTCGTCCTTGGTGGTCGTCATAGCTGGTGTTCTCAGTCGTCGCTGATCGTTTCAGTTCGTCTGTGCCGCTGACTCCAGTATATCGACTCCCGCCGACGGCAGACAGGAATGTCCGCCCCACCATTGTCCGGGGTTTTCTCAGAACTAAGCGGGACGGGTATTCCTGGCTGCGGGGAATAGGGCATTGTTTTCAGTTCGATCTCGACCAAGAGCTGTCGAAACCACCTGGTTCCGATTAGAATAATGCACGCGACCTGCGACCCGTGTCGGCCGATTCGATTCGTGAATCGGCCGGAACATTCGCGACCAAGGAACACCCTCATGAAACGCTCCCTCACCCTCGTGCTGGTTTGTTTTTCGGTGCTCTGCGTGCTCTCGCAGATGTTCTCACAGACCGCCCATGCCTGCTCGGTCCCCGTCTTCCGCTACGCCCTCGAGCGCTGGCAACCCGACCGTTACGTCGCTGTCCTTTTTCATGACGGCGAATTGACAAAACAGCAGGAAGCCCTGCTTGACCGTCTCTCCGGCAGCAAAGAGACGCCTGGCGGGCCGGCCAATGTGGAGATCGTCGCCGTCGATACCTCGAAACCATTTGATGACGACGAGAGTCTGACAGCCCTTTGGAAAGTTCACGCTAAGAAAGCCAAGCAGGCCGACGACCCTTGGCTGGTTGTGCGTTTCCCCGAAGAGAGTTCGTTCGACGAAGACATCTGGTCGGGGCCACTGACAAAGAAAGCGGTCGACGCCATCCGTGTCTCTCCGATACGAACCGAGATCGCCAAGCGTCTGCTGTCCGATGACTCGGTCGTCTGGCTGGTCATTGAATCGGGTAACAAAGAAGCTGATGCGAAGTTCGTCAAACGGCTCACCGGCGACTTGAAACTTCTGCAGAAGAAACTCAAATTGCCCGAACTCGACCCGGCCGACGACAAGTACCTCTCCGCCGACGGCCCCGCTTTGAAGCTGGCGTTCTCGGTACTGACTGTCTCGCGCACCGATACCCGCGAAACAATTCTCCTCGATTCCATTCTCTACGACGACCCGAACATGCCGGCCGACGAACGCAAGTTGCTCGCCGGTCCGCTGGCAGTGCCGATTTTCGGACGTGGCCGGGCACTCGCCGTCATGCCCGCCGCGCGGGTTCTTCCCGCAGTGCTCACCGACGCGGCTGGCTTCCTTTGCGGCCCCTGCTCGTGTCAGGTCAAGCAGCAGAACCCCGGTTGGGATTTACTCATCGCGACCGACTGGAAAGGGCGAATTTCCGGGCGGATCGCCAAAAAAACCACCGTCCCCGAACTCACCAGCCCGCTGGCCGGCGTGACCGTCGACAAGAGAGCGTCCGCACTCATTCCCTCAGATGAAGGTTCACTTACCGAGTTGGTGGACGACACGCTCGTTGGCGATATTCGTGCCAACGAGACTTCCCAGACCACGACTTCGTCCCCAGCCAAGATATCTCACTCCGGACACGAACAGTCTACGAGTCCGCTGATCCGTAATCTCACGATGGCACTCAGTGCGATCGTGCTGCTGGTCATCGCTGCGGGTGTCGTGATGCAACTGTCACGCAAGCCGGCCTGATAAGCCGCACAGCTCGCATCACCAGCCCCACCCACAGGTTACATCTCTTCGCATCGTCCACACCCATTGCCGCGGACGGAATGTGGCCTAGACTTCTTTCAGGGAGTTCTCCCTTTGCGGACGGCCGCCGGGTTCCCCGGATGAACGGCTTCCGCCACCACGATCTACTCCGTCGAACAGTGTTTTCCTCTCAACAAACGCGGGCCTCGGTGATCGGCTCCCAGCCGATCTTGAGAAACGATCTGAACAGCGTTCGAGTACGCGCGGTGATGACCGCTGCGCGATCACGAACTTGAGGAGGCGCAACATGACGACAACACTTGATCGCGATACCGTAACCACCACAACGCCAAAACCTTGGCTCGCGCACTACCCTGCGTGTGTGCCGAAAAGCTTGACGTACGCCCGTCTCCCGGCTTGGAATTTATTGCGTGAAACGGCCGAGCGCTTCCCCGATCGCGTCGCCTGCCATTACTACGAAGAACAGCTCACCTACGCCGAACTCGAAACCCGCGCGAAGCGCTTCGCAGCCAAACTTGGCGAACTCGGAGTACGCCCCGGAGATCGCGTCGGCCTGCTGCTTCCCAACGTGCCCGAATACCTGATCGCACTCAACGGCATCTGGAAAGTCGGCGGCATCGCAGTTGCCATCAGCCCGCTAATGGTGGCTACCGAAATCTCTGATCTGCTTGCGTCCACCGATTGTCGGGTCATCGTCGCCCTCGACATGCTGACCGCTCCGCTGACGCAGAGTGAAAACCAACCGGAACATTTGATCCTCACCACGTTGGCCAATCGATTGCCATGGTACCAACGATTCGGCTACCAACTCGTCAAAGCCAAACGCACCGGATGGCGTACACCAAACGACGACATCACACGCCACGATTTCGCCGACTGCGTCGCGGAAGGCAACTCGACAGAGTTCGAGACTCATCTTGAGTTTTCTCCTGATGACCCCGCTTACATTCTGCCGACCGGCGGAACGACCGGAGATCCGAAAGCCGTTGTACTCAGTCACCGAAACCTGGTCGCCAACGCCACCCAACTGCATCACTGGGCCGGCGGCCGAGTTGCCAAAGACACGCTGCTTGCCGTGCTCCCGTTCTTCCATAGTTACGGGCTAACAACCTGCGCACTGGGCGGCACCGTCATGGCCGCCACGCTGGTCATGTTTCACCGTTTCAGCGCACGGCATGTGCTCAAGCTCATCACTCGACATCAACCCAGCGTTTTCCCAACCGTTCCCGCGATGCTCGTCGCCCTCAACGAACAGCTCCGCAAAAGCCCCATCTACTTCCGCAACCTGCAACATGTCATTTCCGGCGGCGCTCCGCTCCCGCTGGATGTGGCCGAAGAATTCGTCGGCTACACCGGAGCAACCGTCGTCGAAGGTTACGGCCTCTCCGAAGCCAGCCCCGTCACACACACCGGACCGCTGGATCGCACCAACCGACCTGGCACAATCGGCCTGCCCTTGCCCGACACAGACGCCCGCATCGTCGATGCAGAAACCGGCACGATCGACCTGCCTCCCAACACCGTAGGAGAACTCATCGTCCGCGGACCGCAGGTGATGCTCGAATACTGGAACAACCCGCTGGAAACAGCCACCGTCCTGCGTGACGGCTGGCTGTTCACCGGCGACTTGGCCGTTTGCGACGAAGACGGTTTCTTCCGTATCGTCGACCGCAAGAAAGACCTGATCATCACATCGGGGTTCAACGTGTACCCCACCGACGTGGAGCATGTCTTGCGGGAATGCCCCGGTGTGGCAGATGTCGCCATCATCGGCGTCAAAGACCCGAAACGAGGTGAGGCCGTCAAGGCGTTGATCGTCCCCGACAAGAAATCTGCGTTCGACCATCACGTATTCGAGGCGTTCTGCAAAAAACAACTCGGCAAACACAAACGCCCACGAATCGTCGAAGTCATCGAAGGCGATCTGCCCAGGAACTTCCTCGGAAAAGTCATCCGACGCACGCTGCGCGAGCAGCCCGCTGAACTTACTACCCACTAGATTTGAAGCCCACTGAACTCGCAGTCCCCAATATCGCCATCACGGAGGCCCCATCGTTCTGCACCTTGAGGAAACACATCATGAATGACCACCCGATTTCCGACCACCCCATCACCGACACAATTCGTCCGACATCCGCAGCCACACCCACGAAGAAACCTCGCGCCACCTTCGTAAAGGTGGCCGTCGGCGTTGGCGTGCTGTTGATGTTGTCCGCCGTACTGCCATTCCTGACAGGTGACTCATCCACATCGTCGCCATCGGCCCCCTCTCATACACCGTTGGACACTTCTGCGAAAGCAGATACCGACGAAACGTCTTCCGAGACATTCACAGGGCGTGAAGCCTTGACGCATTGGATCGCCCTGATGGAATCGGGAGTCGAACGCCTTTCAACGACCCCCATCTACACCGCCACATTCGACAAGCGGGAACGAGTTTCCGGTACGTTGCTTGACGGAGAAGTTATGGCAATCACGCTCCGTCATCAACCATTTTCCGTGCATGCCAAATGGCTGGTCGGAAATTCCGGGCAGGAATTGCTCTACGTCGACGGCGCGAATGACCCGCGCATCCTGGTCCGTGTCGGCGGTTGGAAAGGCCGTATGATGCCCGCCCTCAAGCTCGACCCACACGGCTCGTTGGCAATGAAATCGTCGCGGCACCCCATCACCGACATTGGCTTGAAAAACCTTCTACACAAACTGCTCGATCACCGTCGCCAAGACGCGGCTTTGCAAACGCTTCCCCGCTGCCGACTCGACATGGTCACCACCGACCGCCCTGCCCACCGATTCGTCATCGAGTATCAAACGCCCGGACAGCGCCCCGGTATTTCCGAGGTCTATCGACGCAGCATCGTCTATCTGGATCGTGAGTGGCTCGTCCCCACAGCGGTCGAAAACCACGGCTGGGCAGACTCTCCGACCGACACGTCGACCTTCGACGACACGACACTGCTTGAATCGTATCGTTATACCGACATCAATTTCGACCCCGGCACGAGCGATCTCGACTTCAAGCGAGACAACCCCGAGTACGCATTTCGACGCTGAGTCCGCTAGACTGAGACCTCGCGCCCGGCATGGTGTCGGGGGCCATCTTCTCGGTCTGACAATACGGTGTCATGATGCGCTCCGTTCTTTGCTTCCCCACCGCAGCCGCCGGTCGGCTCGCGATGTTGCTTTCGGTGTTGCTCGTCCTGGCCGGTTGTGGCGAAGCCGACAACACATCTCCACCGACCACCCGCGCCGAACTGGACAACTCGATCCGAAGCGGTCGCGATTTCCTGATTCGCATTCAACGACCCGAGGGGAACTTCCGCTACGAGACGAACTTCCTGACCGGGGTCACGTCGGATGACGACCATCCCGTTCGGCAGGCCGGAGCAATCTGGGCACTCGCCTTGCTGCATCAACACGAAACCGGTGACGACACGCGGGCCGCAACGGAAAAGGGATTGGCCTTCTTTTCCGAGCATTCTCAAACGACCGACGACGGCCGGCGTTTCATCACCTATCCCGGACGCAAACGCGGTTGGACCAACACCCTCGCATTGGTGACCATGACCCTGGTCGACTTCCTGCAAGCCGACCCAAATCATCCCCAGGCCGAAGAATACCGGACGGTCGCGAACGAACTGGTCGACCAGATGCAGTCGCTACGCATGAAAGACGGCTTGTACCACGCCCGATATTCCACGCAGACCGGCAACGGAGCCGACGACCCGTCACCCTTCTCTGACGGTGAAGTATTGCTCGCATTAGCGAAAGCGGCCCTTCATCTCGAACGCGACGACTTGAAAGACTCACTGCTTGAATCGGGCGACGCAATGTTTCGCCGCTGGTTCCTCGAAAACAAGAAGCAGCGAAAGCAGTTTTACCAATGGGGTTCGATGGCGTTCCTGGAGATTTATCGCACGAAGTGGAAGGGCAGCGAAGTTTATGCCGAGCGATCCATTGAGATGGCGAACTGGTTAGTTGACGACATAGAAGATCGCCAGTCGAAATACAATACGTCCACGTCTTACGAAGGCCTGATCTCCGCGTGGGAAATCGCCCGGCTGACAGAAAACGAGAAAGCGAAGAATCGAATCGAACGCCAGATCGACAAGGGCGTGCGCCATCTGCACACGTTCCAGGTCGGTAACCCCTCGGCCAACGCATTTCTGAAAAAGAACGCAAAGAAGATAGACGACGAGTTTTTAGGCGGCGTCATTCATGCTCCCGACAGCACCGATCTGCGAATCGACGTCACCCAACACCAGATGCACGCCCTGATTCTCGCGCGACGGTACGTCTACCGAGATTGAACCAACTCGCTCGTCGAAACATGCGTTTCAACGAACGGCGTCTTCTCGATCCGGGACGTCCAACCCCATTAATCGCATTAGCTCCAACGCATTGCTGCGCTGCACGACTCCGTCACGCAGTTGGTAGTCGAACGTCATGCGACCATCGACGATGCGGTCTTCAAAATGGACGTTCGCCGCCCGCCCGTCGAGCGAATCGACGATTTCCGTCAACGCCAGGTCGTGCGTCGTGACCAGTCCGATGGCCCCCCGTTCCACAAGAGAACGAATCACCCCTTCCGCTCCCAGACGACGGTCATGCGAGTTGGTGCCCTGGAGAATCTCATCGAGCAGAAACAACAACGGCACCTCTCGACCGGCCAGTTCGACGATCGATTTGAGCCGTTCGAGAACCGAATAGAACAGGCTCTTCCCGTCCTGTAATGAATCATCGATTCGCATGGCGGTTCCCAACGCGACGCGCGACAACCGCAAACGCGTGGCACACACCGGCGCACCAGCCAACGCGAGCACAACATTTGTTCCCACGCTACGCAGCAACGTACTCTTGCCCGACATGTTCGAGCCACTCACCAACAGTAATGAGCCGGTGCTTCCCAGCGACAGACTGTTGCGAGTACACGATGCGTCTGGCAACAGCGGATGCCCAACCGCCTCGGCTTCCATCACCGGGCTATCGGCCGCATCCACGAGATCTGGAAACGGGTACTCGGGATGTTCATACGCGTAACCGGCCAACGACGAAAGCGATTCAAACTCGCCGACCGCATCGAGCCATTCGGGAATGTGTAAGCCGATCGTCTCCCGCCAACGTTCGATCGCATGCACCAAATGGACATGCAGGCCCAGCAGTAATGCGATCGGCGCAAAGAACTGATTGCGTAACGACGCATCGAGATTGCGGATCAAGCCATCCAGACGCGCAATCTGCCGTGATGGGACATGCCCTTCGATCGTCAGTTGTGTTGCCAGCTTCCGTAACGGCTCGCGTTCAAATTGTTGCCGTTCGAGAATCTCCAGCACGCGGGCCAGAATCGTCAGGCCCAACCCGACCGGTCCGGCTTGTTCTGCCGTCTCGCGAATACGTCGACGAAACGAATAGAGAAACGCCCCCTCGACCCCCAATGCGAGAATTAATCCACTGAACTTCGCCAGGCCATACGCCCAGCACACCAGCATCGTGATCGAAACCGCCGTCAGCACAACGGCCAGAATTCGATCACGGACCGTGACCGGAGAAGCGGTCAGCGCCGCCCACTCGCGTAACTGGTTCTGGTCGATCTCCTCATGCACCCGCGCGTCGAGCAACGCCAACTCCTCGCGCAGGTCGAGAGTTGGTCGTAGCTCTTCGACCGCTTTCTGGCGCGATTCGACCGTTTCGATCTTGGCAGCCGTCATCAACCATTCGGCCAGCGTGTCTTCACCGAGGCGTGTCCGCGCGCGACAGATCAATTGAAACATCGAGCCGACTCCGAACACATCCAGGTCGGCTGTGTAGGGATGCGTTTTGTCGGCATAACGTTGCCCAGTCGCTCCAGCGTCACTCCAACGGTCGTCGAGACGACCGAGGGCCGCCTGGTAATAGGCGACCGCTCGTTTCGCACGTGCAAGGCGGTCAGCAACGCGGGAATGAAAAACCACCAAGCCGACAAATCCCGCCAGCGGCAACAGCAGCCACCACGCCGAAACCATTCCAACTGCCGCGACCCACACAACAGCCACACCGGCAAGAAACACGCCACCGCGCAGCATCGCCAGTTGGTCGTACCGACCGGTCAACGAGGCCTCGGCAGCCCGTCTGTGGTCAAGACGGCCAGCGTACTCGGCGCGCGGTGTGTTGGCTGAGGTGCCAGTCATAGAAAAGACAGAATCGAATCGAGAAGCAAGTAAAAACGACAATCTCGTTTCTAACCGATCACTCACATCCGAACCAGTGCGCCCGCCAAGCCACTCCCGGTTGCTCAGACAGAGAATCACGAGAGGGCTGGATTTCTCGATCGCCATTCGTTATCCCAAAATGACGGGCAGCCTGTATTCAACCGCATGCCCACCCTTTCCTGCAAACGAAACTCCCGTCGATGAGACGCATTTATCTTGATAACGCGGCGACCAGCTTTCCCAAGCCGAATGTCGTCCACGACACCGTCGACAACTACAACCGCAACCTGGGCACGCCGGTCGGTCGGGGTGCGTATCGACAAGCCGTCGAGATCCAGCGAACGGTCGACCGCTGTCGTCAGCGCGCGGCTGAACTGTTCGGCGTGGAAAGCCCTGAACGAATCATCTTCACTTTCAACGGCACCGACAGCCTGAACCTGGCGTTGCAAGGCCTGCTCGAACCGGGCGACCACGTTGTCACGACCGTCATCGAACACAATTCTGTATTGCGTCCGTTACGCGAACTGCAGGATCGTATTGGAATCGACGTCACCCACGTCGCAGCCGATGAATCTGCGCGTGTCGACCCGGCCGACGTTCGCAACGCGATCCGCCCTGAAACGAAACTCGTCGCCGTCGTGCAGGCGTCCAACGTCACGGGCACAATTCAGCCCATCGATGTAATCGGTGAAATCGCACGCAAAGCCGGAGCGATCTTCCTTGTCGACGCGGCCCAGTCGGCCGGACATGTGCCGATCGACGTGTCGAATTCCCCCATCGACCTGCTGGCCTGCCCGGGTCACAAAGGACTGCTAGGACCGCTGGGAACCGGGCTGCTTTACATCCGCCCCGGTCTCGAAACACAACTACGCAGTGTTCGACAGGGGGGAACAGGATCGAACAGTGAAGACGACCGGCAACCGGAAACGTTGCCCGACAAGTACGAATCGGGAAACCACAATACCCCCGGACTGGTCGGGCTGGAGGCCGCGCTGGGCTGGCTGCACGAACGAGGACTCGATTCGATTCGCAATCACGAACGGGAACTGACCGCCCGCCTGATCGATGGTTTGGCTCCAATCGCAGGCCTCGACGTCTTCGGGCCGTGTGATGTCGAGCAACAACTCGGCGTGGTGAGTCTTTCGCTACCAGAATTGGAACCGCAGATCTTCGCAGCTTTGCTCGACGAAAACTTCGGCCTGCAAACACGAGCCGGCCTACACTGCGCGCCGGGAGTTCACCGTTGCCTGGGGACGTTCGATCAAGGCGGAACCGTTCGGCTAAGCGTCGGGCCGTTCACCACCGCCGATGACATCGATCTGGCCGTTACGGCCGTCGGCGAACTGGCAGGCAGCCTGTAAGCCCCGCAGGCTTCGCTCTCGCCGCTCTATGCCAACTTGCGCTGTGACTTCGGTGAATCGTCGGGCAACGGGATGAGCTTGGGAATCGGCACTTGCAAGCCGATGATGCCGCCGTGGCGAGAATGCAGCGTGCGGAATCGCGGTTTCAGGAACGCATGCAACTCCGGAGGCGGATTACCGGCAAGGTATTCGTCCACGTGATCTCCCATCTGCCGATCGTATTCCTTCTGGCTGTGGCTGTGCACATGGTATCGCCCTTCCATGCGACGAATGTCGCCATCGAAGTGCGCACCAATGTGATACAGCTCGTGCAGAACGGTGATCAGCTTTTCGCGAAATGTCTGATCGAGAAACCGCGGCAGGTAGAACGTGAGGATGTAGAGAATTTCCCGTTCGCCATCGAATAAGCGTTGCACTGTCCACGTGCGACCGTACCGTTCGGTCGTTAGCGAGCCGTCCTCGAAACGCATGGGGGTGAGCTTCGCTTGCAGCCCGTGCGACACACGGCGTCGCGCCTGCGCAAAGGTCACGGCCACTTGGTCCATGCGGATGTGGCGAAAGACGTCCAGCCGCTCTGTGACGTCTTCGCAAAGACGGCGCATGGCGGAGCTGAAATCGAAGGGATCAGAAGACGGCATTCGGATCGAGAGTCCTTTCTCGCCTGCCCGTCACGACCTTGGAAGTGTTACTTCGCTTCTTCTTCGTCCGTAGCCTCTTCGCCCGCAGCCTCACCGGTGGCTTCCGCCTCGGGAGCGGCTTGCTCATCCGTCTCCGCTTCAGGAGCATCCGCCTCGTCGGTAGCCGCCGGAGTTTCCTCTTCGTCGGGCGTATCGGTCACAACCGGTGCCTGACGTTGCGCCCTGACACGGTCTCCATCAATAACGAACTCGATCAACGCCTGCTTGCCGGCATCACCCAGCCGCACTGTCGCCAACTTGAGAACGCGGGTGTATCCACCGGGACGGTCTTGATATCGATTCGCCAACTCATCGAAAAGAACATCGACGGCGTCGCGGTCTCGTAACATCGCGAAAGCGCGACGTCGGGCGGTCACAGCGGGTGCGATCGCCTGGTTCCACTTGTTCCACTGTTCGGAACTGCGCCAGGTCCGCCACTCGTCGGAATTGCGATTCGCATCGGTCGCGAACTCGCGAGCGTTCTCTTCGTGCGGCAACGCCTTGCGAGCCAGCGTGATGAGTTTCTCCACGATCGGCCGCAGTTCCTTTGCCTTGGGCAAAGTCGTAACGATTCGCCCAGGAACCTTCTGGCGTTGCGGGTCGTCCTCGTCGACACGCACCGAACGAATCAGGCTCACCGCCATGTTGCGAAACATGGCCTTACGGTGTGATGCATTGCGGCCGAGCTTGCGGCCTCTCATCCTGTGTCGCATGACTATCGAATCCGTGCCGTGTTAATTCCGAAATGTAATTCCGAGGTGCCGTTCCGCCGAAGTGATCCCGGGTTAGCCGGGATTCGACGATTGGGGAACCTTCATTCCCATCCGCAGCCCGATGTTCCCCAAATTCTCGCGGACCTCTTGAAGCGTCGTGTCGCCGAAATTGCGCACTTGCAGCAATTGATCTTCATTGCGACAGACAAGATCGCGCACCGTGTTGATTCCTTCAGATTCCAGGCAGTTCGTTGCCCGAACGGAAAGGTTCAACTCGGCCAGACTCTGATTCAGCTTTTCTTCCAGTTCCAAATCGACCGGAGCGTAACCGGTCTCCTCGAGCATTCGTCGTAAACCACCTTCCGGGGACAATTCCGGGCCAGGTTCGCGGTAAGTGATGAATGGATTCAGGTGCTTCCGCATAATCTTGGCGGCTTCGATCAACGCCATCTCCGGCGAGGTCGTTCCGTTGGTCCAGATTTCCAAGTTGAGTTTGTCGTAGTTGGTTCGCTGACCGACGCGGGTATCTTCGATCTTGTAACGCACGCGCACGACGGGCGAATAAGTTGCGTCGAGCGGAATCACGCCAAGCTCAGGCTCGATTTCCGATTGTTCACTGATCGGCACATAACCGCGACCACTCTTGACGGTGAGTTCCAAGTTGAACGGCACATCGTCGGTCATCGTGGCGATGACAAGGTCCTTATTGATGATCTCGACTTGATCATCGGTGATCACATCGGCCCCGGTGACCACACCCCGCTCGTGCCGTTCGATTCGCAACGTTTTTTGGCCACCGGCCGGGTTGCGAACCACAAGCGACTTGAGGTTCAGGCAGATGTCGGTGACATCTTCCACGACCCCGGGAATCGTTGTGAACTCGTGCTGTACGCCGTGAATCTTGACGCGCGTCACCGCCGAGCCTTCCAAGCTCGACAGCAGGATACGACGCAGACTGTTACCGATCGTCGCACCAAAACCCCGCTCAAAAGGCTCGGCCACGAACTGACCGTAGTTCGAGGTCAATGTTTCGCGATCGGGGGAAACTCGATTAGGAAGTTCCAAACCACGCCAACGGATTCGCATGTATCTTTCTCCGACTTAATTTTCCGCAAACCGGCAGAAACGAACGCCTTCAACTTCGACTCAAAGCCGAATCAGACACGCCGCTTCTTCGATGGCCGACATCCATTATGAGGCAATGGAGTGACGTCTTCGATCGCCTTGACAGTCAGGCCCGAAGACTGCAAACCGGTAATGGCGCTTTCGCGACCAGAACCCGGCCCTTTCACTCGAATCTCAATTTCCTTGACACCAAACTTCGCCGCACGCTCGGCACACACCTCGGAAGCGCGCTGCGCGGCAAAGGGAGTGCTTTTACGACTTCCCTTGAAACCAACTGTTCCGGCCGTCGCCCAGCAAAGTACATCACCGTTAACATCGGTGATGGTCACAACTGTATTGTTGAATGTCGCTGTGATGTGAGCAACGGCCCGCGTCACGTTACGCCGCACTCGTTTCTTCTTCGTCTTGGCCAAACCTGACCCCCCTTTTATACGACTCCACCGTGGGACGGATTCACGCCCCTTGAATTCAACTCCGAGACGCCAAGCACGTTCCAACTGCATGTCGAACGAACAACGCCAAACACCATATTGTGGTGCGGCCGAAAGCGCCTCGATCAACGAATGTCTTTCACGCCCTTTTTGCCGGCAACTGTTTTCTTCGCACCTTTGCGTGTGCGGGCATTGGTACGAGTTCGCTGCCCTCGCACGGGAAGCCCGCGACGATGCCGCATCCCGCGGTAACTGTGAATGTCACGCAACCTCGCGACATCCTGCTGAAGCTGACGCCGCAGTTGACCTTCGGTCTCGTACTGCGTGTCGATCATGCTATTGATCTGCGCGATGTCGTCGTCGCTCAACTCGCGGGCTTTGGCCTGCAAATCCAAACCAAGCGCGTAACAGATCTCGATCGCAGAATGACGCCCGATACCATACAGGTATTGCAGCGACACATACGTCGGCTTGTCGTTAGGAACATCTACACCCTGAATACGCGGCATCGATCGGAAACTCCCGTTCGAATAAAAAAGGCTAGGAACTAGCGAGGGAGATCAACCCTGCCGTTGTTTATGCCGTGGGTTCGATGAGCAAATAACATACACCTTGCCCTTACGACGAACGATCTTGCAGTTCTCGCAAATTCGCCGGACGCTCGCTCGTACCTTCATCGTTTCAACCACACTTCATCAAAATGGGGCATGTCGAGAACGACACCTACAAACGGGGCAAAACCGATCCCGAGGCGTCTCGACGGAGTATTCGGGTGATTATAAGCGTCCGACTCGCAATACTACAAGTTAACTCACGACCGATTCGTCGAATTTCGCGGGACCGGCCTCTCAACCGGCCCCAACGCTTTGTTGAGACCGCCTATTCCCCAACTCCGGCCGTCAAAATCTCCGGCCCATCGGCCGTCATCGCCACAGTATGCTCGAAATGCACACTCGGCTGACCATCGTCGGTTTCCACCGTCCAAGAGTCCGAGCCCAGAACGTGTACCTGCTTCCCCCCGGCGTTGACCATCGGCTCGATCGCCAACACAAGGCCTGTCTCGATCCGAAAGTCCTTCTTGAGCACTTCCTCGTTGACGTAATTCGGAACCTGCGGATCCTCGTGCATCTCCCGGCCGATCCCGTGGCCGACGAAATCTTCCACAACACCGAACCCCGCTTCATTCGCGACGGCCGCCATCGATGCAGCCACGTCACTCCACTTCTCGTGAACTGCCATTTCCCGAATCGCTGTCGCAAGCACTTCTTGTCCAACGGACATGAGCTTCTGCTTCTCCGGGCTAATTTCACCCACGGCGTATGTCCAGGCCGAGTCACCGCACCAGCCGTTCAACCGGCAACCGGTATCGACACTGACGATTTCCCCCTCCTGCAATATTCGCTCGCTCGGAATTCCGTGAACCACTTCCGCATCGATTGAAATACAGGTCACCGCCGGAAACGCTGCAGTCCCCGCGACCGAACAAGGATACCCCTTGAACAAAGGCGTGGCTTCATGCTCGGCAAACATCCGTTCGACGGCGCGATCGATCTCGATAGTGGGCACCCCGGGGGCAACCATCTTCCGAACAATGCGATGCGCCTCGACAACAAGCCCGCAGGCTTCTCGCATCAGGCGAATTTCTCGTCGGCTCTTTAATGAGCGCACACGCATCCCACCAGATTGACCACTTTTTTGAAAGCACTACGAGCCTGATCAGCCAATCGCGATTCCGACACGATCTCGCTCCCGCATGATACAGAACGCAGACCTGAACAACGGCCCCGAACACTGCCTACCAAAGCCGCCACAGTTGACGGAGCACACCAAGCCGAGCTTAGGAATCGCTATCCAACAGCCCTGGGTGATTCCGCATGATCAGGTGGCTGTCGATTTTCTGTACAAGATCAAGGCAAACCGACACAACAATGAGTGTGCCCGTTCCACCGTAGAAACTCGCGATCAGGAAGGGAATATCCATCGAAGCTGCGATGATTGTCGGAATCACGGCGATCAACGCCAGAAACGCTGCACCGACATACGTGATCCGCACCATCACCTGTTCAAGATACGCCGCGGTACGCCCTCCGGGACGATACCCCGGAATGAAGCTACCGTAATCCTTCAAGTTTTCAGCCATGTCCTTCGGGTTGAAGGTAATGGCCGTCCAGAAGTAGCAGAAGAAGTAGATCAGCCCGACATAAGACATATTATAGACGAACCCGCGTCCGCCCCCGAACATATTGGAAAGCTGACTCAACCAAGCCTGCTCTTGCCAAATTTGGCTGAGCTGCTGGAACAGGAACATCGGGAACATCAACAGGCTGGAAGCGAAGATGATCGGCATCACGCCGGCCTGATTAACTCGTAACGGCAAATGCTGGCGTTGACCGCCGAACGTGCGTCGCCCGCGAACGTGCTTGGCAGATTGAATAGGAATTCGACGCTGCCCCTGGGTAATCATAATCACCCAAACGATCACGCCGATGAACATGGCCGTCAGCAGCAGATAACGTTCGATTCCGGTGTCGGTACCAATACGCACGCCCTTCGTGAAGGCCGGCCCGAACAGTGTTCCTGCAGCACTCGGCATACGAGCAAGAATACCCGCCATAATGAGCAGGCTAATTCCATTGCCAATGCCGTAGGCGTCGATCTGCTCGCCAATCCACATCAGCAGAATGGTCCCGGCCGTCATCGTGACCGTGCCAATCAGGTGGCAGTAGAAGTTGTCGTAGCCGGGCAAAATGAGCGCATATTGATCTGACCCGAACCCTCCGGAGAGTGCGCGAATCCAGAAATAGCTTTGCCCCAGGCAAATGAGTACGGTCGCATATCGCGTGTACTCGTTGATTTTTCGCCGACCGGATTCACCCTCTTTCTGCAACCGCTCTAAGGGCGGGTACACACTACCGAGGAGCTGAAAGATGATCGACGCGGAAATATAGGGCATAATGCCCAAGCCGAAGATCGTGCTATTGCCGATATTCGACGCGGAGAACAACGAGACGATCTGCATCACCTGCCCGAGCGTGTCGCCCGACTTGGTGAGATCCTCAACGCGGTCGGCCATTCCCTTTTGATTCAGGAACGGCAGGGGGATGGAAAAGCCCATCCGATAGACGGCTAGCAAAGCCATCGTCAGAAAAATCTTCCCCCGCAATTCGGGGATTTTGAAGATGGTCAGAAATTTACTGAGCATTGCCGAGAAGTCCTCAACGCAATCTGCGGACCAAGTCCCGCGGGACGAATTCCATTTCGCCTTGCGTTCAAGTCACCGGAATGGCTTCGACCGTACCGCCCAAGGCAGTAATCTTCGCTTCGGCCGATTGGGAAAACCGATGTGCCTGAACTGTCAGCTTCTTCGACAACTCACCGTTGCCCAGAATCTTAATGCAATCGAAACGTCCTTTGGCAAGCCCTTTTTCCACAAGTGTTTCAGGGCTGACCGTTTCACCATTCTCAAAAAATCGATCTAAGCTCGACAGATTGATAATGGCAACCTTCGTCGCAAAACGGGCGTTACTAAAACCGCGTTTTGCGATTCGACGCGCCAGCGGCATCTGGCCACCTTCGTGCCCTCGCCGCTTTGAAGCGCCTGCTCGACTGAAGAAACCGTTATGGCCGCGACCACACGTTTTTCCGTGACCCGAACCGGGACCACGACCAACACGTTTGCGGCCACGGTTCTTCTGTATTCCGCGGTGAACGTCGTCGAGAATCATTGAATGTATTCCAAATGAATGCTCATCTCTCGCAGGCCCGACTGGCGGACACAACGACCAATGAGACATGCGATATTAAACTCCGACCCCTCGCAGCCGCGCGACATCTTCACGTGTGCGCAACTTGGAAAGTGCGTCGAAAGTTGCCTTTACCAAATTCAACGGATTATTGGAACCGAAACTTTTGGTGAGGATATCCGTCACGCCGACAGATTCGACAACCGAACGAACACACTCGCCTGCAATAATCCCCGTACCCGGACGAGCCGGCAGGAGTAACACACGAGCCGCTCCGTAGCGTCCCTGAACCTGATGCGGCAGTGTCGTCCCAGCGAGTGAGATGTTTTCCATGCGGCGACTGGCCACTTTGACGGCTTTTTCGACAGCCAAGGGAACCTCGACCGCCTTGCCATACCCCCAGCCAACGCGTCCATTGCCGTTACCAACGACAACCAGCGCACTGAAACTGAATCGTCGGCCGCCCTTAACCACGCACGAACAGCGTCGGATCTGGACGACTTTTTCGGGACTCTCACTGCGAGTATCTGTCGACACTTCGTTGACTCCGCGTTGAAAAACAGGTACCGCGACGGCGTTCGATCACCGTCGGCCGGCACTATGAAATCAAAATTCCAAACCACCCTCACGAGCCGCTACAGCCAACGCGGCCACGCGACCATGATACTGACAGGTGCCGCGATCGAACACGACCTGCTTAATTCCACTTTCGGCTGCCCGTTCGGCAATTCGTTGACCGACTTGGATTGCCGCGTCTTTGTTTCCCGCAGGCGATCCGGCACCGGAGATATCTTTCTCCAGCGTACTCGCCGACACGAGCGTTCGGCCCTGTTCATCATCGATGATCTGGGCATACATGTGCTTATTGCTACGAAAGACAGACAATCTCGGTCGACCAGAGGCCGCGCGACGCACTTGGTTGCGAACGCGAAAGACACGTCGTCGTCTTTGATGTGAGAGGCGTTTGAGCGTTTTCATCGTGACGCTGATTCGTTTTCCGTGACCGTGACTGCTGACAACCAACCCGGCTTACGCCAAGGACAAATTCAATGAGACCCCATCAACTCGCAAAGGCCTTACCCGCCTTACGCCGCACGTGCTCGCCATCATAACGAATCCCCTTCCCCTTGTAGGGTTCGGGAGGTCGCACGGCGCGAATTTCGGCGGCCAACTGGCCAACGGCCTGCTTGTCGGGACTCCGCACAACGACGTGCGTTTGATCCGGCACCTCACAGATGACAATGTCGGGAACCTTCACGACGACCGTATTTGCGAAGCCGACCGACAAGTTTAACGTCTTGCCCGTCAAAACCGCACCGTAGCCGACGCCAACGATTTCCAGCTTCTTTTCGTAGGGTTGCACGACCCCTTGCACCATATTATTGATCAACGAGCGAGTCAGGCCGTGATAGGCCCGATTTTGCCGCACGTCGTCAGGACGCGAGACCCGCAATTCGCGAGTGCCCTCGTCATAGGTGATTGCGATCATCGCTGGACATTCCCACGACAGTTCGCCGTGCTTGCCCTTGACGGTCACAGCGCAACCCTGGACGGTCACATCGACCCCCTCGGGAACTACGACCGGTTTATTTCCAATTCGAGACATCGTTCGCTCAATCCACGGCGGCAATAACCGCCCTCGTTATACTAATCCTCGAAGTCCATTACCAAATGGTACAGAGCACTTCACCACCGACGTTCTGCTTTCGCGCCTCGCGGTTGCTGATGATGCCCTTGTTCGTCGACAAGATGCTAACGCCCATCCCTTGCAACACGGTCGGCATGCCGGACACGCCCACGTAACGTCGCCGCCCCGGCTTACTGGTCCGCTGAATGACCTGAATCACCTTCTCGCCATCAGGACCGTACTTGAGATTCACTCGCAGAATATTCCGCGGTGCCTGCTCAATGATCTCAAAGTCCCAAATATAACCTTCTCGCTGCAAGGCTTCGGCAATACCGACCTTGGTTCGCGAAGTTGGAATATCAACGTACGGACGCTCGATCCGAATCGCATTGCGAATGCGAGTCAACATATCAGAGATCGGGTCGGTCATCATGGCTGTCGGTTTCCTAATCCGTCTATCCGCTCCCCACGCCAACAAACAAGGCGAGAGGACGTCTGCTTCACAATTACTTTACCAGCTCGCCTTCTTCATTCCTGGAATCACACCTTCGTGACACAATTCACGAAAGCAGATGCGACACAGGGTGAACTTGCGGTAAACCGCGCGAGGACGCCCACACAGCGCGCAACGACGTTCGCTCCGACTGCTGAACTTCGGCTTACGATTCGCTTTTTCTATCTTCGCTTTACTCGCCATAACCGCACTTCACTCCTCGATACGAAACGGCATTCCCAGCTCCTTCAGGAGCAGGCGTCCCTCGTCATTAGTGGTCGCCGTCGTCACCAGGGTGATATTCATCCCCTGCGTATTCCGCACCTTGTCCGGATTGATCTCGGGAAAGGCCGATTGCTCGCTCAACCCCATACTGTAATTTCCACGGCCATCGAACGACTTCGGATTAACACCACGAAAGTCGCGAACTCGCGGCAACGCCAAAGCAATCAGTCGGTCAAGAAATTCATACATCCGACGACCGCGAAGCGTCACCCGACAACCGACATCCATCCCTTCTCGCAATCGAAACGCGGCCACTGCCTTGCGGGAGCGTTTGCGTTCCGGCTGCTGTCCGGTGATTTGAGCCATGTCGTGCATTGCTTCATCCAGGAGCTTACGATCCTGAGTTGCCCCGCCCACCCCCATGCTGACGACAATTTTCTGCAAGCTGGGCAGCGAATGCACATTCTTCCGCCCCAACGCCTCTCGGAGGCGAGGAACGATTTCATTTCGATATTTTTCAAGCAACTTAACCATAGCGTCGTGAACCGTGCCTTGTCATCTTTTGACGAATCGAATCGCCGTAACCTCTGATCGAGCCTACTTGGCCACGTACCGTGCTCGAGGCGGACTGACATTCCCCAACGAACAACCTTGCTTGCGACAAAATCGTTCTTTGGCACCATCCGCACCGTAACGATATCCGACGCGCACCCCGCGACCACAGGAGTCACAGTAAAGTGCGACATTTGAACTGTCAATCGGCATCTCAAGTTTGAGTCGACCACCCGCAGGACTCTTCGGGTGACCACGCCGAACGTGCTTGAGCACAACATTCACGCCCTCGACGACCAGCTTTTGCCCGCCACCGAGAACCTGAATCACTCGTCGAGGTGCCTCACCGGAATCATTTCCGGAAATCACCACAACGCTATCGCCCCGTCGAATCTTCATGACCTATACCACTTCACTCGCCAAGCTGACGATTTTCATAAAACGCCGCTCTCGCAACTCGCGAGCCACCGCACCGAAGATGCGTGTGCCTCTGGGGTTGCCATCCTCGTCAACCAACACGAGAGCGTTCTTGTCAAACCGTATATAACTTCCGTCAGCCCGCCGCGTTCCCTTGCGACAGCGAACGATCACCCCTCGGGTCACTTCGCCCTTCTTGACCGAACTGCCGGGAATCGACTTCTGCACGCTGACAACAATAATATCGCCCAACCCCGCGAATCGCCGACTCGAGCCACCAAGCACCTTGATGCATCGAACCGATTTCGCGCCGGAGTTATCGGCGACATCCAACACTGTTTGCATTTGTATCATAACGAACTCTTCATCGATCGTCTCTCACGATCGCTTTCCCGTGGAGACTTCAGTCGCCGACCGGCGAAGCCTGCTTCACCACCCGCACCAGCTCCCAACATTTCGTTTTCGACCGAGGACGACACTCGATGATCTCCACCACATCGCCTTCCTTAGCCGCATTTTCCTCATCGTGAACGTAACATACTGTTCGCCCACGAACGATTTTATCGTACTGCGAGTGCTGGTACAGCCGTTCGATTTCAACACGCAGCGACTTGTCCATCTTGTCGCTCGTCACTGTACCGGTCATCGTCTTCTTCATCGTTACGATCCTACTGTAGCCTTAAGAGGTAACCTTAAGAGGCCTGCTCGACAGACTTCTGCTCTCGTTGAATTGTCTTAATGCGTGCGATGTCTTGTCGAAGTTTTCGCAAGCTACTCGGTGCATCCAGCCGTTCTGTCGACGACTGAAAACGCAGACGAAACAGTTCATCCTGCGTTTCTTTCAGCGCGAACTTCAGTTGGTCCGCACTCATTTCTCGATATTCCGACGCCTTCGACACCGATCCGCCTCCCCTTGACTCCAACCATCAAACACTCGGTCGACGACCGAGCAATCGTACCCCGACGGGTAACTTATAGGCCACGCGTGCAAAGCACTCGCGAGCCGCCTCACGGGAAACTCCAGCAAGCTCAAACAACACAGTGCCCGGTTTCACAACCGCCACCCAGTGATCCGGCTCACCCTTTCCCTTACCCATACGTGTTTCCAACGGCCGAGCCGTCACCGATTTCTGCGGGAAGATGCGAATATACAACTTCCCCTCACCGCGCACGTATTGCGTGGCCGCGATACGGCATGCCTCGATCGTCGTCGCCTTGATATGCCCCGCCTGAAGTGACTGTAAACCCCAGTCACCAAACGCAACCGTGTTGCCACGGCAGGCATTACCTTTTATGCGACCTCTTTGGCTTTTGCGGTGCTTGACCCGCCTGGGCATCAGCGCCATCGCCATGTTCTCCGTCTGAATAGTCTCCGAGGTTCAACCACACCTTCACCCCAATCACACCCTGTGCGGTCTGTGAAATGGCGAAGCCGTAATCGATATGCCTCTGGAGAGTGGACAATGGAATCGACCCCCGATGAGCCTTTTCCGTTCGTGACATCTCTGCCCCACCAAGCCGGCCGGACAGCTGTATCTTAATTCCCTCAACACCTGCTTCCATCACCTGATCGAGCATTCGCTTGATCGTACGCCGGAAGCTACCGCGACGCTTCATCTGCTGAGCAATATCTTCAGCCACCAAGACGGCGCTTCGATTTGCATTACTGATTTCAACGATCTTCAAATCCATCCGCCGCCCGGTCAAGTCTTCCAACTCGGACTTGAGGCGATCGACTTCCTGCCCCTTCCGTCCGATAATAATTCCGGGCCGCGCGGTGTGAAGATGAACAACAACCTGGTCACGAGTTCGCTCGATGATGATTTTTGAAATACCCGCGAATTCGTACTTCTTCTTCACGAAGTCGCGAATCCGCTTATCTTCAACGAGCAGCCCACCGAACTCCTTCTTCGTCGCATACCAGCGACTGCGCCACTCTTCAGTGACACCGATACGGAATCCTGTGGGATTAACTTTCTGACCCATGGTTCGCCCGTTTCCTATACTCTTCGATAACCGTCACAAAGACGGCACAACACTGAATCCGTCACCTAACCAACTTCAGGTGCATCCACGCCGATGTGCACATGCGACATTCGACGGCGAATGGTAAACGCCATCCCACGTGCCCGCGGCTGAATCCGCTTAATCATCGGACCGCCATCAACTCGTGCTTCCACGACTTTCAAGCTTTCCACATTTCTCGCACCGCGATCTTCGGCATTGGCCATCGCACTACGCAGAACTTTTTCCAATACACGAGCACCACGATTCGGAAGAAACTGCAATACAGCCAAACCTTCCGCAGCAGTCTTCCCACGCACCAAATCGGCGAAAGGACGAACCTTTGTCGCTGAAATCCGTGCGTGCCGATGACAAGCTTTGATTAACGCCATAATTATCTCTTCCCCCTGGCTCCGTGACCACGGAAGGTCCGCGTGGGCGAAAATTCACCCAGCTTATGACCAACCATATCCTCAGTCACATAGACGCTAATGTGCGCCCGACCGTTATGGACGAGAAACGTATGTCCGATAAACTCCGGAACGATCGTCGACCGGCGATACCAGGTCTTGATCGGCTCTTTCGCACCAGACGCATCTAAGCGCTCCACCTTACGGAGGAGCTTCTCGTCAACATAAGGCCCCTTTTTCAGGGATCGACTCATCGCTATTCCTTCAAACAACAACCGAGAACCAAAGCCACTCGCTTTCAGCTCACGTCAAACTTAAACTCTCATCAAACTTTCAGGGCACCATACCGTCGCGACTTCCGCCGTCGAATAATCGCCTTGGACGACGCCTTCCGACGCTTCCGCGTCCGGCCACCCTTGGCTGGCTTACCCGTCGGACTGCAAGGATGCCGCCCACCGGAGTTACGGCCTTCGCCACCACCCATCGGATGCGCGACCGGATTCATCGCCGTACCACGCACATGCGGACGACGACCCATCCACCGCTTCCGACCGGCTTTTCCTAAAACAATACTCATATGCTCTGAGTTGCCGATCTCACCAATCGTGGCCCGACAACTTCCCGGCAAACGCCGGACCTCACCAGAGGGCAATGTAACTTGTGCCCACTTGCCTTCACGAGCATTCAAAGTCGCCGAGACCCCTGCACTACGGCAGAGCTGCCCGCCACGACCAGGTTGCATCTCAATATTATGAATCGCCGTTCCCGGCGGAACCTCACTCAACGGCATACAATTGCCAACCCTCGGCTCACAGCCAGAGCCACTCTCAATCACGTCGCCGGCAACCAACCCCTCAGGAGCGAGAATATATCGTTTTTCACCGTCAACATAATGCAAAAGAGCAATTCGTGCCGAACGATTCGGATCGTACTCAATGTAAGCCACCTTCGCCGCAACGCCATCCTTATTCCGCTTGAAGTCGACGATGCGATACATCTGCTTATGGCCACCACCGCGATGGCGAGAAGTAATCTTCCCCTGATTGTTTCGCCCACCCTTCTTCTTCGCACGCACCAACAAAGTTTTTTCGGGCTTCTTCTTGCGATCGGTAATTTCAACAAAATCACTGACCGTCGCGCCACGCCGCCCGGGCGTCACCGGTTTGTATCGTCGAATTCCCATAAGACAACCGCCTCATTCCCAACCGAACGCAAAAACCAACTCGCAACAAACAACCCAACCAACTAAGCATCCTAAAAGAACGCGATCCGATCGTCGTCGTGCAACTGAACGATCGCCTTCTTCCAGCTCTTCGTATATCCAAACGACGCACGATGACGCCGAGGCTTTCCGCAACGATTTTGAGTTCGCACCTTCACCACGCGAACATTCCACAACTCTTCGATCGCGTGCCGAATGTCGATTTTGTTAGCCAACAAACTGACGGCGAACGTGTATGTATTATACCGTTCAGACAGGTGCGTTCCCTTCTCAGTCACGAGCGGACGCAGCACCACCTGATGCGGATCGAGCTGTACTCCAGTTTCAACTTTCGCCGCCATCACAGCACCCCTTACCCTTCACTCGCCGCAGCCACTTCGGCCGCTACACCCTGACCACGAAGCTGATCCAACGCCGCCTTCGTAATCAACAACTGCCGCTGATGCAGCAAATCATATGTATTCAATTCGGCCGACGGCGAGACACGCAAATCCGCAATATTGCGGGCCGACTGCCAAACATTCACGTCGTGCTGATCAACCGCCAACAAACACCCAACGCCCGTCAGCCCCAGCGACTTCAACACATCCGCAACAACCTTGGTCTTCGGCGATTCGACTGACAACTCATCAAGAATCGTCACCTGACCGTCATCAAACTTGCTCCGCAACGCCATCCGAGTCGCCAGCTTAACCGCCTTCTTCGGCAACCGATAAGTCCAGTCGATCGGTCGCTTGGCAAATGTTCGCCCGCCACCAACACGCACCGGAGAACGCCGAGAACCAGCACGCGCTCGGCCAGTCCCTTTTTGCCGATACATCTTCTGAGTTGTACCGGCCACCTCAGCGCGAGACCTAGTCCGCGCCGTCCCAACACGCTGATTCGATTCGTACATGACAATCACATCATGCAGCAACTGCTTACTCACCCGAGACGCCAACTCAGCAGGATCAAATTCGTAGACCCCAACTTCCTGGCCGGATGCATTATGTATCGGTAAGGAGATCATCAGTTTCCGCCAGTCCTGCCGTCTATTTCGTATGCCGCAACACAAGAAGACCGCCATTCGGGCCAGCAACGCCGCCTCGAACAACAATCACATTGTTTTCCAGATCAACACGCACAACCCGCAACTTCCGAGACGTGGCACGGGCACCCCCATACCGCCCCGGCATCTTCATCCCCTTGATCACCCGAGCAGGATCAGCACTCATACCGATGGAACCACCATGACGATGAACCCGCTTAACACCATGAGTCGCGCGCTGCCCAGCAAAGTTATGCCGCTTCATCACACCCGCAAAGCCGCGACCCTTACTCGTGCCAATCACGTCAACATGCGACGCATCCGCAAAGACACCCACATCAACAGCCTGACCAACACCCAAGCCGTGCTCTTCACCGTCAGTCCGAAACTCACGAACAAAACACGGAGGCTCACAACCCGCCTTAGCCACCAATTCCACACCGGCGGCCACACGCTGCCGCTGACGCACTCCATTCAACACAGCCACATGGCCACGCTCGGAACGAGACGCCAAACGGCGAGGCTTATCCTCAAACCCCAACTGCACACCCTCATAGCCATCGCAACCAAGAGTCCGCAACTGCAGCACCGAACACGGTCCAGCCTGAATGACAGTCACGGGAATAATCTCCCCGTCGTCACCGTAGACCTGCGTCATTCCTACTTTGCGACCCAGTAGCCCGACTGGCATAATTCCGCTTTCCACAACTCGCTCGCGACACAAAAAAAACAACACCAACCCAAACCAAGACCAGCGACGGATAACCCCGAATAATTCCAATACCCCGCAGACAGATGACTAACAAACCAGAGCCACCCAACTCGAGACTTGGTCGCAACAAGCAGAGATTAACTCCCGCTTGCTGACGCCTTGATTTTAATATCTACACCCGCCGGAAGGGACAACTTATTCAACGCATCGATCGTCTTCCCCGTCGGCTGCAAGATGTCAATCAACCGCTTGTGCGTTCGAATCTCGAACTGCTCCCGCGACTTCTTATCAATATGCGGACTCCGCAGCACGGTGTACCGTTCAATTCGAGTCGGAAGAGGAATCGGCCCGTGAACCACAGCACCGGTTCGCTTCGCCGTATCGACAATATCCGCTGCCGACTGATCCAGCACCGAATGATCGTACGCCTCCATCCGAATACGGATTTTTTCCTGACTCGCCACAGCCACTCGAACCCACTCCTCTCAAAAGGTTTACGGCAACATCCCCGTGCCCGCACAACGCGGGAAACGAGCAATACTAATGACGCCTCTACTGTTTGTCAACGAATCACGACGACTTTCAAAAGAATGACGCCGAATTCCGACTCCACACCCCGCCGACCGGTCGTCAACCGCCCACTTACACGGGCCCCCAAGGCCCAACAGCCCGTAAAAAAACTGCTTCGGTGACGAATTTCAAAACACTCATTTCCAGAACGAATTTCAACCTCATTGAGTGGCCAGCAACCAGCAGTCAGATAAAAATAGGAGTTTCCCACTTGCCAAAGCTGATCGCTGATCGCTTCGTTGTTTGCAGACAGAATGTTTTTTCAACAGACTGCTAACCAAGCATTTCGCGGAGCACATCAGGGGGTGCCGGAGCGTACTTCAGGGGGTGCATCGAGTACGAAGCGCGACCCTGCGACAAGCTGCGAACCTGTGTCGAGTAGCCGAACATCTGCGACAAAGCTGCTTCAGCCTGCAACACGGCCAGGCTACCCCGCCGATCGGAATTGACGATCATGGCACGCCGCACGTTGAGATCTGCCTGAATGTTGCCCAAAAACTCTTCCGGCACCACAACCTCCAGCGACATGACCGGCTCTAGCAGGACAATGCCCGCTTTGGAGAGCACATTCTGCACAGCCTCGCCGGCAGCCGCCTGAATGGCGATGTCGGTCGTGTCACCCTCTCGGAACTTCACATCCAGCACGGTGAATTTCACGTTCATCAACGGATAGCCGACGCCCCCCCCACCCTTCACACTCTCGGCAATCGAATCGACGAGCAATTTTGCGAACTCTTGAGGAAGGTCGCCCGGCTTCAACCGACTCTCGACGACAATCGCCTCGTCTCCTGCATGCGGCTCCACCTGAAGCTTCACACGGAAATACTGCGCTACCCCAGCAGCCTGACGATCGAATTCGCCCTCGGCTTCCACTGTGGCTCCGACAGTCTCGCGATAGCTGACCCGCGGCTTATGCACACGAACCTTCAACCCGAAATCCGACTCCATACGATGACGAATCACTTCGAGATGCAATTCGCCCATGCCGGAAATGATGGTTTGCCCCGTCTCTTCGCTCACCCGCGCATCGAACGTGGGATCCTGTTTCGCCAGGCAAACTAATGTCTCTTCGAGCTTCTTCCGCTCGGCACTGGTCTCCGGCTCAACGGCCATTGAAATCACGGTTTCCGGAAAAACAATGCTCTCCAGAAGCAACGGATGCTGCGCGTCGCAAAGCGTGTCTCCCGTGACGGCATCTTTCGGACCAATAATGCCGATAATATCACCCGCCTCGACCTGATCCACCTTCTCACGCGAGTCGGCTTGCATCTGCCAAAGCTGGCTGATGAGCTCCTTCTTACCGGTCCGCGCGTTGAGTACCCGCGAACCACTCTTCAACACGCCCGAGTACACCCGAAAAAAGTACAAGTCGGTGTGCTGATCGGAATGAATCTTGAACACGAGGCCCGACAACTTTTCGTCGGACGATGGCTTACGCACCTGAAGCTTATCTTGCTTCTTCGGGTTCGGATGAACGCCTTCAACAGCAGGGCGATCGACCGGACTGGGCAAGTAGCGAACCACCGCGTCGAGTAACGGTTGCACACCGATGTAATCGAGCGACGAGCCAGTCAACGTCGGCTGCAACTGCCCTTGAATTGTGGCCAACCGCAACAGGCGGTGCACATCTTCGGACGGCACGTTATCTGTCTCCAGGTAGGTCGCCATGATCTCATCGTCGAGCATGGCAACCGTCTCGAGTAACTTCGCCCGCCACTCTTCGGCACGCTCGCGGTGCTCTTCGGGAATCTCTTCAATCCGAATTTCGGCCCCCCGGCTCTCGGAATCGAAGTACAACGCCTTCTGCTCAATGAGATCGATGATCCCCGACAGAGCATTCGGATCGGGATGCGAACCGGCCCCAATGGGAATCGAAATCGCAACCGGATGAGCCCCCAAACGCTTCTCGACCTCTTCAAAGGTCCGCTGGAAATCTGCCCCGATTCGATCCATCTTGTTGATGAAGCAAATCCGTGGCACATGGTACTTGTCCGCCTGCCGCCAAACCGTCTCGCTTTGCGCCTCGACCCCTTCGACCGCGCTGAAGACAACCACTCCGCCGTCGAGAACGCGCAAGCTGCGTTCCACTTCGGCGGTGAAATCGACATGCCCCGGGGTGTCGATAATATTGACCGTGCAACCATCCCACTCGCAGGTGATTGCTGCGGAGTAGATTGTGATTCCCCGCTGCGCCTCTTCCTCGACGAAATCGGTCACGGTCGTGCCGTCATCGACACTGCCCATCCGATGTGACGCGCCCGTATAGAAGAGAACCCTCTCGGTGGTGGTCGTCTTGCCCGCGTCAATGTGCGCGATGATACCGATGTTGCGAAGAGTTTCGATCGGTACGGACATCGGTCGATCGCCTCATACGAGCCGCGTTTCAGCTTACTGGAGAAGCCAATTTCGCAAAAACCAATAAAAAACGACGCTGAAACGTAGGCCCGCCAATCGAGCCGAGGTTCCAGCGCCGTCGTGTCGTCTCAAACGATTACCACGCGAAGTGCGCGAACGCCTTGTTGGCGTCGGCCATGCGATGCACATTGTCTCGCTTTGTCATCGCATTGCCTTCGCGACGATAGGCGTTCAACAACTCGTCGGCTAGACGGAGATGAATCGGCCGGCCCTTCTTGTCGCGGATCGATTCCAGTAGCCAGCGAATGGCCAGTGTTTGTTGCCGCTTAGGACTGACCGGTGTCGGCACCTGGTAGGTTGCTCCACCAACACGCTTCGAGCGAACCTCGATGGCTGGCTTGACGTTCTGGATGGCTTGCGAGAACACCTCGACGGGTTCCAGCTCGGAAACCTTCTCGCGAAGGATTTCCAGCGCATCATAAAACACCCGCTGCGCGATGCTCTTCTTGCCATCGTGCATGAGACAGTTGATAAACTTTGAAGCCAATTTCGAGCCGTACATCGGATCCGACTTCAACTGGGATTCACTGGCGGTAAAGCGCCTGGCCATTCCACGTTCTTTCGCTGATTCACTTCAAACTCCCCATAGCAACTGGACCAAACCAACTGCTGCGAGAAACCGAATTACTTAACTCGTTTCGTACCGTAACGACTACGGGCCTGCCGACGATCGCTGACGCACAACGTGTCCAACACGCCGCGAACGATTTTATAACGCACACCGGGAAGGTCGCGAACTCGCCCACCCCGAACCAGAACAATCGAATGCTCTTGCAGGTTATGGCCTTCACCCGGAATATAAGCAGTCACTTCTTTCCCGTTCGATAACCGAACCCGCGTCACCTTACGTAACGCAGAGTTAGGCTTCTTGGGAGTCACCGTGCGGACGTTCAAACAGACCCCACGTTTTTGGGGACAGCCTTCCAAGACAGGAGTCTTGTTTTTGGCTTGCTGCTTTTTTCGCGGTTTGCGAACCAGTTGATTGATGGTAGGCATGCGGCTAGAACGACCTTACGTTATCTTATTGACCAACCGCCGACGTCAAAATGATCGCCAACGGGAACCGAACCGCCAAGTATTAGGGCGGAACGAACAAATCTATCCAGACGCACCCGGCTCGTCAAGCGACTCGGGTTGAGAGCCTTCGACTCGCTCGGGAGCCGGCTCGCTCACCACGTCTTCTTCCGGGACCACGTCGAGAATCGAAACATTACTAGGTTGGCGGACAGCACTAGGTTGACTGGCAGCCAGTTCGCCAGCGGCCTGCCCTTCCCCGGGATCGCTGAGCAGGTTGAGCCGGGCCTCTAAAATACGCTCTTTCTCGGCTTGCAACTCCATCAACGCTTCCGGGCGAATTCGCACTTGCGATTCCTGATGCGTATAGAAACCGGTTCCTGCAGGGACCAAATGGCCAAGAATCACGTTCTCTTTCAGGCCCAACAGCGGATCGACCTTACCGGCCAACGCCGCCTCGGTGAGAACCTTCGTCGTTTCCTGGAAACTGGCAGCCGAGATGAAACTCTCGCTCTGCACGGCCGCCTTCGTGATACCCAACAACTGCGTCACGCCTGTTGTGGGGCGTGCTTTGGTAAACGTCGCAGCCGTCTGCTCGGCATCCTCGACCTGTTCGTTCACCTCTGCAATCGTCGTCTTCGGAACGACGTCGTTTTCGCGAAATTCGGTGTCACCCGGATCGGTCACCCGCACGCACAATTTAAGCCGATCATTGACACGCCGGAATTCAAACTTGTCGACCACAATCCCCGGCAGCAAATTGGAATCGCCGACATCTTCGATCATCAGCTTGCGAAGCATTTGTGAAACGACAATCTCGATGTGCTTGTCGTCGATTTCCACGCGTTGCGCACGATACACGTTTTGAATTTCGTGCAACAGATACTGCTGAACCGCTTCCGTTCCGCTCACCCGCAAAATGTCGTGCGGCACAAGCGGACCACGAACCAGTGCATCTCCGGCTCGAACAAATTCCGCAGCGTGGACAAGCAATTGCTTACCAGGCGGAATGACATGTTCAACTTCCGTACCGTCTTCACCACGCACGATGATGATCCGCTTGCCACGCTTCTTCTCGGCGACAAGTTCCACTTCACCGTCGATTTCCGCGAGGACCGCCGGATCCTTCGGACGCCGCGCCTCAAACAACTCGGTCACACGCGGCAGACCACCCGTAATATCCTGAGTTCCAGCCGCTTCACGTGGATTCTTTGCCAGAACCGAACCGGCCGCCACCTGTTCGCCTTCGTCGGCTTCAATACTGGCCCGTTCCGGAAGGTAGTAGAAGTCGAGAATTTTTCCAGCACCGTCTTCAAGGACAATCGTCGGCTGAAGATCGCCCTTGTGCTCGATGACCGTGCGGCGAATGTTACCGCTCGACTCCTGCTCGGTGCGAATCGAACGACCTTCGATACAATCCTCGTAACGAACCTTACCACCCACTTCCGACAGAATCGGAATCGAGTGAGGATCCCACCGGCAAAGCACCTGGCCGGACTTCACCTCTTCGTCTTCGGCAACCAGCAATGTGGCACCATTCGGCACTGTATACTTTTCGAGTTCTCGCTCTTTCGGGTCGATGATGATGATTTCACCGTTACGGGCCAGCACGACCGGCTTGCCCTCGGCATTCACCACACTCTTAATGCGAGCAAATCGAGCACGCCCGTCGCGACGGCTCTTGATTTCACTGTCTTCAATATCCGTCTGGGCCGTCCCACCGATGTGGAACGTCCGCATGGTCAACTGCGTACCCGGTTCGCCGATGCTCTGTGCGGCAACGATACCAACAGCCAATCCTTCCTCAACCATCGATCCGCTGGAAAGATCCATTCCATAGCACAAGCGGCACATCCCCAAAGTGGCCTCGCATGTCATGGGGCTACGGACCTGGATTCGCTCCAGTCCCATTTCCTCGATCTTGCGGGCAATCTCGACGGTGATTAAATCACCTTCGCGAACGACAACTTCGTCGGTGATCGGGTTGACGATATTTGTACGACTCACCCGACCACGAATTGCATCCGCCAAACCGACTTCCACCTTCTCACCGCGATACACCACACCACGGGTAATCCCGTTCGTTGTCCCACAATCATCCATCGTGGTGACCATGTTCTGACAAATATCGGCGAGTTTACGCGTCAGATAACCGCTGTCGGCCGTCTTCAAGGCCGTATCGGCCAATCCCTTGCGCGCACCGTGTGTCGAACTGAAATACTCCAGGACAGTCAGACCTTCCCGGAAATTCGCCTTGATCGGCGTTTCGATAATTTCACCGCTCGGCTTGGCCATCAGACCTCGCATGCCGGCGAGCTGCCGCATCTGTTCCTTACCACCACGAGCACCAGAGTTGGCCATCAGGAAGACCGGATTGACATACCCGGTGTCTCCACGAACGTCGTGCTCCAGTTCGTGCATCATCGAATTTGTGATCAATTCACGAGCGTGCGTCCAAGTGTCGAGCACCTTATTGTACCGCTCTTGGTTCGTGATAATGCCGCGTTCAAACAGCTTTTGCTGCTTAAGCACGGCAACTTCCGCCTCGGCGATCACCTTGTCTTTATTGGGAGCGGTTTTCAGATCGCTCGTCGCGAACGAAACACCACTGTGGGTGGCTTCACGAAAACCAATGGCCTTCATTTCGTCGAGCAGCCCGATCGTCTTCTTTCGACCAAGTTCGAGATAACAATCCGAAATGACGTTCGCCAAGTCGCGACTTTTCATCGTCAGATTGTAGTAGGACATTTCCGACGGCAGGATGTCGTTGAACATCACCCGCCCCGGAGTGGTCTCAATCAGACCGCCGCGTCGGTAGTCTTCCGCGCCATCACCAATAACACGCTTATTCTCCGGCATGCGAACCCTGACCAAAGCATGTCGCGAGACCTTCTCTTGCTGCAACGCCATGTGAACTTCATCGGTCGATGCGAAGACCATCCCCTCGCCCGGCCGCTTGGCAATATTCATCGTCAGGTAGTAGCACCCCATGACGATATCCTGAGACGGCGAGATAATCGGATCGCCGTTTGCAGGACTGAAAATGTTGTTCGTCGACATCATCAACGTCGTCGCTTCGACTTGCGCTTCGATCGACAACGGAAGGTGAACCGCCATCTGGTCACCATCAAAGTCGGCATTGAACCCTTTGCAGACCAACGGGTGAATCTTGATGGCGTTACCTTCGATGAGTATCGGCTCGAAGGCCTGAATACCCATGCGGTGCAACGTCGGTGCGCGATTCAGCAGAACCGGATGGTTGGTGATCACCTCATCGAGAATATCCCACACATCCTCGTCGCGCCGTTCAAGCATTCGCTTGGCGCTCTTGATCGTGTCGGCGTGGCCCAGTTCCTTCAACCGTCGAATCACGAAGGGCTGAAACAATTCCAACGCGATCTTCTTGGGCAAGCCGCACTGATGCAAATGCAGTTCCGGGCCGACCACGATCACACTACGAGCCGAATAATCGACGCGTTTTCCGAGCAGGTTCTCGCGAAAACGACCCTGCTTACCCTTGATCATATCGGTCAGGGATTTCAACGGCCGATTGGAAGAGCCGAGAACCGGGCGTTTGCAACGGTTGTTATCGAACAACGCATCGACCGATTGCTGCAACATCCGCTTTTCGTTGCGAACAATAACTTCGGGCGCGTTTAGATCGACAAGTTTTTTTAACCGGTTGTTGCGGTTGATAATACGACGATATAAGTCGTTCAGATCGCTAGTCGCGAAGTTCCCGGAATCCAACAGCACAAGCGGCCGCAGGTCGGGAGGAATGACGGGAATGACATCCAGAACCATCCATTCCGGTCGGTTCTCACTGTCACGCAGCGCCTCGATAATCTTCAGACGCTTGATGAGATCTTTCATCTTCTGCTGGCTGCCGGTTTCCCGCAACTCTTGCCGCAACGTCACCGACAACTCAACCAGGTTCAGCCGGCCGAGCAATTTCTTGACCGCATCGGCTCCCATGTCGATGTCGAAACTCTCTTCACCGTACTTGGCCTTTGCCTGCCGCGCTTCGTCTTCCGTCAACAGTTGCCCTAAACGCAACGGTGTGTCACCCGGATCGACGACGGCGTAATCCTGAAAATAGACAACCTTCTCCAGCGACGTCGTCTTGATGTTCAACAGCGCGCCAAGACGGCTGGGCATCGACTTAAAGAACCAGATGTGAACCACGGGCGCGGCCAGCTCGATGTGGCCCATCCGCTTGCGACGCACGCGACTGTGCGTGACCTTCACACCACAGCGATCGCAGATCATCCCCTTATACTTCATGCCCCGATATTTTCCGCAGGCACATTCCCAGTCCTTCTCCGGACCAAAAATCCGCTCGCAGAACAAACCATCGCGCTCGGGGCGGTAGGTCCGGTAGTTGATCGTCTCGGGTTTTTTGACTTCCCCGAAGGACCAGCCTCGGATGTCATGGGGACTCGCCAGCCCGATTTTCACCGAACCGTAGTCGTTAACCCGCTCGTACGTTGCTTTGCCAATACTCACGTCACGCTCCTTAGAGGAATGTGTCGGTGAAGAATACTTGATATTCCGTTTTCACCACATCGCTTACCCGACACCGGTTCGTCTCTGCGAAACCGATACTCAGGCCCATTAGCGATTGTTCTTTTCCAACTGCAAATTGAGACACAATCCGCGAATTTCATTATTGAGAACGTCGAAACTTGCCGGCGTTCCGGCTTCGAGTGTGTTCTCGCCCTTGACCATCGATTCGTAGATTTTTGTGCGACCCTCGACGTCGTCGCTCTTCACGGTCAGCAACTCCTGCAAGATGTAAGCCGCTCCGTATGCTTCCAACGCCCACACTTCCATTTCACCAAATCGCTGACCACCGAAGCGGGCTTTTCCGCCGAGTGGTTGCTGTGTAATCAGCGAGTACGGGCCGGTCGCTCGTGCATGAACTTTGTCGTCGACCAGATGGTGCAGCTTCAGCATGTAGATCATGCCGACGGTCACCTTCTGCTCGTAAGGCACGCCGGTTCGACCATCGTAGAGAACGCTCTTGCCGTCCTCTTCCAAGCCAGCGTCGACGAGACATTTCCGAACCTCTTCTTCCGGTGCTCCATCGAAAACAGGACAGATCGCACGGAATCCGAGCTTAGCCGCCGCCCAGCCAAGATGCGTTTCAAGAATCTGCCCCACGTTCATCCGGCTCGGCACCCCCAGCGGGTTGAGCATGATGTCCAAGGGAGTTCCATCCTCAAGGAACGGCATATCTTCCTCGGGAAGAATCTTCGAGATCACACCCTTATTGCCGTGGCGTCCGGCCATCTTGTCACCGACGGAAATCTGTCTCTTCGAGGCCACATAAACTTTCACCATCTGCAACACACCACTGGGCAATTCGTCGCCCCGCTTCATAGTGTTCAGCACCCGGTCGCGTTCGTCGATGGCGTCCTCGACCGCCGTCCATTCTTCCTTGATGACCTTGCCACAATCGGACTTCTTCTGTGGGCTGCGGATATCAAGCTGCTCGAATGTTGCCTTGAAGGTTTCAGCGTATTCGGCGACGAACTTCTCGTCCTCGATCGATCGAATTTCACGACCATCGTCGTCGGAAAGATGCCGCCCCAGCGTCTTCTCGAAACTTGTGAGAAACTCCTGAAACGCCACCGTCACGCCACGATTGCCGGCCTGTTCCGCTTTCTTCAAGTCCGACTCGAATTTCTTTCGTTCGAGATCAGAAAGGCTCATGCGGCGGGAAAAACGCTCGGTGTGCGTGACGATTCCCGCGACTCCACTGGGAACCTCCAGCGACTCGTTCTTCACGTCTTCGCCCGCGCGGCCGAAGATCGCATGCAACAGTTTTTCTTCAGGTGTCAGTTCAGCTTTCGCCTTCGGTGAAACCTTGCCAACCAGGATATCTCCCGACCGGACCGGCGTACCGATGTGCACGATTCCGTCGTCATCGAGATGACGCAAGGCCTTCTCGCTGACATTCGGAATATCCCGCGTGAACTCCTCGCGACCAAGCTTCG
>Ga0115002_10000768_pt1 | contig 45161 bp, 41 predicted proteins | sample ArcticOcean_MG_C_8_FD_89576 | JGI IMG/M metagenome (GOLD analysis project Ga0115002, IMG submission 89576) | Marine microbial communities from western Arctic Ocean - ArcticOcean_MG_CB11_86 | ecosystem: Environmental > Aquatic > Marine > Oceanic | place: Arctic Ocean: Canada Basin | collected... | reverse complement strand
GATCGTCGAGCACACTGAACGTGAGCAGGTATTCATGGACGCGGCGACGGACTGGTATCGGCAACGGTGTCCTGTCACAGAACTCATCGCGAGTGCGCCGCTCATCCGTGTTGGCTTCCTGTGATCAACAGCGTGGGTGCGCCCGCACTGCAACGACGCTGCCATGACTCGACATCGTCCGGTCGTTGATTTACGGCGAGTGGGCGAGGGCCCTCGAGCCGCAACCTGGGCCAGCAGAAAGCAGTGCAAGAGTGCACTTTTTCAGCAAACTGATAGTGTGTATTCACATGCCAACGGGAATGCCCCTATGAAAGTGCAGATTCGCTATTGTTCGCAGTGAAACTACAAACCCGAGGCGGTCAGTCTGACTGCAGAACTTGAAAAAGCCTTTGATGCAGAGGTCGAACTGATCGCCGATGGTAAAGGTATCTTTGACGTCACGATCGACGGCACACTCGTCTATTCCAAGTATGAGACCGGACGCTTCCCCAATGCCGGCGAGGTTCCCCAACTCGTCACGACCGCCTGATTGAACGGTCGGCGTAACGTTTCGGAATAGACCCGCTCGTATCGTCTCGCACATTCCAGGGTCGCAGAGCTGTGTACGGGGTCTCGGGGACGGGCCACGGTGCCGCACCCGCATCGGCCGCCCACGAATACGAAGCCCGTTTACTCAGCCACTTTGGCGCGCCCACGCGCGATCTTCTTAACCCTGGGGCAGGCCCGCCGGGGCGTCCGCGCCTTGCACAGTGCTGTGGCGCGACCCGCCTGCCCGATTCCGCTCGTCACCAATGAGCTGCCATCGTCTCGTGGCGGTTGAACGAACCGCCCGCTTGTGCTTTCATGTGAACATCTATTCATATGTTGATATGTTTGTGAAAATCGCAAACGCCAGTATTCTGGCCCACGAGTATTCCGATGACACCGTCGTGCAACTGGCTGATCTCTTTCGGCTGATCGGCGATCCCACCCGGCTCCGAATCGTCTTTGTATGCCTCGATGAGGCAACCAGCGTCGGTGACATCGCCTCGCGCCTGGCCTTGTCCCCATCGCTGGTCAGTCATCACTTAAGACTCCTCAAGGCGGCGCGGATTCTCAGAGGTGAGCGGCGCGGTAAACAGATCTTCTACTCTGCCCTCGACGAACATATCAGTTGCGTTATCAGCGATATGGTGGCGCATGTTGGAGAACCACACGACATCGAAGGAGCCAACTGATATGGCTGGATGCGAAGACTGTGCCAGCAATGCAGGTGACGCCACCGACCCCCGCTTCCGCCGGATTCTGTGGATAGCGCTCGCGGCGAATCTCGCGATGTTCTTTGTCGAAGTGGTAGCAAGCCAGATTGGTGACTCGCTGTCGCTCCAGGCAGACGCGCTAGACTTTGCCGGAGACTCCGCCAACTACGCGATCAGCCTTTTTGTCGCCGGCATGGTGCTCTCGGTGCGCTCGCGCGCAGCGCTCTTGAAGGGCGTCTCCATGGCACTTTTCGGCGCCTGGGTCATCGGCAGCGCCGTCTACAAACTCGTGAACGGCAGCGCGCCCGATCCGTCGACAATGGGCGCGATCGCAACGCTCGCATTGCTGGTGAACGTCAGCGTCGCACTGCTTCTCTACCAATTCCGCACTGGCGACAGCAACATGCAATCGGTTTGGCTATGCAGCCGAAATGATGCTATTGGCAACGTCGCTGTCTTGTTGGCCGCAGTAGGTGTATTTGCCACGAACTCGTCCCTGCCGGACCTCGCAGTGGCGGCGATCATCGCGGGCCTCGCGTTGAGCTCCGCGTTTCAGGTGATCAGGCTCGCGCGGGCGGAACTGATGACGACGCCGCACCAGCACCCCGCGCCAGCGCACGCGGAAGTTTAAGCACCGCTACCACCGCCGACCACTCTGCCGACTGCGCCCATTGGGAAAGGCTCGCGCTTGTCCGCCCTCCGCCCCTCTCCCCCTCTCCGCCCTCTCCCCCCGTCGAGCTTCGCCCGCGAGATGCCTGCCCCAGTCTCTTCGTTAGCCGTATGTCATTCGACAACGGGGCCCGCGCCTGCTGCCAATTGACTCAACCACCAACTTACGCACGTAATGGGCACTACCCGTTAAGCGGTGTTACTTGTAACAGGCACTGGCCGGGACGCGCGAGCTACCACTCTACGCGGCCGCGCATCGCCTTCGTCAAACGGCCAGTACCAACAATCGGTTAGCAACCCAAAGCAGGAGCGCGCGATGAAAGTTACCGGACTCAAGACCATGATCGTCGAGGCTGAGAGGCCTTACATTGGCGGCAAGTATTTCCTCTTTCTGGAGCTTCACACTGACGAGGGAATCACCGGCATCGGTGAGCGCATCGCCGGCAGTGCCTACTCCGATCACCTGGGCGACCTGAAGTCGCAAGTTGCACTCATCGAAGAATTCGTCGGTCAGTTTGTGATGGGTAAGAATCCACTCAATATCGAGCGTATCTGGGATGAGATGTACGGCTCACGCCATGATCTGCGACACCCCAGCCTGTACGCCACACCCGTCATCAGCGGCATCGACATGGCCCTGTGGGACATCGCCGGCAAGGCCGCGGGCCAACCCATATACAACCTGCTTGGCGGCATGTACCACGAAAAACTACGCGCCTATGCGTACATGCCGAGTGCCGGTCTGGTCGAACACCCCGAGCGCGCCGGGGACGTTGCCGTGCAGTTGCTCGAAGAAGGCAACTCTGCGTGCAAGATCGATCCGTTCATGCCGCTGCATCCGATTCGCGACATCCCGCTATCGGAGATTGCCAACGCGGCAAAAATCTTTGAGAGCATCCGCAAGGCCGTTGGCAACAAGCTGGAAGTTGGCATCGGCACCCACGGACAGCTCACCACGTACAGCGCGATTCGGGTCGCAAAGATCCTTGAGCCCTATCATCCCTTCTGGTTCGAAGAACCGGTCATGCCCGAGAATGTTGAGGAGATGGCCCGCGTCGCCGCCCATACCAGCATTCCGATAGCAACCGGCGAGCGCCTCGTCACAAAGTACGAGTTTGCCCGCGTCCTGAACCAACAAGCCGCCCAGATTCTGCAGTTGGATGTTGGTCAATGCGGTGGCATCACGGAGGCCAAGAAGATCGCGAGCATGGCAGAGGCACACTACGCCGTGATCGCGCCGCACATGTACTGCGGGCCGGTCGCCGCTGCTGCAGCTATCCAGATCGACACTTGCTGCCCCAACTTCATGATTCAGGAAGCGAACCAGGGCCCGCTGCACAAAACCATCTTCAAAGAGCCCCTCGTCTTTGAACACGGCTATATCATCCCGCCAACCGGACCCGGGCTCGGCATCGAATTCGACGAGGATGTGCTGAAGGCGCATCTGGTGGGCTAAACCCCGTCGAGCGGAATTGTTGGCAAGACATGCAAATTTGGTAAGCCGTTAATGGGGCCATACGCGGCGAATCAACTCGAATGCACGTCAAGCGGGCATATGACACGATGGCGCTCATACGCAGCTTTGATCAAGCGCCGTCGACACGGACCAGCAGGCGGCCACACTGAAAGAGAGCGTCGAGAAAGAGATGGCGGCGCGGGCAAGCTTTCCGAGGCTCGCTTCGATCTCGCTCTAACAACCATAGCAAAGGCGCAGGTGTACACGGATCGCATGGTCCAAGAATCGAGGCGCGCCCAGATTCGAGAGGGCTTCGGGTGATTCGGCGAGCAATCGCCAGTGTTTGATGAAGTTGCTCCACATCGTCTATGAAGAAAATTTCCCCGCCATCGATCTCTCGAACGCTATAGCCATTTATGAGGCAAACGTCATCAAGTCGGCACTCTTTGTAGTGATACATACCCGGCTCCTGGTGCTACGTGTAACTCGCTGCTCTCACTTCCAGCTCCTCGTTCGACTCTTCAACTCTTTAACCGTGGTTGGTAAGTTGGCCTGATCCATGATTAATCTTGTATTCCAAATTCGTTGCCGATTACCAATTACGGTTTTCCGGCAATTATTTCAATGCTCCTGTTACTGCTAACTGTATGCGGTCGGGGGCCTGAGGGTCATGGTCAATTGTGTTCAATGGATGAAATAGCAATTGCGTTTGAGGAAGAGGCACAGCTGCGCAATTTACCGGGGGGCAATAGCTGACTATATTCGTGCAGACAACTCATCAGGTTCAGTTTCGTATGGGTTTTCTGACATCGAAGCGAATCGCCCCATGACATTGGAATCGCGATTGATGTCGGGCAGTACAGGCAAGATGTTGGCGGCCCCGGTGGCTCTTGGATTGGCCGAAGGAAGCGTCTTGGATTTGGAGGCCCCTTTGTCGAGTTGGTTCTTAAAGGAACCCTGTTTTTCGAGACTACCTAACGCCAACGACATCACTTTAAGGTCTTTACTAAATCACAGCTCGGGGCTGATCGATCATCTATTCCTCAAACAATTCGCTTCCGCCCTCAGGGGCTTTACCACCGCGTTGGATAATGATGGAGTATTCACCATCCACCCGGGTAACGAGTGGACCGGCGGTGGTTTGGTAACCAATCCAAAGGACATGGCTCGATGGACTCGAGCCATGGTGACCGGGGAACTGTTCGGGTCGGAAATGTTGGAAGAAATGTTGAGTTCGCGTTCACGCGTTGATCCGTTGGTCGATTATGGTCTCGGGGTTTTTATCTATAAGACGCCAATTGAAGAAGCCGTCGGCCACAGCGGGTGGTTCCCGGGTTACCGATCCTTTGTGGCGCACTTTGTCGATGCAAACGTCACAGTCGCGATCCAGACCAACACGGCCAATGCAGATCCGCCGCTGGGTCAGATGGCAATGAACCTGGCCAATGGAATTATTGACTGCGACTCGGGTAGTTGATTGACATCATGATCTGGCTCACTACGCCGGGCGCAGGAAATCCAGCAGGACGTCCACCACCGCTTGCGGTTGCTCCTGCTGGACCCAGTGGCCGGCACCCGCTATGAGGTGCAGGCCGCGAAAGTCTGTACAGCCCTGCCCCTGCATTCGCTCCAGCGCGCCAGGCGTCTGGTACACACCCCAATCGCTCGCCCCGCCGATAAAGCACGCCGGCACCGTAATCGACGAGCGGGCGAAGACTGACAATTCGCGGCTCCTTGCGGGGTCTGTGCCGCACCGGTAGGAATTGAGGCCCCCCTGAAAACCGTTGCGGCCGTACTCGGCCGCGTAAACGCTGAGTTCCTGGTCGGTCAGCCATTGGCACGCATCAACCGCTGCCTGATCGGGCATCTCGTTGGCAACGGTTTCAGCCATACCCTGGGTCCGATCCATAATGTAGTACGTCGGCATCTGCGCCAATTCCGCCGGTTCCCATGAGGCGAGCCGAAACGGTTTGTTGGCAGCCCAGTCGGCACTCTTCATGTGATAGTACGCGCGCAAAAAGTCGGCAACGCCCTGCTCGGCCTGCCACATGTTGGGGTTGGCCTCGCGCATCGAGTAGTACCATCGATAGTTGCGCCTTGGCCGCGCGAGCGCAGCGAGGCCGGCATCCATGTCGGTCACGACCGGAACGGGATCGCGAGGCGCGTCGGCGTTCGCGGAAGCAAACGGCAGGGCTGGCGGGCCCGCAAACGGCGCGCTCATCAGGACCACCGACTTGAAGATGTCCGGTCGAATCAGCGCACACCAACCCGCGACCGGCGAGCCGTAGTCATGCCCAACGACCACGTCAACCGACTCGATGCCAAGCGCATGCAGCAACGCCACCACATCCTTGACGAAGTTCAACATGCGAAACGAATCGAGATCGCCGTCGTAATCTGCGTCCCAGCCGGAAGTTAGCCCATAGCCGCGCATGTCCGGCGCAAGCACACGCAAGCCCTTGTCAGCGAGCGGCCCGATGATTTTGCGCCAACTGAAGGCAAGCTCAGGAAATCCGTGCAACAACAGCACCGCCGGGCGCTCCCCCGTCTCGTTTCCCGCTTCAAGCACGTGAAACCGGAGCCCGTTCACGCCCTCGACAAAGTGTGAGCAGATGCCTTCATCAAGGCTATCGGCACCGTAGGCCACGTGCTGGTTCGGCATGTTTCTCTCCACCTGGTGCTGGCCGCACAAGCGGTAACAACGAAGTCGTGCATTTAATTTACCCGGACATGTTCGGACCTGAACCGGGGCCAGTCAAACTGACGCCAACAAATGGTCGGCAATAACACTCGCCAAAAAACACTGCCAAAGACACATGCCTCGGACCTGACGAGCACGACGCATCGGCGCAGCAGTTACAAGAAGCCGATACGCTCGCGAACGCACCAAACAGATTGCTATGATGCCGGATCAATCGCAGGAGTATCCGGTAATGGAACGACGTTCGTTTCTCGCCCTCGGCGCCAGCGCCGCCGCCCTCGCCAGCACCCGCCTCGCGGCTAATCCGGTTCGTTACCCGAACCCGGACATGATCAAGCTAGACCCGTCGTTCTCGGGCTTTCTTGGCAACACACCAATCCAGCGTCTCTACACCAGTCCGGACATGTTCTGGGCAGAGGGTCCCGCCTGGAGCGGGTGGGGCAACTACCTCGTCTGGAGCGACATCCCGAACAACGTGCAGTACCGATGGCTCAACGATGACGGCCATGTGACCCGCATTCGCACAAATTCGAACATGAGCAACGGCAATACCTTTGACTTGCAGGGCAAGCAGATTTCGTTCGAGCACCTGACGCGTCGTGTCACGCGATATGAGATTGACGGCAGTACGACCGTGCTCGCAGACAGCTTCGGCGGCAAGAGCCTCAACGCACCCAACGACGGCGTCGTCCATCCGAACGGCGACCTGTGGTTTTCGGATCCCGGCTACGGCGCCCTTGGCGTCTACGAAGGCACGCAGGCCGACACAGGTTCAATGCAGCCCTATCAGAAAGAGGCGATCTATCGCCTTGATATGAAGTCCGGCAAGTTGCACCAGGTTACAGACGATATCTTTAAGCCGAACGGCGTCTGCTTCTCGCCGGACTACAAGAAGCTGTACGCTGCCGACACCGGCATGTCGCACTATGGGCCAGCGACTGCACCACCCGTGATCAAGGTGTGGGATGTGGTCGGCGAGTCGCGACTCAAGAATGGTCGCGTCTTTGCATCAATGTCGATGACCGTCGATGGCGTCGAGATGTCTGGCGGGGCGGACGGCATCCGCTGCGATATCGACGGCAACATCTGGTCAAGCGCCGGTTGGGCCGGTGCCGGCTACGACGGCGTGCATGTCTTCAACCCGGAGGGCGCGCGTGTCGGGCAGATTCGCCTGCCGGAGATCTGTGCCAACCTGACGTTCGGCGGGCCCAAGCGCAATCGCCTCTTTATGACCGCGAGCCAGTCGCTATACGCCGTGTATACACATACGCGGGGTGCACATTTTTGCTAGGAGCCACTCTGAAGTGCCGACCTGATCACCCCCCACGCCACGTCAGATCAGACGTCCAAGGCTCTCTGATTAAAGACTTGACGAATACCTCGTGATTTACGACCACGGTGCTTCATTGAACTTTCCGCGTGCATATAGCAACCTCAGGCCTCCGGTTCACTCGACAATGGATCAATCAACGCCGTTTTCGATACGACCTTCTTTCAGGCCTTCATCGCAGGGCCCATCTCGACATCTAAAACAGGTTAATAAACAATGACTTACGACATCGTTATTCGCGGTGGTTCGATTGTCGACGGATCAGGTTCGGAACCTGTCGTTGGCGACATCGCCATTAAAGACGGACTGATCGCTGCCATCGGCACGGTCGACGGCGAAGCCGCCCGTGAAATCGACGCAACCGGCCAGATGGTCACGCCCGGCTTCATCGACCTTCATACCCACCTTGACGCACAAATGGGTTGGGACCCGGACATGACGCCCGTCAGCTGGCACGGCGTGACAACCGCGCTGATCGGCAACTGCGGCATGACCTTTGCCCCGTGCCGACCCGAGCATCGCGAACTGCTCGCCGGCATGATGGAAACCGTTGAAGACATCCCCAAGCAGGCGATTCTGGGCGGTCTGGCCTGGGACTGGGAAGAATACGGCGACTACCTGGACTCAATCGAACGGCTGGGAACGCGCGTCAACGTAGCAGGGCTCGTTGGTCATGCGGCCGTTCGTTACTACGTCATGGGTGATCGTTCCTTCGCCGAAGCCGCAACTGAAGACGAGATCGTGCAAATGGCGGCGCTCGTCAAGAGCTCCATGGAGAGTGGTGCATTCGGCTTCTCAACCAATCGTTATGAGCCACACAAGGCACCTGACGGGCGTTCTATTCCCGGCACCTTTGCCGAGGTTAACGAACTGCAGGGAATCGCCAAAGTCGTCGGTCCGAAAGGCGGTCTGATGCAGGCAGTCGGCGCTGGCTTCGATGTGATCGAAGCCATTGCCGACACCGCAGACAACCGTGTGCTGTTCAGCTACGGCACGGCGTCGGAAGAAGGCGCCGGGGAACGATCCGCCAAAGCGCTCGATAAACTCGGCGAAGGCCGCGACATTACCGGCATCTCCCACGTCCGCGGTTCTGGCTTCATGTTTGGACTGCAGTCCAACCTGCCCTTCCAGGGCGACGGCTGGGCAGAACTGAAGACCATGGATTTCGACAGTCGCCTCGCAGCGATCCGCGATGACGAGACTGCAACCAAGCTGATCGACGAGGCGCGCAACGCGGCCAAGCCATGGATACCGATAGAGCGTACCTACTTCCTGGGTGGCGGCGATGTTCCGGCATACACCAATGAGGTCAGCCTCAAGCAACAGGCAGATGAAGCTGGCGAACACTGGGCCGAGACCTTCATTCGCCTGACCCGGGAAACCGATGGTCGTGCCCTCTTTAACTTCCGCATGTTCTCAGCGAGCCTCAAGGAGCAAGCGGGACTCTTCAAGAGCAAGCGCCTCTATCCGGGCCTCGGTGATGCGGGTGCGCACGTGTCGCAGATCATGGACGCGGGCTGGGCAAGCTTCATGCTGTCACATTGGCATCGTGAAACCGGCTATTACTCAATGGGTGAAGTCATCGAGCGTATGACCTCCGGTCCGGCGCGCGTCATCGGCCTCGACGACCGTGGACTGCTCAAGCAAGGCATGCGCGCGGACGTGAATGTCTTTGACATCAACGAAGTGACGGAACTGCAGCCTGAGCTGGTTCATGACTTTCCCGGCGGCGCACCGCGCTACATCCAGCGCTCACGCGGCTATAAGGCGACGATCGTGAACGGCGAACTCAGCGTTCTTGATGGTGAATTGATGGGCGGCCGTGCCGGTCAGGTTCTGCGCAGCGCCTAAGTGAGACTATGAGACCTGACCGCATGGCGGTCAGGTCTCATGACGTCACCTCCCTCGCCGCTCGACCTCTCTTTTTCTAACCGCGCTATTCCAACCCCTCTCTATTCCTAACGGCGCTTCGGTCTTTCTCTCGTGATAGCTCTCTGCATTGAATCTTCAATCCAGAAAGTCGGGGTTCGTGTCGACAATCTCATCCCACAACGTCTGGAATGACAGCCAACCGAAATTCGGTGAACCCAACCCCTTCGCAAGCCCGGCGGCCATCTCGGCCGGCCATTGTTCGGGCGTGCCGGCCGCCTCCGCCAGCAATTGCACCTCTGCGGCCCGCTCCATGCAGATGAACCACCAGGCCGCTTCTTCTACGGTGAGACCTGTACTGAAATTGCCGTGCCCGACCTGGATCGCTGTTCTCTTCTGCCCGAATGCCTCGGCAAACTGATCTGCCTGTGCCACTGTTCCCGCAATGCGCGGCTCCCGAATCAGGGCCTGTTGACCGAACAGCAAACACGCATCCTGGCTGATGGGATCGAGCAACCGGCCCAGACTCGCCCACGCCTTGCCGTGGATCGTGTGCGCATGGCACACGGCCACCACCTCAGGCCGCGCCCTGTGCAGGGCTGCGTGCAGCATTACGCCAACCGGGTTGACGGGATGATCACCCACGACCACGTCTCCCTCGTGGTTAACCTGAACGAGGTCAGACACCCTGACCTTCGTGAACGAAACGCCCAGCGGATTTAGCCACAAAAGCGTCGGGTCGCCCGGGTCCCGCACCGTGACATGACCGAGAACCCCCTCGGCAAAGCCTAATCGGCCGAAAACGCGACAAACGCCAGCAAGCCGTTCGAGCCGATGGCGTCGCTCCTCATCCGCCGTCTCGAACACCGGGGGCTGTCTTGCTGCAAATCCACTCGCCTTCGCCATCGCTCTTCCTCAATCCTGTCAAATGTCCGTCACCGGGTTACAGGCCGCTGCCAGCGCCCATAATCGTCGCAACTGGCATCCCGAACAACCGACTGGCTGCGGCGCAGACACCCTGTGTGGCAGACATCCTCTGTGTCAAACATTGAGGGTGTCAAACATTGAGGGTGTCAAACATTGAGGGTGGCAGATATTGAGGGTGGCAGTGACCCAGGGTGGCAGACAAAGCATTTGCATTCATACATTATTCCATGTATCCATGGAATATGGAAACACTAGCAACATCGGCAGCGCCGACGTCCGAACTCGGCAAAGCCGTCAAACAACTGGCAGCTATCGCCCACGACGGTCGACTGATGCTCATGAAACGGCTGATTCAAGCTGGCGACAGTGGCGAGTCTGCCGGCAACCTCGCCCGCTCTGCCGGCATCGGCGCCACCACGGCGTCTGCCCAGCTACTCGTACTCGCAAACGCAAGCCTCGTGCGCAGCCATCGCCGCGGCCGACAGGTGATCTACTACGCGGCGTACGATTCAATCTCCGGTCTCCTCGCCTATCTGCTTCAGGATTGCTGTTGTGGACGCAACGAGATCTGCGATCCCCTGTTCCCGGCAAAGACCGCGAGCCACAAGCAATGACCAACGCAGCGATCAACGCGCATGCACAAGTCCTTGAGCTGAATCGAACGTGCGAGTGCATTGAACTGGACGTGACCCGGACCAACCGGCGTTTTGCAGATGCGAGCACCCTTGATGAAATGTCGGACCTGCTGACCGAACGCCCGCACCTCTTTGCCGCAACGGCGGTATTCGTCAGCCCACAGGACATGCAAAGCGCGCTCGCGCAGATCATTGCCATCGAGGAGGTCTCTCGACTGCCAGGCTATATCGATACGATCCGCGCCCGAACACCGCTCGGGGGCGCGCCAGGGCAAGGCGCACGCGAAACGCATACCCGCGGCTTGTCGATGGGCTACGACTTCCACCCGACTGACACTGGCCCACGTCTCATCGAGATCAACACCAACGCGGGCGGCGCCTTCATCGCACAGTTGCTGTCCCAATCGACGGGACTACCGCCTGATGATATCGATCCGCTCGAGGTGGCCCTCAATGCGAGCAGGAAGGACGCGGCGACCCGCGCGCAGCAGTCCGCGGCCCCGGCGCAGCGGCTAATCGGCCCGGCGCAACGGTTAATATCAATGTTTGAGAGTGAATGGTTACTCGCGGGGCGAGTCGGTCGACCGCGCACGATCGCCATCGTCGACGAGGAACCCACCGCACAATACCTGTACCAGGATATGCTGCTTACTCAGGGCCTTCTGCGAGCCGTAGGCTTCGAGGCGATCTTGACCGACCCGGCGTCGATTGACGTCACGTCGACGGGACTCGCCAGCAACGCCCAATCAATCGATTTTATCTACAATCGCCTGACGGATTTCGATCTGTCCGAGCCGGCACATCGGCACCTGCGCGACGCATGACTGACGGGCGGCGTCGTCCTCAGCCCATCGCCCGCCCACCACAGACTTCTGGCTGACAAGCGCAACCTCATGTTGCTCGGAAGCGAGCGGCACCTCACCGAGTGGGGCGCAAGTGAAGCCCAGCGACGCGTATTGAGCCGAATTTTGCCGATGGAACCGGTCAGCAATGAAAACGCCGATGAGCTCTGGACGCGTCGCCGCTCACTCTTTTTCAAACCCGCAAACGGATTCGGCAGCCGCGCGGCGTACCGCGGCGACAAGCTCACCCGACGCGTGTGGGCGGAGATCGTGAGCCAGAGCCATTACCTCGCCCAGCAACTCGTCACACCCGGCCAGCGTACCGTCGCAGCGACGAAGGGCGCTGCTACTGAACTCATGAAATACGACATCCGTATATTCACTTACGGCGCGACGCCGTTGCTGCTTGTGGCTCGCATCTTCAAGGGACAAACGACCAACTTCAGAACGCTGGGCGGGGGCTTTGCGTCCGTACGTGTGTGCTGCCCGGCTGAACGTTGCGCGTGAACACCGCGGGAATTGAGAAGCTTGCAACTACGCCGCGAGGATCGCCTCGACTTGCTCGGCACCGAAGCCCGCTCTCTCGCCGGATGCCAGGAACAGCTTCCAACTGTTCTCGTCAACACCGATACCGTCCTTCATGAGTTGCTCCCGGCGCAGTCGCTCCGGGTCACCCGGCAGCAGCACCTGATCGACGCCCTCAATGGTTTCGCTCGCCACGATGTACTCCAGCATCACCCCGACTTCATCAGCAAATCCTTCACGGCCCCCGACCGCACCCGGGTTGATGATCACTGAGAACATATTGTTGATCGTGCTGCCCTTGCGCGCGTTGCCAGGCTGCATCGTGAAGTTGCCACCGAGCGCGCCGCCCAGCAGTTCGCACATGACCATCAGGCCGTAGCCCTTGTGCTCGCCGAATGGGGTCAGCGCGCCAGGCGGTTTGGCAGAGAGAATGTTGGGGTCGTTGGTTGGGTTGCCATCGGCATCGACCAGCGCGCCATCCTGCATAGGCAACCCATTCAGCTGCGCAACCCGCACCTTGCCGGCTGCGACCGTCGACGTCGCCATGTCCAGCACCACGTGATTGCCGTCAGGGCGGGGCACAACACAGCAAAACGGATTGGTGATGAAGCGGCGATCACGTCCGCCGTGGGCCACCACTGACGGGTCATGCCCAACGACGTTGACGTAGTGCATGGAGATGAGACCATCGTCTGCACACCGCTCGCCAAAGAGCCCGATGCGTCCCAGGTGCGATGCATTACCAAGGGCGACGCAACAAACACCGGTCTCGCGCGCCCGCGCCATGCCCTGCTCAGTCGCCTGCATGCCGACGATGCGACCGAGCCCTCTGCCGCCGTCAAAGGTCAATATCGAGCCGTTATCACTAACGAGTTCAACATCACGGTCAGCCGCGATCAGACCCTGCAGCATTCCATGCACATAACTCTCGACCATGCCGACGCCGTGAGAGTCGTGCCCCTTCAGGTTAGCTTCAACCAGGTGGTCCGCAACGAGCGCGGCGTATGCAAGCGGTGCGCCTGCGGCATGCATGATGCCGGTTGCGATCCGGGTAAGTTTCACATTATCGATGAGCACGGGAACCTCGTCGTCGGTTGATTACAAAAAACGGCCGCAAGCGAGCCGCAGAAAAGACATCGCGCAGATTACCTGATCGGGTTCGCCTGATCTCGCGGCCACGGCCAGGGGACCGTGTGCATGGCACCAGCGTCATGCGGACCTGCGAGGATCAGCCGTCTGCTGGGTCCCGATGGCGGGTGTTGAACCGTCGAGCGGGTAGATCGGCCGCCGCACATTCTCGAATGTCACCTCGGAGTAATCAGAAGTGCAAACCCCAAGCCCTGCACATTCGACGACCTCGCTGACGAGGTCGCGAAAGCCCACACGGTAATGAATTCGACTCTTCAGCATCAGGTACCGGCGCCCGGTTGGCTCGATGCCGACTGACCGGAAACAACCGGGGTCGACCGGTTCAAAGTGACGGGATACCACCATGATATCCACCTTGCCGATGGACAGGACCGCCGTCTTGCCCATGTTGGTCGTGAGGCCGCGACCCATGGCAATGGTCGTTGGGAATGCGCCGTCTGAAATCAACCTGACTCGCCCCGTCACCTCAATCGGTTTGCTCTCCCTCGCGAGCGCCGGCATCTGCAATTTTCCCCCGAGCGAAACGGTGACCTCATTGCCGACGCCCGCCGCCTCCATTTGATCGACGACTGCCGGATCAAAAAAGCCGCACACAGCGACATCCTCAAGCCCCTGAGCCAGGATCTCCCGGAGCACATCGGTCGTGTCCATCGTGCCGCCGGAGGCGGTGTTGTCGTAGTGATCAAGCAACAGGATGGGTCCGTCAAGTTCGCCCGCGGCGGCACTGCCGCCAAGCGCACCTGCCCGCGCAACCGAGTCGGCCAGTGGTTCGACCTCATAAACAAACTTTTCGCGATCACGCCAGGCCGTGTCCAGTAACTCATCCCGATATCGTGCCGCGAGCGCCGGGTCATTGTCGGTTGCAACGACAACCGAAAGGCCGGCTTCGCGAATGTCAGCGTGGGGAAAGCCGGTGAAAAGGCTGACAGTAAGTGCGCCCTCCCTCTCCATCTCGCTCGCCCGCTCCTGCAACGCGTCATTCGGAAAGTCATCGGTGCCCTGCCGCATCACATGCGGCAACATGGGCGCGTTGCCCCAACTCATCACCGGCGCGACGGCACCCTCAAGGTGCCCGATCAGCACCTTGCCCGCGCGCTCGGCGCATTCGAACATGTCGATATGCGGATACGTGTGGTAACCCGCTATGACGGTGGCAAGGCTAACGATGTCATCATGGATGTTGGCGTGCATGTCGAGTGCAACCGCAATCGGCACGTCAGGGGCCACCGCCCGGATACGACGCAGCAGTTCGCCTTCGCCATCTTCGTTGGAACGCGTGACCATGGCACCGTGCAGATCGAGCATCATGGCATCGCAGCCCGCCGCCGCCGCAGCGACGATCGCTCCCGCAATGTATTCGAACGCGTCATCGTCAACCGGACCGGACGGTGGCGCTCCGGCAACGATCGGCACCGTTAAACGCGCGCCGGCCGCTTCGGCGACCTTGATGAAGCCACCCATGCAACTTGCGGTGCCGCGAAAGATAGCGATGGCTTCGTCGCCCGCAAGCGGGACGCCCGAGCGGCGCGAGAAACGCGCAAGATCGGTGACAACCGGTGAGAACGTGTTGGTCTCGTGACTCATCTGGGCGAGGACAATGTGCAAGTAACTGCTCCCGTGGTGGCCGTGTCTTTCTGCTTCAACTCAGCCCGGACCGACTTTCCCTATTACTTCGAGTACTTCCTAAGGTCAGGTCTCCAGACGAGTCGCGCCGCGACGCCCCACCGCATTACACGACGGGCGACGTACCACCATCGACATTGACGGCTGTACCCGTCACATAACTCGCCACTGCGGAACACAAAAAGGCAATAACATCGCCCGCTTCTGATGCTTCGCCTACCCGCTTCATGGGCACGCTCTGACCCATCTTGTCATAGTGATCGGCGAGGCTGTAGGTAGAGTCCTTGGCGTTGTCCCCTTCCCACCGAAAGAGATGCTGGCGGCTCTTCAGAAGACCGACGCAAACCGTGTTGACCCGCACGCCATCAGCCGCAAACTCCTTGGACCAGGTCTTGGTCAGCGAGATGCCCGATGCCCGCGACAGCGCCGTCGGCTGACTGCCGGCACCGGGGGCCTTGCCACCCGGCGTCGTCGTATTGCAGATGGCGCCCTGCTGCTTGCGCAGATACGGCAACGCGTGTCGCGTGCAGTAGATCGCGCCCATCACCTTGAGCGTGAAGTCCTGCTCTACCTGGTCATTAGTCATGTCGTCAAAGCGTGACGCTGACGATGTGCCGGCATTGTTGACCAGAATATCAATCCGGCCCCATCGGGCAACAACCGCAGCCACCATCGCTTTGACGGCATCCTCACTCCTGACGTCGGTCGCGATGCCGATCACGTCACCGCCGGACGCCTGGCTGATTTCGCCCGCCACGCGGTCAAGGTCTGACTGGGTCCGCGAGACGAGCGCTATGCTCGCGCCTTCTGATGCAAGTCGCTCGGCCGCCGCGCGCCCGATGCCATCACTGCCGCCCGTAATGATCGCTACCTTTCCTTTGACACCGAGGTCCATAGATTCTCCTGGTCTGGCGCCGTGCGCCGTCTGTCCGCCATTGAATTTCATACGGGCCGTTGCCGTGATGGTCGTGCCGCTGCCGCCTATTGAACCATTATTGGGCGGACGTGTATTGACCGGATGAGGCATTCACGCCTACCCGGTGCTTTTCTCTCGCGGGTTGGCATACTCGCTGGCCAGACCCGCGCGCCGCGTATCTATCAGCCCCCGGAAAACCTCCATCAGCCCAACACCCATCCCACTAGCCGTCCCACCGACAGCGCCCACCCGAAGCCGCATCCTGCCGCTCACGCTGCTCTGGTTTGCCGGGCTCTACCTGCGACTGCCGATGCTCGCGATACCGGCCCTGACCCCACAGATCGGTGCCGATCTCAACTTCGGCCAGGCAGAACTCGGCGCTCTCACGACTATTCCTGTGCTCATGCTTTCACTTGGCGCGATCCCAGGCGCGATATTCATCGCTCGGGCCGGACCGCTGAGTGCGCTCGTCGCGTCGCTGGTGCTGCTCGCCATCGCTTCTGCCTCGCGCGGCCTCGCGCCGCCGGTGATGCTGATCTTTCTTGGCAGCGTCATGACCGGCTTCGCCATCGCAGTCATGCAGCCGGCACTGCCCGCACTCGTCCTGCGCTGGTCGCCCGGATACGCCGCCCTTGCGTCTGCGGTCTACATGAACGGCATGCTGATGGGGGAGTTCATCGGCGCCGGATTTACGCTGCCGCTGTTAATGCCTGTAACCGGCGGCAGTTGGCGCCTTGCCCTGGTTGTTTGGTCACTGCCCGCACTCGGTGTGGCTGCCGCCATTGCTACTGCGCACTGGCGCAAGTGGGTTCCGAACGCGCCGGCCAGTGGCGCGCCCTCGGCCCGACCACCCTCGGCCCGACCACCCTGGCGGGACCCGCGCTTGTGGCAATTGGGGGTTGTTATGGGCGCAGCATCTGCCGGGTACTTCGGCACCAACGCCTATCTGCCAACCGTGCTGCAGGACCAGCAGCAGGGAGAGCGTCTGGCCGAATACCTCTTTGTGTTCAACGGCGCCCAGGTCGTTGGATCAGTCACGATGGTCGTGCTTGCCACGCGGCTGGTGGCAAGGCGCCTGCCGATCTTGCTGATGAGTTGGCTGGTCGTGATCGCTATCGTCGGCGTCATCTTCGGGTCCGACTGGTTCACGCTGGTGGCCGCGGTAACTCTGGGATTTGCGACGTGCGTGCAGTTGATCCTGGTCGTCGCGCTCGTGCCGCAGATCAAGGATGCGACGACGGCAGCACCCTATGCCGCAGGCATCTTCGCCATTAGTTATCTGCTTGGATTCCTCATGCCGCTCATTGGTGGCATCGCGACGGACATCACAGGCGACACGAGGCTGCCTCTGGCAGCCTGCCTCGTGCTTGCTGTCGTCGCCGCAATAGTCGCCCATCGGGCAAAGCAACTGACGGCGCGGGAGCCCGCCTGACCCTCATCGGTTAGTGCCTGGGGCGATCGGCACACACGACTCAGCCACGTCCAGCACCCGCCGCGCGCAAGCCATAAGCCATACCTTGCGCTCACCTTCTGCATCGGTTGAACGCCGCCGACAAGACAAGGGGCTTGCCACCATGGCTTGCGCTGGGGTAAACCCTATCGAAACAACTCCTATAGAGGCGGCGAGAGATGAGCGAACTCAAAATCAGCGGTGGTCTTGTCGTCGACGGTACCGGAGCCAAGGGCGAAGTCAGAGACGTCGGCATCCGCGACGGCAAGTTCGTCAACGCCGCCAGCCTTGCCAGCGGCGCGCCCTCGATGGATGCAGCCGGCCGCGTCGTCGCGCCGGGTTTCGTCGACATCCACACGCACTTCGACCCTCAACTCTGTTGGGACGGGCTCGCAACGCCGTCGATGGAACATGGCGTGACCACGGTCGTCATCGGCAATTGCTCACTGTCCCTCGCGCCGGTCGCCCCCGGCGGCACCGACAAACTGATTTCGATGTTCCAGGTCATCGAGGACATCAAAAAGCCAACCTTCGATGCGGCCGTGCCTTTCTCCTGGGAGACGTTCCCGGAGTATCTGGATCACATCCGCGGCAAACTCGGCTTGAATGTCGGCGCGCTCATTGGCCACTCGGCGATCCGTTTGTATGTCATGGGGGCAGCGAGCCAGGAGCGCGCAGCGACCACGGCAGAGATAGACACCATGTGCCGCATTGTTGAAGAGGCGATGGCCGCAGGCGCGCTGGGCATCTCGTCTTCGTACGTGGACATGGATGAAAATTCTCACCCCGTGCCATCCAGATTCGCCGAGATCGATGAGAAGATCGCGATGGCCCAGGCGATGTCTGCAAGCGGCCGCGGCGTCTGGCAGGTGGTGCCATACTTCATCGATCCGGACCAGTTTGTGGACAACATCCGTGAACTCGGTGATATCAGTCTCGCCGCAGGCATCCCCTGCAGCCTGCAACCGGTTCTCGCATCGGGTAGCCGGGACGTCAACCGGCAACTCGAAGCGCTGGGCGCGCAGCGAGACCGGGGCGCGCGCGTGTATGGGCAAACGATGCCGCGAGCCTTTGACATGAACATGCGGCTTTCCGAAACCAGCATGCTGCTTTTCGGTTTTCCAGCGTGGAAGAAGATCATGGACATGCCACTGCCAGATCGCCGGCTCGCCTTCGCTGACCCCGCCAACCGTGATGCGCTGGTTGGCGAACTCATCCCGCGCCCAGCCGGCTTCAGCATCGGCAACCTGACGGTTGGTGCAACTGACGCGCCGGAGAACGCGGCGTACAAGGGTCGCGCCCTCTCGGAGATTGCCGAAGCCGAAGGCAAGGCGATCGGCGAAGTTGTGCTTGACCTCGCAAACGCGGATGGACTCGAAACCGAATTCCAGTTAAGGGGTGTGATTAACGCCGACCAGCAGGCCGTCGCGGAACTGATCGACAATCCGCTCTGCCACTTTGGTGCCTCTGATGCCGGTGCACACATCACGCAATTTTGCGGCAGCGGCGACACGACCTACATGCTTGAACACTATGTTCGCAAGACCGGCCACATTCCCATGGAGCGGGCTATCCACCGCATGACCGGCGAAGTTGCAGCCGACTGGGGCATTCGGGACCGCGGCACCATCACCGACGGACTCGCTGCGGACGTCACCGTATTCGATCCTGACACCGTGTCGGTGACCAGCGACGAGTTCGTCGACGACTTTCCGGGCGAAGCACGCCGGTACGTACGTCACGCCACTGGCTATGATGCCGTGATCGTCAATGGTGAGATTGTGTATACGGGCAACGGCTATACCGACGCGCGCCCAGGGAAGATCGTCTAAGCGGCGGCTCGATACATCAACAACAGCAACGCGAGAACAGACACGCCTGGAAACTGATATCCCAGAGTTCACCGCAATACCTGCAATAACCGCGCTCTACGCCGGCATCCTGGGTCTCATGTCCATCGCCGCGGCGTTCCCGGCCGGCCAACTGCGCGGCAAGACCGGCATCTCGGTTGGTGATGGCGGCAACATCGAGTTGTTGCTCGCCATCCGCCGTCATGCCAACTTCATCGAAGTCGTGCCGCTCACTCTCATCATCATCGCCCTCTCCGAGATGAACGGCGCGCCGGGATGGGCCATTCATGCGATGGGTGCGGTGTTGACCGTTGCAGGCTGTGTCGCTCGTCGATTCGGCTCTGCGCGAAAACAGTGCGGAGTCAATATCCGAGCTGTTCTTAACCGAGGACAGTCCACCCAAAATTGCGTATAGCGGGCCTCTTCGCAGGCAACGGACCGTGAAGCTCGACATTGCTTCCGACGAAATAGTAGTCAACACTGAGTTGAGGCCTCTCCTCGCGCGTTGGAGTGACCTCCCACCAGTTCAGGTCCTTGTCTACACGCCACTCGAGATCGCGAGCGAAAAACTCCGCTGTGTATTGCAGCGTCTACAATGCCGCGACATTCTCGACCTGGACTTCTTGTTTGAATGACATCGGTGTAGATCCGATCGATGCATGTCACCTGTTTAAGGACAAAGCAGAGCACAAGGGCTTCGATCCTGCCTCGTTCGGCACCAAGTTCGAGGCGCGCGCACCTGAGTATCGAAAGACATGGGAAGAGGAACTGAGCCGCTATCACCTCGGCGATGTGCCGCACTACGAAGAGGTCGAGCGGCGCTTGCGACGGTCGTGCCGAAGTGCAGGATTGCTCTAGCTAGTATTCGAACCGGCCTCGGCAAGCGGACCCGGCGATTTGCAGCCCCGAGGCGATCGATTTTGGAGACTTTATGGAGATTGAAAACTGGGACTGCGCCGGAGCGCTACCCCACCTTTACCGCGAACTTCAGCAACTTGGGCTGGAGACCAATATCGCCGAACTCGAAGCCTTCGGCTACACCATCATCCCGCCGGAGAAGATCGGGCCAGATGGCTATCAGCTTGAAATTAAGGAGGCGCTTCACGCCGTTGTCGCCGACCGTTTTGGCGATCTGACGGACGATCTCGATCGCTGGAATAACGTCAACGACAATCTGCGGTTTTTGCTCTGGGCAGATCCGGTCTTCGAAAAGATGACCTGGAATCCGGCAGGCCTCGGGCTCGCCCAGTATCTGCTCGGCACGAACTGCATTCTGAGCCTGTGCAATGGCTGGGTTAAGGGAACGGGTGACGCACGCACCGGCATTCATGGGGACTATCTGGACCCCACGCCCGACGCGCTACCTGGCATCAACATCAATGCGAACGTTCATTACTTTCTGACCGACTACAATCTCGAGGACGGTGCCATCTCGTTCCTGCCGGGGTCACATCGCTGGCGCCGCCAGGCGAGTCCGCCTGAGTCAAAGCACTGGGCCGACCGTGCACATCCGGTCAACGCCCCCGCAGGCTCTGCGGTCGTCTGGGGCAACCACACATGGCACGGCAGCTATCCGCGAAAGACACCCGGCTTGCGCATGGCTTTGCAGTGCGAATACATGCGTCCAAGGTTTCAGCCGCAGGAGCCTTATCGGGAAACCGTCACCCAGCAAGCCCTCGACCGGAATCCCGTGCGCTTCGCCGGGCTGATGGACGTGTATGGCCCATTTCCCTTCGGCAAGAATGACCGCTCCGGCGAACTCGCAAAGAGCGCACCGCCGGGCACGGGGCATGGCCAGTCAGCCGAGAACTATTGCAGCCTGTTTGATACGACACCTGCCGGCGGCAGCACCCAACGTCGACCCGTATATGACTACGACGAACACGACGGCAAGATGGCTTTCGAGCGGCGTCAGCAAGTCATGAAGCGCGCCGGAGATGACAAGGGCCAGAGCGACCGCAAGGTGAGTGGTTAACCCGTGGACCGTCCTCTGGCCGACACCGATCCAGCGGACGGAGCTCTGGCGCCCGGGCGCTGGTATAAGGCGCCCGCGCTTGACCAGGCGTCAACGGGACTCGCTGACGGGTCCACGCTGACCCGGTTCGCACGCACCTTCATGGGCGGACAGGTCACGGTGCTGCGGGGTGAGACGGCACCGCCCAACTGGTATCGCCGCCGCAAATCCATCCGTCACGACTATCTGCAAGTGACCCTGAGCGACGTCTCAAGGGACGCGGTCTCAGGCATTCCACACGATCTCGCCGTGCGGCTACTAATGCGCAACTATGAGACGGCGGTGCCGGACGGTGTCTTCCCATTCGATCTGGAATGCCAAATGGCAGGTCAGACCTGGTTTGCGCCGGGCCGCGTCCTCATCAACCTGAACCTGCGCGCGGGCGAAGGTGACCCAAAACTCGAAGACAGCCGCTATGCAGAAGTTGACCGTGCCTGGCAACGTGGCTGGCTGGACGACATGCTGAAGGCGGAATCAGAAATCCGGCTTCGCGCCAGGACCCGAGGACGCCATCTTGGCGCGCTACTGTCGTCAGGTTTTCTTCCCAATGACGGATGGCAAGTCTCTGTCGTCTTTGCCCACTGGTACGCCCGCAGCCAGCATGCGCCTGTCTGGGGACCCGCCCTTGCTGATATCGACCCAATATCTTTCAGGTTCAAGCCGAGGGCACCCGTTGCAGCCGGATTCCAGGTTGCGGACCTCTTTCGCCGCGGCGTAGCAGACTGACGCCCATCCCCTGCCCGCCATCGTTTGTGCGCGCCTGACGCGTTGTCAGGCACCTGCGCGGGGCCGCGGACCTGTGCGCGGCCCGCTATCGGTAACCCGCCGATTCGCGTTACCCTAAATGGCATATCCCATCGAACGGAGAGAAGCTAATGTCAGTCGAGTACGCAGAGATAATCTACGGCGTGGACGGTCCGGTCGCGACGATCACCATGAATCGCCCGGACACCCTAAACGCACTGACCAGTCTCACGCAGGCCGAGATTCGCCACGCGCTGGATGCCTCTGAGAAGAACCAAGATGTTATCGGTACGGTCCTCACCGGCGCGGGTCGCGGATTTTGTTCCGGTGTCGATATGAATGCGCTGGGTGCGATGAGCGAAGCCGGCGGCTTTCTGGGCGACTCCTATGATCACCTTGCCGCAGACCCTGGCAATCCTGACAACGACCCGAACTACGACGCGTCGCCTACCTATTTTCTCGGACTTGCCAAACCGTTGATCGCCGCCGTGAACGGTGCGTGTGCGGGCCTCGGCTTCAGCTACGCCACTTTTTGCGACATGCGTTTCATCGATCGCACGGCAAAGATCGTCACCTCGTTCGCACCGCGCGGCCTGATCGCGGAGCACGGCACGAGCTGGATGCTGCCGCGCATCATCGGTCACTCGAATGCGCTCGACATATTCTGGAGTTCCCGCAAATTTGAGGGGGACGAGGCCTACCGCCTGGGCTTTGCCAATCGGGTCACCGAACCCGGTGAATGTGTCAGCGAGGCGCAGAACTTCCTCCGCGAGATGGCGTTATCCGGCGCGCCGATGTCCTTCATGATGATGAAGCGCCAGGTCTACAAACACCTCAACCGCGAACTCGGTGAGTCGATGACCGAATCAACCGAGTGGATGGGCGAGAGCCTTGCCCGGGACGACTTCAAGGAAGGGGTTGCTTCTTTTGTTGAACGTCGTCCGCCCAACTTCGACAAGCTCAACGTCGACTGAGGCCGCCGTATGGGAATTCTTGTTCAACGACAGTTCACCGTGGCCATGGATGATCGCAGCGAGTTCGAACGCCAGAGCCGCACCGGACTCTGGGAGGACCAGCGCAACAATGGCTCGCAAATGATCGGTTTCGGCGCATGGGCCTTCGGTGGCGACAGCAGTGTTGTCGTGACCCACTCGGCCTACGCCGACTTCGGCCACTGGACGGCGACACGGGGCTGGGGACAGTTCACGCGCGAGCCCGAACGCATGGAAGAAGCGAAGCACTGGCGCGCGATTTTCGCAGGCCGCAACCGACTGATCGCGCATTCGAGTGCCATTATCTATGACTACGATGACGAGCTGTCCGAGCCCGCGCCCCGTTGGCGAAATGTCGGTGAAGATCGGGTCGCGGCGCCATCAACGTACGGCCCACAGTCTGTGATTGCAGAGACCCGCTTCGACCTCACCCACGGGGCAACATCAGAGTTTCGGGCCCTGTGTGCCGACACGCTGCTGCCCTGGTACCGTCAAACTGGCGTGCGCCCCATCATCTTTGGCAGCGATCCCCTCGGCACCAACGAAAACATCGTGCTGCTAATCGCCTACCCCGACATCACGGCCTGGCACCAGAAACGCCGGCCAGACACACCGGACGCGGCCGGGGCATGGGACCGTCGGGCGGGTCTGATCGCCAACGAATCAACGCGTCTGCTAATGGTACAAACAACCTTCGGGACGGCGGCCGCCCAATGACCACGATACAAACCCTGCGCTGCCACGCCATCAGCGAGGACATCCGCAACGTGAGTCTGGACACGGTTGAACTTGCACCGCCCGGACCCGGCGAGGTGCAGGTGGCGCTTAAAGCCTGCGCCGTCAACTTTCCGGATCTCCTCATGATCCAGGGCAAGTACCAGTTCAAGCCGCCGCTCCCATTCGCCCCCGGCGGCGAGGCAGCGGGCGACATCGTTGCATTGGGCACCGGTGTCTCCGGGTTTTCGCCCGGTGACGCGGTGATCGTTGGCGCCCGGTACGGCGGCTTTGCTGAAGTGATGAACGTGCCGACCGACTCGGTTCTAACAAAACCTGTCGCGATGAGTTACGCCGCGGCGGCCTCCTATCAAACGGCCTACCTGACCGCGTGGGTCGCGCTCACCCGTCGCGGCCACCTCGAACCCGGCGAGACCGTGCTGGTGCATGGCGCAACCGGCGGGGTTGGCATGGCAGCGGTGGATATTGGCAAGCACCTGGGCGCGACGGTCATCGCGACCGGCGGCACTGACGCCAAGCTTGCCGTCGTCAAGCAACGCGGCGCGGATCATGTCATCAACTATACCTTGCCGGACGGCGCCATGGGCGGCTTCAGGGACGAGGTCAAGCGACTGACTGACGGCCGCGGTGCGGACGTCATCTACGATCCGGTCGGTGGCGACGTGTTTGACGAGTCCATGCGCTGCGTCAACATCGACGGGCGCATCCTGACCATCGGCTTCACCAGCGGACGCTGGCCCCTCGCCCCCGTCAACCTGATCCTGATCAAACAGGTCTCAGTGATCGGCGTACGGGCAGGCGAGTACGGCCGCCGATACCCTGAGAAGGGGCGCGAAAACAGCGAAGCGATCTACAACCTGGCTGCTAGTGGTGCCATCAATCCCTATGTATGCAAGGCTTTTCCGCTCGCGAACGCAGTCGCGGCGATGGAAATGCTGGAATCGCGACAGGTCATCGGCAAGTGTGTCGTGACGATGAATGGCTACGACGCCATCGATGATATCTAACCGATACCAACGACCGCTATGACTCACGGCGATGCACCCCGCTACCCCTTGCCCCGAGGCGCAATTGAGCGCTTGCGCATGCGCATTGCGGACCTGCGGCATCGCGGCATCTATCGCGGTGCCGCAGATCAGCACCAGGCGATATTCGTGCATATACCCAAGACCGCAGGGTCGAGCATCGCAGGTCACCTGTTTGACGCACCGTCCGCTCATCGGACCTGCCAGGACTACCTGGATGCAAACCCCGCAAAGTTTCGTCGGTACTACAAATTCTGCTTCGTCCGCAATCCCTGGGACCGACTGGTCTCGACCTTCTTCTTTTTGAAAGCAGGCGGCATGAATGCCGACGACCGGGCTTTCGCAGCCGCGACCCTGGGCCGGTTTGATAAGTTCAACGACTTCGTCTGTGATTGGCTGACACCCGAGAACATCTGGCGCTGGATCCATTTCTATCCGTAGTATTACTTCACGACCGACAGTGAAGGCACCGACCGGGTCGACTTTGTCGGCCCTTTCGAATCAATCGATGCCGACTTTGCCACCATCGCCGAACGCTTCGGTGCGAACCCAACGTTGCCCGTCGCAAACCGATCTGACCGGCCCGCATTCGGGGAGGTCTACACCGCCGAAAGCCGCGCCCGCGTGGAAGCGGTATACGCCGAGGATATCCGACGGTTTCGCTACGCCTTTCCGGCGGACTAAATCCTGTTCTCGACCCGCGAAGCCATCTGAAATCCTGTTCATCGCTCACACGTATCGGTCCGGCAGACTGCGTCTTAACCTTGATACAACGTAGACCGTGATATTGTTCGCGCCCGCCCTGGTGGCCCCGTGGAGCCTTGCTCTTTGACGATCACAACCCGATTTTTTTACGGCTGGGTCGTGGTCGCGGTGGGTGCAACACTCACCTTCTTCGGAACCGGCTTTTACTCCTATTCTCGCGGCGTCTTCCTGCCGGCGCTTTCCGAGGAACTCGCCGACGGCAGCCGGTTTGCAATCGCGATGGGCTTCTCCGTCGCCTCGATCACGAGCGCAATCGCCGCGCCTTTCCTTGGCGCCTACCTTGACCGCAACTCGCCTCGCATTGTCATCCTCTGCGGCATCGGCATCGTCACAAGCTCTTACTTGCTCCTCGCCGTGTGCCAGACGCTGTGGCAGTTCTACCTGATCGTCGGGGTCGGAATGGGGCTCGGCATGACCTGCATGGGCAACCTTGCATACCACAAGACCATCATCAGCTGGTTCGACCACTGGCGCGGTCGCGCGCTCGCGCTCGGCGTTCTGGGTGCGTCCGTTTCGGGCGTCGTCATGCCGCCGCTCGTGACCGCACTCGTGGCTAACATCGGCTGGCGCGGCACCTATGTGGTCTTTGCCGGTATCGTCGCCGCGATTCTGGTCCCGCTCATCTGGTTCCTGCTGCGCGATCGACCGGAAGATGTGGGCGAGGTTCGTGACGGCAGAAACTACACCGAGAGCCATCAGGATGAAATCATAGAGGCCGACTCGGAGGCCCGCCTCTGGACCCGGATGGAGATGTTGCGCTATCCAACCTTCTGGGCGATCGCCGGCATCTTCGGCTCGATGGGCTGCGTGTACTCAGCCGTGATGCTGCACCTGTTCGGGCATCTGAAAGACGTCGGCATGGACGGCAGCGACGCGGCGCTCATCCTGTCGGGAACTGCCCTCTTTGCCGCCCTCGGCAAACCGCTCGTGGGCTGGATGTCCGATCAGTTCGGGGCGCGCATCACGACCTGGGTCGCCCTCGTCTGCCAGGCCATCGCCCTCGTTACCTTCGCCAACGCCGATCACTTCACGACCGCACTCGCCGCGGGCTTCATGTATGGATTCGGCTATGCCGGCATGAGTCCGCTGCGGGCCTTCGCCCTGTCGGTGGCGGTCGGCAATCGTTCCTTTGGTACCGGCAACGGCTTGATTCGCATCCTTGAATTGCCGCTCGTCATCTCCGCGTCGCCGCTCGCCGGGTACATCTACGACAGCACAGGGAGTTACCAGCTCGCCTTCTACATCCTGGCCGGATTGATGCTGGTAAGCTGCGTCGGCCCGCTCCTGCTCCGCGCTGGCGGGCGTCGTGAGCGTCAACAGTTGCTTGATCGCAAAGAGCGGGAAAACGGCAAAACCGAGGTGGCTAGTCAATGAATTTCACGGGTGTCTTTCCGATACTGCCAACGCCTTTCAAGCCCGATCAATCCGTTGATCTCGCGAGCTTCACCCGCATCGTGCACTTCATGCGCGACCTCGGCGTTGACGGCGTCACCATCCTCGGCGTCCTCGGCGAGGCTAATCGTTTGACTGACAAGGAACGTGAGGCGATCACCAAAGTTGCCGTCACGGCTGCGGGCGGATTGCCGGTCATTGTGGGCACATCCCATAGTGGCACGCAGGCATGTATCGATCTTAGTCAGATGGCAGCCGATCTGGGTGCGAACGCCATCATGGTGACACCCCATCAGGAGGCAGTGCCCAACGAAGACCGGATCTTCGAGCACTTTGCTGCGGTGGCGAACGGCGTGCCGCTGCCGATGGTGCTGCAGGACCATCCGGGATCGACCGGGGTGAACATGTCACTCGATCTTGTTCTACGCATGATCACCGACATCCCAGGGGTTGCCTGTATCAAACAGGAAGCGCTGCCGTCGCCATTCCGCGTCGCCGCACTGGTCGCGCAGATGTCCCGAAAACTGCCGATCCTGACGGGTCTCGGCGCGCTCTACGGCGCCTTTGAGCTAACCGCCGGCGCTGACGGTTTCATGACCGGCTTCGCCTTTCCGGAGGTACTGGTGGCCATGGTCGCAGCCCACGCGAGCCGCGACCCTGATCGTGCATTTGCCATTTATCAGCAGTACCTGCCACTAATGGTATTCGAGGCCCAACCGGGCGTCGCCATCCGCAAGCACCTCTTCATGCAGCGGGGATTGATCGACAGTGACACCGTCCGCAAACCCGCCTCGGGCATTAACGATCTTGCGGCCACGCAGTTGAGCGAGTTGCTGTCGCGGGTCGTTGGCGATGTGGACCTGACGCAACCAATCAGCGTTTGAGCACCACCTAATTGCTACATTCAGCGGACAACCGACGTCTGACTTCGTTACTGTGGTGACGTCGACACGTCTAACATCCGAGCGAGGCAATCATGAAAGTTAAGAACATCCGTTATCTTCCAGGCGGTGGCGCCGACATCGTTGATCTTGAGGTTGGCGAACCCGGTCCCGGCGAGGTACAAATCGAAGTCCAGGCGTGCGGGATCTGCTCGTGGGACCTGCAGACCTTCAGAACCGGCTCCGATTCTGGTTTCGCAGCGCCGCCCGGACACGAAGGCGTGGGCTATGTCGTCAAGCTCGGCGAAGGCGTCCGTGGCTTTGAGATCGGTGACCGGGTCGCCGGCGGCGGCTTCGCCCGCTTGCGGAACTCACCCGTAAAACGGGCCTACAAAATCCCGGATTCCAATCTCGAGAACCAACACTGGATCGTGGAGCCCGTTTCCTGCGTGGTGACGGGCATGGACCTTTGTTATCTAAAGGCCGGTGAGCGACTCGCGATGGTCGGTTGCGGCTTCATGGGTCTGATGATGATCCAGGGCCTTGCAGGCTTCGGCGCGGACCAGTTGATCGCACTCGACGTTGATGACGCGCGACTCGACCTTGCAATGTCGATGGGTGCGACCGAGGCACACAACGTGACCGAGCCCGACTTCGCGGACGTCAGGAAGGACCTCATGGGCCGTGGCATCGACATCGTCGTTGACACCAGCGGCTCGCAGCAAGGACTCGACCTCGCGACCGACATCGTCAAAGTCGCCGGCCGTATCAATCTCTTCGGCTGGATCAAGGGCACTGAGGCGCACTTCAATCCGAGCGCCTGGCACGGCAAAGCCATCAGCCTTGTCAACTCATCCCCGGCCGCGCAGATTCGCGATCCCTTCCCACCTGCTATCAAATTGATACAGAACGGGATCATCGACCTCAAGCCTCTGGTCACCCACGTCGTGCCAATTGATGAGTTTCCGAGCTTCTTGTCCGAGGCGACGACCGGCAAGATCGACGGCTACATCAAGGGTGTGATCACGACCGCGTGATACAGGCCGATCGGGACTCGCTCAGAAGATGCGGGAAAACGCCTCTCTCAGAGCGACCCGATCAACTCCTGGTTCAGGCGATGCCCTAACCCCGGCTCATCATTGAGCGTCAGATATCCATCGTTGACGGGCTCCGGCGGAATCAGCACATCTGCCCGCCACGGCACCTCGCCAAAGGGGAACTCCAGCAAGTAAGCGTTGGCGCACGTGCTCATGACCTGCCCGCTTGCGACGGTTGCGACCGGTCCGGCGGGGTTGTGCGGCGAGAAGCGCAGACCTTGCAGGCGACTCGCTTCGCCGATGCTGCGGGTCTCCGCGAGGCCACCATCGTGTTTGACATCGGGCATCACCACTTCCACAACGCGACGCATGAAGAGCGGCTTGCAGGCTTCAAGACTCAGAAGGTTCTCACCACCCGCGGTCGCCATTGGCACGACTCGCGTAATCTCCGCCAGGTCGTCCATGCGGTCACGTCCGACCGCTTCTTCCAGCCACAGCAGATCAAGGGGTGCCATGGCACGAGCGGCGGCCAGGGCCTCGGACACATCGAAGCGTTCATGGCAGTCAACGGCGAGTTCAACACCCGGTCCGATTGCCTCACGCACCGCCGCGACCCGCGCCACACCCTTGCGCCAGGCGGCGTTCGCCCCGGTTCGGACCCGCACTGCGCCGCGCACCTCGTCAAACGGCGCAAGCTTCAGCGCGGTAAACCCTGCATTGGTCGCTGCCTTCGCAGCGGCCACAAATCCTGCCGGCGTCCGGTCCACCACGCCGCGATTGATATTCGCGTAGAGGCGGATAGGCGCAAGCGCAACAGCCCCGCCCATCAGTTGGCGAATAGACACACCAAGTTGCTGGCCCAGAATGTCCCACAACGCATGTTCAATACCGCTCACGGCCGTGCCATAAGCCCGACCACCACCGGCGCTCGCCAACTGACCGCGCAAGCGATGAATCTGGGTTGGGTCTTTGCCCGCGAGTGCGGCGGATTGCGCGGCAAGCACCGCCAACACGCGGCCATCGTCGCCGCTCTGTGACGCCTCACCGAGGCCGACCAGACCCGTGTCGGTATGTACCTCAACAAAGAGCCAGTCCCCCCGGTGGTTGACCGGCACGCGAATGCCCCGGACAGACGCAATCTGCATCGTTTGCCTTCTCGAAAAGCGTTCAGCTTGCCCGCAACGTTGTCCGCCCTGCAAGGCCGACAGTCGCCTCGAAACCGGGGAGACTGACTGATCTCCAGAAAAACCGACCCGCCAATATTCGATTGGGAAGATCCGTTAAGCCTTGAGCACCGGACATGTCGCACAATTGGCGAATCACGTTGCAAACCAGCTGCAGTACGAAGACTCGACATGAATGCCTCAGAACGAACCAGACGCGCGCTCGATGGTTGCTCGGTGACCGTCGGCGACGGGTTCACCTACATGACGGCGGTGGAAGTCGCTGCGGATGACGTGCCGGCCCAGTTTGGTCGTCACCATTCCGGCGGCCGAATATGCAGTCTTCACGCAGGAAGGCCCGCTGCTGTGCGTCCACGATACGACCGCCTACATCTTCGGCACCTGGTTGCCCGGGTCGGACTACGAACTGATCGGCATTCCCGATTTCGAGTATTACGGACCGCATTTTGACCCAAAGACCATGACAGGAGAACTCGCGTACTGGATGCCGGTACGCCGCCTGCCGTGAACCGCAGGTCGGGGCCCGCCGGCGCAACTCGATTCTCGGGGGCAAGAAGTTCATAATACGCGGTCAAACTCCGCCGGATGAACCCCGCTCTTGAGGCCCGACCCCCGCCCACTGCCAACCGCCCAATCCACAAAGAGGGCGCACGAGACGTGTATATCTGCGACAACGTGGGCGACGCGCTCACCCGCTGACCCGGGTCGAGCCGGTGTGCACAAAGCCGGGTGCGAAATGCGGCGTACACCCCAATGAATGCGCCAGCGAGCACCTTTGCAGACGCGTCCACAGCGGACAACCCCATTCAGTTCGAGCCCGTTGACGTTGTCGCGCGCTTCGAAAACCCCCGCGCGGACATCGACCGGGACACGTCGCGCGGTTGGCTGACCCGTCTCGTACCGATTCTACTCGTGAACCGGTGGCCGTTTGTGATCGGCATCACGCTCACGGTAGTGTCGATGGTGAGTGGGGTTGCAGTTCCAGCCGTGACCGGCAAGTTGATTGATGCCATCGGTCCCGCTATCACCGATGGCACTGTGGCCGCGCTCTACTGGCTGATGCTAATACTCGGCGCACTTGGCCTCGTGAGCTTCGTCGCGAGCTTCTTCGGTCGTTATCTGATGAGCAAGGTGTCGAACCAACTGGAAGCAGACCTCCGCTCCATCATCTACAACCATCTGGTCACGCTGTCGTTTGCCTTCTACGACAAGATCCAGACCGGGCAGGTGATCTCTCGGGCCAACAGCGACATCCGGGCGATCCAGATGTTCCTGATGATGGCACCCATGATGCTGACCAGTGTCTTCAGCTTCGTCTTCGCGTTCGCCTACATGCTGACGGTCAATGTCTCCCTGACCCTCGCCGCTATGATCTCGATGCCGGTGGTCTACTGGCTGTCCATGCGCCTGCGTCGCATGATCTTTCCGCTGTCATGGCTGGTGCAGGCGCGCACCGCTGACGTCGCCGTTGTCGTCGACGAGAACATCAACGGCCAACGTGTGGTCAAGTCGTTTGCCCAGGAAGCCAACCAGGTCAATCTGCTGGCGGTCGCCGCGCACAAGCTGCAATGGGCGCAGATCAAGTCGATCGACATCAACGCCATCTACAGTCCGGTCATCGAGAACCTGACGGCCATCGGCCAGGTGCTGGTGTGGGTCTACGGGGGCTATCTGGTGATCGAGGGCGAACTGGCGCTCGGCAGCCTCGTCGCCTTCAACATGTACATCATGCTCGTGCAGATGCCGTTTCGTTTCCTCGGTTTTCTCCTGCAAATGGAGCAGCGCGCAAGGGCGTCCGCAGGCCGCATCTACGAGATTCTTGACCGCACGCCTGACATTGTCGACAGCGGCAGCCCCACGCATCTCATCAACCCGGCCGGCCTCATCGAGTTTCGCGATGTGCACTTCGCGTATGACGATGAACCGGTCCTAAAAGGGGCGACCTTTACCGTGGAACCGGGTGAGACCGTGGCGGTGGTTGGGCGCACGGGATCCGGCAAGAGCACCATCGTGCGCTTGCTATCGCGCTTTTATGAAGTAGACGCAGGCACGATTCACATTGATGGCGTCGACATTCGTGATCTGTCGACCAAGAGCCTGCACTTTCATGTTGGCCAGGTGCTCGATGAGCCGTTCCTGTTCTCAGAGAGCGTCCGCAAGAACATCGCCTACGGCCGACCGGACGCGTCCATTGAGGAGGTTATGACCGCGGCGCGGGCGGCACAGGCCCACGACTTCATCATGGATATGCGCGACGGTTACGACACGGTGGTCGGTGAGCGCGGGTACACGCTCTCAGGTGGCCAGCGCCAGCGTATCGGCATTGCACGTTCGCTGCTGCTCAATCCCCCGATTCTCGTCCTGGACGACGCGACCAGCGCGATTGATGTCAACGTGGAAGCGGCCATCCACGAGTCACTACTGCGACTGATGCAAGACCGCACGACTATGGTGATCGCCCATCGCATGTCCACCATCAGCCTGGCCCAGCGGGTCTTGCTGCTTGAAGACGGCAAAATCATCGCGACCGGTACGCACCAGGAGTTGATGGCGAACGAACCTCGATACGCCGATGTCCTTGACCAGCAGGTGCGGGCACATCAAGCCGAACCGGTGCTCGAGAATGACGACGCCCAGGCAGCGGAAGAGACAGACGCCGAGTACCGCGCCCGGATCGCAAGCGTGACGGGCAGTGCGCCATCACCGGGTGGCAGCGGGCCCGATATGGGAGGCCGTTAGGCAATGTGGCACGGCAGAGGCGGTCACGGCAGCATGGGCGCGCCGCAAGGCGGTTTGCCGTTTGCAGGCATCCCGCCCGAGATGACCGAGCGTGTTGAAGAACTGATCGCCGGTGAACCGGACTTCGCCGATACCAAGGAACCCTTTTCGCACACCGATTACGCACGCGAACGTTTCACCCTGTGGAACTTCCTTGCGCCCTACAAGTTCCGTATGGCCGGCGCACTGGCGCTGTTGGCCCTGACCGAAATGCTGCTGCTGGTAGGGCCCTATCTCGTCAAGGTCGCAATCGACGACGGCATCATGCCAGGCAACATGACCGTGCTGTACTGGGTGGGTGCGGTGTACCTCGGTTCGCTCGTTGTGGTCATGCTGGTCTCGGGTGTACGCATGCGCTACACCGGTCGACTCGGGCAATTGCTGATGTATCAATTGCGCGTGCAGGTGTTTTCGCACTTGCAGCGTCTGTCTCTGGACTACTTCACTGACGAAAAGGCAGGTCGCCTGCTGACACGGATGACAAGCGACATCGAGGCCCTTGCCAACCTGCTGCAGACCGGGCTTATCAACCTGGTGGCGCAGACCCTGAAGCTGATCTTCATCATCGGCTTGCTGCTGTCGTTCAACGTTGAATTGACGATTGTTCTCGTTGTGGCGACGGCACCGATCATGCTGGGAATGACGATGTGGTTCAGCGTCGTCTCCGAGCGCGGCTACGACATCGTCAGAGACCGGATTGCAGGGGTCCTGTCTGACCTGCAGGAGAGCTTGTCCGGCATGCGGTTGATCATTTCGTTCAACCGCATGCGCCACAACATCATTCACCACCGCAACATCGTCTCTGACTATCAGCACGCCAATAACTACACGGCGCTGATCAGTAGTTTCTATCAATCAGGTACCAGTCTGCTGCAAATCGCCGCGACGCTCTTCATCGTCATCGCTGGCTATTTTATCCTGCTCGACGTCAACCCCACCCTGGACCCGGCCGGCGCCTTTACCGTCGGCGCACTGGTCGCATTCATCAATCTGGTCGCCCGGTTCTTTGCCCCTATCCAGCAACTCGTGACGCTCTACAACGAATTCCAGTCTGGCAACGCTGCGGTCACCAAACTGCGCGAAGTGCTGAGCAGCGAACCCACCGTTGCCCAGGCCGCCAACGCCGTGATCATCGACAACATGAAGGGCGACATTCAAGTCGACGGCGTCTACTTTGGGTATGACGACACCCCGGTCCTTGAGAACGTGTCGCTGCATATCAAAAGTGGCGAGAGCATCTCCTTTGTCGGCCCTACAGGGGCCGGCAAGTCGACACTCGCGAAACTCATCACGCGCTTTTATGACCCCGACCAGGGGTCTATCAAGATTGATGGTCACGACCTGAAAGATGTTGACCTCACGTCCCTGCACAGCCAACTGGGCGTCGTGCCACAGGAGCCGTTCCTGTTCCACGGCAGCATCGGCGACAATATTCGGTTCTCGCGGCCGGACGCGACTCACAACGAGGTCATGGCGGCGTGTGAGGCGGTGGGGATCGACGACATGATCGAGCGCCTGCCGAATGGCCTTGACACGCCCTGCCACGAGCGAGGCTCATCGCTGTCGTCCGGCGAACGGCAACTGCTCGCGCTGGCGCGCGCGTTCCTGGCGCAACCCCGGGTACTCGTCCTGGATGAAGCGACATCCAACGTGGATCAGAAGAGCGAATCCCGCATCGAGTCAGCGCTCGACAATCTGCTTGGGGGGCGCACTGCGATCATCATCGCGCACCGCCTGGCAACCGCGCGGCGCGCAGATCGCATCGCGGTTATCAATGATAAAGGCATCCTTGAAATGGGCAGCCATGACGAACTGCTGGCCCAGCGCGGTTACTACGCGGGCATGTACGCAACGTGGGAACAGCAACAGGGCCATTGACCGCTCTCATCATCGGTTATCAATGCCCGAGCGGCGATACGGTGAGGTGCGGACAAGCCCATTACACCGCCCCCGCAAATGAGATAGCATCTGCGGCCTCTGACCGGGGCGGGACCGCACGCCAAGCGGACCCGTTTATGTACTCGGGTTATTTACTCGAGTTATACACTCGGGGTCCGGTTGAACGACCGAGTTCGGCGACGCGACAACGCGTCAGTCAGGACCCGGACAGGCTGCCCGCAAACGCAATCTACAAATCTGAGTCACCCACGGAATGCAAGCCTACATAATCAGGCGTTTACTCGCGCTCGTGCCAACGTTGCTCTTCACGAGCATCATCGTCTTCGGCTCCATGCGGCTGATCCCCGGCGACGTCATCGACCTGATGCTGGCGCAAAATGACATCTCAACCGGGCAGGACCGTGCCAAGATTGAGGCCGCCCTCGGCCTCGACCAGCCAATTTACATCCAATACTTCGACTGGGCCGCCGGCGTTATACAGGGCGACTTTGGCCGCTCGTTGTGGAAAAACACGCCGGTCAGCCAACAGTTGGCCGAACGATTGCCAATCACCTTCGAACTCGGCTTCCTGGCTCTGTTGGTGGCGCTCTCCGTCGCGCTGCCGATTGGCATCCTGTCAGCGATGCGCCAGGACACGGCGGCAGACTACATCGCCCGTTCCTTCTCGCTGCTGATGCTCGCGATCCCCGCTTTCTGGCTCGGCACCCTCGTCATGGTATTTCCCTCGGTCTGGTGGCGCTGGTCACCGGCCCTTGAGTACACCCCCTTCTTTGTCGATCCAATCGCAAATCTCTCGCACATGATCGTGCCTGCCGTTCTGCTTGGCCTCTCGATCTCGGCGGTGACCATGCGCATGACCCGTACCATGATGCTGGAGGTCATGCGGCAGGACTACATTCGCACGGCGCGGGCCAAGGGGCTGACGGAGCGACTGCTGGTGGTGCGCCACGCCCTGCGCAACGGCCTCATTCCCATCGTCACCCTGGTCGGTTTACAGGCGCCGTTGCTGATCGGCGGCACCGTAATCCTTGAACAAATATTCGTTGTGCCAGGGATGGGCATGATGCTTCTCGACGCCGTCTCCCAGCGCGACTACCCCGTCATCTCGGGCGTCTTTTTGGTCGTTGGCGTCGCGATCCTGCTGATCAATCTCATCGTCGATCTCAGTTATGGTCTGCTCGATCCGAAGGTGCGCCACCAATGAGTGACACCGTGCCGACAACAGTCACCCCGCTCCCAGCGCTGCCGCCAGCACGCAGTCCGCTCGCCCTCTTCTTCGTCAAACTCTTTCGCGACAAGCCGCTGGGTGCCGTGGGCGGCGTCATTTTCGTGATTTTCCTGCTCGCGGGGGTCTTTGCTGACGTGCTTGCGCCGTACGGCATGAACGAAACCAACCTTGCTGTGCGTCTGCAATCACCGTCGGTTGAGTTTCCGATGGGAACCGACCACCTGGGCCGGGATGTGTGGTCGCGCATCCTGATCGGCGGGCAGATCTCGATGTTGGTGGGCTTTCTCGCAGCGGGGCTTGCGACCATCGTTTCTATCGTCATCGGCCTTGTGTCCGGCTACTTTGGTGGCAAGGTCGACATGCTGATCCAGCGCATGGTCGACGCCTGGATGACGTTTCCGGACCTGGTGCTGCTCATCGTTGTGATCTCGGTTGTTGGCCCGGGCATCCCGCAGATCGTCATCGTCCTTGGCTTGCTGTACGGCATCGCCGGCTCCCGCATCGTGCGCGGCTCGGTCATCTCGGTGCAGGAAAACATGTATGTGCACGCGGCGCAGTCCATTGGCGCGCGCACGGTCTACATCCTGTGGTATCACATCCTGCCCAACATCATGCCGGTGGTCATCGTGCTCTTCACGACCCGCATCGGTGCCGTGATTCTCGCGGAAGCGGGGCTCTCGTTTCTGGGGCTGGGCGTGCCGCCACCCGCGCCCACCTGGGGCAGCATGCTAAGCGGCACAGGACGCACGTACATGTACCTCGGCCCCTGGCTCGCACTCGCGCCAGGCCTCTGCCTCACGATCGTGGTGTATGCCATCAACATCTTCGGGGACGCGCTGCGCGATCTGCTCGACCCGCGCATGCGAGGCAGCCAATGAGTGAGGCGCTGCTGTCAATTTCTGATCTGTCGGTCTCCTTCCGCACCGATCGCGGGCGGGTGCAGGCCGTCGATTCCGTCTCCCTGCACGTGGACGCCGGCGAGACCCTCGCAATTGTCGGTGAAAGCGGCTCCGGCAAGAGTGTGACTGCGCTGTCGATCCTGCAGTTGCTGGGTGACAACGGCTCCATTGATCGGGGCAGCATCCGGTTCGACGGTACCAACTTGATTGACCTCTCGCCGGAGGGTATTCGTGACATACGCGGTGACCGCATCGCGATGATCTTTCAGGAACCGATGTCGTCCCTGAACCCGGTGCTCACCATCGGCAAGCAAGTCGCCGAACCCGTGTGGCTGCACCGCAAAATGTCCTGGAAAGACGCCTACGCGCAGGCGGGTGAACTGCTCGCGCGCGTCTCTATTCCAGATGCCACTGCCCGGTTAAACGACTATCCACACCAGTTCTCTGGCGGCATGCGACAACGGGTGATGATCGCGATGGCACTCGCCTGCCAGCCACGGCTAATCATTGCCGATGAGCCCACGACCGCGCTCGATGTCACCGTGCAGGCGCAAATTCTGGCACTGCTCAAGGAACTGACCCGCGAGTTCGACGCTGCCCTCATTCTGATAACCCACGACCTCGGCGTGGTCGCGCGCTACGCGGATCGGGTTTCGGTCATGTACGCGGGACGCATCGTCGAGACCGCAGCGGCCCTGCCGCTCTACAAGACGCCGCAGCACCCATACACCCAAGGCCTTATGGCCTCGATTCCGGGACTCGACGGCATCTCCGGTCAGCGCCTGAAATCCATCGACGGCCAGCCACCGGACCTCGCACAACTGCCGGCCGGTTGTGCATTTGCCCCGCGCTGTGAACACGCACACGCACGTTGCATACAGGACTCTCCCTCTCTCGACATCGTCGCCACTGATCACCTGCGGGCCTGCCATGGATACGACTGACGGACCCCTGCTGCAGATCGACGATCTGAAGGTGCACTTCCCAGTCACCGAAGGGGTGCTTGTGCAGCGACAGATTGCCTCGGTCAGGGCAGTCGACGGGGTCTCCTTTGAGCTAATGCGCGGTGAAACCTTTGGCCTCGTCGGCGAGAGCGGCTGCGGCAAGTCAACGACAGCGCTGGCGGTGCTGCGCATGCTTAACGTGACCGCCGGACGCGTCGTGTTTGAGGGGATCGACATCACCGACAAGACGGTCGCGGAGATGCGGCCCATTCGTCAGCGCATCCAGATGGTCTATCAGGACCCGTTCGGTTCACTCAATCCCCGCATGAAGGTTCGCAATATCATCGGCGAACCGCTGCGGGTGCACAACGTGATCAGCGACCGCAAAGCGTTCAAGAAGCGCGTGAACGAACTGATGGACCTCGTTGGTCTGCTGCCGGACATGGCGGACCGTTACCCGCACGAGTTCTCGGGCGGCCAGCGGCAGCGCATCGGCATCGCGCGGGCGCTCGCGCTTAATCCCAGTCTGCTGATCTGCGATGAACCCGTCTCCGCACTTGACGTGTCCATTCAGGCACAGGTCATTAACTTGCTGATGGACCTGCAGGCAGAACTGGGTTTGACCTATCTCTTCATCGCCCACGATCTGTCGGTGGTTCGCCACATCTGCAATCGCATTGCCGTCATGTATCTCGGCCAGATCGTAGAGGTGGCAGAACGGGATACGCTGTTTAACGACCCACGCCATCCTTATACAAAAGCACTGCTCGCGGCGGTACCGGTCGCTGACCCGGAACTCGAAGCAACCCGCCCACAGCAACTGATCGTTGGTGAAGTACCAAGCGTCCGCAATCCGCCAAGCGGCTGCCACTTTCATCCCCGGTGTCCGGAGGCGACGGCAGCGTGCTCTGCCAGCGCGCCGTCCCTTTCAAGGCTCGACGACGGCAGAATGATTTCGTGTCATCTGTTTCCGGGTGAGGGGTAGATTTCCCAGGATTCGCTCAGGAAAACCTCCACAGGTTACCGTGCCTTACGAACTACACGACAACATAGAGCATCCGGGCCTCGTGCGTGCCCAGTCGGGCCGCTTCTCGGCGAATGTTTCACGGCCAGGCTGGTCATCAAACGGCCTGCGCATCGTGTCCAGCAACTCATCAACCATCGAGATGTCGCCGGCCTCAGCCTTGTCGATGGCAAGTTGCGCCAGGTAGTTGCGCATCACAAACCGCGGATTGGCGAGTCGCATCTGCTCTGCCACCTGTGTGATATCCCGAGACTCAGTCTCAAGTCGTTGCCGATATCGCTGCAGCCAGATGCCGAGGCGCTTGTCATAGCCCGCGTCCCGCTCTTCCGGCCGGTACCAGGCAGCAGATAGCTTGCTGACATCGTTATCTGAAGCCGCCGCATTCAGCTGGCGGAAGAAGATCGCCATGTCGGTTTCAACGAGGCCGAGGATGGTGAACAACTCAGCAACCATGTCATCGTCACCCGGCACAACTGACGACAGGCCAAGCTTCGCCGCCATGCGTGCTTGATAGGCCTCCTCGTACACGCGGGTGTAGTCATTGAGGACGGCTTCGAGCGGCGCCGCGTCTTCGATCAGCGGATAGATGGCGTTCGCCAATTGCAGAAGATTCCATTGGCCGATGCGCGGCTGATAGCTGTAGCGGTAACGCTTGCCAGCGGCGTCCGTGGTATTGGGCGTCCAGTCAGGGTCGTAATCCTCGAGCCAGCCGTACGGACCGTAGTCGATAGTCAGTCCGAGGATCGACATGTTGTCCGTGTTCATGACCCCGTGAACGAACCCAACCGCCATCCAGTCGGCCATCAGCCGTGCCGTGCGCTCGCTGATCTCCCGGAACCACGCGACGTATCGATCCGGTCCGCTCGCCATCGCCTGCGCCGGGAAGAAATTCTCGATGGTGAAGTCCGCAAGCGTTCGCAAGAGGTCCAGTTCCTGGCGTGCTGCGTGAATCTCAAAATTACCGAATCGAACAAAAGAGGGCGCCACCCGACACACGACCGCACCAGGCTCGGGTCGTGGGTCGCCACTGTAGAGAATGTCCCGCGTCACATCCTCGCCGGTTGTCATCAGGCTGAGGGCACGCGTCGTGGGCACACCGAGGTGATGCATCGCTTCGCTGCACAGGAACTCGCGGATGGAAGAGCGCAGGACCGCAAGGCCATCCGCGGTGCGTGAATAAGGCGTCATTCCGGCACCTTTTAGCTGCAAAGCGAACGACTCCCCACCGGGCCCGACAACGTCGCCGAGGCCAATCGCGCGGCCATCGCCCAGTTGGCCAGCCCAGTTGCCAAACTGATGTCCGCCATAACACATCGCAAACGGCTCCATCCCCGCGAGCGCGCGATTGCCGGAGAAGACATCAACGAAGTCACCGGATTTGACCTGCTGCTCATTGAGGCCCAGGTCTTGTGCAACCTCTCGCGACCACGCAACCAGCTTCGGCGACGCTACCGGCGTCGGACTGACTGGCGAGTAACAAACGCCCTGCACTTGCCGCGTGAAATTAGCGGTTTCCGGGTCACCCGGCAGCGCCGCCGTAAACCGGTTGTCGAATACCATCGATTCAAGGGATGCGTGTTCGCTCATCGGGATTCCTGACGGGTTAGGCGTTAGAGGGTTCAGGTTGGGGGGTTTGGGGTCGCAGGCAAGAGGAATTGGCAAGGAATCGAAATGAAGCCTGCCCGGGCGAGCAGTATAACGCCCCGCGCATCTGGAACAGACCGGGGTGACGACATTCGGTTTGCAAGGGGGGTGGCGAGAGGGGCGGACATCCGTTGACGACGTCGTTAATGACTGGGGTGACAGAGCCCGCCCAGTTCCGTTTAATAGACGTTCAAGCATCGCTCACCAGACTGGAGGCCACATGGCCGTATCAACGCTCTACGCGCCCACCACATCTGCACGCCCCTTCGAACCTCTGTCAATTAGCGAGATCGAGGCAGCAGTCGCACTCGTTCGCCCTCACGTCGCCGATACGGCGTCGTTCGCAAGTGTCGCCCTGGTCGAACCCGACAAGGCCCTGGTCGCGAGCCTCGATGTCACCGGGCCCTGCCCACGTGCGGCCCTTATTACGGGCTTCGACCAGGGATCAGGGACCTTCGCGGCCGAGGTGGACCTGATCGCGAAAACCGTTAGCGTCGAATCAATCAGCGACGGCGGCGCACCCATCCACTGGCCGGATGTCGAAAAGGTGGTGCGACTGACAAAAGCAGACCCTGACTGGCAAGCGGCCATGGCCAAGCGTGGCATTACGACCTTTGAACTGGTACAGATTGATCCCTGGCCCACGGGCGGCTACATCCACCCTGACGTGCCCGAGGGCCACCGGGTCATGCGGGCGATCAGCTTTCTGCGCACGGACAAGACGGACAACGGCTATGCGCGGCCGATTCAGGGTTTGATCGCCCACGTTGACCTGACCGCCGACAAGGTCGTGCACGTGGAGGACACGGGCGTCGTTGCCATACCTCCCGAGGCGGGCCGCTACGACGCCGAACACCAGACGTCATTCCGCACGGACTTAAAGCCTATCGAAATCACCCAGCCGGAGGGGCCAAGTTACATCGTCGACGGCTACAACGTTGCGTGGCAGGGGTGGGAATTCTCCGTCAGCATGCATCCAACCCACGGGCTCATACTTCATCAGCTTGGCTATCGTCAGCAGAGCGAGGACGGCGCAGCCGGCGAATTGCGCAACATCCTCTACCGGGCGTCACTTTCGGACATGGTTGTGCCCTATGGCGATACCAATCATATGCACGCCTGGAAGCATGTCTTTGATGCGAGCGAAGCGGCAATCGGTACCATCGCCAACGCGCTGAAACTCGGCTGCGACTGTCTTGGCGAGATCCACTACTTTGATATCAATGTAGTCAATTGGGACGGTAAGGCGCGCACAATTCCGAACGCTATCTGCCTGCATGAGGAGGATTACGGGATTCTGTGGAAGCACCGTGACGGCCAGTCACAGACGCAGGAGGTCCGCCGCCAGCGACGACTTGTGATCAGTTCCATGCATACGGTCGGCAACTACGAGTATGGCTTCTTCTGGTATCTGTATCTCGACGGGACAATTCAGATGGAGGTAAAGCTGACCGGTATCGTCGGGGTCTCCGCCGTCGAGGATGGCGGCGAGGACCCGGAGTTTGCGCCGCTGATCGCCCCCGGACTCGCATCCCCCGTGCACCAGCATCTGTTCTGCTTCCGCCTGGACTTCGATCTGGATGGCGGCGCCAATCGCATCTATGAAGTCGAAGCTGAGCCCTTGCCGATGGGTGACAACAACCCACACGGCACGGCTTTTCGCGCGAAAGCGAGCCTGCTGCCGACTGAAGGGCAGGCCATTCGCGACAACAACACAGCACGCTCACGTTCGTGGAAGGTCGTCAATCAGGCACGCACCAACCGGATGGGTAAGCCGGTCGCGTTTAAATTCCTGCCTAATCCGTCACCCACCCTACTCGCCCATGAGGATTCCCCGGTCGCGAAACGCGCGGGATTTGCAAAGCACAACCTGTGGGTGACGCCGTACGACCCGGCGGAGATGAGCGCAGCCGGTGAATTTACGAACCTGCACCCCGGCGGCGACGGCCTGCCCCGGTGGACAGCCGCCAACCGAGACATTGTGGATCAGGACCTTGTAGTGTGGCACACCGTCGGCGTGACGCATGTGCCCCGGCCGGAAGACTGGCCGGTCATGCCGGTCGAGTATTGCGGATTCATGTTACAGCCGGTCGGCTTTTTTGAGCGCAATCCAACGCTTGACGTGCCGCCTTCAAAGCACGGCTAGCCAGCTCCTGTCCCAGAACTCTGTTCCTGGGGCGGGCACTGGCGTGCGGTGCAGGGATGCACCGCCATTTTCCGCAGGGCTCTTTTCTCCAAGCCTCTTTTCTACAAGAGGTGCGAGGTTTGCTTGCAAACCGACTCCCACGAATTGTCAGGATGACAATTTTGGGACAGGAACCAGCTAAGCTAGAGTTATGCTCTGTGGCGCAGTCGTCATGGAAATGCTGGCCAGCCTTTTGGGTTGGCCCGGGTGTCGCTACCTCCCACAGTTGATTGATCTTCAGATCGAAATCGAACAGCGCGGGGCCCTCGTGTTTGATGACAAACACTATTTTATCGAGGCGCGGCGCTAGTTTTCGCGCGTGGCCGGGATCATCTCCCGGTCAAATCGGATCGCGGCTTAGCTGAAGCGGCTGGTATCCACTACGGCACGTTCATGGGTACCGTCGCTGATCAGGCCGCGGGGAGAGTGGACGGTCGTCGTGAACGTCAGACGGCGGCGATCAATCTTGCTGAGCACGGCTTTGACCACGACCTCTTCGCCCGCGCTGGCCGGACCCTTGTGCGAGATGTTGACGTGCGTGCCTACCGAAGTTTCGCCCTCGTCCAAATGCGGGATGATTGCGGTGAGGCACGTGGTCTCGATGAGGTGCACCATCGACGGCGTGGACAGCACCAATGCGTCCATATGCGGTGGAGACATGTCCTCGGTGACTGTGTGCGTCGCCTCTGCTGTGAAGCCCTCGTTGAGTGATGCTTTCATGTGTCTCTTCCTGCTCCGCAGCGTCTGGGTGAGATATGCCGAGTTGCAGAGTACCCGGCCGACAGTTGGTTTCAGCCTATCTCATCTGCAACGCTGGAGCCACCTGTTGGAGACCTGCAAATAGGAAGCATAGTGCCGGCACCCGGTGCACTTCACACGCAGAAATCCGTGGTCGAGACGACCGCAGCGCAGGTAGTCCTCGAACTCGCTGATGACGAACGATGGGCAGGACGGACCTGCCGTTGATTACTATGGTTGAGCTCTTCTCCGCTGCCTGGACGATGACGATCTCGTGAGCCACCGTGGCAAGCCGGTCATCCTTGTGGTCGATGACCAGACAACTGTCGTCAGGATCATGGCCAACATGCTGCAACCTGAATATGCGGTGCGCATTGCGACAAACGGCGAAATGGCGCTGGAAATCGCCGCAACGCAGGTTCCAGACTTCATCCTGCTCGACATGATCATGCCCGGCATGTCCGGTATCGAAGTCTGCCATGCCCTCAAAAAGACGACGGTAACAGAGCAGATTCCGGTCATCTTTGTGACATCCATGGACGACAAACACAACGAGCAGGCCGGACTCGCGGCCCGCGCCGTTGACTACATTAACAAGCCGGCATCGCCGGTGATCGTGAAATCTCGGGTCGACATTCACCTGAGTCGCAGTCGTCAGGAGCGTTTCATCCGGCACCTAGCGAACGGCTCGATCCGGGATTCAGAACTGATCCAGCGCACCGCCCAGTCGCTGCTCGATTAATCGCTTGCCTGAAGGGGCCCTCTCCTCACGCTGATCGGTTCAGGTCGAGTTCCATGTACACATCAGCCCGTTCGTAGCCCGATGACCGGGCGCGCTCGACATGGCGAAAGCCGAGGTTGGCGTAGAGCGACAACGCGGGCAATAAACGCGTGCTGCTCTCCAGAAAGAGGATGTCAAATCCCGCCGCCCGGGCACGTGCAATGATGGCCTCGCCCAATAGTCGCCCGAATCCACGTCCCTGCACCGACGGTGAGACCGCCATCTTGGCAAGCTCCGCACGCGACGCATCGTGGAACACCAACGCGCAAGTGCCAACAATCGCACCCTCACATTCAACGAAGACGATGTCCCCGCCCGGTCCGATGATCGTCGCCTCTGGCGAATCGAGGGCGGCGTGATCCGACGACTCCAGGGTGAAATAGGCCTCGATCCATTCCCGATTCAGCGCCCGGAAATGGGGAACGAGTGCACGCGCAAATGGAAGAATGCGCACATCGCTCGAATCGTCGTCTGTCATCTGGTCAAAATACCTGTCCGCTATGCCGTGGGCGGCGATTGTGCTGTGAAAGCCGTCGATCGCCTCGATGATGTCGGCCCCGTCGCTGTCGCGCAAGCCCCGGAGGGCGATCGACAGTCCATCCAGCACAGGACTGACCTGATCAAACGCTGCCCTTCCCGCCCGGGTTAGTGCCAACACACGCACGCGCTTGTCCCGCATTTCCTTGTAAACCGCGACCAGCCCCCGACGCTTGAGCGCCGTCGCCAGGTAGTTGACCGCCGGATGGGTGATGCCAAGCGCCCTCGCGACCACAGTTGGCGGCGTTGGGCCGTGCATGCCCAGATGCACCAGCAGGGGCAAATGCGCAACAGGTACATCGACGCCCGCGCTCGCCGTCGCCCGACCGATGTCTGCGCGTAGTTGCGCCGCCAGACCGTCAATGCGCCCGATCGCGTACAGGATGTCCGTTCCTTTCAGAACTTGCGTCATCTGCTCATCGCCTGGTTCTGCCTCCCATATATACGTTAATATTAACGTTTTGGTTAATGTTTTGTTGATATTCCGGGTGACGAGAAACATCTTGCCAATTCCAGTTGGCTTGCCTGCCCGTCTTTGCACAGGGCCATCGTCAT
>Ga0115002_10000765_pt1 | contig 45331 bp, 44 predicted proteins | sample ArcticOcean_MG_C_8_FD_89576 | JGI IMG/M metagenome (GOLD analysis project Ga0115002, IMG submission 89576) | Marine microbial communities from western Arctic Ocean - ArcticOcean_MG_CB11_86 | ecosystem: Environmental > Aquatic > Marine > Oceanic | place: Arctic Ocean: Canada Basin | collected... | reverse complement strand
GGGTGAATGTGGCCCAGGCGAACCAGAACGCCACGTGGGCCTTGGGAATCAGTTCCAGCCTGTTGCCGGCCAAAGCACCAGAGATCGCGCGACCCCTTCGAAGGCCCACACGTTCTCGATCTCGATGTCCACGATGTCATCGCCGCGCATCTCGAACGAAATGTTCGAGCCACCGTAGTTGGGTCGGAACCCCGCCGTCGCTGCCTTCTTCTTTTTTCGCCATCGGCTACTCCCGGGTCGAGCCCTCGGGGCCGCACGCCCTCAACCAGCACGCCAGCCCCATCCCCGTCGAACGGCATGTGGGGCTTCGTCAATTCCAAGCGTCCCCGGCAGGAATCGAACCTGCGACCTACCGCTTAGGAGGCGGTCGCTCTATCCAACTGAGCTACGGGGACAATCGTTGTTCGGGAGAAGATAACCGTGCGCTCACTTGTGTTAGACCCCTCCCTTACGGGCGTGCGCAACCCTAGTTATCACCCTCTTCGAACACCACAGATCCTCGCTTCATGAGGAGCGAGATGATTACGTCGCTCTTTCATGGTCTCCGCGCTACCGCGGGGTTGTGCGGCGGGGGGCCTGCCTCCTACGCCAATATATGCGTCCTACCGCCCTGTAAACAAACGTATTGCTCAGAAGAGGAACTCGACCGCCACGAACCCGAGTACCACCAGAACGCCAAACACCCAAGTCAACAGATTGAAGTACCTGTCGATAAAGGAGCTGATCGACGGCCCAAACCGGTAGATCAATCCAGCCACGAGGAAGAAGCGCAGTCCCCTGCTAAGGACACTGGCGAGCACAAAAATCGGGAAGTTGATCGAAAACACACCCGCCGAAATGGTGAAGACCTTGTAGGGCACGGGTGTCAGGCCAGCTAAGAACACCGCCCAGAAATCGTATTGCAGATAAAGGTCCTGGACACCTGAGAAGGCTTCCGGGGTGACTCCGGGCACATATGCGAAGAAAATGTCCGACACGCCAAGCCACACCAGGGCACCGATACCGTAGCCGATCATCCCTCCGACAACCGAGGCGGCGGTGGCGACGGTCGCGAACTTCAGAGAGCGGGAAGCGGCCCCCAAACAGAGCGCCATGAGCAGCGGATCGGGAGGGATGGGAAAAAACGACGATTCCGCTAGAGTCAGGAGCGCCAGAGCGGGCAGGCCATACGGCGTCTCAGCCCAGTGGAGCACCCATTCGTAGAGACGTCGAATCGGTCCCGGCCGTCCCTCTTCGGAAGACTGTGTCAAACTCCCGCCTCCGAGTTCTCCGACGGCCAGGCGAAACGGCCGAGTAGTGGCACGAAGGTGCAGGCAGCCTGAGCCACATCCTGCATAATCTCATCCTTCTCCCTGCGAACGAGCATCAAATCTTGAGTTTCCCTAGTGCCCACAGGGATGAGCATGCGCCCGCCCTCCGCGAGCTGATCCAAGAACGCTTGAGGCACATCAGGTGAGGCAGCCGACACCACAATTACGTCGAACGGAGCGTATTTGCGCCACCCGATGGTCCCGTCGCCTACCATCAGGGCCACATTCTTGAACCTCAGACCATCCAGAGCGATCCGCGCCCTCGCCGACAGCTCGCGTACCCGCTCAACCGAATAGACTCGGTCTGCCGTCAGCGCCAAGAGCGCAGTCAGGAATCCACTCCCCGTGCCGATTTCGAGTACCGTATCGTTCGACGTCGGCTTGAGAATCGAAAGGTAGAGAGCCTGGAGGGAGGGTTGAGAGGCCGTCTGTGAGTACCCGATAGGGATCGGGGCGTCCTCGTAGGCTCTCGGCCATACTCCCTGGGGCAGAAACAGATGCCGTGGGACCTGATCGAAGAGCTGGAGTACTTCCAGGTCATCGATACCTCGCTCCCGGATTTCTTCAATGAGCTTTCGCCGATATCCGACGAAGCTACGATCGTCTAAAGGCTCAGCTGCCACCCTCGGATCTCCTCCAGGAGTGAATAGTTGGTCAGGTCTAGGTGAAGAGGCGTAACCGAAATGTACCCCTCATGCACCGCAGCGAAATCCGAATCCACGGCGCCGCTCCACGTGATTTCACCACCACCGATCCAATAATATTCGCGCCCGGACGGATCGAGGGCCCGCGTCAGGCTGTCGCTATAGCGCCGTTTGCCGAGTGAGGTCACGCGAATTCCCTTTACGTCGGCAGGATCGACTCTGGGAAGATTCACGTTGAACAGAGTGTCCGGCGGCAGCTTGTCCTGCTTGAGGATGCCCTCCAAAAGCTTCACCAACATGGACTCCCACGCCTCGATTCCCTCATTGGCATCACCGGTATACGAAATTGCCACGGCAGGGATCCCGATGACGGTCGCCTCCATGGCGGCAGCCACCGTCCCGGAGTAGAGCACGTCTTCACCCATATTGGGCCCGTGGTTCACGCCCGAGAGGCAAATATCGGGGCGGGGCTCCATGAGTTCGTTAACCGCCAGAATTACACAGTCCGTCGGAGTGCCATCCACCACCAACGCCCCATCGGTGGAGCGTCTTGCCCGAAGTGGGTGGTGCAGCGTCAGGGAGTGGCTGGTAGCGCTCTGCTCACGGTCCGGCGCCACGATCGTAACCTGGCCAAGATTCCGGGCGGCGGAAGCCAGCACACGGATTCCTAGGGCCAAGTAGCCGTCATCGTTTGTACAGAGAATCTGCATTAACTAGTGATTCGGCTCGGCGGAGCGGTCAGGACCTCCTTGAGGTGATTCAAATCCTGCTTCATTCCGCCCAGGAACTCGTGATCCAAAACGTCCTTCTTCTCGTCGGCCATTTCACCGAGCTGCCTCATATCCAGAAGCCTCTGCCTTGCCCCGTCGATCGTGAATTTTTTTTCATAGAGTAGGTGCTTCACGAGGAGGACCAACTCGATCTCTTTCCGTCGGAATATACGGTTGCCGGCACGGTTTTTCGTGGGGTGTAGCACCTCGAACTGAGTCTCCCAATAGCGAAGCACGTGAGGCTTCAAGCCCGTGAGTTCGCAGACGTCACCGATGGAGTAGTACTCCTTTTTCGCGATAGGCTCATCCATCTTCGTTTCCCCGTAGTTTAGGACCACTCTTCCGGTTTAGGATCGCGCTCCATGAGGTTCTGTAGGGCCTGCCTCGGCTCCGTTCCCTTCACCAAGATTCCGTACACTTCTTCTGCGATCGGCATCTCTACGCCGTTACGCTCCGCGAGATCATGCACAGCTTGGGCCGTCTTGACCCCCTCGGCCACGGCGGTCATGTCCCCCAAGATCGAGTCCAGTGATTCGCCCTGCCCCAGGCGATAACCCACCGTGCGGTTCCTACTGAGACTCCCCGTGCAGGTCAGGACGAGGTCGCCCACGCCAGCCAAGCCCGCGAAGGTGGACGCCTGGGCACCCATGGCCACCCCTAGCCTGCGGATCTCGGCGAGACCACGGGTCACCAACGCGGCCAGTGTATTGTGGCCAAATCCCAAGCCTGCAGTAACGCCGGCACCAAGCGCGATCACGTTCTTGAGGGCTCCGCCCAGCTCAACGCCCACTACATCGCTGCCGGTATAGACCCGAAAATGCCCAGTCTGAAAAAGTTCCTGAATTTGCAGGGCGGCCTCAGCTGAGCGGCTGGCAACGACAACGGCAGTTGGAGACTCTTCTGCTACTTCCATCGCGAAGCTTGGACCGGAGAGCGCACAGAACCCGTCCATTTGCCTTGGGCTCAATACGCCGGACAGGACTTCATCCATGCGACGCAGGGTGGAGGTCTCGATTCCTTTGGACGCACTGACGATAAGGGCGTCATCTCGGATATGGTCTGACGCGTCGGTCATGACCTTGCCCACGAACTGAGACGGGCTCACGGACAGGATCACTGAAGCCTCGGACAAGGCGACCTCGAGTTCGGAGCCACAACAGAGGTTGGGGGGAAGCTTTACACCGGGAAGGTAGGTGCGGTTTTCCCCCAAGCTCCGGACCTCTTCGGCCACATAACCCTCGAACGCCCACAGATAGACGTCATGCCCCTTCTTCGCCAAGAGGGCCGCCAAGGCCGTTCCCCAACTCCCGGCCCCGACAACGGCGACCCGTGTCATAGAGCAACTCCCGACTTCTTGAAGCTGCTTTCCTCACCGCGCATGAGACGCCCGATATTGGAGCGATGCGACCAAATGACGAACACGGCCAACCCCACCGTAAACCAGAACGTGACATCACCGCCTTGATGCGGTGTGAAGAACACCAAGACCGGTACGATCAGGGCTGCGGCGAGGGAACCCGCAGACGAGATCCCAGTTGCGATCATCACCAAGGACCAAGCGACTACCCCTCCCAACAGGGCCAGGGGGGCCACGGCCAAGAAGACACCCCCGCTCGTGGCCACCCCTTTGCCTCCTTTGAATCCAACCCAAAAGGAAAACACATGCCCGACGATCGCGGCGGCGCCATAGGCGAGAGCCCAGGCCCACGGGACATCTCCGTGGAGTTGAGGAAAGTACCACACGGGGAACCAGCCCTTGAGCACGTCCACGGCCACTACCGGAAGCGCCGCTTTCCATCCCAATACTCGGAACGCGTTCGTACCCCCCAGATTACCGCTTCCCTTGGTCCGCAGATCGATCCCATAGACGCCCTTCCCCATCACATAACTCGTGGGGGTCGCACCAGCCGCATAGGCCAGCACTAGAAGGACATAGGGGTTCACGTAGATCAGTTCTCCCTGATGCGGACGCGGACGGGGCTTCCCATAAAGGTCCAGCGATCCCTGAGACTATTGTGCACGTAGCGAATGTAGTGCTCGGGCAGAGCACTAGGGAAATTCGCGAAGAAGACGAAGGTCGGTGGCGCGACGGAAACCTGAGTGCCATACCGAATCTTGATCCGCCGCCCTCTGGTGTGAGGCGGTGGCTGATGTCGCAAGATACCCGCCAACGCCTCGTTGACCTCGGCCGTGCCGATCCTCCGGTTCCGCTCGTCTTCCACCTGTAGGATCATATCCAGAGGCTTACGGATGCGCTGGCCTGAAAGGGCCGACGTGAACACCACCGGGACCCACTTCAGGAAGGGGGCGCGGTCCTTGACGGCCTTTTCAAACGCCGGAGCGGTCCAAGTGTCTTTCTCGACGAGATCCCACTTGTTTGCCACGAGAATGACACCCGCCCCCGACTCCCACGCCTGTTCAGCGACCCTGAGGTCCTGCACGTGCAAGGGCTCGGTCGCGTCGACCAACACCAGGCACACGTCAGCTTCGCGCACCACCTTTGCGGTCCGCAGGGCCGAGTAGTATTCCACGGACTCCTTCACCTTTGATTGTCGACGAAGGCCTGCGGTATCGACGAAAACGAACGTCTTACCGTGATATTGGAGAGGGGTGTCCACCGGATCACGGGTGGTGCCGGCCACGTCACTCACCACCATGCGCTCTTCACCGAAGAGGCGGTTCACAAAGCTCGACTTCCCGACGTTGGGTTTTCCCACCACCGCCACCCGGATCGTGTTCTCGTCCTCTTCGACTTCCTCAATCTCGGGGAGATTCGCCACCATAGCGTCCAAGAGGTCACCGGATCCCTTGCCGGAGATCGCACTCACAGGCATCGGATCGCCCATACCGAGGCTCCAGAAGTCGAGGTGACCCTGGTCCTTGGGCATGTTGTCCATCTTGTTGACGACCAGGAGGACCGGAGGGCCACTCTTTCTCAGAATTTCGGCCAGGCGCTCGTCGAGGGGATGCACGCCTGCTTGGCCATCGACGATAAACAGAATCGCGTCCGCTTCGGCCACGGCCATGTAGGCCTGCTCCCGGATGGCGCGATCCAACGGCTCATCGCTGCCTTCGATCACACCTCCGGTGTCGACTAGGAAGAAGTGCCGGCCTGCCCAATCGGCCTTGTTGAAGTTCCGGTCCCGCGTAACCCCGGGCTGATCATCGACGATCGCGACACGGCCGCCGACCACACGGTTGAAGAACGTGGACTTTCCGACGTTTGGCCTGCCGACGACGGCCACCACCGGCATACTCCTACTCATCGGAATCCCCACCCAGCCCGCCAAGGCACTCCAGGAGGTCGTACCCTGTGACCACCTCGGCCGGGGCCAGGGATTCCCTGACCTCGGTGAGCGGAACACTATCGATGAACAGATCATCGGCGTTGACGGCCTCGGCTGGCAGTAGGATCAGTTCGTCTTCGCGTGTGTCTCCAACCGCCTGGACGATGTCGCGTCCGCCCAAGAGACCCGCAACGGTGACGCTCTCTCCGTAAAAGCCATTCACGACTCCGAGTACGTCGACGGAAGTCCCGGTGGCCTCCGACAGACCCGGAAGCCGCTCACGAAACAATCCCTCCATACTCAGTCCTGTCACGATGCGGATCGTACGTTCGGGAATCACCGGAGCATTCGGCAAACCCCGTTCGAAATCACGCACAAAACGATTGATCGCACCCACTCCATTCTCGGTCAGTGAGCCTTCGTCATAGTAGGAGTCGTCGGGAAAGTCGCCGCCGGCGATGAGGTACATCTCGTCCGCCGCGTAACACCACCCTCGGCCGCGCCCCTCGAGCGCCTTGATCCGGGCGTGATCCACCTGTGTGATCGCCGTGCGTGCGGCTTCCCGGGTGAGCAAGTTCACGGGGCGTCCCAAGTTGTACTTAGTAAGCCCGACGGGCACTATGGAAAGCGATCGCACTCCCTCCCCCAGGTCGTAGAGCTCGGCGATCGTCCGGTCGAGATGCACGCCGTCATTCCACTCCGGACATAACACCACCTGGGTGTGGACTTCCAACCCGTTGTCGAGCAGATAGCCGAGTTGGTCCATGATGAGCCCGGCCCTGTCGTTCACCAGCAGGCGCCTGCGGACCTCGGGATCGGTGGCGTGTACGCTCACGTAGAGTGGGCTGATGCGTTGTTCAACCAGCCGCTCCATACCGCGGGGTCCGACATTTGTGAGCGTGACGTAACTCCCATAGGTGAAGGAGAGACGAAAGTCGTCGTCGCGCAGCCAGAGCGTATCGCGCGCGTCCTTGGGATTGCCGTCGATGAAGCAGAACACGCACTTGTTGCCGCACTCCCGAATCGTGTCGGGGGCCGGCACGATCCCCACCGGCTCTCCGGGTTCGCGGTCGATCTCGTAGACCACCGCCTCCCCGTGCGGATCGACTGTTTCCAACTCCAGCGCACTCTCGGCCAGAAGAAAGGTCAAATCGATGCCGTCGCGGACGCGCTCCCCGTTGATCCGGACAATACGCGTCCCAATCTCCAAGTGGAGTTCATCCGCAATACTGCCGGCTTCGATCTCTGCAATACGTACCAAGGAAGGGACCTCGGGTCAGGAAGGGCTAGTGCACCATAGGAATCTCAACAAATTCATCCGATTATGGTACAGGCCAGATGAAATCACTTGGATGGGGCAGGAATCACCAGGGCAAGAAATGCGTAGATTGGGCACATGAAGACTGAACGGTATCCAACGAGATCGGGCGGATGGGGGCTGATGCGCTTTGGCGCTCTGCTCGGCGTCCTGCTCTCCGCTGCATGCAGTGAACAGGTCGACCAAATTCGGAACGAGTATCGTGACCTGACGCCCCACGAGGCGTACTTCGAGTCGTTGCGAGCTGTCGGGCTGGCCGAGACCGCCTTGGGTGCAGCCTGGTCCGAGGCCGCATCCCGCTCCCTACATGAGGCTCCCACGGTCGGTCTCCCGTATGAAGAAGAAGGGTTTCTCTTCGCGGAGTCCCCCGGGGCGAGAAGCTACCGCGTGGAACTCCGGCGGGGTCAGCGGTTGTCGCTCGACCTCAGGTTGGACGGTGAGCGCCCCACCCGACTGTTCTTGGACATCTACCGGATGCAGAGCGATTCCAGCCGGGCTCCCCTTCCAGTTCTGTCGTCCGATTCCGTGAACGGATCGGTGGACTACATAGCCAGCCGGCGCGCCAGCTATGTCGTTCGGCTGCAACCTGAGCTCCTCCGCGGAGGCCACTACAGCGTCGTCCTGCGGGCCGAGGGGTCCATGGCCTTCCCGGTGGAGGGTCGCAACACGCGCGCCATCCTGAGCGTGTTCGGGGCGGACCGCGATGCCGGACGGCGGTCCCATCATGGAGTCGACATCTTTGCGCCCCGAGGCACTCCGGTGCTTTCCGCCACCCCGGGTCGAGTGACCCGTGTCCAGAACACCGCGATCGGTGGCAAAGTCGTTTGGGTCAGGGACTCCGACCAGCCCAACTCGGTGTACTACGCCCACCTAGACAGTCAAGCGATCGAGGCCGGTGCGACGGTTACCAAAGGCACCCTGCTGGGATTCGTGGGCAATACCGGAAACGCCCGCACAACCTCGCCGCACCTCCACTTCGGCGTGTATCGGCGACGCGACGGTCCGGTCGATCCCTATTACTACCTGCTGAAGCCCTCGCAGAACTTGGTCGGAATTTCGGCACCCCTGGCCCACTTGGGCGAGTGGACCCGAACAGTCAACCAAGGGATCCGGCTCAGGGGTGGACCCAACAGTCGGGCCACCGTGGTGGCCGAGCTCGAAGAGCACACACCCGTTCGGGTATTGGGCGCCGCAGGATCGTGGTATCGCGTACGTTTGCCCGACGGCCAGGCGGGCTTTGTGGCCGCGCGCCTCACCGAGGCCGTGAGTGAACCGCTCCGGAGTGAGGTGGTGGCAGAGGCCGCCACCATGGTGAGCGGCCCCAGTGATACGGCCCCGGTCATGGAGGCAGTCGAGGCAGGTACCGGCGTATCAGTGCTCGGGACGTTCGGCGGCTTCTTGTACGTGCAGTCCCCCGGTGGGAATACTGGCTGGATCGCCAGCGAGCCCACGTCGTTCCAGTAGATTATCCCTCTCTTGGACGTGCAGGACCGGCTCAGGATCGCCCAAGAACGGGGTGGAATTCCTTCCATCGTAGCATACCATCGCATCGACGGCCCCGGCCGTTTTTGCGTGATCAGAGACGGCGGCCGAATTGTGAGTGAATAGTCTCGGGGCTACCCGCGAGACACCGCTTCCAACCCCCACGCCATCCGAGAGGACACAGACCCGTACGATGACCCCATACATATCGCAAGATCGACGTCGTGAAATCGACGATGAGGGTAGCTCACCGGGGAACACCGGAGAACTCACCTATGCGCTCTACAGGGCGTGCCTCGACTACCTACCCGCTACCCCGAGATTCGCCGATTACTCAGAAGTGATCGCGGCTCTCGAATGCGCGAAACTGGAGTTCTATCGATGTCACCTAGCTCCCTACGAGGACACCAAAATTGACAAGAGTGGGGACATTGTGTGAGGGCGGGCCCGTCTGTTCCTCTCTGAGGGACGACCTCCTTGCGGCCCACGGCTTAACCGCTAATCCTGGAGGTCCACTTCTCGCACAGGAGGGCTGCATGCGTCATATCGAAACGGGTGTTCGGATCTTCTTGCTCTTAGTCCTACCGGTGGTCGTGTTCGTGAGCCCGGCGTTCGCCCAGGATCACAGCCCCTTGATTGGCGCCTGGATTGTGACGGCGTGGGAGAGTGCCGACGGAGAGGAGCACTCCAGTCCGCAGCCCGGCCTGTTCCTCTTTACCCAGAACCACTACAGCATCATGATGGTGGACACGGATGAGGCACGCCCTGCTCTGCCGCGTGGTGAGGCTACCGAAAGCCAGTTGGTGGCCGCATGGAGTCCCTTCACGGCGAACTCGGGGCGGTATGAGGTGAGCGGCGACCAGATCACGCGGCAGGCATACGTCGCGAAGAATCCGGGTGTTATGGCTGGCTCTTGGCTTATCCCGGAGAACGGCCAGCCGATACAGTTCCACGTTACGGCGGACGGTGAGACGCTTCACCTGACGTTCGGTAACGGGAGCAAGTCGACCCTCCGGCAGGTGGACGGCTCGGAGATGTAGACTATGATTGGCGTCGGCCTTCTGGGAGGCCGGCGCCAGTCTGCTTGCGATAGCAAGACCCTTACCGAAGCTTACGAAGACTCCGTCGTGTGACGGAAAGCTTTACCCCCCTGCCGGAGACTCTCATGCCTGTCAGGCTCTTTGCTGCCACGATGTCGTTTGTGGGAGTGCTCTCCCTTCTCGTCATGGCGCCAGTGCGCCTGTTCGCCTCTCAATCCGTTTTCCCGACCGGCACTACCGTGTTCCATCCGGACAAGACCTGGAGTGGTTACACGATCATCGACACGCCCGGCGAAGGGGGGGCCGTGCTCATCGACATGAACGGCAACCTGCTGAGACGCTGGACGGAAGTGGCCGCTGCACCCGGTCCGTTTCGTATCCTGCCGGGAGGTTATGTCATGGGCGGTACCAACCGGCGTCGGCCGCACCAAGAGGCGCCAGAACTCATCCAGGTGAACTGGGACGGCGAGATCGTCTGGTCTTTCGATCGCACCGAACTGGTGGAAGAAGAAGACGAGGAGCCCAGGTGGATGGCCCGGCAGCACCACGACTGGCAGCGTGAGGGCAGCCCCGTTGGCTACTACGCGCCCGGTGCCGAGCCCATCGTGGACGGAGGGCGCACGCTGATCCTAGCGCATCGCAACGTCTTGCGGCCTGAGATCTCAGACAAGCAGCTCGAGGACGACTACATCCTGGAGGTCACCTGGGACGGCGAGATTCTGTGGGACTGGTTGGCGAGTGACCATCTTGACGAGTTCGGCTTCAGCGGCGAGGCGCGCAACACCATCTACCGCTATCCCAGCTGGAACGAAGAGCGGGGTAGCGCTGACTGGCTGCACATCAACGCCGCTTCGTACGTCGGCCCGAACCGCTGGTACGATGAAGGGGACGAGCGCTTCCATCCTGACAACATCCTGTGGGGCAGCCGCGCGGCGAACATCATCGCCATCGTGGACCGAACCGGCGCCATCGTCTGGAAAATGGGGCCCGACTATCGGGATGTTCCGGCCTTAGCGGAGTTGGGCCAGATCGTCGGCCAGCATCACCCACACATCATTCCGGAAGGGTTGCCCGGTGCCGGCAACCTGCTGGTCTTCGACAACGGCGGATCGGCCGGCTACGGAGCTCCAAACCCGACCGCACCGACTGGCCGAGGCTCCGCAATCCGCTTCAGTTCCCGTGTCCTCGAGATCAACCCCGTGACGTTTGAAGAGGTCTGGCGGTATTCCATAGAGGGGCAGGAACAGATCACGTTCTTCAGCCAATACATCAGTGCCGCTCAACGGCTCCCAAACGGCAACACCATGATCACGTCGGGAGCCATTGGACGTGTCTTCGAGGTGACGGTCGATCAGGAGATCGTTTGGGAGTACATGAATCCGTATAGAGCGCCCAACTCCGCCGTCGACCCCGTTCTCACCAGTAGAATCTACCGGGCGCACCGGCTGCCCTACGACTGGGTGCCGCAGCTCGACCGTCCGACCGAAACCGCGGTGGTCCCTCCGCCCAACGAGGAGTTCCGTGTCACGAAATGATCCGGGTGCTCACCCTTCTCCCACCGGCCGAGCGGGTTGTTGGAAAACTGAGCACCCTACTCCGACCTTCTTCCGGAAGCGCTTCCTGAGATCAAGTTTGAAGTGCAGCACGCAAGGGGGGTTCAGAGAGCATCCCTAACCGGATAACGGCCCTCTAAGCCACGGGCGCGTTATACGCTGCCCAGGGAACAGCAGTCCTTGATGTGAGTTGGCAACAGTCTGCCAAGGTCGTGGCAAACCTTCAGTTCTTGGAGTTGTGTTTCGATCCCAACCAAGCCGGACCGGACAACGTCCCGGAGGAGGCTGCGGACAGAATCCGGAAACTCGTATCGGAGGCAAAGAGGAACTTGACTCACGTCATGGGCAAGTTTGGTGAGGCGATCGAGCCGGAAGGCTGACCAGACTACTGCGGGGATGTTTGTCACAACGTCGGCGAGACACTCAACAACAGAGAGGCCCGGCAAGACCCTAAGTCCTTGCCAGGCTTCCGTTTCCTCCAAAGCGGGCGACCGGATTCGAACCGGCGACCCTCAGCTTGGGAAGCTGATGCTCTACCAACTGAGCTACGCCCGCGAGGCGGTTAATGTAGCCGAGCGGTATAGCCGAAAAAAGACCGGGCGCCCCTACGGGACGCCCGGTCTTTCTTTCCTTGCGGGAACCGGACCGTTAGCTAACGACCTCGTAGCTATAGCCCATCACCGCGCGGTCAGTGTCGATCGAGACCTCGAACTGTTGAGCCACATCGACCGGCGGAGCCGGGACAGAGACGTCCTGCGTGCCCAATTCGGCCCCTCCGTCGTCGTAGAAGTGGAACCGGAGCGTTAGGGACGAGCCTTCCTCCAGAAGTTTGTTGGTCACGGTCCCGAGTACTCGGCCTCCGTCACCCCTCGGCTGAAGCTGGAGATCGTCCACCAGGAACGTCATCTCCTGCATGACCTCTAGAAAAGGAGCGACCTCCTCACCGCGGCCCAACTGGGACAACGCCCTCAGGTGCATCTGATAAGCGAGGTAGTTGCGCCCATCCATATCCATCAATTTCTGGGACCACGGCAGCTGAGCCTCGTAGGCCTCCGTGAGGGAAAGGGTCTGAACCAAGTTCTGAAGGGCATCTCGGTACATTGGAGCCCGCGCGAGAACCTTTTCGAAAGCGATGGACGCTCGGTCATAGGCTTCGGCCCCGTAGAGCGTGACGCCGGCGTTGAAGTAGTCGAGCGCGGAGGCATCGTCACTCTTGAGAATTTCGTCGTAGATGCCGAGCGCATCCTCGGCCTGTCCAGACTGTCCAAGGGCGATCGCCAAGCCGCTGCGCGCCCTATCGTTGTTCGGATCAGTTTCGAGAATTTCTCGATAGATATCGATTGCCTCCTCCGCCCGATCGTTGTTGGCCAGGACCTGGGCGAGGTTCGAAAGCGCCATCGGTCGCAACTCGGACACCCACTGCGCACGGGTTTCCTCGTCCTTGGGCTTCGAGTCCGGTGAGTCGATCACCGCGAGCGCGTCTCTCCAGGCCTGCACGCTGGCATCAGGCTGGCGGGAGTTCGCGTAGGTGGCGCCGAGGTTCAGATACGCCTCGGGGCGCAAGTCGAACATCACGTTGGCTGTCGAGAACCACTCGAGCGCACCCTCGGAGTTTCCGGCGTCTAGCTGCGCGATTCCCTCGTTGTAGGCATCGATCCAGGAGTTCTCACGGTAGACGCCCGTACCGTTGTCGTCATCGAGATAGTTGGGGTAGAGGGCCTCTGCCTCATCGAAGGCGCTGTCGGCCGCCGCATACTCCGCAAGCCCTATTCTTGCCACGCCAAGGTGCAAGTAGCCGGTGGGGTTGCTCGGGTCTCGGGTAATGGCCTCGTAGACGTCCTCAAGAGCGTCTCGGTACGACTCCTCTACGAGTAGCGGGTCTTCGAGACCTAGAGCCTTCTGCAGTTTGATAGCGACAAGCGCGTTGCGGCTTTCCATCCGAGGCTCGTTAACAACCTCTTGGGCCGACGCCGGAACCGACGCCAAAAGCGCCGCAACGGCAACCAGGGACACCCCTGCACGAAGATACATCCGATTTACTCTCCTGATAGAACGTCTGTGTATAGGCCGTGTAATTTAGAGCCGCTACCAAAAGGCAGCAATCCATCGGATCAACTACAAGAAATTATACCGTGAGATTCCTACGGTGTTTCATCTACAAGGCCCCAGTACCGCATCGAAAATCTGGAATCGGGTACGGAGCCTCGGCGGTATTCCCACGGAAAACCGCTCTAGCGCCCCAAATATATCAGAATCCTCGTCGCCAGCGAGGCACTTAAGCCCGGGAGTCGTCCGATTTCCTCAGGGGTAGACGACTTCACCCCCTTGAGCGAACCGAACCGAGTGAGCAACAGCTTTTGCTTCGCTGGTCCGATCCCGGGAATCTGCGAGAGTTCGCTTCGCACCGTTCGTTTGCTACGCAGTTTGCGATTGTAGGTGACAGCGAACCGGTGGGCCTCGTCCCGCATCCGCTGCAGCAGATGACGCCCCTTGTCCTTTGGCCCGAGGCGAAACGGTTCCGGTCGGTCGGGTCGGAAGACCAGTTCCTCTTTTTTCGCTATAGCGGCGAGCGCAACATCGGTGACACCCAACTCGGACAAAGCGTTCCTCGCCGCCCCTAGCTGCCCCTTCCCTCCGTCGATGAGGGCTAGGTCAGGGAGTGGCTTCTCTTCGTCGACTCGGCGGCGGAAATAGCGGCTCACGACTTCGGCCATGGACCGATAGTCGTCGTTCCCCCAGTCGCCCTTGATGCGCATGTGGCGATACTCTGCCTTCTTGGGTTCAGCATTCTCGAACACGATGGCGCTCCCGACGTTCTCGGCTCCCTGGGTGTGGCTGATGTCGAAACAAACCATAAGACGAGGCACCACCTTCAGGTCCAATCGGTCCCGTAGATCATAAAGGACGGCCTCGGCGCGGTCGCGGACGCGGTCGGTCGAAGTAAGCCGGTCCTCGAGCGCGTGGCGAGCGTTGTCACCGGCCAGTTCCGATAGGCGCCGCTTGTCACCACGTTGAGGAACATTAATCACCACCTTCCTACCGGCTTCGTCCAAGAGGATTTCTTCAAGCAATCCCCTGTCCTCAAACTCGAACGGGATGAGGATCTCCTTCGGGAGCTGTCGAGACGCCGAGCTGCCGCGGCCGAGGTAATACCGGGACGCGAAGGTCGTGAGCAGCGAGGCGGCGCTTTCGTCCGTGATTTTAGTGAAACGTAGGGTGTCCCTGCCTAGGAGTACGCCTCTCCGGATGCGCATCACCACCGCTGCCGCCATTGCGCCGTCTCGAGCCAACCCGACGACGTCATAGTCACCTCCTCGGAGCTTCTCCACCCGCTGTTGGCGCGCGAGGGCATCCAGTGCCGACGCCGCGTCACGGAGACGGGCGGCACGTTCGAACTCGAGGTCCACCGATGCCTCGCGCATCCGCTCTTCGACCCGCTGCCGAACTCCTTCCGTGTCGCCAGCCAAAATTTTGAGGATCTCCTCGATCATTGCGCCATAGGAACTCTCGTCATGGTACCCGACACATGGCGCGAGACACCGCCCGATGTGGTAGTCCAAGCACGGCCTCTCAGGGGCTTCTCGAGGGAGGTCGTAGCGGCAGGACCGGACTGTATAGAGATGCTTGATGATCTCCAGCGCGTCCCGCATTGATCCGACAGACGTATACGGCCCGAAGTACCGCGAACCGTCGTCGTCCAGGCGCCGTGTTACGAAGACGCGTGGGAAAGGCTCATTCGTGGTGACCTTGATGTAGGGATAACGCTTGTCATCACGAAGTTGGATGTTGAAGCGGGGGTGATGCTCCTTGATGAGGTTGGCCTCGAGAATGAGGGCTTCGGTCTCGGAGCCTACTATGATCGTTTCGACATCGTCTACGTGGCGAACCAACTCCTGCGTCTTCAGGGACTGGGCCGATGCCCGAAAATAGCTTCGGACCCGGGGCCTCAGAGACTTCGCCTTGCCGACGTAAATGATCTCGCCCTCGGCGTCCCTGAACAGGTAGACACCGGGGCGCGTGGGGAGGCCCCGGAGTTGGTCATCGATCACGGAAGGGTCACCAAGCGCGGGTTCATGGACCCTCGTTGCGGCCCCCGACTAGACTCCGAACCGGTACTCCCACGCCGAGCCGAGCGCTGACGAAAAGATAGGCCATACCGAATAACAGGGCGGTCGAGAGTGCGAGCATCGGCTGGAGGAGCCAGGGAGCCGAACCGCCCAACCAATCATTCATGAGGCCTGTTCGGCTCGGCACCGTCGATCCCAGGACCCACTTGGAAGCAACAGCCACCAGAGAAGCGACCCCACCCGCGATCAGTAGACGAAGTCTGACGCCGGCGTCAGGTCCATGGGTCCCGAGCACACGACTAAGTCGGCGGCGGAGAAGTGCGTACTCGATCCACGCCCCCACAGACGCTCCGAGGGCCAAGCCCACGGCTCCAAAGCGCAGGCTACCTGAGCCGAAATTGTCGAACGGAAACATCAGAGATACGCCCACTACCAGGGAGACGACCACTCGTAGGTACGCCATGCGCGCAGGAGTGCGAGTGTCCCGCAAGGCGTAAAACGCCGTGGAGAGCACTCGGGACCCCGAAGAAGCCAGAAGGCCCAGCGCGTAAGCGGCGAGGACAGCGTGCACGACCAGTGTCTCCGTGGCAAGAAACTGCCCACGCTCATAGAGGCCGCCCACGAAGAGATCCCCGAGCAGGATGAAAGCGAGGGTCGAGGGAATCAATAGGAAATGGATACGCTCTAGACCCTTAGCAACTTGGGCCGCCAACTCGTCAGTAGGTTTCGCGCGCTGGCGAGACAACTCCGGCAACTCGGAGGCGGCTATCGACATCCCGAACAGTGAGATGGGCAGAAGGTAGAGAGTCTGCGCGTAACCGAGGGCGGCCACACCACCCTCGACCAACAGGGCGGCAAGGAAAACGTCGATCAGGCTTCCGATATTCACCACGCCTCGTGCGGCAACTACGGGCACGAAGTTGCGCAGCGCCTCGCTCGCACCCGAGACCGTGCGATCGACAGAAAGGCGGAAGTGCGACAGGAGTGGAACAGCGAAGGGCAGCTGTACCGCAAGCTGAAGAACCCCACCGCCCAGCGCACCCCAGGCCACGGCCGTTAGGAGAGTTGACCCCGTCCAACCCCGTCCGAACCCAAACCCGACCAGAGTCAACAGAATGGCACCGTTCCACGCCACGGGAGCAACGTAGGAGACGAAGAATCGCCGGTGGCTGTTCAGCACGGCCAAGGCCCAAGCCGAAACCACAAGTACCCCGGTCATGGGAAACAGGATCTGTATCAACCGGATCGTCAGCTCCAGCTTTTCTGCGTCCCACCGAAAAAACACGAGCGGCACCACTGCCGGCGCGAGGAGGACACCGATCAGTGCGGCCCCCCCTGCTACCACCATCAGAATACCGAGGACAGCGCCCACGAAACGTCCAGCATCCTGTTCTCGGTTTTCCTCGAGAAACTCGGAGTAAATCGGAATCACGGACGCGCTGAGGGTGCCCTCGCCTAACAGGTTCTGGATCACGTTGGGCACCTTCAAGGAAACGCGCCAAACGTCGGCAAGGCCAGTGTTCCCAAAAAAATACGCGAAGACCACGTCGCGCAGGAAGCCACTAATACGGCTGAAGAAAATGCCCGTACCCACCATTAGGGCGGCACGGGGACCTCGGTCCGCGGTGGGATCTGTGCTACGCGTCTGGGTCACCGGGCGGAAGCGCTTCGGAAGCGGGTCGCTTCGTGAGCAGCTTGTTTAGGAACTGGCTCTCCTCCTCGAGGCGACGCACCTCGGACGTCAGCCGCTCGAACTCCCCTTCCAGGTAGGAGAGGCGCTCGCCCGTTACCACATCGGCACCGGTGCCGAGGCCCTTCCGTTCGAGGCGTCCTGCCAGCGCACGTCCCACAGGGGAAACAAGGACGATCGCGAGGATCGGAATCAGTAGGACCAAGACTAAAATGAGGTGATTCATGATCCCTGAAGCTACTCCGTCGGATCGGCCAAATCTACCTCAAAGCGATCTAGGAGCTCCGTAATGAAGTCGCGACCGTACCGTGCGAGGTAATACAGTGGATTGAGAACCCTCTCCTGTGGCTTTCCGTCCGGGAATAGATGCAGGTGGGCTTTCTCCAACTGCGCGAGTCCGATTTCGTTCTCCCGTTTCACGCTCTGAACGATTTTCCGCTCGGCATCTTGGAACGCGGACAACGCCGCGTTGCGTGCGTGGGTAACCGGCCCTTTGAGGGTGGAGTCGATCATTGTCGCGGCCTTCAGAAGCTGTCCCGAACCCTCCGAAATTGAACCTCTGACCTGACCGAGGGCTCGCCGGACATCCGCAGGGACCTCGTCGCGTGCTATTTCGGAAGCGATCTCGTGATAGGGCCGACGTAGGTCGTCGGGTTCCATATTGAACTTGTCGATGACCTTTCGGATCTTAGACTCCACAACGGTCACACCGTGCCGAGGAAAGAGCACCGGCATCCTCATGCTGTGAGCTTCGTACAAACGCTTCAGCTGGCCGTAGTAGGCCAACTCTCCGGGCCCAGCGACATAGCTGGCCACCGGGAACACCGTGCTCTCTACAAGAGGCCGGAACAACACATTGGGGCTCAACGCCAATGGATCTGCCTCTACACGCTCTCGGATTTCCTCCGCGGTGACCGTCTCGCCTGACCGATGCAGCTCAAAACCGTCGGCGTGCCGGTACAAGCGCTCGCGTCCTTCTGGTCCCTCGAGGAACAGGTTGACGCCCCCCTCCAAGATCGGAGCCTGAACCCCGTGTCCCGCCTTCTCTAGCTTCTCCGCATCCTGCCTCAGGATTGCTTCATGCGCCTCCGCGTTGTTCAGTTCTGCAAAGAGCACATCTTTGGAGGCCGCCTTGAGGGCAGGGTTGGCCGCATCTGTGAAGAGAACGCCGAGCGGTTCGAAAAACGCCGCGAGCACACTCCGAAATCCGTCTGCGAGCGTGGCCTCCGGCGTATAGGCATCTCGAACCAACTCGACATAAGTTGAGCTAAACTCTGAATTAGGAAGGAGTTGTGCTACTTGCTCTACCAGCTGGTCAACGTCGGGGCCCAGCGGCACGCGGTGGATGGCCCGATTGTCGGAGCCGGGGTTCGGCACCTGCAAATGCGTGAGTTGATTGGAGCTGTCGATCAGATAGGTGTGGTCGGACTCCTCCCAGTCATGGTCTTCTGAGGCGATCCAGAACACCGGAAGGACGGGCCTGTCCAAAACCTTCTCGAGACGCTGCGCCAACCGAACAGTGGTGAGCCCCTTGTAGAGCGAATACAGAGGCCCGCCCATGAGCCCAGGCTGTTGCCCTGTCGTGACCATCAGCCCGTCTTCCTCTACCCAGCGGTCGAGACGGTCCTGGCCCACTCCACAGCGGGTATTCATCGCCTCTAGGGCTCGGCACCGGGCATCCGCGTCGAAGCGTCGATCAATACTCTCGAGCATCCCACGGTACGATTCGGGATCGAGCCAAGAACCGTTGAAATACTCGGCAACGGAGGAATCACCCTGGATATATGCGTTCACGAAAGGTGGACCCGAAGGTTTCCCGATCTGGAGTTCGATGTTCAGGTCGTCCTCCTTGTCGGGACCGGACCCAAGCCAACCATCAAGCTCATCAAGTTACTTACTCCCCTTATGATACGGCTCGTTACGAGCTATCGTCCCCGCCCGGTAGAGCTGTTCGGCCAACACCAGGCGTGCAAGCTCATGCGGAAGCGTGCCCGCCGAAAGGGCTAACGCTCGATTCGCCCTCTTGATCACGCCAGCTCCGAGGCCGAAGGCCCCCCCCACGACGAAAACCACGTTCTGAACTGATCGTAGCGCCAGTTTCTGGAGATACTCGGAAAACTCAGGAGAACTCATCAGGCTTCCGCCTCGCGTCAGCGCAACCACCTCCGCGCCGTCCGGAACCTTCTTGAGAATGGCCTGCTCTTCCTGCTTCAATACCCTCCCCACCTCCCCCTTCCCCTTTCCGCCCGTTCCCGATGGCAACTGCACTACCCGCAGCTTCCAGTATCGAGTCGCGCGACCCTCGAACTCGTCGATCGCGCCCTTCAAGGACTGGCCCGCGCGACCGATCACGACGACCGTTATCGTCACGAGGCCTCCAAAGCGCGGCCGATAAGGCCCATCACCGGGTCCAGCCCCACCTCCCAGACCAGGCGCAAACGTAACACGAACGTCGTGGGAAGCGTTTCAGAGAACGCCTTGAGCTTTACCGCGTCCTTCTCCGTGGTGACAACCGACCGGCCATTCGCGGCCCTCACGATTCTGTCCACGTCGTGCTTTGAAAATTCATGATGATCGGGAAATGCCAACGACTCAGTGTCACCCGAAGTCTGGGTCCGCACCACCTCACAAAAGGGGGTCGGGTCGGCAACACTCGTTACCGCCAGAAGTCTTTGCTCAGCTGGTGCAGAGAGGGGGGCCCCTCCCAGATCCACCCACTCGACCGCTTCGAAGAGTACCTGGGCGCGAACCCCTGGTCCGGGTAGCTGCGCGGAGATCCTTGCCGCCTCCTCGCCGTCCGCGACCTTCCGAGTCATGACGATCGCGTCGGCCCGCTCCAGCGACCGCACGCTTTCACGCAGGCGCCCCCGCGGAAGTAGTGCCCGACGCACCCCGTGTTCGGCGGCCACCATCACGATATCCACGTCTCGCTGGACGGAACGGTGCTGGAAGGCATCGTCGAGCACCGCCACATCAGCTCCTCGCTCCGCGGCCAAGGCGACCCCCCTGACGCGCTGAGCGTCGACCACCACGATCGCCTCAGGATTCCACAGGCGGTGGAGGAGAGCCTCGTCCGATCCGTAGCCTCGAGTCACGAGCGCCGGCCGCCGACCCATCTCTGCCAGCCTGGTGACCAACCAGCCAGCGAAGGGCGTTTTTCCCGTACCGCCGACGGCCAGGTTGCCGACGGAGATCACGGGAATGGGTGAGGCAACGCTGGTAAGCACTCCAAGGTCATAGGCGCGATTCCTCAGGCCTACGACTCCCCGATAGATCCACTCTAGCGGAAGGAGTACAGCTCCGATGACCAGACCAAGGAACCCTGCCTGTCCCCTCCACAGCCTACGACACCACGATTGGAGCATCATCACAAGTCGACCCGATCCCCCGAACGAACCGACAGATCTGCGAGGGTCTGGGTCAAGGACCGGGCATTGCTCTCGATCTCCAGTTCGCTAGCGTCCCTAGGGACCAAGCACGGCGGACCGTAGGCGACCCGGACCGTGGAAAAAGGCCGCGGAACCAGGAACTGATCCCAACTGTCGACATGCCATCCGCCCTTCGCTCCCACCCCAATGGGGATGATCGGTAGGCCCGTCATGCGGGCGACGGTAAGTGCACCATGCTTGAACTCGCGGTTAGGGCCTTTGGGACCATCAGGGCTTACGGCGATGTCGTGGCCCTGTGCGGCCGCACGAATCAACCCTTTCAGCCCCCCCACCGCGCCACGGGTACTAGATCCGCGGACCACACCGAAGCCGAGTCGGCGCAAGACCCGAGTTACGTACTCGCCGTCCCCGTGTTCACTGACCAACACGACGGTACCCTGTCGACGGTGTACGTGGATCAGCGGCAAGAGTCCGCCATGCCAAAAGACGAAAATTACCGGCTTACCCGCGTCTCGGAACGGCAGCAGGTGTTCTTCGCCCATTGTTTGAAGACGGACGGTCGTGAACAGCGAATTAACTAGACCCTGACCCAGAACTCCCGCCGTGGAATACCGAATCCCGGACCGAAGATTCGTCATACCTTGGCCAGTACTTCTGCGGCCAGTCCGGCCACCCTTGTGGCGGCACCAGGCTCGCCCAGGGCATTTTTAACGTCGGCGAGTCCCGACACCATCACTCGGCGTTCGGTGGATTCCAGGTCCAACAAAGGTTCGAGTCGTGCGGCTAGGTTCGCCGGTGTTGCCGCTCCCTGGAGCAGCTCCGGGACGACGTCCCTACCCAGAACCAAGTTGGTCAGCGCCACTCGGTCGACCTGTACCAATTGTCGGGCGAGCATGTATGTGAGTGGGTGGGTGCGATACACCGTCACAAACGGGGTCCCTTGTAGCGCGGCCTCCAACGTGGTCGTACCGGACTTAACCAGAGCGGCCCTCGAGTGAGCAAGTAGACTGCGCGCGTCTTCTACCACGGGTAGTCCCGACGTGTCGAAGTGAGAAGCCGCGATCGACGAGGCCTTGGCCCAAACCAATTGTAGGTCCGGCCGCGATTCCTGCAGCATGCGGCCCGTTGCAAGAAACAGGTCCCTGTGCCTAGCGATTTCTTGAACGCGAGACCCCGGAAAGAGAGCCAGAATCGGCTTGTCGCCATCGAGCTTCCACCGCTTGCGGAACTCTAATTCGTTAGGCTCGAGCACACACTCCTCGAGCAGTGGATGACCAACGAAGGTCACCTGGGCCCCGGCCTTCCGTAACACATCAACCTCGAACGGCAAGATCACCGCCAAGTGGTCACAGTCCTCCGCCAGTCGGCTGATCCGGCCAGGCTTCCACGCCCACACCTGGGGAGCGATGTAGTACAGGACCGGGATTTCACGGCGATGAGCCTCTTTGGCCATCCTGAGATTTAAGCCCGGGTAGTCGATCGGCAGCACTAGATCGATGTCGTCATGATCGAGCACTTCGCGGATACGGCGTTCCAATTTGTAAAAAAACGGTAGATGCCTGACAACCTCGGCGAATCCCATGACCGCGAGCCGGTCGAGATCGGCGAGAAGTTCCACTCCCTCTTCGCGCATCGCCGGTCCGCCGAGGCCCAGAAGCCTGCACCCGGGCCACCTCGCCTTCAGCTCCCGAGCTACACCCGCCCCGTGTTGATCCCCGGATGCCTCCCCGGCGAGCATGAGGATTGTGGGCTGCTTATCACCCACGGAGCCTTCAGAATCCAACACCAAGATACCAGATCACGATGAGCAGAGCGACCAAAAGCACGATGAGCTTTTGGGGGGGCATCCCCTTCTTCTTGTCGATCCAGTTTTTCTTTCGGTCACGCCTTACGCGTATCAACGACATTGCTCTCGATCCGCTCCTCGATCAAAAGGGAAACAGCCAGGGCCTCGCGTCCATCCAGGCCGCTGACCGCCGGCATCCCCCGGCCAGCGACGGCGTCTCGGAAATTCTCCAGCTCCTTGGCCAGGGGCTCGGCCCCGTCACCCTGCAGCGGCACCCGCTCCACGATCTCTGCCAAACCGCTTTCTGGAGGTGGCTCGAAATCGGCCTCTCCGGAAAAAAGCGGCAGGGCCTGCTTCAGCTTGAGAAACTCGCCGCTTCCGTCGGCAAGGTCCAAGCTCAAATAGCCTGACTCTTGGAAAATGCGGAGTTTCCGCACGCGCTCTGTTGACACCCTACTCGCCGTCAGGTTCGCAACCACGCCACCTTCGAATTCCAATCGCGCGTTGGCGATGTCGACGCTGGGGGTCAAAACGGGAATCCCGGTCGCAGCGACGGCGGCTACTGGCCTCCCTACCAGGCTTTGTACGAGGTCGACGTCGTGAATCATCAGGTCGAGCACAACCGCTACGTCGATACTCCTCGGCACGAAGGGAGCGAGTCGATGCGATTCGATGAAGAGCGGCGCCTGGAGATACGGCTCAGCCGCACGAATAGCCGCATTGAAGCGCTCGACATGGCCGACCTGGATCAGGGCCCCACTGGACTCAGCGGCCTGGAGCATGCGGTCGGCCGCTTCCAGCGAGGGTGCCATCGGTTTTTCCACCAACACACTCACACCCCGTGTCAGCGCCGCGACAGCCACCGCTTCGTGTTCTATCGTAGGAACCGCGACCACCAAGCCATCCGATACATCGACGAGCGCCTCAAGCGTTTGACGAGGCTCTACGCCGAGATCCGTCCCCACCTGCAGCGCTCGATCCGCGTCAGCATCGTAGACACCCGCCATACGGACGCCGTCGAGAGAAGCGAGGATGCGTGTATGGTGATAACCGAGGCTACCGACGCCCACGACACCGATCGCCGGCGACTCTGTTGACGACCCACTAGGTCGTGATGCCACGCTCGCTGTCCCGGATGAAGGTCAGGAGGTGCCTTACCTCAGGAATCTGGTCCACCTCTTTTTCGGCCCTCGCGATCCCCTGCGTCAGCGTGAGCTTAGAGTGGAACAGCGTCCGATAGGTCTCCTTGAGAGCTCGCTTGACGTCTTCGGACACACCGCGCCTTTCGAGGCCCACAGCGTTGAGGCCATAGAGCTTAGCCGGATTCCCTGCGACTCTGAGGTACGGCGGAATGTCCTGGGCTATTCTCGACCCGCCGCCACAGAACGAGTGCGCCCCGACACGCACAAACTGGTGAATCGCAGTGACGCCACCGATGATCACCCAATCTTCAATGATCACGTGCCCGGCCATATTAACCGCATTCGAGAGAATGACATGATTCCCGATCTCGCAGTCGTGAGCCACGTGCACGTATGCCATGATCAGGCAGTCACTACCGACCACGGTCTTTCGGGACGCCCGTGTGCCGCGGTTGAGCGTGGCATATTCACGGATGACCGTCCGGTCACCCACATAGAGGTGAGACGGTTCCCCTTCATACTTCAGATCCTGGGGGTCGGTACCCAGCACCGCTCCCTGAGCGATCTGGCACTGTTCGCCCACGGTCGTATCGCGCTCGAGCAACACATGACTCCCGATGACCGTGCCTCCCCCCACCGAAACCCCGGGCCCGATGATCGAATACGGACCAACGACCACGCCTTTTCCAAGGCGGGCACCGTTGTCGACTATCGCCGTCGAATGTGCCTGAACACCGAACGCAACTGCGTCACCCTCACCCCAATATGTGCCACTCATCGATCAACTATCCTAGCCATCAGATCCGCCTCCGCCACCACCTTATCGTCCACCCGCCCAATCCCCCGGATTTTGCATACGTTCCGGCGGAATTGCACCATTTTTACCTCGAACACCAACTGATCGCCGGGAATCACTGGCTTTCTCCACTTCACGTTATCCAAGGACATGAAGTAGACGACCTTGTCCTTGGGGTCCTCGACCGTATCCATCAACAGAAGGCCACCTACCTGGGCCATCGCCTCGATGATCAGCACACCCGGCATAATGGGGTGCCCAGGAAAGTGCCCCTGAAAGAACGGCTCGTTGATCGTCACGTTCTTGATACCGACGATCCTTTCGCCCGACTCGAACTCCAGAATCCGATCCACAAGCAGGAACGGATACCGGTGGGGCAGATATTCCATGATGCGTGCGACGTCCACGGGGTACTTGGACCCTCCTTTTCGGGTATGATCCTTCAACGCCTTCGCCAAGGCTATGTTCCCTTCGTGACTAGGTCGTTCGGACACGACATGTCCCCGAACCCGTCCCCCCGCCAGCGCCAAATCACCGATCAGATCCCCAATTTTGTGTCGGAGGAACTCATCGTCGAAGCGAAGGCTGTCGTTCATGAGGCCATCGTCATTGAGGACGACGGTGTTTTCCAGGGAGGCCCCCTTGGCCAATCCGCGAGCCTGCAACTCCTCCGCGTCACGATGAAACCCGAAGGTTCGGGCTGGTGCGATCTCATTTCGGAAGGCATCCTCCGTGACATCGAACGTACCATACTGCCGACCGATGGTCGCGTGTTCGAAGTCGATGGTCGCTGAGATACGCAGGTCGTCTGCCGGTGACACCACATACGAGGCGCCCGTACCCAGATTCACCGTCAGGGCCTTCGTGACCCCTAGGATCTCCGTCAACTCATCGAGTTCGACAGCGCCGACCTCTGAGATCGCCTCGAAGTACCCCTGAAAGCTGCCGTCGAGGATCGGAGGCTCAGGACCTGTAAGTTCTAGGACCGCATTGTCGATGCACGAAGCGGACAGAGCCGCCATGACGTGCTCGACGGTCATCACGGTAACGTCACCCGTCCCGATACTGGTACCTAGGTCCGTCCCGACCACATGCTCCAGATCAGCTGGCACCTCTGGATGGCCTTCGAGATCGGTGCGGCGAAACCGAATGCCTCCGCTGTCCGCGGGCTTCATGGTCAGCGCGGAGGGTTCCCCGGAGTGCACACCGATTCCCTCAAGGGTTTTCTCGCCGCCCAGCGTGCGCTGTTTGGGACAATCCATGTCGCAGGCCTCCGGTTACCAAGCCGCATAATTTGCGGCCCCGTCGAAGTCGATCCCCTCGGGCTACCAGGCGCAGCCGATAGGGGGCACGCAAGTACAACTCGCAAATATAACGGGATTAAGAGTGGCGTTCTATTCGGTGGACTTCCCTGAACTACCCAGCTTCAACGCCCTCTCTAAGGCCCTTACGCGCTGTCGTAGTTCCGCCAATCGGTACATGGCCGCCACCGCCTTGTTGAAGTCTCCAATGCGTCGAGCCGGAAAGCCAGCCACGGTCTCGCCGGCCGGTACGTCCTCGGTGACTCCCGCCTGACTGGCCACACGAGCACCGTCTCCCACCACTACGTGATCGGCCACGCCCGATTGCCCACCCCACATGGTCCTGGCACCGATCTTCACGGAACCTGCAGATCCGAACTGGGCAGCCAGGAAGCTGCCCGCCCCAACGCTGACGTTGTGTCCGATATGAACCAAGTTGTCGAGCTTTGCCTGCTCTCCGATTTCGGTGCGACCAATCGAGCCACGGTCGATACAAGTGTTGGCGCCGATCTCCACATCGTCCCCGATCACGCACTGCCCCACGTGTGGGATCTTCTTCGTTCCGTCGATAGAAGGGGTGTATCCGAAGCCGTCGACACCGACTCGCACTCCGGAGTGGAGCACCGTTCGGCTCCCTACCACCACCCCCGGGTAAAGCACGACATGGGGATGCGCGACAGAGTCGTCTCCAATACGTGCACCCTGCCTCACGACCGTATGGGAGTACAACACACTTCGGTCACCCACAGTCACGTCATCTTCGAGGACTACATAGGGCCCTAGAGTGACATCCGTGCCAAGCGAAACCCGGTCACCCAGGATCGCCGTCGGGTGGACCCCCGCTCGGATAATCGGTGCAGGATGGAAATGTCCGAGGAGGACTACCACGGCCTCGCGAGGATTCGTGACAACCAAGCGGTTCAGAACTCCCACCGCATCGCGCTCGATTTCCTCGGATACGAGAAGTGCCCCAGCTTCACTCGTCGGCACTTCGGAAAGAAAGCTTCGATCGGCCAGGAGTCCGAGATCAGTCGGGCCGGCCTGTTCTAGAGTGGAGACACCTCTGATGGGTAGGTCTGCGTCGCCTACGGCTCGACCACCAACCAAGGCTGCCAAATCGCCCAGGGTGTGGTCCACAGGGCCAGGTGCCACTCGTCAGCCTCCTTGAGCTAACCTCTGGATCACATCGTCCGTCAGATCCAACCCTTCATCCGCCGCAATCAGGCCACCGGCTGAAACATCGAAGATGAAGGTGTAGGAACCCTCGCTTCGGATTTCCTGGATAATAGCGTTGATACGCTCCATGATCGGTGCCACGAGTTCTGCCTGGCGCGTGGCCGCCTCCGCCTCGATCTGCCCCATCCGGGCCTGGTATTGTTGTTGTTGTTGGACGATTTCTTGTTGGCGATTTCGCCGGACATCAGGACTCAACGTGACCTGCTGCGCCTGATATCGGTTCATCAAGTCGCCTATCTCGGCCTCCATGGCCTGCAACTCACTCTCGAGCGGCACCATCTCTCTCTGGAACTGCTCCTGGGCAGCCAAAGCCGCTGAACTCCCTGCGACGATGGCCGATGAGTTGATATAACCGATCTTGAGACCACCATCCATCGTTTGCGCCCGTGCTATTCCACCCGGAATAAGGAGGGCGCACATCATGAGAATAACTCGTTGCATATCGCGATGCTCCATTATCAGAATCCGCTGCCGCCGAGGTTGAAGTGAAGCTGCCAACCTGGCTCGGGCTTGTCGAAACCGTACGCATAGTCCAGCCCGACCGGGCCGAACGGGGTCACCAAGAGAATACCGATGCCCGCGCCCCTGTTCAGTCTGCTCGGATCAAATTCAGCGGCGTTACGCCAAACGTTACCGGCGTCAAAGAAAACGGAAGCGGACAGTTGATTACCCATTCGCAGGGCCAACTCGGTGGTCATCGAGAAGAATGCGGTCCCGAGGCGATCGATATCGAGAATTCCGCCGGACTTCTCCGGGAAATACCCTTCGGGAGTTACGGTCGTCTCGTCATAGCCCCTGAGCTGCTCACCGAACTGTACACCGCCCATCCAGAACCTCTCGAACGGAAACGCCTGACTGTTGCCTTGGATAGACCCGGCTCGGAACGTCATACCGAGCGCAAACTTGAGGCCGGATCCGGGCTGGTTGGGATCCCCACCAGCCACACCGACCGGTATCCACCAACTTCCATCGGCCGTCGTCTTCAGGTACTTGCCGTCACCAGCGAGAGGGCCGCCTGTAAAGTCCATGTTGAGCGACTGTCGACCACCAACCGTCGGGAACAGAGGGTGGTCCATCGTACTGCGGGTCAGGCCCAGGGAAATGGTGCTCTGCGTCGCAGACGGACGTCCGAAAAGGGACTGGTCCGAGCTGCCACTCTGTAGCGTGTACTTCGTCCTCGAAAGACCGTATCCGGCAAAAAAACGTGTGAACCGTGCACCCGGAATCGGGAAGCCGAACCGCAGGCCGACACCGGCCCGCTTGCGCCGTCCAGATTGGAAACTGATAAAGCGGTCGCGTGCATTGAACACGTTCAACGATCCGCTGACCAAACTCTCGAAGATTCCGGGGTCCTGATAGCTCATGGTCTGGTTGTTCGCGAACTGTCCAAAGTCCCACCGGATACTCCCCGCCTTACCTTTCCCAAACAAGTTGGGCTGGTCGTAGCCTACGAACCCCGCCACACCCGTTCTGCCACCGACAGAGGTTCCGAAATTGATGGCGCCAGTCGGTTTTTCCGACACTCGGAACGTGACGTCCACATCACCATCCTCATTGGATATGATCGACGGAATATCCATCGGGGCATCGAAGTACCCGAGTGAGGAGATGCTCTGGAAACTCTGGATAATACGCTCCTGCGAATACACGTCCCCAGGTAGGACGAAGATCTTGTCGCGGATGATCCGGTCATACGTGTACTCGTTGCCCTCGATGTCGACCCGGGCAATATAGGCCTGAGCCCCCTCACGAATGGTCCATCCAACATTGACCGTGGCTGCCTCACCTTCCACGACCGGATTGCGATTCACATAGGGAACGACTTGGGAGTAGAGATACCCTTCGTTCTGATAAAGCACGCCCACCTCGTCGACGGCGGCTTGAAACGCGATGGAATCGAAGACAGGTAGTTCCTTGTCACCCAGAACCGTGGTAAACAGGCCCATTTCCTCGGGTGAGAAGAAGCGTTCGAGTCGGTCAGTGGGGAACTCCCGGTTGCCAGTGATGGCGAAGTCTGCGACGTGGTACTCGACCCCCTCATCGACGGCCACTTCGATTCGGGTCTTTCCAGTCGTCGGATCAATGATCAGTGAATCACCAACGACCCGAAAATCCAAATACCCCCGTGCCGCATAGTGAGCCGGGAGGTGCACAGCCAAGTCCTCATCGAAGATCTGCCTATCGTACGAACCCGGACGCCACCACCAGAAGCCCTCGGGCTTTACGGACATGGCACTTCTGAGGTCACCATCCGAAAAGAGTTCGTTACCCTCGAAGATCACGTCGGCAACGGTAATCTTGGTGCCCTCGGTCACATCGAAATAGAGGAGGACTTCCTTCTCCCGGTTCGTGATTGGTTCACTTCGCTCAACGATGTCCACGAACGGGATGCCCTTGGAGGCAAGCTTTCTCCGAATGAAGTCCTTCGCCAGCGCGACGCGGCCCTGAGAATAGGGCAATCCCGGACTCACACCCGAAGAGTCTTGAACCTCGTCCGCATCGGCGTTCACCAGCCCCCGAAAGATCACGTTTCGGACGAGGTCTTGTTCTTCGACTTCCCAGACGAGCGTGACGTGCTCCCCGACGTCACCCTCGATGTGAGCCGTGATGTCCCAGAATTGACCTGAAGCCCATAGCTCCTTGGTCGCCTTCTGGATGTCGAAGATGGTGTATGCGCTACCGCGGTTGATGCTCGCCATGGCAATGACGGTGAGTTCCGCGAGACGCACGTTTCCTTTTACGGATACGGAGTCGATGAGAATCGGCCCGGTAGAAAGTTCTTGCTGTGCCTGCATCGCTACGGGGGTAATCAGAAGTGACACGAGAATGGCACAAGAGGAGAATCGGTTCACAGTCCTGATAATCAAGTTGGACAAAAGTCTAGCTCCGTGCCTCAAGTCTTGCTCTGTGAGGCCACTGCCAGATTGAGAGCCCCTCCGTCATCGTCTACGTCAACCACGATTTCATCACCAGCTAAGAAGTCGGCGGTCAGGATCCGCTCAGAAAGCGGGTCCTCGAGATAGCGCTGAATAGCCCTCTTGAGGGGCCGCGCACCGAACTTCTCGTCGTATCCCTTCTCCACCAGGAAGTCTATGGCTCCATCGGACAAGTTCACCGTCAGCTCTTCCTCTGCGAGTCGCTGACTGATGTCTTTTAGGAGAATATGTACGATCTGCCCGATCTCCTCGCGGCTGAGAGTGTGGAAGACGATCGTGTCATCCACCCGGTTCAAGAATTCCGGATTGAACGCTCTCTCAATTTCGTCGCGCACCTTCTCCTGCATGACCTCGTAGGACGACTTCGCATCGCTGTCATGGAACCCGAGGCTTCCACCCTTAGAAATATCTCGACCACCTAGATTTGACGTCATGATCAACACCGTATTCTTGAAGTCGATCACTCGTCCGTAGTTGTCCGTGAGATGCCCCTCGTCGAGCACCTGTAGGAGGATGTTGAACACGTCCGGGTGCGCTTTTTCGATTTCGTCCAGCAACACCACCGAATAGGGCCGACGACGCACGGCCTTCGTAAGGGCCCCAGAGTCCTCGTACCCGACGTATCCCGGAGGGGCTCCGATAAGCCGCGACACCGAGAATTTCTCCATGTACTCGCTCATGTCCACCCGAATCAGGGCGTCACGGTCGGAAAACAAGAACTCCGCCAACGCTCTGGCCAGCTCCGTTTTTCCGACACCTGTGGGCCCCGAAAAGATGAACGAACCGATGGGGCGCTGCGGATCCTTGAGTCCAGCCCGGCTCCTTCGGATGGCGCGGGCGATCGCGGTGATCGCATCGTCCTGACCCACCACTCGCTTATGGAGCTCGTCCTCCATATGAACCAGACGGTCGGTCTCCGCCTGCCTCAACCGAGTGACCGGTATCCCCGTCCAGCGACCAACGATGAAGGCCACGTCCTCGACTTCGATTTCAGGCCGGTGACGCTTCCGCTCTTCTTCCCACGCATCCTGTTCGGCCCGAATCTTTTCCTGCAGCGCGCGCTCTTCATCTCGGAGCTCGGCGGCCTTCTCGAAGTCCTGATCGCGAATGGAACTTTCTTTTCGATCCGCAATCTCGGCGAGTGCTTCCTTGAGCTCCTCGACCTGAGGCGGAGGAACCTGTGCGGCAATGCGCGCACGAGCACCAGCCTCGTCGATCACATCGATGGCCTTGTCGGGAAGGAAGCGATCGGTGATGTAGCGATCCGACAACTTGGCCGCCTGCCCAAGGGCTTCATCCGGAATGATCACACGGTGATGGTCTTCGTAGTGCGACCGCAGGCCCTGGAGAATATCGACTGTCTCATCGACCGACGGCGGATCAACAATGACCGGCTGGAAGCGCCTCTCTAACGCGCCGTCCTTCTCGATATGTTTTCGGTATTCGTTGAGCGTCGAAGCGCCAATGCACTGCAACTCGCCTCGCGCTAGGGAAGGCTTGAGCATGTTGGACGCGTCGATGGCACCCTCGGCCGCCCCCGCCCCTACCAGGGTGTGCAGCTCGTCAATGAACAGAACGACCTTCTTGTTCTGTGAAATCTCATTCATGACGGCCTTCAGGCGCTCTTCGAATTGCCCGCGGTATTTGGTCCCGGCGATGACAGCGGCCATGTCGAGCGCCAACACGCGGTGGTCCTGAAGAGATTCGGTGACCTCGTTTCTCGAAATGAGCTGTGCCAAGCCTTCGACGATCGCCGTCTTCCCCACCCCGGGCTCGCCGATGAGCACCGGGTTGTTCTTCTTGCGACGGCACAGGATCTCGACAACACGTTCGATCTCAGTCGCACGTCCGATGGTGGGATCGAGTTTACCCTGACGAGCAAGGTTGGTCAGGTCTCGGCAGAAGTGGTCCAACGCCGGCGTCTTGGACTTCTTGTCGCCCTTACCGGTCGGCGATGTGGCCGGTGCTCCACCACCGATACCCGCCGGCTCGGAAGGCCCTACCTCCGAACCCAGAACCTTGAGGGTCTCGGCGCGACCCTCCTCCAAACTGACCCCCAACGAGTTGAGGACTTGGGCAGCAATACCCTTTTCCTCTCTCAGAAGGCCGAGGAGCAGATGCTCGGTCCCCACATACGAATGGTTGAGCTCGCGCGCCTCAGCCATCGCGAACTCAAGTACTTTCTTGGCTCGTGACGTATAGGGAAGTTCACCCAATGCAATCGTGGCCTTCCCCTTCTTGACGGACTCCTCTACCTGATCGTGAATCTGATCCAGGTCTACGTTGAGATTCGTGAGGACCGCAGCGGCAACGCCTTCACCCTCCCGGATGAGCCCCAGAAGGATGTGCTCGGTGCCGACATAGTCGTGCTGAAGCCGGATGGCCTCTTCGCGGGCCATGGCTAGCACTTTTCGAACGCGATCAGTGAAGTTGTAGTTCATACTGCCCGTTGGTTATCCGTCTGTGGACGAGCCGTTCTCATCAGTGTCTTCATCCGGGACCGAAGCCCCTTCTGTTGCCAGAACCCGCCGCACATATACCGCCCGGTGTGCATCACACTCCGACGGTGGCAGGTCCCGCCCCGCAGCCTGCTCCAAGTGAGCAGTTTGAGTAAAAATCATCAGTTTGTTCAAGGTATATACTCTAAGTTGGGGGAGGAGTTTCAGGCCGACCCCCAACCGAATGCCCGACAACAAATTCATCAATTCCTCAAAGGAAAGCGACCTCGCGTATCTAAGGAGGCCATACGCACGCCAAATCTTGTCCTCAGTCACCTGCGGAGCATCCCTTAGGAGGACCTGTCGTGCGTGGCTTTCGTATTGAATGACCTGACGGACGATCTTGTCCAGATGCTCGATCAGGTCTTCTTCGCTCTTGCCCAGTGTGGTTTGGTTCGACACTTGGAAAAAATTCCCGACCACTTCCGATCCCTCGCCGTAGAGGCCTCGATAAGTGAGACCGACCTGTCCCAACCCCTGCAAGACTTTTCCGATTTCTTTGGTCAGGACCAGGCCCGGAAGGTGAACCAGGGCCGAGGCGCGCAAACCACTACCCACATTGGTCGGACAACTCGTGAGGTAGCCGAACTCGTGGTGGTAGGCGAACGGCAGCTCCTGTCCCAACTCCTCGTCGAGGCGGTCAGCTAGGTTCCACGCCTTCTTTAGCCTGAGGCCGGACACCAAACCCTGTATGCGAAGATGGTCCTCTTCGTTGATCATGACGCTCAACGGGTCGTCGGAAGCGAGGAGTACGCCCGTCGCGCGAGCCGGGCCGGTTTTTACGTCGCCAAGGAGCTCGCGTGACGCCAGACGCCGCTCCAGGAGAATCCGACGGCCGCGGTGGTCCAGCTGGAGTAGTTCCAGGAGAGTGGATCCCGACAGAAGGCCCACCTTTTCAGCGGCTCGCTTCATCTGGTCCAGAACCGCTTCACGATCATTTACCCGCGCTCTGGGGCCGAAAGCGTGTCCCTGTAGGTTACGCGCCAGCCGGACCCTAGTGGAGAGCACCACGTCGGAGTGGTCCCCACTGGCGTCGAGCCAGTCCAGTCCATAGTCGGGAAGCGCAGGAAGTTTGGTCATATCTGGCTCAGCTTCCCGCGGGCTCCATCGTACGAATCTTGTCGCGAATTTCCGCCGCGCGCTCAAAATCCTCCGAGTCGACTGCACGTTGGAGTTTGTGACGAAGAACCTCTAGCTGCTTTTCCAGGTCCGAGGCTGCCGGATCCGGAGGAAGGTAGACCTTGCCTACGTGCTGGGTGCTCCCATGGACTCGGCGTAAGAGTCCTCTCAAGTACCCCTCGAAGGTGGTGTAGCAGTGAGGGCATCCGAGACGTCCAGCTTTACGGAAGTCGTTGAACATGAGGCCGCAGAACGAACACGACCCAAAGGACTCGGACGTTTGCTGTGTAGACGGTTCGTCACCGAGCTGGGCCAGGAATCCGGTCAAGGGCAGATTGACGGATTCCTCGGAACTCTCGACACCTTTAGCGGCGGCACACGCCTGACATAGGTGCGACGTCGACATCTGGTCGTTCTCGATCTGGGTGAGGTGTACCACGGCGTCCTCGGATCCGCAGACCTCGCAAGCGTTCTTTGATTCCTTGGCGTCCATGTCCCCTAGACCCCCGCCGAGTCCCGTAGGCGCCCGTCCTTGAGCTCCAAGATTCGGTCGGTTCTCTCAGCGAGTTCTCGATTGTGCGTCACCAATACCATGGCTAATCCTCGGTCTCCTCTGAGGTGAAAGAGGAGATCATGCAGTTCTTCACTCGTATGCGCGTCCAAGTTGCCCGAGGGTTCATCAGCCAGAAGCACCACCGGCTCATTCGAAAGGGCCCTAGCTACCGCAACTCTCTGCTGCTCTCCACCGGAGAGCTGAGCGGGACGATGTTCCAGGCGCCTGTCGAGTCCCACGGCAGCCAGCAAATCCCTGGCCCGTTCCCCGGCCGCCCTCCAACTCAGGCCCGCGATGAGGCACGGCATCATCACATTTTCGAGCGCCGTAAACTCCCTCAGAAGATGGTGAAACTGAAACACGAACCCGACAGTCTCGTTTCGGATCCCTGCGAGAGCTTCGGTGTCGAGGGCCGACACGTTCCGCCCACCGATCCGTACCTCGCCCGACGTTGGTTGATCCAATGCGCCCAACAGGTGCAGCAGTGTCGACTTACCCGCACCACTGCTACCGACGATGGCTACCGCCTCTCGGGCCTCGACGTGGAGCTCTACCCCCTCCAGTACGGCTAGTTCACGCCCGTCGCCGCCTACGAAACTCCTGGACAGGGCCGTCGCTTCAAGCGCCGGATCAGCCGCGTTATTCATGCCGAATCGCTTCTACGGGTTGGAGGCGAGACGCCTGCAGTGCGGGATACACAGTCGCCATAAGAGCAATGAATACGCTGACGGCAACGATCCGTGTGACATCGACAAAGCGGATGGAGATCGGAAGCTTGTCCACAAAATATACGTCGGGCGGGATGCGGATGATCTCGTATGTGTCGAGGAGCCAGGCCAGGGACAGACCGAGCGTGGTCCCGACAACTGTCCCAATCACGCCGATCCACAATCCCTGCAAAATGAAAACCCGAAGAATACGTCGATCGGTCATTCCCATCGATTTGAGAATTCCGATTTCGCGGGTTCGGTCCACAACCACCATGACCAAAGTGCTGACGATGTTGAACGCGGCCACCACCACGATAAGAATCAGGATCAGACCCATCGCGAGTTTTTCGAGCTTGAGGGCCGAAAAGAGTGCTCGGTTGGTGGTACTCCAATCCAGGGCATAGAAATCGAAACCCAATTTGTCCTGAACCGCCAGAGCCACTGTCCGGGCCTCATCAGGGTCGTTCGTACGGATCCCGAGCCCGGAAATGATGTCCGGCTCCAGGATGCCGAGTTGGTCTTGAGCAGCTGCGAGCGGGACGTAAACGTTCTTCATGTCGTAGTCGTACATACCGGTGGTGAACGTACCGGTCATTTCATATTGCCGAATGCGCGGTGTAGGCATGCCCATCACGTCCACCGCAAGGTTCTCGAAGGAAATGACCGTGAGCGTATCGCCGTTAAACGACCCCATACGAGCCGCGAGCCTGTTACCGAGAATCACGGGCGGGAGTCCCGAGCCGGTCGGGCCGAGGTCATGAACGCCCTCCTGGATACGAGCCTCCATGTCGGTGACGGCCGGGCCGTCCGGATCGACGGCTACGCCGTAGAGGTCCGCGGGTTGCGTGTATCCCGCACGGGACAGGGCCACGCTGGTCTGCACGAAGGGGGACACCCCGGCGACGCCCTCCACCTCCCTGGCACTCGCGATCACCTCGCGCCAGTCGTCGATGCGGAAGCTACTCCCGTTCTGGAAAACCGTTACGTGGGCCGACGACTCAAGGATCTTACCCATCAAGTCTTCCTGCATGCCGGTCATGACCCCGGTGACGATAACCAACGCGCTCACTCCGACAGCGACGCCACCCACCGCAATCCACGTGATGAACGATAGCAAGCGACCGCCACTGGCTGACGACAGATAGTGGCGGGCGATGTACCACTCTAGACCGCCAGTGGAACGGCCTGCCATCACTCGTCTCGCAGCGTGGGAAACAGGATCACGTCGCGAATCGAAGACTGGTTCGTCAGCAACATCGTGAGCCGGTCGACCCCCAGGCCGAGACCACCGGTGGGCGGCATCCCATACTCCATCGCGCGGATATAGTCTTCATCGATGGGGTGCGTCTCATCGTCGCCGGCGTCTTTGAGCGCGGCCTGACCCTCGAAGCGAGCCCGCTGATCGATCGGGTCATTCAACTCGGAAAAAGCGTTGCAAATTTCCTCACCGGCGACGAACAATTCGAACCGCTCGGTGAGATCTGCATGCTCACGATGAGGCTTGGCCAGCGGACTGAGTTCCTTGGGATGGTCCATCACGAACGTGGGCTGAATCAAATCCGGCTGCACCAAGGCACCGAATAGCTTGTCGATGAGCTTACCCCATCCTGCCCCGTCTAGTTCGGGGAGGTCCAGCTTCTTCGCCCGCTCCATGAGGTCTTCCTTCGACACTTGTCTCACGTCGGCTCCCAGTGCCTCACTGAGCGCATCGACCATCGACACTCTCCGATACGGGGACGCGAAACTGATCTCATGGTCTCCGTACACGATGTCTGTCGAGCCCGTTGCGGCAATCGAGACCCGAGCGAGCATCTCTTCCGTGAAATCCATCAGGCCATTGTAGTCGATGAAGGCCTGATAGAATTCCAGCATGGTGAACTCAGGATTGTGAAACCGATCGATTCCTTCGTTCCGGAAGTCCTTCGAGATCTCATAGACCCGTCCCAATCCACCAACGATCAGTCGCTTTAGATAAAGTTCGTCCGCAATTCTCAGATAGAGAGTTCGATCGAGGGCGTTGTGCTTGGTCACGAACGGGCGAGCCGCGGCTCCGCCGTACAGAGGCTGGAGCGCCGGAGTCTCGACCTCCAAGAAATCGGCCTCATCTAAAAACGCCCGGAGCTCACTGATAATCTTCGCCCTAGAGCGAAAGACCTCTCTCACTCCGGGGTTCACGGCAAGATCGGCGTACCGCTGCCTGTAACGCGTCTCGGTATCCGCGAATCCACCGAAGGTCCTGCGCTCGCCGGTCTCTTCGTCCTCTTCGGTTTTTCCCAGTGGGAGAGGCCTCAGCGATTTGGCGAGGACCTTCCACTCCTGCACCTGAATCGTCACCTCACCCGTGCGGGTTCGAAACAAAACGCCCTCGACGCCGATCCAGTCTCCGAGATCGAGCAGATCCAAGGCACCGAAGTCGTCATCGCCGAGAACGTTCTTCTTAAAGTAGACCTGAATCTGACCCGAACGGTCCTCGACGTGTCCGAATGCGCTCTTACCGTGCCCTCGGTAGCTGAGCATTCGGCCGGCCACCGATACGCGGGTACCATGCCCTTGTTCGTCGAGTGAGCAGGCTTCCTCTTCCTGACCGAACAAGGCGGCGGCGTCTCGGGTTAGGTGGGATCGATCATAGGTATAGGCGTAGGGTTCGACGCCCAGCTCTCGAAGGGCATCCAACTTTTCCCGGCGATGCCGGCGGACCTGACTGAGGTCTTCGCTCACGATAATCCCAGCTCTACTTTCCGGCGCCTTGGGAGGCGAATTGCTTGAGATAAACCTCGATGAATGGATCGAGGTTGCCGTCCATCACCTTGGCCACATCAGCGATCTTAAGATCCGTGCGATGGTCGTTTACCATTGTATAGGGCTGGAAGACATAGGATCGAATTTGATTGCCCCAGCCGATGTCGGTCTTGGTCGCCTCTAGTTCAGCCTTTTCCTGTTCTTGTTCCTCGCGGGCTCGTTCGTAGAGAGCAGCCTTCAGCATCTTCATGGCCGTCGAACGGTTCTTGTGCTGCGACCGTTCCTGCTGACAGGAAACAGCGATCCCTGTCGGAAGATGTGTGAGCCGAATAGCCGAGTCGGTCTTGTTGACGTGCTGCCCGCCCGCCCCCGACGCCCTGAAAGTATCAACTCGTAGCTCGGATTCATCGATCTCAATCTCGATCTCATCGTCGACGAGCGGATAAATAAAGACACTGGCGAACGACGTGTGTCGTCTGGACTGGGCATCGAACGGGGAGATGCGCACGAGGCGGTGAACACCCTTCTCGGCCTTCATGTATCCGAAGGCGTGGTCCCCCACCACTTCGAGCGTGGCGCTCTTGATGCCGGCTTCCTCTCCGGGCTGTAGATCGAGGACCCGCACTTCATATCCGCGACCCTCGGCCCACCTCGAATACATGCGAGTAAGCATTTCAGCCCAGTCCTGCGATTCGAGACCGCCGGCACCGGGATGGACCGTAAGGATGGCACCCCGGTGGTCATCAGGCCCCTGGAGCATGGTACGCAGCTCAAGAGCCTCAATCGGCGCCTCCAGCCCCCCTACCTCGCCGACCAATTCCGCCTTGAGCTCCTCGTCCGCCTCGGCTTCCAGAAGCTCCGCGAGCTCGGCCAGTTCGGCCGTCTTACTGTCGAGTTCGTGCCACGGGCCGACCCAGCTCTTCAGTCTGTTCGACTCCGCGATTACCTCGCGGGCTGCGTCCTGGTTATCCCAAAACCCCTCTACCGCCATGTCCTTATCCAGCTCGACGATACGAGCGTCCTTGGAATCGACGTCAAAGATACCCCCGAAGGTCGGCAATACGATTCCGCATTTTTTCCAAACGCTGAAGTGCTTCTTTGCTCATGATTGGGCGTTCAAGCCTGACATTTCAGGGGATGTGCGAGAGGGGTCACCCCAAGAGGCGACCCCTCCACCGTGCAAATATATCCGAGCCCCGCAGGGGCTTCAACCGATGCTGTGTTAGAGGCTATCCCTCTACCGAGAAGACGTTCTCACCGTTCGCCCAAAGTTCATTGAGCGCATCGTTAAAGAACGTGCCTTGGCTGATCACTTCGGGAGCGATCTGGTCCTTGTATTCCTTCCAAAACTTGCCGATCTCTTCTTCAAAAACCTGAAGCAGAGTTCCGGCAGCGAGCGATTCCTTCGTGCGTGCGGCCATGCCACCTTGGACTTTGTGGGTTGGGCGAGCTTTCGAGCTTAGTTCCGGCGATTGACGCTTGTCAACGACTGATACGACCGGAATCTAACAGCACAAAGTCGATCAATCGCTCCAGCTTGTCGACCCGGGATACCCTTACGGCCAACCGGTCACCTAGTCGGAAGCTCCTCCGAGACCGCTCGCCAACGAGGCGATAGCTGTCTTGTTGGAACGTATAGTAGTCGTCCACCATGCTATTCACGTGGACCAGACCTTCCACGAAGACCTCATCCAATAATACGAATAATCCGAACGACGTCACCCCGGCGATCGTGCCAGTGAATTCGTCGCCTAAGTGCCTTTCCATGTACTCAGTCTTCTTCAGGTCGACGCTTTCCCTCTCGGCCGCCTCGGCCACTCTCTCCTGCGTACTACACCAGTCTGCTTTCAGATCCAGAGCCTCTCCACCCCACGAATCCGGAGCTGTCCGCCCTTGGATGAGTACATGAGCGAGCACTCGGTGCAGCCAAAGGTCCGGGTACCGGCGAATGGGTGAAGTGAAGTGCGTGTAGTGCGTCGCCGCTAGCCCAAAGTGGCCGAGATTTCCGGGAGCGTAGCGAGCGCGACTCATCGAGCGTAGGACCACCGTCGATACCAGCCGACCCTCCGGGGTGCCCTCCACCTTCGCGAGTATGACTTGGAGTTCCTTGGGGCCAACAACACCCTTCGTGGTCTTGAGCCCCAAGCGGGCCAAGAAACCCTGTAGCTTCAGCAACTTGTCCCTTGGGGGCGCCTCGTGAACTCGATAGAGCACGGGAAACCCGGCATCCTCCGATATGCGAGCTACGATCTCGTTCGCCAGAAGCATGAAGTCTTCGACCAAACGATGGCTATCGAGGCGTTCTCGGCGCTGAATTTCGAGCGGCTGTCCGCCGTCCCCCAATACGACACGGGCCTCAGGTAGATCAAAGTCGAGTGCCCCTCGCTCCTGCCGTCGGGCTCTCAGCACTCGCGCCAACCTTGAGAGATCCGCCAAGGCTTGGTCCGTGGGGGTGTCGATCGAGCGTTCTCGATCGAGGACGCCCTGAGCATCTTCGTAGCTGAGCTTGTGACGACTCCGGATGCGGGTCCGTTCCAGCCGGGTCTCCTTCGCGAGCCCCGTGGCATCCATCGTGGCAAAGACCGACATCGCGTATCGGTCGACCCCCGGCAACAACGAACACGCATCCGTCGAGAGCACATGCGGCAGCATGGGAATGACGCGATCGACGAGATACACACTGGTCGCACGCTTAAGCGCTTCGAGGTCGACGGGATCGCCGGGATCGACGAAGTGAGACACGTCAGCAATGTGAACGCCAACCTCGAGCTCACCATTTTTTAGGCGGCGAACGGACAGGGCGTCGTCATGATCCTTCGCGTCAGCAGGGTCGATCGTGAAGGCGTGGAGCTCGGTCCGGTCGATCCTCCCCTCCCCAGGATCGGCGCGGCGTCGAGCAACGGCATCCTCGGCATGTCGCTCCACTTCGTCCGGAAAGGCAGTCGGAAGCCGGTGCCCGTGGATAACGGCCAAGACGTCGACGCCCGGATCGCCCGACTTTCCAAGAACGGTCTCAATGCTGCCGCTGGGATTCATCTTGCCGCTACCGAACGCGGTGATGCGCACGACCACGACATCGCCGTCGCCGGCACCGTTTTCTTCCCCCTGTACCACGAGGACTTCGCGGTCGATTTTGCGGCTTTGGGGGTGGACGACCCCAAATGAGCGAGCAGATCGGTACGTGCCCACCAGTGTCTCGTGTGCACGCTCAAGAACCTTGATGACCCGCCCAACCGGGCTTCGGCCGTGAGGACGACCCTCGATGCGGGTGACCACCTGATCCCCGTCCATCGCCGAGTCTAGGGACAATCCCGGCACGAAGACCTCTTGAGCGCCGGCGTCCGGTTTAACGAAGCCGTCGCCCTTCGACGTAATCGACAACCTGCCGACAACGAGGTTGATTTTTTCGGGAGCGGCGAAGCGCTGGCCCTTCACCCGGCAAAGTCGGCCTCGATCCACCAAGTCGAACAGGAACGTGCGGAACTCCCGAAAGTCCTTGGTCGGGAGCTTGAGGGCCTTGGCGAGCTCTTTCGCCTTGAGGGGCCCCCTGCGCGACTCGCTGAGGTGCCGAACGACAGAAGCCTCAGTCGGAAATCTGGACCGGCGAGCCACTCAGCGTAGAACCTGAAACACGAGTCCGAAACTCTTCCTAGATTCGTCGCGAGCCACCCGGATGCGCGCGTTGCTTCGGTCGCCCGTGGCGCCCTGAATGCGAGCACTGATGAACCCGTCGACACCGCTGAGCAAGTGGTTAGCAATCACGACTCCCATGATCTGAGACGCCCGCCTGAAGTCCTCGTCACTCGACTCGATGACCGTTTGGTATTCATCCCAGTCGGCGTCTCGGCCCGTCCAGTCCCACTCGAAACGCTCGTCGTACCCCTCGGCCTCATAGTAGGCAAGCGCGTCGTCAAAGACCGGATCCCCAGGCAACGGACCGGTCTCCGGTCCGAAGAAAATCTGCATCGCGAGCGTCCAGGTCTTCCCGTTAAACGTCGCGGGGTCTGTCTGTGGCTGCACGCCAGGTGTAGCCGAATCGACGTCGAAGGCCCCCGATGCCTCGAAGTGTGTGAGGTCCTCGTAGTAGGGAAAGTCACCGTCGATGCGGTCTCCGCCGAATGTGCGAGCCACGTCCCAAGCCAGTGTCTCATAGCGGTCACGCATATCAAACCCCGACGATCTGGCCCGGCTGAATGCGAACCACGCCGCTCCCTCTAAGGCCAGATACGCGATCCAACGCCTCTGACCCATTTCCCACTGGGTGGCGCCCGGAACCAGGACGGAATAGAGAAAGGCTCGGGCCGGGCCGAGAACGGCGTCTCCCACCTGAATCGCCGGAGCCGGGTCAGCGTCCCCCGCTTCCCCGGTGAGAACCGGGGTGGGCTCAGAGGCGGCACAGCCCTGGACCGGAAGAGGTCGTCGCAGTTGTTCTACCACCGGTAGGCAGGGCCACTGAGATTGAGCAAACGCGGGCGCGGGGATCGCTCCGAGGCACGCCAAGCAGAATGTGGCCGCTCTTGGATGCCGGAGCGTGTACGGAAAGCCGATGTTAAAAAACGATTCCAAAAGAAACGTGAACCGGTTCGCTCTCTCCGGTTATTGATCCGGCGAGGTTCTTGGCTAAGCCAAGGTCGAATCGCTCGTAACGCAGGCCGAGGCCAATCGCCATACCATCCGCTTGCCCCACTTCACCTTGCACGTACCCCGAGCGCACGTAGATCAAATCGCCCCGACCGGCAATGAGCTCGGTGCCTACGTAGTATGACGGAGCTTCACCGGGGTCACGCCAGCGATCCTCGACCTCGAGCCGCACCCACAGGTTGATGTCGTCGGTATGAACGAAGTGCGTGAGGAAGTTGTAGGCCGCGGAGATCCGGACTCGCGAAGGAAGTGGGTCAGCCTGTTCAGCGTTTACGACCTGGAAATCAGGACCCATGTGCGCCAACATCGCTCCCAAGCGTAGCGGCGTGCTCGAAAGAGGTTGGGACTGCAACCCTACGTCCATCGCCCAGCCGGTCGACCGTATGCCCTCACCACCGTCGCACTGCCCGCGACAATTCAGATTGAACTTAACGACCTTGAGGTTGAAACCCGCGTCGAGCCAATCCGACAGTTGGCTAGCAAGAGAGACAATCCCGACCTGACTTCGGATCGAGAGCGAACCCCGTACGTTGCCGTGGATATCGGTAAGGTCCTGCTCCCCTTCGTCGAGAAGCTGATAGGACACTCCGATGACCCCGATCGGCTGGCTGGCCATCAACGCAGAAAGGGCGGTCCCCTCACCCACCAGGTGGTCACCCCTCATGACGACCAGCCGGCTCTCTTCCATGCCGGCTAGACCGGCCGGGTTCCAGAACGCCGACTCAGAACTCGGAACGGCGGTCATGGCCCTCCCTAGCGCCACTCCCTGAGCGCCTACGGGAAGGAGGAGGAAAAGAGCCCCTTCTGTGGATCCAACCTCGGAGTTCTGCCCTTGGACGCCCTGTGGTAATGCGAGCGCAGATAGGCAGACGACGAGTGACCAGAGCCGCTTACCCACGGTCGTCGTCCTCAGACGGGACACGGAGTCCCAATTGACCCAAGAGCTGACGCTTGCGGCGCCAATTGGGGAGGACTTTGATCCAAAGGTCGAGATAGATGGGACGATCAATAAACTCCTCGATCTTTTCACGAGAGACTCGGCCAAGCTCGCGAATCGCTTTACCCTTGTCTCCAATAAGGATCCGCTTCTGGGAGTTCCGCTCGGTGAAGAGGTTGGCTTGAATGTACACCGGGTCCTGATCCTCCCGGAACTCCTCAATCACGGCGAATATCGAGTACGGAATTTCTTCGCGGAACTGTTCGAACACCGTTTCACGGATGAACTCCGCAACGAAGAACCGGACAGGCGCGGACGCCACGTCGTCTTCCGGGTACAGAAAAGGGCCTTCCGGTAGCGCTTGGACCAACTCCGCCCACAAGTCCTCGACTCCACGGCCCTTCAGCGCCGAAATCCCCCTGGCTTCGGCCCCCAGCTCCGTCTGGGCCCAGTGCGCCGCCAGCGCGATACCCTCCGGCGTGGCGGCATCGATTTTGTTGATTACAACGAACTTCTGGGCGGAAGAAGCAGAAAGTGCTTCTACGATCGCCGCCTTTTCCTTGTCGTGCAGTGGATCAGTAGCGTCGACGAGCAAGACGACCACATCAGCCTCCCGGATCGCCTCGAGCGCCTCTTCGAGCATGCCCTTCTGGAGCAGGTCCTTGGCCATGAGAAGCCCCGGAGTATCCAGGAAGACAGCCTGGACGTTGCCGGACGTTCGAAGTCCTGTGACACGTTGCCAGGTGGTCTGAGCCTTGGCCGTGACGATGCTCAGCTTCTGCCCGATGAGCTGATTCATCAACGTAGATTTTCCAGCGTTAGGACGCCCGATCAGTGCGACGTATCCCGTACGCCGCGGGGAGGCGGCCTCGTCTGTTGTTGATTCTTCGCTCATCGAGGAAAGATGACACAGGTAGAGGGCCTAGGGAACGTTCAACGTCAGTTGTCCAGACCTCAACGGAAGAAAACGTCAACCACAACACCGTGTCCCTCGTAGATACCGGCCGCCCCAGCCCCGATTCGCCGCATCTCCTCGACCTCAGCGGCACGCAGATCGCTTAGGAGATCAACGGAACCACTCCAGGGCCTTCCATCACTGAAGAGAGTGGCGCGGACATGGCCATCTTCAATCCAAGCTGGGCGCTCTACCAAGATGACGTCATAGAGAGACGTCTCCCCGTCATGCACCGCTATCGCCGCTCTTCTAATCCGGTCAACGATGACAATCGACTGATCGGGAGGTGCGTCCATCGTCCTCCGCTGTGGGTGGCTCGGGCCACGCACGCGGGCTGAGGGCGACGCCAACCTGGACGGAAAAGGCATTGTGGTTTCGCGAGTAGAGTTCGTCATAAGAACCCTCATCAAACTCACTCATCATCTTCGTATAACGCACGTCCATGGCCAGCCGGGCCGGGCCCGGTACCGTAAGGCCACACTAGCTCCGACCGTCCCCCCTAGATCGTTGCCCTTGGTGTCCTGCTGCAAGGTGACGACCACCGGTAGGGACATGAGCTCCACAGCGCAGCCAGGACAGGCCTAGTGGAGGCCCTCCGGTCCAATCCCGGTTGCACTACCGGAAGGAAATGAAGAACGAATAGACCGGTCCAGCGAAAAGGCTGAATGAAGGCGACGCACTCCGCGAGCCCATATGAACCTAGAGAAGCCGTACCACGTCAACAGAGTTAAGAGTACGGCGCCGCCTACTTTAGTGGACTGCGGACACAAAAGAGCCCACAACCCGAAATGGGCTGTGGGCTCATATGTAAGCTGGCGACGACGTACTCTCCGACCGGATCTCCCCGGCAGTACCATCCGCGCGGCAGGGCTTAACGGCCGTGTTCGAGATGGGAACGGGTGTATCCCCTGCGCAATAGTCACCAGCAAATATCTGATCCGGCCGTGTATCGCGGCGCAGGGCGTTGTCGGGCTTCGTCGGACGGAACTCCCTGCGGCGTACCATTAAGGTAAGCAGCAGTGGTCCTCCTAACCCGCCTACCCCTGCCTCCACGCTACACAGCCTCAGAAGAGGTGTGTGGCGTAGTCGCGAGAACGGCGCGAACAAACACATCAGGGTAGAGAGAGAATCCATAGAGACCTTTGGATATTGTCCAAAAGTGTGTTGGTTTGGGGTGATGCTAGTTCAAACCTCTTGAAGGGAGGAAGGAACTGGTCAAGCCACTCGGGCAATTAGTACGGCTCGGCTACACGTGTTGCCACGCTTCCACCTGCCGCCTATCAACGTGCTAGTCTCGCACGGCCCTTCTGAGAACTTGCGTTCTGGGAGTGCTCATCTTGGAGGGGGCTTCCCACTTAGATGCTTTCAGCGGTTATCCTTTCCCGACGTCGCTACCCGGCGATGCTCCTGGCGGAACAACCGGTACACGAGG
>Ga0115002_10000754_pt1 | contig 45576 bp, 40 predicted proteins | sample ArcticOcean_MG_C_8_FD_89576 | JGI IMG/M metagenome (GOLD analysis project Ga0115002, IMG submission 89576) | Marine microbial communities from western Arctic Ocean - ArcticOcean_MG_CB11_86 | ecosystem: Environmental > Aquatic > Marine > Oceanic | place: Arctic Ocean: Canada Basin | collected... | reverse complement strand
GCAGATCGTTGAGACCCAGATTTACGGAATCCTGCTCGGGCTGGTTGCGCTGACGGTCTGCCTCAGCATCGACTACCGCTCGTTGGCAGACAAATCGCACTTCATCTACTTGGCCATGATCGCTGCGTTGGTGTATGTGCTCTTTTTCGGTGATGTGCGCGGCGGCGCACGGCGCTGGATCGATTTCGGCGACTTCAATCTCCAACCCTCCGAGTTTGCGAAGCTCGGGATTGCCCTCGTGCTGGCGAAGTTCGTTGGTGACAACCGGCGGGGCGGCGTCTCCCGCATGGATCTGGTTATTGTTGCGCTGCTCACGGCCGTGCCGCTCATTATCATCGGACGGCAGCCGGACCTCGGAAGTGCCGCGCTGTTGATACCGGTCGCATTTACCGTGGTATTTGCCGCCGGCATGCCGATGCGGCTGCTGGGCATGCTCGCGCTCGTGGCGCTGCTAGCTGCGCCGGTCGTGTGGAAGTTCGCGCTACAGGACTACCAGCAGGAACGTATCTCCACTTTCCTGGATCCGTCGCAGGACGCGCGCGGAGCCGGGTACCAGCAAATTCAAGCCCGCATCACTGTCGGTTCAGGTGGTGCATGGGGTCAGGGATTCACCGAGGGAACGCAGGGGCAGTTGCGGTTCCTTCCTGTCGCGCACAACGATTTCATTTTCTCGGTACTGGCCGAGGAGCAGGGGTTTGCCGGGGTCATCGTGGCGCTCGGCTTGTATTTGTTCGTCATTCTGCGGGCGCTTGAATCGGCCCGCCTTGCCAAGGATCGACTCGGCGCATACCTGGTGCTGGGAGTGCTTGCCAGCTTCACGTTCCAGGTGATCTACAACATCACGATGTCGGCCGGACTTGCGCCGGTCAAAGGGCTGACACTTCCGCTCATGAGCTACGGCGGCTCCTCCATGATCGCTACGTTGGCGGGCTTTGGCCTGATGCTCAATGTTCGGATGCGTCGATTTACCAATTAACCGGTGGACCGCAGCGGTTCGCCCAACAGGGGTAGCACAAGACATGATTGCGCTTTTGGCGAAGTTGTCGACGTACCTACCGGTGCGCGCGGCAGACGTCCGAGTGCTGTGTCGGCCGCCCTCGGAGAGTAACGGGCATGACCAAGGAGATGATCGTCTCCTCGAGCGCCCACGAAACGCGGGTCGCCATCCTCGAGGAAGACCAGGTCGCAGAGATCTTCATCGAACGGGAGCGACACCGCGGCGTCGTTGGCAATCTCTACAAGGGCCGGGTGTCGAAGGTGCTTCCCGGCATGCAGTCGGCGTTCATCGACCTCGGCCTCGAACGCGACGGATTTCTGTACGTTACTGACGTCATTCCCTCGTCAGAGGAATTCGATCGGCTCGAAACGGACGAGGACGACCCGTCGCTCGCGGTTGCCGGCAGTGGCAACGGAGTAGCGGCGAACACGGCTCAGACGGCAGGGGACGGATCCCAGGCTCGGAGGGGCGGATCGCCCGGGCGCCGCGATCGTGACCGTGACAAGGGGGACGAGCCAAAGATCGAAGACCTCCTGAAGGAAGGCGAGGAGATCATCGTCCAGGTATTCAAGGAGCCGATTGGCACCAAGGGGGCGAGGCTCACGTCCCACGCCACGATGCCTGGGCGGTTCCTGGTGTTCATGCCCACTGTTGACCACGTGGGTGTGTCTCGCAAGGTCGACTCGCGAGACGAACGCAGCCGTTTGCGGGGCATCGTCCGGGAGTTCCGCGAGCAGCATAGCTTTACCGGCGGCGTCATCATCCGGACCGCGGCCGCAGGGCGTCCCAAAGAGGACATCGTCTCGGACCTGAGCTACTTCCACCGGGTCTGGACCGACATCCGCGACAAATCAGAGGCGTCTCGGGCTCCGGCAGTCGTGTTCCAGGAGCAAAGTCTCGTTGCGAAACTTCTACGCGATTTGTTGACCGAGGAGTTTTCGGCCATTCACATCGACAACGCCGATGAGCACCGGCGTGTGTGCGAACTGGTCGAGCACATCATGCCGTCGCTGGCGCCGAGGGTAAAGCACTACGAGAAGGACTTCCCGATCTTCGAGGAATACGGCGTGCAGACCGAGATCGACCGTGCGCTCCGCAGCAAGGTCTGGCTAAAATCGGGCGGGTCGATCGTCATCAACGAGACAGAAGCCCTCGTGGCGATCGATGTGAATACCGGGCGCTATGTGGGGAAGAAGACGGCCGGGCGGCTTGAAGACACCATCATCAAGACGAACCTCGAGGCCGGCAAAGAGATCATCCGTCAGGTCCGACTGCGCGATCTGGGCGGTATCATCGTGCTCGACTTCATCGACATGGAGGATAAGAAGAACCGCCAGAAGGTGTTTCAGTCGATCGAGCAGGAACTTCGCAAGGATCGCGCACCGTCCAAGGCGCTGCAGGTGTCGGAGTTTGGCCTTGTCATCATTACTCGGAAGCGCGTCAAGCAAAGCCTTGAGCGTGTGTTGACCGAGCCGTGTCCGTACTGCGCGGGCGCGGCGGTGATCAAGTCCAGCTCAACGATTTGCTACGAAATTCTTTCCGAAGTGAGGAAGATCAGCGGTGATCTCAATGGTCAGAGCCTCGTGCTGCGCGTGAATCCGGACATCGCGCGCGTGCTCAAGGACGAAGAGCGCGCGGTCTTTAAGGATTTGAAGCAGTCACTCGGACGCGAGATCGCGGTGCGGCCGGATGCACAGCTTCACCACGAGCAATTCGATCTTATGGCGATAGGCTAGCCTCACAGGTGAGCACGTAAGCAGGCTTCACGAGGGCGAGTCCGGTCGGCAGGCGTTCGGGTGGTGGACCCGTAAGTATGGCGCAGGCCCCGCACACGATTCGCGTGGCCCTACGTGTTTCGCTCTAGAGCGCCCTTCGCGACACCGCTCACGAAGGGGTATGACCTCCGCGAGGCCGGCTCAACTCGTTGGGCTCTGTGTCTGGATGCACACAGTCGAGCTCGTGTGCGGTGCCCGCCACCCGTGCACGCTGACCTCGCGGCGTTCGATGTGGGTTACTGAGAACAGCGTCACCGGGTCGCCAGGCCGGCCTGACCATGGTGCTGTTTGTTCCCCCCAGTCACGACTCCTGCTTCACGTGCCGATAAGCCGTGTGAGGAACCTCCACATCGCCGCGGGGAGGTCGCCCGCGCGCACGACGCCCAAGTCCAGAATCATCGATCAGAGTTGGCGGAAGCTGGCCGAGGCCTGTGGGAATGACTAGGCTAGCCTGACAGGTGGCGCTCCCAGCGGACCTGGCGGAAACGTGCGATGCGGCCGACGCCAACGTCAAGTCCTTCGGACCGTAGGAGCGCGCGTTTCAGCGACAGGCTGTCGCCGTACCCTCCCAGCGCGCCACCGGCACCCACGACCCGATGACAGGGCACTGCGGGGTCTGGGCAGGTCCGCAGAATGTTGCCGACCGCCCTGTACGCGCGCGGGTGGCCGGTCGCCGCCGCCACGTCGCCATAGGTGGCCACGCGGCCGCGGGGAATCCTTCGCACCACGGCGAGTACCTGCAGGCGGAAGTCAGATGTCACCGCCCGATGACAACCTTGAGTCGGAATGTCATGCTGCCGAGGTTGGACTCCTCGAACTCGTGGGACACGCTGTTCGGATCGTTGCCGAACGCGTTGGGCACCGTCGCCCATTGTGCCTCTGCTGCGGCGCCCAGCCACTGCGCCAGCCGAACTTCCGCGCCACCCATGAGGTGGTACCCCGAGAATCGCGCGTCGATGTTTTCGTCTGCCTCTGAAAACGCCGATGTCTCCTCGTATCTGTTCCGGCTTATACCCGCCCCGCCGTAGGGTACGAGGCGCCAGCCGCGGTCGAACCGATAGCCAGCCGTCAGCTCAAGAGGCGTGACGGTGATGGTCGTGGGGATTCCAAGGTCGAACTGCATGCCGTTGAAGAGAAAGACGCGCTGGCCGACGCGGCGAAAGCGCGAGACGCGCACTGTGACGAACACGCGGCGCGCGAACACCACGTCGACGCCGCCCCCGAACGCGCGACCGGTGTCCGAGCCAAGCACCGCGGTGAAGCTCTGTGTAGCGGCAAACGTCGTCCGTCCGACGTCGCCGAAACCGCGCAGTGACACGCGACTTTGAGCGCTGGCAGGGGCGCTGAGCAGTAGGGCAGCCACGATCAGCACGACCGACGACCACCAGCCGCCGACCCGATTCGGGTGGACCACGCTCACTTCGCGATCCCAAGGCCGCGCAGCGCCGCGCGCGGGTTGATGAGGCCATACCCGTACTCGTCGTCGCGGCCTGACGGTCCGAGATCTGTGGCGTAACGCTTCATGATCGCCTCGATGGCGGCCGGACTCGTGATGCCCTGCTGCATCAGGAGCGCCGCAAACCCCGCGACATGCGGCGCGGCCATCGACGTGCCCTGCAAGAATTCGTAGGCAAACGAATCGAAGCGCGGCGCCTGGTACCGCGTCGGGCCGCTGAGGTAGGTCTCCACCAGATCGAAGTCAAAGGTCTGCTGCAGGATGGTGCCTTCTCGCCCGCCAACCCGCGAATCGCCACCCGGAGCGACCAGCTCCACGTACGAACCCGTGTTGGAATAGAACGCTCGTTGCCGGTCGCGGCCGATCGCGCCCACCGCAACCATGCCGTCGATCTCCGGCGCGAATTCCGCGAGCCGCTCGACCGTGTTGCCGCTCTCGAAGCCATTGCCGGCTGCCACCACGACGAATGCGCCGCGTGACACCGCCGAGGCGATCGCTGCCTGCACCGCCGGCGCCGGACGGCCCGTGCGCCCGATGCTCAAGTTCAGTACCCGCGCGCCGTTGTCCACGGCGTAGCGAATGCCTCGCGCCACCACGTCGTCGGTGCCCTCGAACGGGCTGTCGAAGATGAAATCCCAGTCGCCGGACACGACTTTCACCGGCATGAGGCGCACGTTAAACGCCATGCCTGCGACACCGACACCGTTGTTGGTGAGCTGGCCGATGATGCCCGACACGTGCGTGCCGTGGCCATCCAGGTCGAGAGGGTTGTTATTGTCCCAGATGAAGTCGCGCGGAGCGACAAATCGGTCGACGCCCCCGAGCTCGGGCGCGGCCGCGAACGGGACGCTGATGAAGCCGAGGGCGGGATACTCTGGACCGTGTGCCGTCAGCCGAAACGCTTGCGAGTTAAATCCAAAGACTCCCGATCGGTAGGCCACACCGCTGTCGAGCACGGCCACCGTGATTGACGACGTCGCCCCCGGGTTGATATCCCAGGCGCGCTCCATGTCAATGGCCGGATAGTTCCACTGTCGCGAGTAGAGCGGATCGTTCGGCACAAACGCTGGCCTGACACGATATCGAGCTTGCGCGTACTCGACATCGGGCTGGGCATCGAGCGTCTTCGCTGCGCGCTCAGGATCGATAGTCGCATCGATCGACACCAGATCGAACGCCGCGTAGGGTAGGGCGCGCATCGTCGTGCCACCCACCTGTGACAGGATGGCGCGGCGTGCCTCTGAGGTCGTTCCCGGCCGGAACTTGAGGATGATGCTACCGGGGATGACCGGGGCGTCACTGCCGGGAATTGATGACATCAGACCGGATGAGTCGCGCCACGGAGGGCGTGGCGGATCCTGATCGCGGATCCCCCGATCGATCGCCGGCGCCGTGACACGTGCCAGAAGCGCAGGAAGCCGCTGCGGGAGCGGCGCCTCCTGCGCGACGGTGGCCGCGATCCAGACTCCGCCCACCAGCCCCGCGATGCCGAGCGCGGCCACTCGTCTAGACACCGCGGGAACTGTGGATCCTCCGAGCCTGCCCATCACAGGTAGGTGAGTGGGTCGATGTCGTAGCTGGCAGGATCGAGCGGAGCCACGATCGTACTCGCCTCTCCCTCCATCGTTTCCCAGAGGTTGAGTTCCCGTGGCTGCACCGGGACTCCGGCGTCGTCCAGCAGCACGCGGACTCGAGGGCGATACGGATCCGGCGCGTGGGCGTTGACGACGACCGCGACGTCACCGGTGTTCAGCCGGACCAGATTACCGACCGGGTAGATGCCCACCAGCTGCACGAAGCGCCGCACCAGGTGCTGATCGAATTGGTCGCCGTTATTGCGCTGCAGGACCGCCAGGATGCGATCGGTCGGAAACGCCTGCTGGTAGGCTCGCTGGGATCGCATGGCGTCGTACACGTCAGCGATCCCGCAGAGTACGGTTCCCAGGTTGAGCGTCGGGCGGGAGAGCCCGAACGGGTATCCGGTGCCATCCTGTCGCAGGTGGTGCTCGAAGGCGACGATCGGGGCCAACGTCGGAATCTCAGGCGTCTGCCGCAGAATGGCCGCGCCGTCCACTGGATGCCGCCGTAGGATCTCAAACTCCTGGTCGGTCAGCTTGTCCGGTTTGTTCAGAATCTCAGTAGGTGTTTTCACCTTGCCGCTGTCGCTGTGCAGATCGGCGAGCTGCTGACCGATGGTGCGGCCCGATGCCACGCCAGCCAGGAGCGCGCGCTGCAACTCGGCGAACGCCTCGTCCGTGCCGAATTGTGCCACCGCGCGGACCACATTCCGGCGCACCTTGGGGTCCCGATCGTCGAGCATCGTCGTAAGTTCGGCCAGGGCGTCCGCCCCTCCGAACATTCGAAGCAGGTCGATGGCCGTGCCGCGGACCTCCGGATGTGCGGAGTGTTTCAAGCGCCCGACCATGTCACGTCCGGCCGATCCAAACCCGAATAGCAGTTCCTTGAGTCGCGCGATCGCGCGGCTGTCACGCTCTTCCACCAGCGACTCCGCGAGTGGTCTGATGATCGGCGTGCCGGTCGCGCGACAGAGGCGTGTCAGGGGCTCGACACCGCTGTCCTCGACCGTGCGCAGCCGCGCCACGATCAGACTCGCGAGTGGTCCGTCGGCGAGCGAGTTGATTGCGGACTCAGCGCCCGAGTGGATCGCCTCCCGGCCACCCTCCCCGATCTCACGCACAATGGCAAACGCCAGCGCGTGCGCGTCCTGCACGTTGCCGGTCTTGGTGCGCTGCTCGATTCCCGTGATCACCACTCGCGCGACGCCAAGCCATGTCTCCGGATCGTTCTCCACCCGGAGCACGTCCTGTAGCAAGGCCAAGTCGAGCTGCCCGAGTGCGTCGTCGGACACCGATGCCAGCCATGCCTGCACGCGCTCCGGTGGATCGTCCGACACGCGTTCGACGTCGATCGCCGTTGTTCTGGTGCCCGACAATTCGCGTGCGTATTCAGACGAGACGTACGTTTCGTCCGAATACGACGTCAGCATCGTGACGGCAGACTGCCACACCTCCTCGAAGCCCTGTTCCTGGCCGAGCCTGCTCTTGTCTGCCTCCTGTTTTGCGAGGTCGAGGAGCTGTTCTTTTCTGTCTGCTTCCGGTACGAGCGCTTCGAATGCCTGGGCGAGCCTCTCTGATGCGCCGCCCGTTTCAGCGACCGATCCGGCGACAAAGGAGGCGACCGTGTCGTCCGTGATGCGGTCGACGACATCTCCCGCCAACGCCGATCCCTCGGCTTCCGGGGATCGGGCGCGATTGATCAGGGCGAGCATCATGTCCGGCGTCAGCCTCGACGACGCGTCTGCCGCCGTTTGAAGCACAACATCCTTCCCCTGCACTTGCGGCCACTGCGAGGTCGCTTCGAGCATCTTCCGCACGATTTGAAGCATCGCGGCTGTGCGGGCGCTGACCACAGTGTCTCCGTCCGGGTCGCCGCCGCCGATCGTGTCGTCGCGCTGCAGCTGCTCCAGCAGCCCCCCAAAGCGTGTCGCGTCTCCCATTATGCCGAGCAAGGAAGCCAGCGCGCTCTCGTCCAGCGGCGCCTGCCCGGCCTGGATGCTCATGTGGATGACCTGCTCCCAGTCGGCTGCGTCACCACCCACGTGTTCGCGTAAGACCTCGGCGTAATCGATCTCGTGGATCTCGAAGTGCGCACGCCCCGAGGCCGCCCACGCGTTGGCGATGCCGCCCTCATCGAGAAGTTCGTCCGACGGGCGCGCCAGCAGCAGCAGCAGCGCGTGCCAGTCATGGCCGTCGGCACGACGATCGACGCGCAGCGTGCCGATCAGACGGTCGTGCATGAGGCCGGCGAGCTCGCCCATGGCCGTGTCGGTGCGCTCAGGCGTTTCCCCGTCAATAGCGATGGAGTCCGGGAAGACCGTGAGTGTGATGTCTGTCTCAGGAATGAGACGCCCAGCGGACGCCACCACGCGCGCGAGTGAGCCCTGAATGGATGGGTGCGTGGCCGGGTAGAGCGACACAGACCGCGTCGCCGTTCTGCACGCCCGCGCGAATTCGGCGAGCACCAGGGTGCGCTCGGCGGACATCGGGCGACTAGCCGGCGGCGAAGACATCTGAGGGTTGATTATACTGGGCGTCCGTCCATGAGCTTTGTCGACGTGATCGCTAGAAAACGTGATGGATGCTCGCTCTCGTGCGACAAGATTGACGCCTTCATCCGCGGCGTGAAAACCGCGGACATTCTCGACTGCCAGGCACCTGCATTGTTGGTGGCGATCGGGTTGCGGGGAATGTCCGATCAGGAGACGGCCTGTCTGACTGACGCGACGGTGCGGTCTGGAGACCGGGTCAATATGACAGATATTTCAGGGCCCAAGGTTGGCAAGCCCAGCGCCGGCGGGGTCGGAGACAAAGTGTCGATCGTGCTGGCGACTGTCGTCGCCGCCTGTGGGGTCGTTCTGCCGAAGATGTCAGGCCGAGGGCTCGGCCATGCCGGCGGCACGCTCGACAAGCTCGAAGCGATTCCTGGTTTCCGAGTGAACCTGCCGGTCGATGCATTCGTCTGGATGCTGGCCGACGTGGGCACGAGCATCGTGGGACAGGCAGCGTCGCTCGTACCCGCCGACAAAGCGCTGTATGCACTGCGGGACGTCACGGCGACGGTGCCGAGTATTCCGCTCATCGCGGCGTCGGTGATGAACAATAAAATCGCGGAAGGCAGCGATGCGCTGGTGCTCGACGTGAAATGCGGGCATGGCGCCTTCCTGCAATCAGAGACTCACGCGCGGGAACTGGCCACGCTCATGGTCTGGATCGGATCCCAGGCGGGACGTCACACCGAGGCCGTCATCACAGACGTGGATGCGCCGGTTGGTCGTGCGGTCGGCAATGCCCTGGACGTGATCGAGTGCGTGGAGACGCGCAGTGGGCGCGGTCCCGCCGACGTTGCCGCCCTGGTCGTGCTTCTGGCCTGCCGGGTACTGGTGGTCTCTGGCGCTTACGCGGAATCCGACGCCGAACCGGCCGTGCGTCGCGCGTTGTCCTCGGGCGCTGCGCTCGAGAAGATGTGGGCGATGGTGGAATGGCAGGGTGGCGATTCGCGCGAGCCGACAGGCGGCACGCGGTCACCGCCGAGACCGACGACTACGTCGCCGGCCTCCAGGCCGATCTGGTGGGGCGGGCATCTATGGAGCTTGGCGCAGGTCGCCAGCGGATCGAGGATCGGATCGACCATGGCGCCGGTGTAGTCGTCGTGAAGAAACCAGGCGAGTGGGTTCGAGGCGGCGACGCAATCACGGAGCTGCTGTACAACGCAAATCGCGGGCTCGGGGAAGCCTCGGCATTGGCACACGCGGCGATCCGACTGTCGACAGAGCCGGTCGCTCCGCGGCCGCTTGTACTCGGCACTGTGTGCTGAGGGCTCGGGTTTAAATAGAGTTGCCAGCTTGACCACCGATGCATCCCGCCTGGCCGCGTTGCTCGTCGCTTACATGCGCCCGGCATGCGCGCTCCTCGCGCCTCGCCGGGCGGGCGCCTCGATGCCCAAGCTGACAACCTTATTTAGACCCGAGCCCTAAGGCGGTGAGCCGATGAGCGAGACCGGAGCGTTCGAACGAGTCGAAGCCGCCGCGGAGGCGATTCGCCGGCGCTGTGGGACGTTGCCATCGGTGGCCGTGATTCTCGGCTCAGGCCTGGGCGATGTCGCGGAAAGTCTCACCGATGCGATCGGTGTGCCGTATTCCGAGTTGCCGAATTGGCCCATGTCCACGATTGCCGGGCATCCTGGGCGTCTTGTCGTCGGTACGCTTGGCGGCAGACGCGTGGCCGCACTGGCGGGGCGCGTGCACGCGTATGAGGGACACTCTCGTGAGGCGATCGCGTTTGCCACGCGCGTCATGGCGCGCCTCGGCGTGAGCCAGCTCGTCCTGACGAACGCGGCCGGGGGTGTGAATACCCGCCTTTCGCGTGGCACGTTGATGATCATCGACGATCACATCAATCTGCTCGGCGCCAACCCGCTTGCCGGCCCGCACGATGATCGCTGTGGGCGACGGTTTCCCGACATGGCGGAGGTGTACTCCGCGAGACTACGCGGCATCGCGGACGAGGCCGCAGTGGCCACGGGCCTATCGGTGGCGCACGGGGTGTACGCGGCGGTGCCTGGCCCAAGCTATGAGACACCGGCGGAGATCCGGTATCTTCGTACGATCGGCGCCGACGCTGTCGGGATGTCAACGGTTCCTGAGGCGATCGTGGCGCGGCAGATGGGCGTTGAGGTCCTTGGGCTGTCCTGCATCACGAACATGGGGGCCGGTGTGCAGCCCAACCCGCTCAGCCACGACGACGTACTGGAGACGATGCAGACCATGCGGGCCACATGCATCGCGCTCCTGGAGGAGATCATTGCGCGACTCTGAATTGGTATCAGCGGCGCGCGTCGCCAGGGCGTTTGCGCGCGCGGAGTATTCGCGATGCAAGGTCGGTGCTGCGCTTGAGGCTGCGGACGGCACCATCGTCACCGGGTGCAATATCGAGAACGCGACGTACGGACTCACCATCTGTGCAGAGCGCGTCGCGATGTTCAAGGCGCTGTCGGAAGGACACCGCGCGTTTCGCCGCATCGCCATCGTTGCCAACGCGAAGGGTCCGGCGTCTCCCTGTGGAGCGTGTCGTCAGATCCTCTGGGAGTTCGGCGGCGATCTTGAGGTGATTCTGGCCAACCTGCGACGCGAAACAGGCCGGTACTCGCTCGGCGAGTTGTTGCCGATGCCGTTTGATGCACGGCTGCTGACGTAAGCCCGACTGAGCGTGAGGTAGTCGGGCACGAGGTCAGATCAGGTTCCAGCGCGCGGCAGCTTGTCTGCTGAGCGTGCGAGGACACAATTCTCTCCAGTGTCGCTGATATCATCGACCGGATATGTTGCCAACGATCGAGCGGAAGGACGACGCAGTCGTGATGATCGACCAGCGGAAGTTGCCGTCCGCCGAAGTCTACGTCACGTGCAAGACGGCGCTGCAGGTCGCCAAGGCGATCAAGACGATGGTGATTCGCGGTGCTCCCGCGATCGGTGTGGCTGCAGCCATGGGCATCGCGCTTGGCATGCGCAAGAGCAGGGCGACCGGTACCAAACAGCTCGCCACCGAGTTCCAGAAAACATGTAATTTGATGGCGGCAACGCGGCCGACGGCGGTGAATCTGTTCTGGGCGATCGACCGGATGAAGCAGACGTTCGCCGAAGCCGCGCACGCGGGCTGCTCGGCCGATGAGATCAGGCAGCGCCTCGACGACGATGCCCTGCGCATTCACGATGACGATGTCGCGAATTGCCGCGCGATGGGCGCGCACGGCGCCACGCTGGTGCCGGACACGGCGAACGTTCTAACCCACTGCAATGCTGGCGCGCTGGCGACGGCGGGCTACGGCACCGCTCTTGGCGTGATCCGCGCGGCGGTGGAGCAGGGCAAGAAGGTGGCCGTGCTCGCCGACGAGACCCGTCCCTTTCTGCAGGGTGCGAGGCTGACGGCGTGGGAGCTGGTGAAGGACGGCATCGACACCACCGTCATCACCGACAACATGGCGGCTTCGATGATGCGGCTGGGCCACGTCGATCTCGTTGTTGTTGGTGCCGATCGGATCGCGGCCAACGGAGATGTCGCCAACAAGGTGGGCACCTACGGCGTTGCGGTACTTGCCAAGGAGCACGGCATTCCGTTTTATGTAGCGGCGCCGCTCTCGACGGTTGACCTTGCCACGCCAGACGGCGAACAGATTCCGATCGAGGAGCGCAGCGACCGCGAGGTCACACACGTTGGCTCGTCGCGGCTGACGCCCGAGGGCGCGCGAGTCCGAAACCCGGCTTTCGACGTGACGCCAGCGACGTACGTCACGGCTATCGTGACCGAACGTGGCATCGCGCGCCCGCCTTATGCGTCGTCGCTGGCCGAGGTCTTTCGGCGTCAGTCGTGAGTGGCACCATCGGTGACACCGTGGACGGTCGTGCTCACCGATCCTCTTGCGGTCGTGTGTCGGACGGCGAGGCGTGAGCGACACCAGCGACATGGTTGTGCTCGGCATTGAAACCTCGTGCGACGAGACGGCGGCAGCGGTGGTCGAAGAAACGGGTGATAACGGTCGGCCTTGGCGGGTCCGCTCGAGCGTCGTGGCGTCGCAAACCGACGTGCACAGGGCGTGGGGCGGCGTGGTCCCTGAGCTGTCGGCTCGACAGCATGTGCGCGATATCTGCGGAGTCGTTGAGCGCGCGCTGTCTGACGCGGATCTAGACAGGTACGATGCCATCGCTGTGACCCAGGGACCCGGCCTCATCGGATCACTGCTGGTCGGTGTAGCGTTCGCCAAGGCGCTCGCCTGGGCGAAGTCGGTCCCGCTCATCCCCGTGCATCACCTGGCCGGGCACATCGAGTCTCTTGTACTCGGGGGCGGCGAGATGCCCTTGCCGGCGATCGTGCTTGTTGTGTCCGGGGGGCACACAAGCCTGTACCGCATCGAGACGCCTGGCGCGTACGAGCTTCTCGGCCGAACCCGGGACGATGCGGCGGGGGAGGCGTTCGACAAGGTGGCCAAGCTGCTCGGGCTGGCGTATCCCGGAGGTCCGGCGATTGAACGCGTGGCCGCCCAGGGTGACGACCGTGCTATTCCGCTCCCGAAGACGAGGCTGACTCATGTGGACCGCAACGCCCCGCATCTGCCGGGCCGCCGCGATTTCAGTTTCAGCGGTGTCAAGACGTCGGTACTGCGGCATGTCGCCGCGCGTCGTGTCGCGATCGGCTTGGAGCCGGACGCCCCGCTACCGTCGCAGCATGTCTCCGACATCGCTGCCAGCTTTCAGCGGGTGGTGGTCGAGACGTTGCTCGATCGTCTGTTCGAGGCAGCGCGCGCATACGGGGCCGGCAGTGTAGGCCTTGCCGGCGGGGTGTCGGCCAACAGCCGACTGCGCGAGGAGGCGGCTGCGCGGGGCTCCGTGGAAGGCGTGCCGGTGTTCATCCCGGATCTGGCGCTCTCGACCGACAACGCGGCGATGATCGCCGCCGCGGGCCTACGTCGGTATCGCGCCGGCGCCGTTGGTGCGCTCGACGTCAATGCCGACCCGGCCTTGGCGATGTAGTCGCGTGAAGACCGCACCCGGGATGGTTCAGGAGCTTGAGACATGAAGACGCGGACGGAGTACTTGTGGTTCGAGACGAAGCAGCGTCAAGAGTTTATCCGTGTCACCGACGAGGTCGCGGCGATCGTAGAGCAGAGCGGCGTTGTGGAGGGCATGGTGCTCGTGTCCGCAATGCACATCACGTCAGGCGTATTCGTGAACGACTGGGAGGACGGTCTCATTCACGACTTCCAGGTCTGGCTCGAGAGGTTGGCGCCATCCGGGCTCGACTATCAACACCATCGCACGGGTGAGGACAACGCGGACGCCCATCTGAAGCGCACGCTGATGGGGCACCAGGTCATGCTGCCAATTACCAAGGGCGCACTGGATCTTGGACCGTGGGAACAGGTGTACTACGCGGAGTTCGACGGCCGGCGTCGAAAGCGGGTCGTCGTGAAAGTCATGGGCGAGTGACCGACAGGGCCGACTCGCGCCAGTACCCCGCCCGCCCGATTGTCGGCGTTGGTGCGGTGATCGTCGATGCGGGTAAGGTCGTGCTCATTCGGCGGCGGTACGAGCCGCTGAAGGGGCGGTGGAGTCTGCCGGGGGGCACGCTGGAACTCGGAGAAACGCTTGAGTGTGCTGCGGCCCGCGAGGTGCGCGAGGAGACGGGTTTGAACGTCGACGTGGGCCCGATCGTTGAAGTCTTCGACCGCATCACGCTGGATGAGCAACGACGCGTGCGGTACCACTTCGTGCTGGTTGACTACCTGTGTCGGCCGGTGGGCGGTGTGCTTCAGGCAGGCTCGGATGTCGATGCTGCCGTCATGGTGGCCCCAGCGTCGCTGGGTGCCTACGACCTCACGGAGAAGGCCAGCGCCGTGATCGCTCGAGCTCTTGAGCTTGTTCGTGTCGCTGCTGCGTCACAGGTGTAGCGGTAGACGTCACAGGTGTCGCGATACACGTCCGGCTCCGTCGCCGGCCAGGACCATCTCTAGAGCAGCAGCTAGTGGTCTGATTTCGGATTGGCTTGTGCACCGAGGGCGGCGAAACAGAGTCCAACTAGCGCGACGCGTAGCATTGCGATTCTCCAAGTTCGTGAACTGCTCACTTGTGTCAGTGGAACTAGAGACATTCTTTCACATACTTTTAGTGATTCATTCGGAAGTGGGCGGGCAGCGGCGGCGACGGCGGACGCAGTGGTCCAAATAGAGACTTAACTACTTCAGTATCGCTTTTTTATTTGGCGCATTAGATCGAACGTGGCGGTGTCTGCGACGGCCATGACTGCCATGACGCCCGCCTGTACCGGATCGGTGACCACCAGATTTGCGGCGTCTGGAACGCTCCCGACCATGTTGAGCGAGATGACGAACAGTCCGTGCGCCCTGACTTCGGTGACCGCTTCAGCGATCTCGCCGCCCATGATCGCGCCCGCCAATACGAGGATACGCACGCGCGGCAGACGGACGACTGAGCGCACGGCCGCCGCCAGCGCGCTTTCCCCGACCAGTGGGATCGTATCGACGGAGATGCGCTCCCCGCGGATATTGTGCCGGTCGGCTTCTGAGACGGCCCCCATCGCCACGAGTCCAACCTGCGCGCCACCGCCCATCACGATGATTCGCTTGCCGTAGATCTTTGCAAACGACGGAGTTTCGACGGCCTCGATGACACCTGACACGTTTCGGAGGTCGCTGAGAACCAGATCGGGCGGCATCGCGTCCAGCGTCAGCTCGAAATAGATCTTGGAATGCGGATCGCCAGCGTGAATGTCGACGTACGTGATGTTGGCGCCGTGATCTGCCAGCACCTTTGTGAGCCCGTACAACATGCCGGGTCGGTCGGCGGCAGTGACGAGGACGGCGTGTACGCTCATGTTCGGATCTTTCGCCACCAATGGTGTGCATGGTAGCACCCGATGCCGGCGCTTTCGACCGGGCCAATGGCTCCCATACCAATCGCCGGCCGTGCCTCCGAGGTGCCGTGACAAACGCCGGCAATTGCGGCATGGTTGTGCGGAGCTGGCTGCCGGACCTAGTGGTCTGATTGCGAATTGGCTTGTGCACCGAGGGCGGTGAAGCGCCTCGCGCGGATTCACTTGGAATCCGCGCCGACTGGCCAGCGCGGATTTCACCTGTCCTGGATGGCAGCACGTCGAGACCCACGCGCGCGTGAAATTCGCGCCAGGCGCGACGAGGGAGCATGCTGGGCGCATGTGACCGACGAGCAACGCCGCCAGCCGAACGCCTGACGCGTTTTCGAGTGTGTCATAGCAGACCGGAGCCGAAAACGCGCTAGCCAATTCGCAGTCAGACCACTAGCAAGGCGAGGGGGAGATATAGCAGTGAAGAAAGGGACAGACGGCGCGATGACGTCCCGGGCGTATGCCGTTGATGTCCTTCGGGTCGATGCCTGGACCAGTACCCGGCGGCCAGACTTCGCGGCTGTCGAGGAGCCGCTGGAGATTCGTCTTCAGGGATCACCGTTCATCGTGACGATGCGCACGCCCGGTGCCGATCGGGAGTTGGCAGTCGGGTTTCTGCTGTCGGAACGTATTATTCTCGACGCCGATGATCTCGGCACGATTCGCCATTGCACCGACGTAGACGCCGGCGCGGAAGGCAACGTGCTCGACGTGACGCTTGTCGGACCGGCCAGGGACCGCGCCGAACTCGCAGTCGAGGCGAGGCGGCCGGTGACGACGACCAGCGCCTGTGGCGTCTGTGGGCGTCGGTCGATCGACGATCTGGTGTGCAACATTCAGCGGATCAGCGCCGACTGGTCGATGTCGGCAGCAACGGTCGCGACGTTGCCGGCGTCGCTGCGTGGCGCGCAGGCCGTGTTCGACGAGACGGGCGGTCTTCACGCGGCGGGCCTCTTTGACCGTCAAGGCGTCCTGGTGGGTGTGGCCGAAGACGTGGGTCGGCATAATGCGGTCGATAAGGTGATCGGGGCAGAGCTGCTTGCCGAGCGTTTCCCGCTTCGCGACCGCGCACTACTGGTCAGCGGCCGGACGTCGTTCGAGATTGTTCAGAAGGCCACGGTTGCGGGCATTCCGATTCTCGGCGCGGTCTCGGCCCCATCCAGTCTGGCCATCGAACTGGCCCGCGAAGGGAACGTGACCTTACTGGGGTTTGTCCGCGGACAGACCTTCAATATTTACACGGGCGATCACCGAATCGCGATCTAGCAGCCCGTGGTAAAAGTCCGTCTGCATTCGACGAGCGATGCATCTTCGCGATCCGCGTTGCTCCTCCGTCAAATACGAGTGAGATTTCCGGTCGGCGCGCCAAGTCCGCGAGCGCGGACTCCGGGGGTGTGCCGCGACCGAGCAGAATCCGAGCGAGGCGCCTCGTTCGTCTAGCGCGGATTTCAGAAGTGCCGGGCTCATGAAATCCGCGTTAGGTGCGACGGCGGACTTTCACGACGAGTTGCTAGTCCGCTGGAACCGTGATTCCTTGGACAAGTCCCGGAGCGCGGCGCCCGGCTGGCACGCGCGGATTTCATGAGCGCGTAGCTCCCTCGGATAGTGAAATCCGCGTAGGACGTGATGACCGAGAATACTAGGCGTATGTGAGGGAAGAGCAACGGAGCCGGCCGGGATGCCCCGCCCGGGAGTTGTATGAGGCACTACGGTTCCAGGGGACTAGCCATGCGTATCCTGGTTGTCGAAGACGAGCGGAAGGTGGCCAACGCCCTGCGCGAAGGACTTGAGGGCGAGCGATACGAGGTGCTCGTTGAGCGTACCGGGGAAGGTGCCTTCTTCCGGATCACGACCGAGCAGTTCGACGCGGTGCTGCTCGACCTTACGCTGCCCGGGCGCGATGGCCTGGAAATTCTCAAGGCCGTTCGTGCGCGGGACATCAAGACGCCGGTGCTCGTGCTGACGGCGAGGGACACTCTGCAGGATCGTGTCGTCGGCCTCGACGCAGGTGCCGACGACTATCTCGTCAAGCCGTTCGCATTTACCGAGTTGCTCGCGCGGCTCCGCGCGCTGGTGCGCCGCGGCCGGGCAGCGGATACGCCCCGGCTTGCCGTTGGGGATCTCGACATGCAACTGATTACGCGCGAGGTGACGCGGGGAGGGCGCCGCGTCGAGCTGACCGTACGCGAATTTGAGTTACTCGAGTATCTGCTCCGGCACCAGGGGCAAGTGGTCTCGCGTGAAACACTTGCCCGCGACGTCTGGAAGGAGACCGCGCGAACCACGCCACTGGACAATGTCATCGACGTGCACGTCGCGCGGCTGCGCCGCAAGGTGGATGCCGATCAGGCCGCGAGATTGATTCACACGGTGCGCGGCGTTGGATTCGTGCTTCGCGAGGGCGAACCATGAGGCGCTGGTGGAGGCCGCACAACGTCCGGGTCAGGCTCACCTTGTGGTACCTCGCGGTGATGGTCGGCGTCCTCGCCATCTACGCAGCGCTGGTCTTCGCGATCGTCAGCCGCAACGCGTCTGAGGCGCTCGACGAGCGGCTGCGCGGAGATTTTCAGATGGCCTCCGCGATGGTTGACCAGACGGTTGATGGTGGCATTACCTGGTACGAGGACCTCGTCGAGGAGGAGAGTCCGTGGCTACAGGTGTGGAGCCCTGCGGGCGATCTCCTCTATCAGAACTTCGAGGCCGAGCGGCGACCGGTGCCGCGCGCACGGGAGCTGGCACTGCGCGCCGACGATAGCCTCCTTGCGCTGCCCGCCGCTGAGGCGCCGATGCGCGTGCTCACACGCCGCGGTCGTATCGGATCAACGCCGGTCATCGTGCAGGTCGCGCGTTCCGAGGCGGCGCTTCGCGAGGACCTGTGGCAGCTGATTCTCATCTTCGTGCTCGGACTTCCGGTTGCCGTTGCCGTGGCAGGTCTCGGTGGATACACGCTGGCGCGCCGCGCGTTGTTGCCCGTCGAGCGCATGACCGCGCGTGCGCGTGTGATTTCGGCGGATCGGTTGAGCGATCGGCTGGTCGTGGAAAACCCCGACGACGAGATGGGACGGCTGGCGGCGGTCTTTAACGACACGCTGGGGCGGCTTGAGTCGTCGTTCGAGCAGATGCGTCAATTCACGGCGAATGTGTCGCACGAGCTGCGTACGCCCCTGACGGCTATCCGCAGCGTCGGAGAAGTGGGTGTGCGAGAACACCGGGATGAGGCCGCGTACCGCGGCATCATCGGCAGCATGCTGGAGGAAGCCGACCGGCTGGCCAGCCTCGTTGACCGGCTGCTCACGCTCTCGCGCACGGAAACGGGCCAGGCCTCGCGGTCGCGGGATGTGTTCGATCTGGTGGCACTCGCTCGGGAGGTCGCCGGGCATATTGACGTGCTAGCCGAGGAGAAACGCCAGTCGATCGACGTCGAGCCGCATGCGATACAGATGGCGTATGGGGATCGGGCAGCGGTACGTCAGGCGCTGATCAATCTGGTGGACAACGCGATCAAGTTCAGTCCGGAGGACAGCCGAATCCTGATCCGTGTGGGCGAGGGAGCCGACACTGCGATGCTCGACGTTGTGGATCGCGGAGTTGGCATCGACCCTGCGCTCCAGGAGCGCATCTTCGAGCGTTTCTATCGAGCGGCGGACGTCTCGGTTGGTGCGAGCGGCGCGGGTCTGGGGCTGCCGATCGCCAGAGGCGCGGTGGAAGCCAGCGGGGGCGACGTGATGCTGGTGGCATCCGGCGCGCACGGCAGCACGTTTCGCATCGAGCTTCCGCGTGCCGTGCAGGCACCGCAGCGTGTCGCGAGCTGAGCAGGCGCCCGTGTCGGCGATACTGTTCAAGGGGACTAGCGCGGATTTCACGAGCGCGCAGCTCCCGAGGAACCGCAGGCAGCCCAGTCCTGCCAGCGGGACCACCTCGACCACCTGCTAGAGTGAAATTCGCAGGAGTTATGCGGTGATGACCGGCAAGCCCGCCGTTTCCCATGCCGCGATGCCGCCAGCCAATTCGCTGACGTCGGTGAACCCGTGACATTGCAGGAGGCTGGCTGCGATCGACGAACGATAACCGCCCGCGCAGTGCAGGATCACCGGCCGGCCCGTGGGGATCTCGGATAGCCGCTCGGCGAGATGGTTCAGTGGGAGATGGACACTGCCCCCGATGTATCTCTGCGCGCGCTCCGGAGCGGCGCGCACGTCAACGATGAGTGGTGGTGTGGCTGACCCTAGCCGCGATGCCGCGACATCAGCCCCCACTCGCTCTGTCGCGGTGATGAGATTCGGTGTCGAGGCTGCGCTTGCGAGACCGCCATCCAGATATCCGACCACCTGGTCGAAGCCAATGCGTCCGAGACGCATCGCGGAGTCCACTTCTGCGCCGGGGTCGGCAACAATGACCAAGGGTTCATCGGGGGTGAGTAAGGTGCCGGCCCAGGTCGCGTACTGACCCACCAGGCCGATGTTGAGGCTCCCAGACAGGTGCGCAGCGGCAAACTCTGCGGGGTCCCGCGTGTCGAGCGGGTGCCTCGCACCTGTTCCGCCAGGAGCGTCGTGATCGTCAGTGGCGTGACTTCGCGGGCGAGCGCCTGATCAAGCGTGGGGCGCTCACGGCTGTTCAGCACTGCGTCGTAGGTGAAGTACGCTGGGGCATCTGCCTGGTCTGCGGTCACTAGGTCAATGAACGCGGCCTGGCCCATCGGCTGGAGCGCGTAATTGGACGCGCGCTGCTCTCCGATCGTCGAGAACGTCTCCTTGCCGATTGCTTTCCCGCACAGCGATCCCGCTCCGTGCGTCGGGTAGACGAAGGTGGCATCTGGCAGCGGCAGCAGCTTGTCGCGCAGAGAGGTGTAGAGCAGTGCCCCCAGGTCAGTGGCCGACCATCCCAGGGAGGCACGTAGATCGGGACGGCCGACATCGCCGACAAAGAGTGTGTCGCCAGTCAGCACCGCATGCGGCCTCTCGGCGTTCTTCACCAGGTTATAGACCAGTAGGGAAATCGACTCGGGTGTGTGTCCGGGTGTCTCCAGCGCGACGAGGCGGGTGCCGCCGATTTCGACCGCGTCGCCGTCATGGAGCGGCTGGAAGGCGTACTCCGCGTTCGCGGCGGCCCCCAGGTAGATGGTCGCACCAGTCCGATCGCGGACTTCGAGATGGCCCGCAATGAAGTCCGCGTGCAGGTGCGTCAGGAACACGTGGGCGATGCGAATCCCGTAATCCGACGCAAATGTGAGATAACGGTCGATGTCGCGTTGCGGGTCTATGACGGCGGCGATTCCAGCCTCTTCGTCTCCGATGACGTAGGAGGCGTGGCCAGGCAATTGAGGTAGAACTGCTTCAAGATCACTGATAGACTCGGCCCCGCAGAAACACCGACCAGCAGGTTACTCCTATGTCGCTGTCACGACGTAACTTTATCAAGGGTGTCATCGCGGGCGGTGCGGTGGCCACCTCCGCCGGCTACCTGTTTCGAGGCGGCGGTTCTCTGCTGGGTCAGTCGTCAGCACCAGGGGCCGTCGAACGCCTCATCACGCTGAGCGTCAACGGGCAGTCGCGGCGGGTGGATGTCATGAAACAGGAAACCCTGGCCATGACCCTCCGTTACAAGCTCGGCCTGACCGGCACCAAACTTGGGTGTGATCGTGCCGAATGCGGCGCTTGCACCGTGCTGATCGATGACGTGCCGCATTATGCGTGCTCGGTGCTGACGCACAGCGTACGGGGCCGGCGTATTGCCACGATCGAGGGCATGTCTGAGCCGGGCGGCGCACTGCATCCTATCCAGCAGGGCGTGCTTGATGAGCAGGGTTTTCAGTGCGCGTTCTGTCTACCCGGCTTCGTGATGGCTGCGACTGGCTTCCTGAAGACGAATCCAAATCCTACGCGCGAGGAGCTGGCGCACGGTGTCTCCGGCAACCTCTGCCGGTGCCAGGACTACGACAAGATCCTGACGGCGCTGATGCGTGGCGCGGAATACCTGAGGCAGGCGTAGATCATGGCTGAAAAGCTCGTCGGCCAGAACTACCTTCCGGTGGACCATATCGCGAAGGTCACCGGTCGGGCGAAGTATGCGGAAGACTTCCGGGCCGACGGGATGCTGTTCACCAAGCTTCTCCTGAGCCCGATGCCGCACGCGCGCGTCCGGAGCATCAATATGGATGCGGCACTGGCAATGCCTGGCGTGCGAGCGATTCTGACGGCCGACGACCTGCCCGATCTGGGCGGAGCAGAACGCGCGCTGAGCAACGAGCCGATCTACGCCGGCGAGCCGATTCTCGCCGTGGCCGCCGTCGATGAACTGACGGCTGCCGAGGCAGTCGAGCGGATCGACGTCGATCTGGAGCCATTACCCTTCGTCACCGATTCGCTCGACAGTCTCCGGCCCGACGGCCCGAACCCGCGGCTGGAGGGCAACGCGTGGGGAGCTCCGGTGCCCGGCGAAGGGTCAGCGATTGAGACGATCAAGTGGACCACCGACGACTTCAGCGAGGAGGCCTTCGGGCGTTTGCCGATGGGTCGGGCGCTCGAGGAATGGTCCTACGGTGAGCTCGACGCGGGATTTGCTGACGCGGCGCTTGTGCTCGACGAGACGTTTGTCGTGCAGTCAACGTGCCACCACACGATGGAAACGCGTAGCGCGATGGCGTACTGGCAGAACGGCAAGCTGTTCATCCATGCCACCACGCAGAGCGTCGCGCGGACGCGCGGCAATATCGCGCGCTGGGTCGGGATCGATCCGACGCAGGTCGTTCTGATTAGCGAGTACACAGGCGGCGGGTTCGGCAGCAGGGGCGCGGGCGCTGTGTCGTCGTCGATTCCGGCGCTGCTGTCGAAAAAAACCAATGCGCCGGTGATGATGCGGATCACTCGCGAAGAGGAAAGTTATATCGGTCGGCAGCGGACGAATATGACCGGTCGGGCCAAGATCGGGTTCGCGAACGACGGCCGCATTACCGCGCTTGATCTCTTCATCGTGCAGGACACGGGCGCGTATGGGCCGCTGGGCGATCACCGCTCCGCCGGCAGAGCGGCGTCGATTTTGTACCAGCCGCCGGCGATGCGCTGGCGCGCGGTCAACGTCGCGACGAACACGCCACCGCGGCAGCAGCAGCGGTCGCCCGGCGAGATGCAGGTCAACGCCATCATCGAGCCGGTGATCACGAAGGCGGCCAAGCAGCTCGGGATCGACCAGGTCGCGATCCATCGACTCAACGCGCCCGAAGGCAAGGCGATGTTCGGCCCCCCTGGGCAGGATGGACAGCTGCAATACCTCACGAGTTCGTTCGTGAAAGAGGCGCTGGATCGAGGAGCCGAAGTTTTCAACTGGGACGCGCGGAGGGCTCGCGCGGGCCAGCGGCGGGGATCGAAGGTCCGCGGCGTTGGTGTCACCGTCGGCACCCACGGGGCCGGATCGACCGACTACGACAGCATCATGACGATCCGGCCGGACGGCAGGCTCTACGTCCAGTCGGGAGTCGGCAATCTCGGAACGCACTCGTGCATGGATCTCGCGCGCGTCGCGGCCGACACGCTCGACATGCCGTGGGAAAAGGTGGAAGTCATCTGGGGGAACACCGGGAAACACCTCCCGTGGTCGTGCATGTCGGTTGGGAGTCAGACGACGCATGCGATGACGCGCGCCAACCTGGCGGGCGGGATGGACGCAAGGCGGAAGCTTCAGGAGATTGCGGCGCGCGATCTGGGTGGCTCGGCGGCCGATTACGAGATCGGCGGCGAGCGTGTCTTCCGCCGTGGAAACGCCACGCAGGGCCTGACCTTCGCGCAGGCGGCTCAGCGGGCCATCGAGCTGGGTGGAGAGTACGATGGCCACGAGTTGCCCGGTGACATCAACGAGATGACGCGGGCCTCGGCGACCGCGCTGGCTGGCGTGGGCCTGATGGGCGTGGCGAGGGACAACTATCCGCGCGACGGCGCCACATTTTCCTTCACCGCCGGCTTCGCGGAGGTGGAGGTTGACGTCGAGACCGGGGCGGTCACGCTCGTCGACTATCTCGGAGTGGCCGACGTGGGCACGGTCATCAATCCGCGGAGCCTGATCGCGCAGATCAACGGCGGCTGCTGCCTGGGTATCGCGCACGCGCTGTTCCAGAAGGCGGTGGTCGATCCGCGGTACGGCGTGTCGCTCGGTGACCGGTTTCACTACAGCAAGCCGCTGTCGATTCTCGACGTGCCGGCCCGTCTGCAGGCTGAGGCGCTTGGTCTTCCCGATCCTGAAACGCCGGTCGGCGCCCGAGGGGTTGGAGAGCCGCCGGTCGGCGCTGGTTATGGCGCGGTGATGAATGCCATTGCCGATGCCGTGGGTGTAGACGTGTTCCGTCGCGCGCCCGTGACGGCCGATATCGTGCTGATGTCACTCGAACATGGGCGGCGAATGCACGATCCGCTGCGCGCGCACGTATAAAGAACCAGAGCATAGTGAAGAGCGAGAAACTATGGCCGTGATTCGAGACGTCATGCCCGCCTTCGAGCTGTTCCAGCCGGCGTCGATCGAAGACGCGCAGGCCGTACTGGATCGGTACGGAGCTGGGGCATTGGTGCTGGCGGGTGGCCTCGACAGCCTTGACTGGCTCAAGGATCGGATCAAGCGCCCGCAGGCCCTTGTCGATCTGTCCGGTATTCCCGAACTGAAGGGCATCGCCGCCTTGGAAGACGGTCTTGAGATCGGCGCAATGACCACCCTCACGGACGTTGTGCGTCATCCAGTCGTGCGTGAGCGGTACGCCATTCTGCTCGACGCGGCCGAATCCGCGGCATCCCCCCAGATTCGCAACCAGGGGACGATAGGTGGCAACGTATCGCAGGACACGCGGTGCTGGTACTACCGCGCCGGATGGGCTTGCTATCGGGCCGGCGGCAACATCTGTTACGCCGACACGCCAGATGCCATCAACCGGGAGCATGCGATTCTTGAGGCGGATCGTTGCGTGGCGGTGACTCCGTCGGATACCGCCCCCGCGCTCATCGTGCTCGACGCTCAGATGGTGATCCGCACGGCGGCTGGCGATGAGCGGATCGTGGCGGCCGAAGACTACTTCATCGGTCCCGGCACCGATATCACGCGCATGACGATACTGCAGCCGGGCGATTTGCTGACGTCGATTCGGCTGCCCGGCACCTGGGGAGGAGCACGGTTCTATTTCGAGAAAGTGCGCGACCGCCAGGTCTGGGATTTCGCGCTCGTGAGCGTCGCATCGGCGATGGTCACGACTGGTGCCGGTGGTGGCAGCGCGATCGAGCGTGTGCGTTTGGCCGTCGGCGGCGCCGCGGCACGGCCGTTGCGGCTGGCGGCGGTCGAGGATCTGGTGCGCGGCAGGCCGCGCAATGAGGCGACCGCCGACTTGGCCGGGGCGCTCGCGGTCGAAGGCGCCCAGCCGCTGCGTTTCAACGCCTACAAGGTCCCGCTCATGCGCAACCTCGTCAAGCGCGCGATCCGCGGCGTCGAGGCGGCCACATGGACTTCCTGACCTGGGCGCGTAGCCCCTGGGATCAGCCAATCCTCACCCACCTCTCGTGGGACCTGCTGTGGGCCTCACTTTTTGCGGGCGTGGTGTTCCTGGCCGCACACGCCAGCTATATGGTCCTCTCGGCCCACCGTAAGCGACACGCCGATGAGACCGACGCGATGGAAGCGGCCCACGCGCATCTCCCCGCTCGCGTCGTCCGACACTCCCTGGCGGCGCGCCTCTTTCACTGGGTCATGGCGGCGGCGATGTTCACGCTGCTGTTCACCGCGTTTCTCCCGATCGCGGGCGTGCAGTTCGCCTGGGTCACGTGGCATTGGGCAGCGGGGCTCGTGCTGACCGCGTCGATTCTCTTTCACATCCTCCACGCCACCGTGTGGCTCGACTTCTGGTCGATCTGGGTGGGCCCGAGCGATCTGCCCGAGTTGAAGGCCGAGTTGCTCCGAGAGTTCGGTCACGACGTGCCCGGTCCTAGGTCAGGAAAGTATCCACTCGGGAATCGTCTGTATCACCTCGCCATTGTGGCGGCGGGACTCTCGGTCATGGCGACGGGCCTGTTTATGATGGTCCGCGTCCGAACCCCCTTCCTCACGCGCAATCCCTACCTGCTGAGCGACGGTGCCTGGGGCGTCACCTACGTACTGCACGGCATGGCCGGTGTGGCCCTGGTGGGCCTGGTGATGGCGCACGTGTACTTCGCTGTTCGGCCGGAGAAATGGTGGATCACCAAGTCGATGATTCTTGGCTGGATCACCAGGCGTCAGTATCTTGAGCATCACGATCCCGAGCGCTGGCCGGTCCGGCCCGAATGACCGACGTTCGTGAGGATGTGCAGCGCCGCTGCAACACCATCGAGGAGGCCTACGAGTTCATGCTGGCTTACGCGGCCCAGGGGCTAACCGGGGACGTCGGCAGCCAGTCGGGCGGGCAGTTGCGAGAACTCCTGACGCGCGCGGCGGCGGCGCTTCAGGACATCGGCGAGGTCTTTGACTCGCTGATCGAGCGCGAATCGCTCGAGCCGGCAGCGCGGTATCGGGCGTTTCTCGCGGTGCTCGACCGCGACGCTCGTGACAGTCTGGCAGCTGTAGAGCTGGTGCTCGCGCAGCGGTCCATCAGCTCTCAGCTGGTGGACAATCTAAACGCCTCGATTCACTTGCGAGCGCTGCTCACTGATCTGTTTCTCATCGACGAACTCCTCACGCCTCCGCCTATCGCCACGGGCGCGCCCTAGCCCCATATCTGTACGTCGGCCTGCCTGACCCCGATCCACATGCGGCGACTGGCAGACGCCGTTTCGTAGTCGCCGTACAGCGTGAGCGCTGCCCGCTCCCAGGACAACTCCCGCGCCTGCCGCGCTCAGATAACCGCCGGCGCCACCGTGCAGCGCGATTACGCAGCACGCGGCCGGAGACGCGGCGATCAGGAGGTTCAGGAGCGAGGGTGTAACACGGAGAAATCGCGATTCAGCCGTACTGTCGTCCAGGGGGGGCGACAGCTGAATCTGCTCCGGTGGTTCCAGGAGCGTCAGCCATCACGGCACCGTGGAAGGTACATCGTCGAGCTGAGTCTGCTGTTGCTCCTGTCATTCCGAGCAACTACGTGCTATCGGATCTGATCCGAGAGCTGCGCAACCGTCAGCGCGTAGTAGTGCGCGCAGTTGTACCGCAGGATCGCCTCGTAGTTCGGGTAGACGAGAAAGCTCCTGGCATCGGTATCCACCAGGCTGGCGGGCACATCGCTGTCCGGTAGCGCCGAGCCGTCGGCCCGCCGAACACCCATGCGCTGCCAGTCGGTCAGCGGCACGCGTTCGGTCATGCTGCGCCTCGCGGAGCAGCCCTCCAACGGATTCGACGTCTCCTGTTCGATGCGCGCGCGCGCAGCCGAACTAACGCGCACCTCGCGGCCCCACCTGAACTCCTCGTCCCAGCCCCACGCCTTCAGATAGTTGGCGATCGACGCCAACGCATCAGGGGTCGATCCCCAGATGTCGCGTCGCCCGTCTCGATCGAAATCCGCGGCGAATTTCAGATAGCTGGACGGCATAAACTGCGCCTGCCCCATGGCGCCCGCCCACGACCCGGTCATCGTGGTGGTATCGATGTCACCGCGCGCGACCATGGTCAGCGCGTTGAAGAGTTCGCCGCGAAAAAAGGCCGCCCGGCGGGGTTCCCACGCCAGCGTGGCGAGCGCCTGAAACACCGGCGTGTTGCCGGTGACCCGCCCGTATCGAGTTTCGATGCCCCAGATAGCGACGACGACGCGTCGCGACACTCCGTATGCGGCTTCAATGTCGGCCAGGACCGCGCGGTGCTGGTACGCGAGGTCTCGGCCCAGGCGCACAATCTGTGGCGTCACCCGCGTTCGGTAGTAGCGATCGAAGCCGATGACACCCTCGGCCTGCGATCGGTCGTTCGCGATAACTTGTGGTCGCGGTTCGATATCGGCAAGGGCCTCCTCGAGCAGCGCCTCGCTGAAGCCACGCGCGCGGGCTTCGTCCATGAGCTCCTGGAGCCACTGGTCGAAGGGCGGTGGCTCGTCGGGCACGGGGGTTTGCAAGCCCGTTGTGAAGACGAAGACGACGGCGAGCAGGACAAGCTGGATAAGGGGCATTGGCACGTCGGTACGAATCGGCGGTTTGCGAGTGCAAATCTACCATGCCGCCCTTGCATTTTGCCGCCTGCTTCGGTCTAATGCCTCAATCGGGCGCGACCCGTGATCAGCAGACTACCAACCCAATTGAGCGAGACGACATGCCTTATACATTGAACGTCAACGGAACGCCGGCAACGGTCGACGTGCCAGCCGACACGCCCCTGTTGTGGGTGATTCGCGATGTCCTGGACCTGAAGGGCACGAAGTTCGGGTGCGGCATCGGCCAGTGCGGCGCCTGCACGGTGCATGTGCGCGGCCGCGCCGTGCGCTCCTGCCAGACGCCGGTGTCGGCGGTGGCGGATGCGCCTATCACGACGCTGGAGGGACTGTCGACCGACGGCACCCATCCGTTGCAACTGGCGTGGCAGGAGATCGACGTGCCGCAGTGCGGGTACTGCCAGTCGGGGCAGATCATGTCTGCCGCAGCGCTGCTGAGCACGACGCCACAGCCCACGGACGAGGACATCGACCGAGCGATGAACGGGAACCTGTGCCGCTGTGGCACCTATCGCCGGATTCGCGAAGCCATCCACGCCGCCGCCGCGATACCGGCCTCGCGGCCCACAATGGAAACAGCCAGGGCCTCGGAAGCCCCGACACCAGGGGGCCTTCCGGCCTCCGAGCGGTAGGAGGAGGACGCCATGGAGACCATGTTGCTCAACCGTCGCGCGTTCCTTCGAGTGACCGCCATTGCCGGCGGCGGGATGCTGGTGGCGACCTATTTCGACCCACTCACCGAGGTGTTCGCTCAGGGAAGGCCCGCCGGCACTTTCGTGCCGAACGCGTTCGTCAAGATCACGCCCGACAACGTTGTGACGATCATGTCGAAGAACCCGGAGATCGGGCAGGGGATCAAGACGTCGCTACCGATGCTGATCGCCGAGGAGCTCGAGGTGCCCTGGGAGGATGTCCGGATCGAGCAGGCCGATCTCGATCCGGCGCTGTACGGCCGCCAGAACGCTGGAGGCAGTACGGGGACTCCCACCAACTACGACCCTCTGCGGCGCGTCGGGGCCGCCGTGCGAGAGATGTTTGTGGCCGCTGGCGCGCAAACATGGGGGGTGGCGGCTGCCGAATGCTACGCGTCCGAGACGGCCGTGCATCACCGGCCGACAGGACGGTCGATGACCTACGGCCAGCTTTCGGCCACCGCAGCCACACTCACGCCGCCCGATATGGACTCCGTGACCCTGAAAGCGGCGGCTGATTTCACCATCATCGGACAGCCGAAACGCGGCGTCGACAACCACGCGATCGTGACGGGTGCCCCCACGTTCGGTATCGACTTCACGTTGCCCGGGATGCTGTCGGCGGTCTACGAGAAGTGCCCGGTCTACGGGGGCACGGTCGTCAGCGCCAACCTGGACGAAGTGCGGGCATTGCCTGGCGTCCGTCACGCTCTTATCGTGGCGGGCACGACCGACACCCGTGGGCTGATGCCTGGCGTGGCAATCGTCGCCGACACCTGGTGGCAGGCACAGCGTGCGCGTCGCAGTTTGCGCGTGACGTGGAACGAGGGCCCAACGGCGCAGCAGAGCACCGAGGGTTTCGCGAGTCAGGCGCAGGCACTGTCGACGCAGACGCCTGGGTTCCCGCTGCGGGTCGTTGGCGACGTCGACCAGGCGCTTGAGGGGGCAGCGAGCGTGGTCGAGTCGGCCTACTCGTACCCATTTATCTCCCATGCACCGCTCGAGCCACAAAACTGCAGTGCGCACTATCACGATGGGACGATGGAGATCTGGGCGCCGACACAGACACCCCAGCGCGGTCGCCAGCTCGTCACCGAGGCTCTGGGCATCGCTCCGGAGAACATCACGATTCACCTCTTACGGGCAGGCGGTGGTTTCGGTCGCCGGCTGACGAACGACTACATGGGTGAGGCGGCCGCCATCGCCAAAGAGATCGGTGTGCCCGTCAAGGTGGTGTGGACCCGCGAGGACGATATGGGCCACGACCACTATCGGCCGGGTGGCTTCCACTTCCTCAAGGCAGGCGTGGATGGGGCCGGTAGCCTCGTCGCGTGGCGCAATCACTTCGTGAGCTTCGGCGACCCATCCCGCGGCGCGGAGGGCTTTTCGAATTCCGCCAACATCAACGGGGTCGAATTTCCTGCGCGGTTCGTGCCGAATTTCGATTTCCAGGCATCGTTGATTCCCCTGGGTGTGCCGACTGGCGCGCTTCGCGCTCCTCGGAGCAACGCGTTCGCGTGGGCCTTCCAGTCCTTCATCGATGAGCTTGCGTTGGCTGCCGGTAAGGATCCGATCCAGTTCCGGCTGGACCTGCTATCGGGTGCGGAGCAGCCGCATCCGGAGCAGGGTGCCGACGGTTTCGACGCGTCCCGCATGCGCGCGGTGCTCGAGTTGATTCGCGAGCGGTCGGGATGGGGTACGCGCAACCTGCCCACTCGCACCGGCATGGGTGTGGCGTTCCAGTTCAGCCACCGCGGGTATTTCGCCAATGTGGCTGAAGTGTCCGTTGAGGCGAATAACGCCATCAGGGTGAACAAGGTGTGGGTTGCGGGGGACATCGGTAGCCAAATCGTTAATCCCAGCTCGGCCAACAATCAGGCGCAGGGGGGCGTCGTCGAAGGGATGAGCCACCTGATGAACTGGGAGGTGTCCTTCGCGGACGGCAAGGCTGTGCAGAGCAATTTCGACGACTACCAGCCGACGCGCATGGCTCAGGTACCGGATATCGAGGTGCACTTCCTCCAGACAGACAATCCACCGACCGGACTGGGTGAGCCAGCGCTTCCGCCGACGGTCGGCGCGCTCAGTAACGCAATCTTCGCCGCATCCGGGCAGCGGATTCGTACGTTGCCGATCGCGAAGAGCGGCTACCGGTGGGCGTGAGCGGGCCGAAACCAAGTTATCAGGGACTCACTGTTCTTCTCCTCGAGAGCCGCCGCAGCCGTGAAATGGCGGCTCTCGTCTCAACCTACGGCGGACGCCCGATCCTCGCCCCAGCGCTTCGTGAGGTGCCCCTCGAATCCAATTCAGAGGCCATAGCGTTTTCTGACGCCCTCGTGCGCGGTGACTTCGACTGCGTGGTCCTGTTGACCGGCGTCGGCACCCGCGCGTTGGTCGATGTTGTCGATCGCGCAGGATCCCGTGAGGCGTTTGTCGCCGCGCTGGGGCAGACGAGAGTCGCGGCCCGCGGCCCCAAGCCGTTGGCCGTGCTTCGCGAACTGAAAGTGCCAGTGTGGGTCACCGCGCCCGAGCCCAACACGTGGCGCGAGCTCTTGGCGGCACTCGATGCCACCGGCCTGCCTCTCAGCGGATTGCGAGTGGCGGTACAGGAATACGGCGTCTCGAATGCTGATCTCCTGCAGGGTCTGGAGGCGCGCGGCGCTCAGGTAACACGCGTGCCCGTGTATCGCTGGGCGCTGCCGGAAGACGTCGCACCGCTGCGGTCGGCTGTGTCGTCGCTGGCCGGCGGAGAGATTGACGTGGTCATCGTGACGACGGCCACGCAGGCCGTGCATTTGTTTCAGGTTGCGGAAACGATGGGGCAGGCGGAGGCTGTTCGCGAGAGCCTTCGCCGCACGGTTGTCGCCTCGATTGGCCCGACAACGACGGAGGCGCTGGGCCAACAAGGCCTGGCTACTGATCTGGAAGCTTCGCATCCGAAGATGGGCTTTCTTGTGCGCGAAGCGGCTGCTCGTAGCGGAGAGCTGCTCGTCGCGAAACGTCGATCGTAGGACGTGTTCGTTCGTCGGGTTCGATGCCCGTCGCGTTCCACTCAATCTCATGCGGATCAAAAGGTTACGACGTCCCCGTCGCAAGAACGCCTCCTCGTTTCGCTGAGGGACACAACATACTTTTGCTCCGGCCTTTCCCGGTCGGCGGACATGATTGCCAACCGCATCGGCCGTCAACGATGTCCCCTCGTCTCGGTTGATCCCGCGTTGGCTCCTCGAGTGACGATTCTCCCGAAACGCCTTTGTGCATCGAGTCGTCAATGGCGCGTACCACCCCTCGCTCCTGCCCCTGCCTGCGAGAGTCAGGCCATCCGTCAACCGCTGGCGCGCGCGTGCTAGGATCCGCCGGTGCCGGCGAAACTGAGGTCGAATCGAGGGGGAATTGTTGAATCTCCCGCCGGGTCGTTCCCAAAAACCGGAGGGAAGTCGTGTGTGATGTTGGCCCGATACTGAACGAGCTGCGTGAAGGGTTTGGCAAACTTACGTCCAGCGACGCGAACGCGTTGTCGGCCGACAGGTTTAAAGAACTGATGGGGGAGCTGACGAACGCGTATTTAGCGGCGCGGTCAGGCAAAGCCGCCGTGCTAGATTTCGAGCTGGAGGCCAGGGAAATACTTGGTGACAGCTTTCCCTACACCGCCGGGGGTCTGGGACCGCCGCGCCAATAGCGCCCGGTCATCCGTGACAACCTCTCGACGCGCGGATTGCGTGGCGACACTGTGCACGATACACGCGTCGGCGGGGGAGGATAGGAAACATTAGCGGGGCTCGAGAGTTAACCGAACACCTGTTGCGCGACCCCGACTGCTCGCCGACAGTGCGGCGGCATGGCGGCGGTCTCTGCCGTCTCCAAGATGGCTCCACGACTAGAGCGGATTAGCCGGGATTCGTGGGAGTCTTGCGAACTGCACACGGACTGTAAGCCGCTGGAAACATTGACTGACATGCTAGAAGTCGCACGCCCTCAATAACTTAGAGGAGGGTTCGATTCCAGCCGCCCACGAAAGGTCGCTGCACCGGCCTCTACGGGATACGTACCAGCTCTACGCGGCGGTTCTGCTGCCGGCCTTGCTCATCGGCGTTGTCGGCGACCGGCTGGTCCGGGCCGAGCCCGCGCGGGACCAGCCGGTTGGGCTCGACGCCATAGAGCGCCAGCGCCGCAGCCACTGATTGCGCACGCTCGAGCGACAGTTGGCGGTTGCGCTCCGCGGCGCCGGTCGAGTCGGTGTGGCCCTGAATCTCGATGCGCAGGTCGGGGTTCGCTTTGAGCACTTCGGCGACCGTGTCGATCATTTCGCCGCTGCCCGGTCGAAGATCTGCCAGATTTACATCGAACAGGATGCCGTAAATGGCCACTGTACCAACGCGCGTCAGGGCATCAAACATCGCAGCGGAGTCGAATTCGAGGCTCAGATCGAGGCCCGCTTCGTCAATGATCTCCAGCTCGTACGCACCGTTCGCACGCGTGTCGAGGATCGCCCAGGTCGTGCCACCACCGCGGTTCACGATACGAAGGCGCAGCCGGGTCCCGCTTCTGTCGAGGATCTCACCACCCACGCGTTCCGCTTCGACAGCATAGTTCGCCACTAACGTGAATGGTCCGACAGGCTGAGACGGCGGACCGCTACTCTGCGCGTAGACGTCCGATCGCACAGCGCCGGTGAAGACCGCGGTCGTTTGGCAGGACGCTACCCCGAATCCGGCCAGCAGCCCCGGCAGGGCCATTCCGCATGTGGGAGCGGCCGCCGCGCCCTCGATGCAGAACTTCTCGGTCTGCCACTCCTCCTGTGCCATGACGCCTCGCACCATGGGGTCCAACTCGAACACGGCCGCCGGGAGGATTGTGAGCGTCTTGCCGGCCGTGTTGGCGATGAGTGTGTTCGCGCCGAACTGGATCTGCTGGCTGACCAGCGTCCAGGTACCGAGCAACTCCGAAAGGTCGGGCACGACACAAGGGCCGAGGCCGCCGAAGTCGCTGTCATAGAGATAGTCGAGATCCCAGCCCATCGAGATCGCGGTAAATGTCACACTGGGCGAGCAGGTCGCACTTTCGAGGACGCCCTCATACGGATTCTGGCCCGCTTGAGCCGGTAGCGCCGAACCAAGCGCGAGCATGGTCGCGACAACAGCCATACCAAGGGTCCGAGGAGCAACGGTCATTGACGTCTCCAGAAGTAGAAAAAGGGGCGCGCCACTTCACACGGTCGTAGACTGAGACTGCTTGAAAATCAGTCGAGGGTCAATCGCGGATGTCGGGTATCGATCTGCTTGCGATAGACGGTGCCATGTCCCGCCGCTGGTGTCGTCGAATGCCTGGACTGACGGTACGGCTACCGTGGTGCTATAGTGCCGGCGTGACAGAGCCAATCACGACGAAGCCAATGATCAGATTGTCGCTCGTTGCGCTCACCGTCTTGCTGTGCGCATGTTCGGGCGAACCAGCCGCCGATACCCAGCCCGCGGATACGGCGCCGTCGACCACGGTAGCAGCGGACGCATCAGCCGGCATGGGGTATCCAGACCTCTACCGAGATCTGGACCTGCCCGAGTTGCCCGGCGGCGATCTCACGTCAACCGGTCGCCAGACCAGTTCGCTCAGTGACGGGCTCGCCCTTCGCATCTCAACGACGATGCCCGTGGCGGAGGCACGTGACTACTACAGCAGCGCGCTCGGAGAGCTGGGCTGGGAAGAGGCGCCGACACGGAGCGTGCCTGGCGCGCCGATGGCTGGCCTGCACGCCACAAAGGATGACGTCACCTACATGGCCACGATCACACGCATGGGCGACGCCACGCAGGTGGCCATCACCCTTCACGACTAGAGCACTTTTCACATAGCCGCTGTACTCTCTGGGCGAGTCGTGTGCTGGTGCACACACCGCTTTGGCGAGTTGCTCCCCCCGACTGTCGGTACCATTTTTCGGCGTTGCAGCTATTCGAACGCCACACGGTCATGAACAGCGCTCTTTAGCGCGGATTTCTCGCTCAGGGCAGCAGGCTGCCCGTGAGGCGGCTCCAGATCGGCTCCGCGCTCGCGTTGTAGATCACGAAGTTGCCGTCATCGTGAAGCAGGAGGTACGCACCGGGATTCCCGTGCGTTCCCGCCGCCCAGAGCGCGGCACCCGTTGCGTCGTAGATGACGAAGTTACCGTCAGACTGCACGACTGCCTGTCCAGGCACGGTGCCGCCGGTGTGCGTGGCCCAGAGCGCGGTTCCCGCCAGCACGTCGTACAACACGAAGTTGCCATCGCTTTGATAGAAAACGCTGTACTGCCCGCTGGCTGAAGACAGCGACGCGCCCGGGAGGATCTGCGTCACGCGCGAGCCGCTGCCGGCGGTTGGCGTTGGGGTTGGCGTTGGCGTGCTGCTGGGACCTGGATCGGGGCACCGCGCCATATTAATAGTGCCCCCGATTGCCGGATCGAAGAGACCGTAATACACCACGAGCGAGCCGTCTGCCAGTCGCAACGCGTCGGGATCGTTGCCGAAAAACACGTCGTACGTTTCTGTGTTGAAGGTCAGTCCGTCGGTCGATGTGGATTCGTAGAGCCCTTCCGTCGTGGCCGAGCCTGGGCCGGTGAACTTCCCGTAGTACAGCGTGACAGAGCCGTCGGGATTCGCCAGCGCGAAGGGGTGCTCAGCCGAGTCGGTCAGCACCGGAGCACCGGCTCCGAGCCTGACACCCTCCTCGACGACCCACGTCAGCTGATCGGTCGAGATGGCGCTTTTGATCCAGTGGCCACCGGGAGTATCATCCGGCCGAGGCAGATCGCTGAAGTACATCCGGTAGCGCCCGTCAGCCAACTGCGTCAGGGTCGCTCCGCTGGTTGCGCCGCCGGCGGTCGATCCGGTGAATCCAGCGGCCTCGGCCGTGATCCTGAACTCGTCCTCAACGGTGAAGTTGAGGCCGTCGGTGCTGACCGCCGACCGAATGCCGTCGCCGCTGATATAAAACAACCGCCAACCGCCACCTTGCATGGCGACCGCGCGCGGCATTCCTGAGCCGTCCGGGAGTCGCGCGCCCGCCTCCGGTATGAACGACGCGCCGTCGGTGCCGACCGATACCGCAGTCACGATTCCCACCCCCTGCGCGAACATGTACATTCGGACGCGACCGTCCGGGAGCAGCACGGCTGACGTGTCTGCCAACGGTAGGCCAGCGGCCACGCCGAAGTCGGACGGCCCGAGCAGCTGCCCGACGAATGTGCATGCGCCCGCCGCGGTCGACGGAGGAGTTTGGGCCGTCGCCTCGTACGGCAACAACGAGATCAACGCGATGGCGCAGACTGCGCCGGAGAAGCTCTGTCGGGGTCTCATAGCCGGGATCCTCTCATAGTCCGTTTGATCCTGGCGAGCAGCGCAACGCGCGCCACGGGTAGCGGAGGAAGAAGCGCGCAACAATGTGCACCCGCTAGCGTCTGCACCGATATTATCGTCCGGTCACCGTCCTCGCAGTACCCCAGGCGCCAGAGAATGGGCGAGAAATCGTAAGATTCAGAAATGCCCACCTCAGAAGAACTGATCGAATTGGCCGAACAGTGCGCGTCGAAGCTTGATCTCGACGGCACGCTCAGGCACGTACCCTCCTTCTCCGACACCGAAGAGCAGTGCGAAGAGGAATACGAGGTGCTGCTACAGGCGATCCACGAGGACGAGTTGTTTGCGGCCGTCGATATCCAGCGCCAGGAGGAACTCGTTGAGTTGATCGCGGCAGCGCTGCCTGAAGACTCGCGAAGGCTGATCGTCGAACTTGCCGACAACCATGCCCGTCATGTCTGGATGCAGCAGGAGGGCGCCTATCATCTCGGCCTGGCCGTGGGTGAACGACTGAAGCTCCGGCGCGAGCACTGATCACGGCGTCAGACTCTGGGATAAAGCCTCAGGACTCCATCGATCTTGCTGGGTGAGGGTGTCTCAAGGCATGCAGATAAGATATTCCCTGCGCACATGATCTCCTTCACACGTATCAGCAAGCAGTACGGCCGGCAAATCCTGTTCGTCGATGCGTCCTTCCAACTTAATCCCGGAGAGAAAGTGGGCCTTGTGGGGCCCAACGGCTCTGGCAAGACGACGCTGTTCCGCATGATTGTCGGAGAGGAATCACCGGATGAGGGCGACGTCTCGGTGCCCAGGAAGATGACCGTCGGCTACTTTCGGCAGGACGTGGAGGAAATGTCGGGACGCTCGGTGCTCGATGAGGCGATTGCCGGAAGCGGGCGCCTGGGCGATCTGCACCACGAACTCGAAGCGCTTCAGCAGGCCATGGCGGACCCTGCGCAGGCAGAGGACATCGACCGTATCCTGGCGCGGTTTGGAGAGGTGCAGGAGGAGTACGAGCACTCCGGCGGTTACGGCCTGGAAGCGCAGGCTCGTGAGGTTCTGGACGGTCTTGGCTTTGACGCAGAGCGGATTGAAGGAGACGTGGGGGCGTTGTCGGGCGGTTGGAAAATGCGCGTCGCCATGGCCCGTGTGCTACTCGGTCGGCCGGATGTGTTGCTCATGGACGAGCCAACCAATCACCTCGACATCGAGTCAATCATCTGGCTTGAGGGGTTTCTCAAGTCGCTGCCGGCCGCGCTGCTCATGACATCGCACGATCGAGAATTCATGAATCGCGCGGTGACGAAGATCGCGGAGATCGACGCGGGCGAGATCACCGTCTACTCCGGCAACTACGATTTCTACGAGCGCGAGCGTGCCATCCGGGAGACCAACCGCGAGGCAGCCTATGCGCGCCAGCAGTCCATGCTCGCCAAAGAACAGCGTTTCATCGACCGCTTCGCGGCGCATGCGGCCAAGGCAGCGCAAGTGCAAAGCCGCGTCAAGGCGCTGGACAAGATCGAGCGGATCGAGTTACCGAAGAAGCGCAAGGTCGTGAAGTTTGAGTTCCGGTCGCCGCCGCGGTCCGGCGACCAGGTCGCCGTGCTTGAGAATGTATCGAAGGCGTATGGACGGCGTGTCGTGCACGACCATCTGAGTGCGACGATTCGGCGCGGCGAGCGGTGGTGCGTGATGGGGAAGAACGGTGCTGGAAAAACGACACTGCTCAGACTGGTCGCCGGAGTGCTGCCGCCCGATGAGGGAGCCGTCACGTTGGGCGCGAGTGTCCGGCTCGGCTACTTCGCCCAGCAGGCGCTCGACGTGCTCAATCCGAATCTCACCGTCGAGGAGCAGCTCCAACACGAGTTTGCGCAGGAATCGGTGGGTGCGCTCCGCAAGCTGGCAGGTGCGTTCCAGTTTTCCGGCGATGACGTCGACAAAAAGATTCGCGCACTGTCGGGCGGCGAGAAGACGCGGCTGGTGATGGCCATCATGTTGCTCAATCCGCCCAACTTTCTGGTGCTCGACGAGCCGACCAATCACCTCGATCTGGCCACAAAGGAGATGCTGATCGAGTCGCTCCGAAACTTCGAGGGCACGCTACTCTTCGTGTCGCACGACCGCGCGTTCCTGCGGGCGCTGAGCAGCCGGGTGATCGAACTCGGTGGCGAGAGCGGTCTCGATGCGGCGCCGCACCTCTATCCAGGGTCGTACGTGGAATACGTGGCGCGCACCGGCCACGAAGCGCCAGGGGTGCATGCGTAGACGCCCGCTGCCGGGTGTCTTCAGTCGCCAGGGTCGCTCGCCCGTTCTGGCGTAGCAGCCAGCAGTAGATTCTCATGCCGTGCTGATCTTCGAGCTGTTCCCGTTGTTGGTCACCTTGCTGAGCCTGGCGGTGGACGACCGCCACGTCGTCGTGGCCGGGCCGGCCAATCCATTCGATGCGGCGGGCATCAGTGGCACGTTCCGCGGTTCAGCCAGCGCCGCGATTGAGACGTCCGTGCAAATCTCCGTCGTGCCTCCAGAGGGCGTCGCCTAGCCTGAGGTATCCGGTCCGTGTGGGATAATCGTGCCGTCGGGGCGTGGCGCAGCCTGGTAGCGCGCCTGCTTTGGGAGCAGGATGTCGCAGGTTCAAATCCTGTCGCCCCGACCATTCTTTCTCTCCTCAGTCGCTCCTCCCGCAGTTCGTGGATATCGTTGCCGGCCCCATTCCCCGATCATCCTGACGGTGGTCTCCGTTGGTGGTCGAGCATCGCAAGGTACAATACGCCGCGATGACGATGACATCCGGGACGCGTCTAGGTCCCTACGAGATTCGTACAGCGCGCGTGGTGCCCGGGCCTGGCGAGCTATATGACGCGCGAGACCACGACCAGCAGCGCGACGTCGCACTCAGAGTGCTGCGGGTTGATTTTGCCGCCGCGCCCGATCGCTTGACGCGCTTTGAGCAGGAGTCGCAGGCGGCCGCACAGGTCGTACACCCCAACATCCTGACAGTGCACGACATAGGAACCGACGCCGAGGTTGCCTACATCGTGTCGGAGCCGATGGATGGACAGACGCTGCACAAGTTGCTTGAGGCCGGTCCCTTGCCCGCAGCGACAGTAGCGCGGTACGCGGCCGCGCTGGCCAACGGTCTCGCGGCGGCACACATGAAGGGCATCGTGCACCGCGATCTGACGCCTGCGAACATCCTTGTGGCAGCCGACGGAGACGCCCGAATTATTGGACTGGGGCTGGCATCGGCCACTCAGAAGGAGTCGGCGCTGGCCGGAGGCGCGCTGCTGGGCACCCTGAGTTACATGTCTCCGGAACAGCTCCAGGGCGCAGCGGTAGACGGGCGCTCCGACATGTTTACCTTCGGCGCGATCGTCTACGAAATGATGACCGGCACGCGCGCCTTCAGCGGCGGAGCGCTCGATACGATGTCGGCAGTCATGGAATCACAGACGCTGCCGCCTTTCGACCCGGAGCATCCCGCGGCTCTGACGGGCATCGTCGGACGCTGCCTGAAGAACGACCCAGAGGCGCGTGTATCGGCCGACGAGGTCGTACAGGTACTGCGGGATATGGATTCGCAACACTCACCGGCAGACCCGGTTGCGGAGCCGGTCGTACCCGTCGCCGGTCGCCGGTTCGGGCGCGCCGCAGCGACGCTCGTTGTCGTCGGTATTACTGCGGTGGTGGGACTGCGGGTGTTTGGGGGGGGCAGGAACTCAGGAGGTACGATCGCTGACCACGCAGGTGTCAACGACACCACCAGCAGCGACGCCGTCACCCGCCACACCATCGGCAGTCGCACTGCCGCTGGCGGCCTCCGAGCCGGCCGACGTCGTGTCGCAGACGGTCGCCACGTCGGTGTCGGGTCCGCAACTCGTGTGGTTCGATCGCACGGGCACCGAGCTAGGCATCGTCGGAAGTCCCGGAGACTACAGGGGCGTCAGCTTGTCGCCGGACGGGGCCCGAATCGCGGTCAGCGTACATGCAGGGAGCGGCGAGGCAGCCGACATCTGGGTGTTTGATGCCGTTTCCGGCGAGGCCGCCCGCGTCACGTCAAATCCGGCCGACGACATCGCGCCAGTGTGGTCTGCCGATGGGCGGCGTATCGTGTTTGCGTCTTCGCGGGCAGGGACATACGACATCTACCAGCGAGCAGTCGACGAACGCGGAACCGATACCGCAGTCGTGGAAGCGGCTGGTGATCAGATCCCGTCTGACTCGTCGTCTGATGGACGGTACCTGGCGTATCACACCGACGAACCAGACATCGTGGCCGGCGGCAATCTCGATCTGTGGGCGCGGCCGTTGCCGGCCGGCCATTCGCGTTCTTGCGAACCGTGCATGCGGCCAGCCACGTGACGTTCTCACCTGACGCGAGCCGGGTCGCTTATAGCTCCAGTGAGGGGCGCGCGAGGACGTCTTTGTCGCCGCGTTTCCGGGCTATGACGGACGTCGTCGGGTCTCTGTGGGTGGCGGGTCTTGGCCGCGCTGGAGTCGTGATGGGGACGAGGTGTTCTACCTCGGCCCTGACAACCAGCTCATGGCGGCGTCTGTCGATCAGGCGTCGACGGACCTCGGCGTCGCCACTCCGCGCGCGCTGTTCCAGTTGCGTGCCAGGCGGGATCGTGGCTATCCCTACGACGTGTCGGCCGACGGCCAGCGCGTGCTGGTGAACATCGTCGGAGACGCTGTCGGGGAGGCCGTCGTAGACACCCGGCGCTAACGACGGGGCGACGCCCCGCCCGATCAGGCGCGACTCACGGGAGCACTGCCGCGGATGTCAGCTGCACCGAATGCTCGGTCGCGGTAGTCCGGCACGTAGGATGCGGAGTCATGGCCGGTATTCCCGGAGCTACGGACGCGGGTGGTGATTGCGGAGAGTCCGGAGGGACGGGCTCATAACATCCGCGCGAGCCAGCCGTTGATCATGCGGGTGTGAGCTGCCGTTTTCGGTCCTCGTGGTATTCCTGCAGCGTCGCATTCGCTGACGCAATCGTGGCCGTCTCGTCGGCGATTCGTTGTAAATCGCGGCCAGGCACGGCCACGTACAGCTCCGAGTCGTCCATGCCGGTGTAGACGCGGTTCCCGATACAGCCGGTGCTGGCCATTACGCCGTGCGTGAGCGCGGCCGGCACCACCATACACGTCGGGCGCCCGAGTGTGTTCAACTGTGCCGCCACACCGGCGCGAAGCGCTGCCTCCTGCAGCAGCATCACCTTGCCTGGTGGTCCCCAGAAGAGCACGACGTCCGGATCGACCGGTGTGTCGCCCAGCGGCGCGTATACCACGACGCCTGGCGTTTCCGGCCATTGCGGAATGCTGGGCACCTCCTCCATACGCAGATATCCGATGCTGGTCATGAACCCGAGCGTGTCACCGAGCTCATGTGCGCGATCCTCGGGCAACGGCATATTGTGCGTGTGGGACCCGATGGAGCAGTTGTAGTGGTCGGCCGCCACGGTGTAGAACGCTCCTCCGCCGGACGCAAGCGCCCAGTAGCTGCACCCTGAGGGCTGAACGCCCTCGAACTTTTCCAGGCCGGCCGGTGCGTGCGCCAGAGACGCGACGGCAACGGGTCGGTGGGTCAAGAAAAGCTGCGACGTGAGCTGCGTTTCAAGCTGTGAGTAGTCCATTCGGTGTGCCCCGCGGCGCTTGCTCAGCGCCTCCGTGTAGATTTCGTCAGGCCTGTGGCGTGTTTGAGGGCAGCCCAGGAGGCCCCCCCTACGAATGGGCCACGATCCGGTTACGCATCGTGCCGATGCCCTCGACTTCGGTCTCCATGATATCGCCAACCTGCAGGAACTCCGGCGGCGTGCGCGCGAAGCCGACACCGTCGGGCGTGCCGGTGGCAAGGATGTCACCGGCCTCCAGCGTCAGTCCGTGCGAGAGCGATTCGATGAGGTGGTCAATCGGAAAGATCATGTCGCGCGTGTTCCCCTCCTGCTTGACGATGCCGTTGACCCTCAGGGTGAGCGGCGTCGTCTGCGGATGGGGAAACTGGTCAGATGTGACGACCACGGGCCCCATCGGGCAGAACCCGTCGAGGCTCTTGCCCTTGAAGAACTGGACGTGACTGGACTGCAGGTCACGTGCCGACACGTCATTGACAACCGTGTAGCCGAAGATGTGACCGAGAGCCGAGCTTCGCGGGATGTTTCGGCCACCGACGCCTATGATGACGCCCAGTTCCACCTCCCAGTCAACCTGCTGTGTGACTGCGCGATCCCAGGGGATATCGTCGTGCGGACCAATCACCGACGTTGGTGGCTTGGTGAAAAAGACCGGTACGCTCGAGACCGTCGCTTCCTTGCCCCGTGCGCGTGCGCCCTCTTCGATGTGACTGAGGTAGTTGCGCCCGACGCAGAAGACGTTCTTCGTCGGCCGGGCAATTGGTGCATGCAGCTGAATCTCCAGAAGTGGGTAGGCGTGGCCTTTCTGCGACCCGCTCGGCGGTGCAGAGAGGGCTGTCGCCAGGAAGTCCGCGACAAGTCTCCACGCAGCGGGACCCTGGCGGATCAGCTCCAGGAGACTGCTCGGAAGCGGCGGTGCGCCCGCCACTGACGACAGGGATCCGACGTCCGTTACCTCGCTGCCGTGCAGCGCGCCGAGGCGCTGGGTGGTGTCTCCAGCGGTCGAAAACATCAGGTATCGCATTGGCGCAACAGGCTACCACGCGTCGTGTGGGGCTGCCTCCTCAGCACGGTCAGCTCCCTGAAGGTCGCCATGTAGAATACGGACGTGGAGAATCTCATCACGCAACTCCTTGCCGAACTTGGAGAGGATCCAGGCCGCGAAGGCCTTGTCCGGACGCCGGCTCGCGTGGAGAAGTCGCTGAAATTTCTCACGAGCGGCTACAAGGCCGATATCGATGGCATCCTGAACGGCGCCCTGTTCACCGTCGACTACAGCGAGATGGTTGTGGTCAAAGATATCGATTTTTACAGTCTGTGCGAGCACCACCTCCTGCCGTTCTTCGGCAAGATTCACGTGGCGTACATTCCGCAGAATCAGGTAGTGGGTCTGAGCAAGATTCCGCGACTGGTTGACGTGTTCGCACGCCGATTGCAGATTCAGGAGCGGATGACCAACCAGATCGCGCAGACGATCCTCGAAAAGATCAAGCCGATCGGCGTGGCCGTGGTGTGTGAAGGCACGCACCTGTGCATGTCGATGCGTGGCGTGGAGAAGCAGAATTCGTGCGCGGTTACCAGCGCGATGCTGGGCGTCTTTCGAGACAACGCGAGGACGCGCATGGAGTTCCTCGAACTGATTCGACCTCGTAGCCATCCCCATTCGGTCATGTCGTCCGAGGTCAGCGTGGCCTGTGTGAACGAGTGACCATGACTCAGCCACGCCGGTTCTGGCCAACCGCCGATGGACGGCGACGCGCCGCACCAGACATGAGGCAAGCAGGATGAGGCAGGCTGGCCGCGCAGGGTCGCCTGGACACTGCATGCGGCGTGTGTCGAGGATCTGTCTCCTGGGCGGCTTGGTGTGGCTTGGACTCTGGGGAGCGGTGCCGACCAAGGCCCAGGGCGCCGCGGGGACGCGATCGGAGCCGGCGATGTTTTACTGCCCGTCGCTGCTGGGTGACGGCGCGCAGACCGGGCGTTCATTTTGTGATGTTCTGACCGGTCGCGATGTCGCTGCGGGCATCATCATCGAAATGCCTCCGCACAGAGGCGAGGTGACGCTGACATTTGATCTGCACAATCGCCATGCCTATTCCGAGGAACTGATCGCGGCCAATCGCGCGTTTCGGCAGTACACCGCAACGATCGGTGTCCTGACCGCGGATAACACCCTTCTTACGAGAGCCGTCGTGCAGAGCCAGTTCCGAAGCGCGGCTGACCTTGTCGATCGGGTGTTCGGCGGAGCAGGTGTCGGTGGCCTGAAGGCCATTGCTCCGACCGGCTCGGAATCGATCGCCGTGACCATTCCCGCGGCGGAGAAGACGGTCAGTATCCTTGGAGAGAAGCTGACGGTCATCTACGCCGATGGCCCCGACACATTTACCGGCCCCGGTCGCCCGGTCGCCGTCATCAGCAATGTAATGCTGCAGTACCGCCCGCGCTAGTGGCCTGATTGCGAATGGGCTTGTGCACCGAGGGCGGTGAGGCGCCCGGCTGGCCAGCGCGGATTTCACCTGTTCTGGATGGCGACACTGCGGGCGCCACGCCCGCGTGAAATCGGCGCCAGGCGCCAGGAGGGAGCATGCTGGGCGCATGTAACCGAAGAGCAACGCCGCCAGACCGGGGCCCCCGCCGCGCGGACTGTGCGCGGTGGGGTGGAGACGGACGCCTGGCCGGCCGAATGCCTCATGCGTTTTCGAGTGTTTCATTGCAGACCAGAGCCGAAAACGCGCTAGCTGATTCGCAATCAGACAACTAGCAGTCCCTGGCGAAAGCCCGGCGTTGCATCGAACGCGGATTTCACGAGCCAGGCACTTCTGAAATCCGCGCTAGACGGGCGAGCCGCCTCGCGCGGACTGTGCTCGGTCGTGGCACGTCTGCGGAATCCGCGCCCGCCAACAATGCGCGATGACCGAGCATGCCGCCGGTATTCGAGGAAGGAGCAACGCAGACTGCGACGGTACGTAGCTCGTCGAATGCAGACGAACGTTTACCGTGGCCTGCGTGATTCGCTGCTCAGCTCAGCAGCCACACGCTTCCAATGCCAATCGCGGCGACAGCGGCCGCAGCCGTCATGGCTCGGTGCGCGCTGGAATGCGCATGCATGACGCCACCGACGTACCCGGCAGCTGCGGCGAACGCGGTCATCGCGGCCACTGTTCCGGCCCCGAATGCCACGATGTACGTGAGCGCAGCCGCGCGCGTGGGCAACGCCAGCGCCGGCAGCACCCCGACGAAGTGCGAACTGCCGGCGACACCGTGAAGCACCCCGAGGCAGAAGGCAGCGTGCGCGTGCCCGAGCCGCCGAAACCATGCGGGTCCGGTTTGCACGTGCAGGTGGTCATGGGAGATTGCGCCATGGGCGTGCGGCGATGGCCCCACTCGCGCGCTACGCCGTAGCGCCCAGACTCCGACCGCGATCAGCGCTAGGCCGACCAGGCGTTCACTCCAGGCGGAGATGCGATCGATGGAGGGCAGCAGGTCGCGAAGGAGCACGGCCAGCGTCGCCACCACGACCACACCGGACGCGTGGCCGATTCCCCAGGTCCAGCCGGCCAGCCATCCGCGGCGGCGTCCGTCGAGCGCCAGCGGCCCGACCGCGGCCACGTGGTCAGGGCCGGTCAGTACATGGAAAAGGCCGGCGAGGGCACCGGTCACGGCGATCAGCACGGATTTGATCTCATCGGCCGGCCTTCGAGACGCATTTTCTGATTCTATAGGGTTCGCGAGTACGGAGGGTCGGTAGACTTGAACGGATCCGGCGGAGGGGGGGAGCTAAACAAACGGCCAGCAGTCCGAAGACCGCTGGCCGTCATTGTGAACAAATCGGTTCGACGTGCTGAAGATGCTAGACCGTCGGCTTGTGCACGACCTCTTGCAGCTCCTGCTTCTTGCGACCGCCGCCGAGTCCCTGGATCTGCAGGACCGCTTCCGCCGGCTGCTCCTTGAGCACTTCCTGGCGGTAGAGACGCTCCATCTCCTGGTGTTTGCGCAGCTCCTCGGGTGTCATCTGCGCTTTTTTGCGAGCCTGCAGCTTCTCCTCGCGCGCGTTCTTCGCGATGCCTTGATCGTCAAGGTCCGTCTGCTGGCCCTTGGCCACCGCTTCCGCATTGAGCACCAGCGAGTGATCCTTGCTCGCCATATCGACAGCCTTGCCGCCTGCGAAAATCTCGTGGCGACCGTGCTCCTCGTACCACTTGGTGAGCGTTGCCGTCATGTGCATCTTCTCGATGATGTTGCGCCAGCCGATTCCGGTGTTATACGCGCAGAATGAGATCTCGCCCTCCTGCGTCGCATACGGGATGATGCACATTTCGGTGCGTCGGAAGTCGTAGTTGAAGAGATCCTGGAACCACATGCCCGCGATGAACAGGAAGTTCCAGCGGTCCGCACGCCGCTTTTCGATATCTGACAGCGTTCGCTCACCGCTCACCTTGCCGTAGTCGTGACCGGTCGCGCCGAATGTCTTGTCGAACTTCTTCATCAAGTCGAAGATGCGGAAGTGTGTCGGCGCTTGGAACGGATCGTATTTCCGCATGAGCGCCAGCGCCATGCCG